>Ga0070740_10000707_pt1 | contig 60103 bp, 51 predicted proteins | sample Coa_R2_FD_67286 | JGI IMG/M metagenome (GOLD analysis project Ga0070740, IMG submission 67286) | Surface soil microbial communities from Centralia Pennsylvania, which are recovering from an underground coalmine fire - Coalmine... | ecosystem: Environmental > Terrestrial > Soil > Unclassified ... | reverse complement strand
GTCGTCAAGGCGCTCAACCGGATTGGCGCCACGCGCACGATGGAGGACTTCATCTCGTTCATTCTGGGCATCGCTTCCGAAGAGGCGGCCGATCTGCACCCCTGTTATGGCATCGTACCCACCGACAGGCTCGACGAAAGGATTGCGCCGCATCTCGAGGGCTATCAGGGCCACGGGCCGGTGCGCGTCGGCAATGCCGCGGCCCTGCAAACCCAGCACGACAGTTACGGAAGCGTGATTCTTGCAGCTATGCCCGTATTTTTCGACCGGCGGCTTGCGCGGCAGGGCGACGAGCCGCTCTTTCGCCTGCTCGAAACGCTGGGCAACAAGGCGGCGGAACTGGCGCTCGAACCCGACGCCGGCATCTGGGAATATCGCGGGCGCAAGCGCGTGCATACGCACTCGGCGGCCATGTGCTGGGCCGGCGTCAGCCGCGTGGCGGCGATTGCGAACCATCTGGGCCTTGCCGATCGCGCGGCGCACTGGAACAAGATTGCGGATATGGTGCAGCAGATCATCCTCGAGCGCGCATGGAATCCGAAGCGAAAGGCATTCTGCGCCGCGCTGGGAAGCGACGATCTCGATGCCAGCGTTCTTCTGCTTCCCGACCTGGGATTGATCGAACCCGGCGATCCGCGATTTGCCGAGACCGTAAAGGCGCTTGATGCGGAACTTCGGCGCGAGCGCCACGTTATGCGATATGTGGCTGTGGACGACTTTGGGCTACCTGAAACAGCTTTCCTGATCTGCCGTTTCTGGCTCATCGATGCATATTGGCAATTGGGGCGTATCGAAGAGGCGCGCGAGATGTTTGCCGATGCCTTGAATCACCGGAACCGGTTCGGTCTTCTTTCCGAGGACGTTCATCCCAAAACGGGCGAGTTGTGGGGGAACTTTCCCCAAACCTATTCGATGGCCGGGCTCATCCTGAGCGCAATGCGCCTGTCCCGAAGCTGGGAGGATCGATATTGGCGCGTATCTTCATAGTTTCCAATCGTGTGGCATTTCCGGATCCGGAGCGTAGCGCGCGCGCCGGGGGTCTGGAGGTCGCTCTCCGCGCGACGCTGAAACATCACAACTGCGTCTGGCTCGGCTGGAGCGGCCATGTGGCCCCGCGCGGAACGAAGCCGCAGACCCGCACGATCGAACACGACGGCAACAGCTATATCGTCACCGATCTGGCGCGCGCCGATTACGAAGAATACTACAACGGCTTCGCCAACCGCGTGCTCTGGCCCATCCTGCACTACCGGCTGGATCTGGCCGAATTCTCCCGGCGCGATCTCACGGGCTATCTGCGCGTCAACAACCACTTCGCCGAACAGCTTGAACAGGTTCTCAAGCCCGACGATGTGGTGTGGGTTCACGATTACCATTTCATCCCGTTCGCCAAGGCGCTGCGCGACCGCGGGCATCGCAATCGCATCGGCTTTTTCCTGCACATCCCCATGCCGCCGCCCGAAATTCTGGCGGCCATGCCCAACCATGACCGGCTGATTCCCTCGCTCTGCCATTACGATCTCGTGGGGTTCCAGACCGATAACGACGCCTCGAATTTCGCGCGCTATCTCGCCAACGAGCTGCACATGTTGCCGCATTTCCCCCGTGGCCAAGGCCTCGACGACAGAAGCACCCGCGTGGGCACTTTTCCGGTCGGGATCGAAACGGAGCAGTTCAACCGCTTGGCGCGACGGTCGGCAGGCTCGGCCTTCGTCCGCAAGCTGAAGGACAGCGTGCCTGGGCTTCTGATGCTTGGCGTTGACAGGCTCGATTATTCGAAGGGGCTGCCGCTCAGGCTCGATGCGTTCGAAAGTTTCCTGCAGGCACATCCCGAAAATCGCGGAAAAATCACCTATCTTCAGATAACGCCCAAGAGCCGGTCGGAAATTTCCGAATATGCGCAGATGGAGCGGATGATCGACAGCGCGGTGGGGCGCATCAACTCGACCTATGGCGATGTGTCCTGGACGCCCGTGCGCTATGTGAAACGCGCCTATGTGCGCACCGCGCTGAGCGGGCTTTATCGGGCGGCGCGGGTTGGCCTTGTCACGCCGCTGCGCGACGGCATGAACCTCGTGGCCAAGGAATATGTCGCCGCGCAGGACGAGAACGATCCCGGCGTCCTCATCCTTTCGCGCTTTGCGGGCGCGGCCGCGGAGTTGACCGCCGCGCTCATCGTCAATCCCTACGACCATGAAGCCGTGGGCGCCGCCATCGGCAAGGCGCTCAACATGCCGCTTGCGGAGCGCAAGGAACGTCATGCCGCGCTATGGCGGGCGCTGCTGAAGAACGATGTTTCACATTGGGGCGACCGTTTCCTGTCCACACTCATGGGGCGGGCAAGCCCCAGACCGGCAGGCGGATTTCAGCCGGCGGCGGCAAGGCTGGGCGCGCAAACGCGCACGAAGCTCATTCCGCCGAACGCAGCGGTTTCCGGCCTGTTTTCCGTCGACAGCCCCTGATCTCAGAAGCGGAACACCAGCACATACATCAGGGCCGTGTTGACGATCAGAAGCGGAATGGCCGTCGGGATCTGAACCTTGATGACGCCGTTGCGGTCCGGCAATTCCAGAAGCGCTGCAGGCACGATGTTGAAATTTGCGGCCATCGGCGTGGCAAGCGTGCCGCAAAACCCCGAAAGCATTCCGACCGCACCCATGATGGCCGGATCGCCGCCGAATTTGTGCACGATCAGTGGCAGCCCAATGGCGGCCGTCATCACCGGAAAGGCCGCAAAGGCGTTGCCCATGATGGCGGTGAACATCGCCATGCCCACGCAATAGGCAATCACCGCAAACAGGGGCTGGCCGAGCGGCAGCCACGCGGTGGCAACCGTGCCGACGGCGCGACCCACGCCGGAAAGCGCAAACACCGCTCCCAGCGCCGCCAGCATCTGCGGCAGGATCGCGGCCCAACCGATGGTGTCAACCAGGCGCCGTCCTTCCTGCAAAGGCGAGAGCACGGGCGGCCTTAGCCAGGGCATTGCAAAGGCCAGGGCAACCAGAACGCCCAATCCGAGCGAAATGAGCGTGATCTGTTTGGCATCGAGCAGGGGCACGCCGTGAATGGTCATGTTTTTCAGAAACAGCGTGCCCAGAAGCGCGGTGATGGGAATGATGAGTGCGGGGAAGAACAGCCAGTTTCCATGCCGCTCCGCGCTGCGGCGCCGTTCGCTCTGGGGCCTGCTTTCGGGCGCGTCTTTGGCCAGAAGCCCAAGCCCGCCGATCAGGATCAGGGACAGCGCCAGAATGCCGTTCAGGAGATCGCTGAGATGGCTGCCAAACAGGAAGCTGCCAGCCAGCAGGCCCCAGAACAATGCGCTCCCCGGATGCCTGGGGCGGCTGCGGTCCAGACATTCCAGAATTGCAAATGCCGCCAGAATGAGTCCGGCCAGGATATAGACATGTTCGAGCGTGATCATTCGCCATCCGCCTTTTGCAGGACGCCGGCAAGCGTGCGCCTCAGCCTGCGGTTCAGCAGAAACAGGCGAATGGCGTGAATTGCGAACGCGGCAACGGCGGTGGGAATCGCCCAGACGGAAAGCTCCAGCGGCTGGACCGTCACGCCGTTCTGTTCCAGAAACCCCTTGATCAGAAGGATCGAGCCAACGGCGATGAAGATGTCTTCGCCGAAGAATGCCCCGACATTATCGACCGCCGCCGAATGGGCGCGGATCAGCCAGCGCGTCTTGTCCGGCAATTCGCCATAGCGCGACTCGGCGGCGCCTTCCGCCATGGGCGCCAGCAGCGGGCGCACCATCTGCGCATGGCCGCCGACCGAGGTCAGCCCGAAGGCCGCGAAAGTCTGGCGGAAGAAGAGATAGATGAGCAAAAGATGCGCCACCGTGGCGCCGCGCAGCTTTGCGATCAGCATGCGCGCGCGCTCCTGCAGGCCATAGCGTTCCAGAAGCCCGATCACCGGCAGCACGATCAGGAAAACGCTGACATAGCGGCTGTCGTTGAACGCCTTGCCGAATGCTGAGAGAACCTCGACAGGCGAAAGCCCCCCGGCAAGTCCGGTCACCAGCGCCGCCGCCGCGATCACCAGAAGCGGGTTGAGGCGAATCAGAAATCCGACAACAAGAACCGCAATGCCCGCGAGCGTGAGCATTCCTGCGCTTACCAGATATGCACGCGGTTGGCCGGAGCGACGTAGAGCTTGTCATCCGGTGTCACGCCGAAGGCCGCATACCAGGCGTCGATGTTTCGCACCACGCCGTTGACGCGGAACTGGCGCGGGCTGTGCGGGTCGCTCACCACCTGCCGCTTGACGAAATCATCCGTCACCTTGCCGCGCCAGGCCTGCGCCCAGCCCAGGAAGACGCGCTGATCGCCGGTCAGCCCGTCCACGACAGGCGCCGGCTTGCCGCGCAGCGACGCATGATAGGCGTCGAGCGCGAGCGTGAGTCCGCCCAGGTCGGCAATGTTTTCACCCATGGTCAGGTCGCCGTTCACATGCACGCCGGGCAAAGGCTGGAACGATGAGTATTGCGCCTCCAGCATTTTGGCGCGGGCTTCGAATTTCCTGGCATCATCCCTGGTCCACCAGTCGCGCAGCGCGCCGGCCGCATCGATCTTGCGGCCTTCGTCGTCAAAGCCATGCGTCAGCTCGTGCCCGATGATCCCCCCGACCGCGCCATAGTTGTAGGCGGGATCGGCGTCGGGATCGAACACTGGCGCCTGCAAGATACCGGCCGGAAACACGATATCGCGCAGCGTGCCGTTATACGCGTCGTTGGTTTGCGGCGTCATGGTCCAGTCGCTCTTGTCCACGGGGCCGAAGGAGCGGTTCACGTAAAACGCCCAATCGAAGGCGGCGGCGCGTTTCACATCGCCGGTGAGGTCGTCGTCGGCAATCGCAAGGCCGGAATAGTCGCGCGGATGATCGGGGTAGCCCACCTTGATCATGTAGGTGTCGAGCTTTTTCAGCGCTTCGGTTTTCGTTTGCGGACTCATCCAGTCAAGGTTCGCGATGCGAAGGCGGTAAGCGGCCTTCAGGTTGGCGACCAGCGCCTCGATCTTGGCTTTCGCCTCGGGCCCGAAATATCTGGTGGTGTAAAGTTCGCCCGCGCCGAAGCCCATCGTGCCAAAGCTGCCGAAACGGTCGCCCACAAGAAAGTCGCTTCCGGCCACCGCCGTCACGGCCCGCTTCCACCGCGCCCGCTGCTGCTGCTGGCCGGCCAGCGTTTTCTCGTGCATGTCGAACCAGGCGTCGGCAAAGGGCTGCGCAAGATAGGGCGCGGCGTTATCAGCGATGTGAAAGGCGCTCCAGGCCCTGATCGTTTCGACAGGCGTCTGCGCATAGATGGCGGCCAGCTTCGGAAACGCTGTTTTCTCGGCAACGATCACGCGCTCCACCCGGCTCAGACCCGCATCGGCCAGAAAACGGCTCCAGGAAAAGCCCGGCGCGAAACGTTCGAGCTTTGCGGCCGCCACAGGATTGTAAACGGCGTCAAGGTCGCGCTGCTGGGCTTTCGTCCAGCTTGCGGCGGCGATCCTTGTCTCGAATTCGACGACGTTCCCGGCTTGCGCCGCCGCATCCGGCCAGTTCGCGAGTTTCAGAAGCTGTGCGACGTAGGCCTGGTATTTCGCTTTGGCCGCGGCGAATTCGGGATTGAGATAATAGTCGCGGTCGGGCAGGCCCAGGCCCGACTGGCTCAAATAGACGGCGTAGCGCTTCGGATTCTTGAGGTCGGCGTCGATGAAAATGTTGAACAGGCTGCCTTCGAAATCGGAATTGTTGCGGCCCATCAGGGCAGCAAGATCATCGCGCGTCTTTGCCGCGCGCACATCGTTCAGTTCCGGCTCGATCGGTTTTGCGCCGAGCGAATTGATGCGTTCTTCATCCATGAAGGCGCGATAAAAGGCGCCCACCTTGCCTTCCAGATCCGATGGCCGGTGGCCGGCCTTCGCGGCGGCGGTCTCCATCATGTCGCGCAGCCGCATTTCGGTGCGGTCGGTCATTTCCAGCCGCAATGTCACCGCCGGCTTGTCGGCGGGAATGGTGTGGGTGTCGAGCCAATGGCCGTTGGCGAAGCGGAAAAAATCGTCGCCGGGACGGACGGCTCTGTCCATGCCCGCGGAATCGAAGCCGTTGGCGCCATATTGCGGCGCCGCAGCGGCACCGGCCCACGCAACAATCGCCGCAAGCGCCGCTGCGCCATATGTCCAGTTGTTTCGCATATTCCCACCCCGGCCGCATTTTCCCGTATTCTCTAGCACGGCGGCGCGGAACCCGTCACCGCCGCCCAACATTGACGCGATGAACATGCCGGCCGGTGCCGCACAGAAAGAATGGGACAGGGTCAGAAAAGAGGCCGCGCATTGCCGCAACTGCCACCTCTACAGATATGCCACGCAAACTGTTTTCGGCGAAGGATCGGTGCGCTCGTCCGTCATCCTGGTGGGCGAGCAGCCGGGCAACCAGGAGGATTTGAAAGGCCTTCCGTTCGTGGGCCCGGCCGGCGGAATTCTGAATCGCGCGCTCGCCGAAGCCGGCATCGATCGCGGCAAAGCCTACGTCACCAATGCCGTGAAGCATTTCAAATTCGCCCGCCGCGGCAAGATAAGGCTCCACCAGAAGCCCAATGCGCAGGAGATCGGGGCCTGCAATCCGTGGCTCTCGCTGGAACGCAGCATTATCCGCCCGAAGCTGGTCGTGGCGATGGGCGCGACAGCCGTTTACGCCGTGTTCGGCAAGACCATGCCCATTGGGCGCAACCGCGGCCGCATCCTCGATCTGGACGCGACAAGCAAGGGCCTCATCACCATCCACCCATCGTATCTCCTGCGCATGGATGAAGAAGACAAGCCGCGCGAATATGCGAAGTTTGTCTCCGATCTGCGCCTGATTGCGCCCTTCGTCCGCGCGCGCCGCAAAGCGGCCTGAACCTGGCGAAACCTCCTGTCGCGCCGGATGGTTCGCCGGCACGGAATGTTGCCATGCCGGGCCGCTCGGCCGCCGATTCATGGCGTCTTTTCGCATGTGCAGCGCGGCCGGACGGCCGTTCTTGCAGCCTCACCCGCGAAAGGATATTGCGAGCCAGCTTTGCATGATCGGCCCGACATGAAAAACCGAATTCCGCTTTCGCTCCGCGTGCCGGAGCCCAAATGCCGTCCCGGCGACAAGCCGGATTTCAGCGCGCTCAAGCTGCCTGAGGCCGGAAGCGTGCCGCGGCCCGAAATCAGCGCCCATGCGCGCGAGCTGCTCGAATATCCGTTCACGCTGATCCGCGTGCTCGACGCCAAGGGCAGGGCGGTTGGCCCGTGGAATCCCAAACTTGAACCGGAAACCCTGCGCCGGGGCCTGAAGCACATGCTGCTCGTGCGCGTTTATGACGACCGCATGTATCGCGCGCAGCGCCAGGGCAAAACGTCCTTCTACATGAAGAGCACGGGCGAAGAGGCGGTCGCCATTGCGGCGGCCTATGCGCTGGAACGCGACGACATGTGCTTTCCGTCATACCGCCAGCAAGGGCTGCTCATCGCGCGCGGCTATCCGCTGATCGACATGATGAATCAGGTCTATTCCAACGTGAAGGATCCGGTGAAGGGCCGCCAGCTTCCGATCATGTATTCCTCGAAGGAATACAATTTCTTCACGATTTCCGGAAATCTCGGCACGCAGTTCCCGCAGGCCGTGGGCTGGGCGATGGCATCGGCCTACAAGGGCGACGACCGCATCGCCGCCAGCTGGATCGGCGACGGCACCACGGCGGAAGGCGATTTCCACTATGCGATGACGTTTGCTTCCGTTTACCGCGCGCCGGTGATTCTAAACGTCGTCAACAATCAGTGGGCGATATCGTGCTTCCAGGGCATTGCGGGCGGCAATGAGGCGACGTTCGCGAGCAAGGCGATCGGCTACGGCCTTCCGGGCCTGCGGGTGGACGGCAACGATTTCCTTGCGGTTTATGCGGCCACGCAATGGGCGGCGGCGCGCGCGCGCGCCAATTTCGGCGCCACCATGATCGAGCTTTACACCTACCGGGCCGAAGCCCATTCCACGAGCGATGATCCCTCGCGCTATCGCCCGGCCGACGAAGCCAAGGCCTGGCCCTTGGGCGATCCCGTCGAACGGCTGAAGCAGCACCTCATCGCCATTGGCGAATGGAGCGAGGAGCAGCATCAGGCGGCTCTTGCCGAAGCGCAGGAACAGGTGCGGGCCGCCAACAAGGAAGCCGAAGCCGTGGGCGTCCTGGGGCAGGGCAACATCCCCAGCGTCAAGACCATGTTCGAGGATGTTTACAAGGACATGCCCTGGCATCTGCGCCGCCAGCGCCAGGAAACGGGAGTCTGATCATGCCCGCGATGAACATGATCCAGGCGCTCAACTCCGCCCTAGACGTGATGATGGCGAAAGACCCCAATGTTCTGGCCTATGGCGAAGATGCGGGCTATTTCGGCGGCGTCTTCCGCGTGACCGACGGCCTGCAGAAAAAATACGGCCTGACGCGCGCCTTCGATTCCCCCATCAGCGAAGGCGGCATCATCGCCACCGCCATCGGCATGGGCGTCTATGGGCTGCGGCCCGTGGTGGAGGTGCAATTCGCCGATTACATCTATCCCGGCTACGACCAGATCGTGTCGGAAGCCTCCAAGATCCGCTATCGCTCGGCGGGCGAATTCTTCGTGCCGATCACCATCCGCACGCCCTATGGCGGCGGCATCTTCGGCGGGCAGACGCACAGTCAGAGCCCGGAGTCGCTTTTCACCCACATCGCCGGAATCAAGACGGTCATCCCGTCCAATCCCTATGATGCCAAGGGCCTGCTCATCAGCGCCATCGAAGACGACGATCCGGTTGTCTTCTTCGAGCCCAAGCGCATCTATAACGGGCCGTTCAGCGGCCATCACGATCAGCCGGTCCTGCCGTGGGCCAAACATCCGGCCAGCGATGTGCCCGAAGGCCATTACACCGTGCCGCTCGGCAAGGCGGCCGTTGTGCGGCCGGGCAACGATCTCACCGTGCTCGCCTACGGCACGATGGTGCATGTCTCGCTCGCGGCCGCTGCCGAGAGCGGAATTGATGCGGAAGTGATCGATCTGCGCACGCTGGTCCCGGTCGATATCGACACGATCGTGGAGTCGGTGAAGAAGACGGGCCGCTGCGTGATCGTGCATGAAGCGCCGCGCACATCCGGCTATGGCGCAGAGCTTTGCGCGCTGGTCCAGGAAAACTGTTTCTGGCACCTGGAAGCGCCGATTGCCCGCGTGACGGGCTTTGACACGCCCTATCCGCACGCTTTCGAATGGCATTATTTTCCCGGGCCGAAACGTGTGGGCGAGGCGATGAAGCGCACGATGGAGACACGCTGATGGGCCGCTATGTGTTCAAGCTGCCGGATGTCGGCGAAGGCACGGCGGAGGCCGAAATCGTAGCCTGGCATGTAAAGCCGGGCGATGTGATCGCCGAAGACCAGCACCTGGTCGATGTGATGACCGACAAGGCGACGGTGGAAATGACGTCGCCGGTTTCCGGCAAGGTGGTGTCGGTGCATGGGGAGCCCGGCCAGATGGCGGCGGTCGGTTCGCCGCTGGTCGAGCTGGAAGTGGAAGGCACAGGCAACGTGGCCGGTAATGGCGCGTCCAAGTCCAAACCTCAAGCTTCCCTCGCCCCCGCAAGGGGAGAGGGCAGGGGTGAGGGGGTTGTTCCCTTCAAATCGCAAAAGGCCGAAACGAAAAAGTCCGAACCGCAAGCGCCCTCTCACCCCAACCCTGTCCCCCAAAGCGGGAGAGGGAATGACGTGGCTGTTCAACCGCGCACCTTCGGCGAAAAGCCGGTGGCCTCGCCTGCCGTGCGCAACCGCGCGCATGAACTGGGCATCGAGCTGCAATATGTGCAGGGCACCGGCGAAACCGGCCGCATCACGCATGAAGATCTGGACAATTACATCGCCTCGGGCGGCCGTCATGCGCGTGCCGGCGGCGGCGCGGGCTATGCGAAACGCGAGGGCATCGACGAGATCAAGGTGATCGGCCTGCGCCGCAAGATCGCCGAGAAGATGCAGGAATCCAAGCGCCGCATCCCGCACTTCGCCTATGTCGAGGAAATCGACATGACGGCGCTGGAAGACTTGCGCGCGCATCTGAACGCGAACCGCCGCGAAGGCCAGCCCAAGCTCAACGTGCTGCCGTTCCTGATGCGCGCGCTGGTGAAGCTCCTGCCGCGCTATCCGCAGATCAACGCGCGTTTCGACGACGAAGCCGGCATCGTGCATCGTTATGCGCCGGTGCATATCGGCATCGCCACGCAGACGGCCAACGGGCTCATCGTGCCGGTTGTGCATCACGCGGAGGCGCTCGACATCTGGCAAAGCGCTGCCGAAGTCTTGCGCGTTTCCACCGCAGCGCGCGAGAACAAGGCGACGAAGGACGAACTGTCGGGCTCCACCATCACCATCACCAGCCTCGGCGCGCTGGGCGGCCTCGTCACGACGCCCGTGATCAACCACCCGGAAGTCGCCATCATCGGGCCGAACGCGATCATCGAGCGGCCGGTGGTGCGGGGCGGCCAGATCGTCATCCGCAAGATGATGAACCTGTCGTCTTCGTTCGATCACCGCGTGGTGGATGGCTATGACGCGGCCGATTTCATCCAGAAGCTGAAAGGCCTGCTGGAGAACCCGGCGACCCTGTTTCTGGATTGAACGCAAAAAGCGAAATGAAAAATTCACGCGGAGGCGCGGAGCCGCGGAGTTTCAAAGTCCGAATTGTTGCAAAAAGCGCAGCAGAAGCGATAGCGGACCGGACGTGTTCAAGGATGTTCCTCCGCGCCTCCGCGTGAATCCCTGTTTTGCAAATCGCGATTGCGCGAAAACAAAGGCAGATGTGACATGGCTGAGATGATCAAGACCAAACTCCTCATCGTCGGCGGCGGGCCGGGCGGCTATGTTGCCGGTATCCGCGCGGGCCAGCTCGGTATCGAGACCGTTCTGGTGGAGGGCGGCCGCTTGGGCGGCACCTGCCTCATCCGCGGCTGCATCCCATCGAAGGCGTTCATCCATGCCGCGGGCCAATTCGAGGACATGCGCAAGGCGGCAGGCCCGGGCCTGCACGGCATCGCGCTCAAATCGCAACCGGAGCTGAACTTCGCCGAACTGGTGAAATGGAAGGAAGGCATCGTGGACCGCCTGAACAACGGCGTGACCGGGCTGCTCAAGCGCGCCAGGGTGCGCGTGATTTCCGGATGGGCGAAATTCTCCGATGCGAAAACCTGCACGGTTGCGGGAAAAGATGGCGACATCACCGTTACGGCCGAGCATGTAATCCTGGCCAATGGTTCCAAGTCGGTTGAGCTGCCGTTCCTGAAATTCGGCGGCAATGTGATTTCTTCGACCGAAGCGCTGATGCTGCCGGAATTGCCGAAAAAGCTGGTTGTGGTGGGCGCGGGATATATCGGGCTCGAAATGGGCATTGCCTTCCGCAAATTCGGCAGCGAGGTCACGGTGGTGGAAGCGCTCGACCGCATCCTGCCGCTTTACGATGCGCAGCTCACCGCACCCGTCGGCCGCTGGCTCAAGGAACACGACGTCACCGTCATGCTCGGCGCGAAAGCAAAAGGCCTGGCCTCGAACGGCGGTCTCACGGTCGAAGACAGGGACGGCAAGACCACCGACATTCCCGCCGACAAAATTCTCGTCACCGTCGGCCGCAAGCCGAATACGGAAGGCTGGGGTCTGGAAAACATGGGCGTGGACATGGCCGGCCGCTTCGTGAAGGTGGACGACCAGTGCCGCACCTCCATGCGCGATGTGTGGGCCATCGGCGACCTCGTGGGCGAACCGATGCTGGAGCACAAGGCGGCCACACAGGGAGAAATGGTGGCGGAAATCATTGCCGGCCACAAACGCCGCTTCGATCCGGCGTCCATTCCGGCCGTCTGCTTCACCGAGCCGGAAATCGTCAGCGCCGGATTGCTGCCAACCGATGAAGCCGCCAAGGCACAGGAGATCGTGCAGTCCATCTTCCCCTTCGGGGCCAACGGGCGCGCGCTTTCCATGGATGCCGGCGACAATGGCGGATTCGTGCGCGTGATTGCGCGCAAGTCCGATCACCGCATCCTGGGCATCCAGGCCGTTGGCGCGCATGTGGCAGAGCTGTCGGGGGAATTCTCGCTGGCGCTCGAAATGGGCGCGACGCTGGAAGACATCGCGGGCACCATCCATGTGCATCCCACGCTCAGCGAGGCGTTTCACGAATCGGCCCTGCGCGCATTGGGGCAGCCGATCCATATCTGACGCGGGCTAACCTGAAGCGACGGCCGTCCACGAAATGCGGCAATAGAATCCGGCCGGGCGATATTCGATCTGCACCTTGCCGTCCTTTTCGCGCGCCGGCACGAAACGGATGAGCCGCAGGCCAAAGCCTTCCCGGTCGGGCGGGGCAACCGGCGGTCCGTCCTGCTCGCGCCATTCGAAGGCGATGTCTTCGTCGCCGGCGCGCGGGGTGCGCGACCATTCGACGAAAATCTTGCCGTCCTTGGAGGCAAGCGCGCCGTATTTGAGGGCGTTGGTCGCCATCTCGTGTATGCCCAGCGCAAGGGACCCCGCGGTCTGTTCGGAAAGCATAAGTCTCGGGCCCGAAATCCTGATCCGCGCCGAATTCTCTTCCAGGAACGGCGCAAGCGCGTTGCGGACAACGGCGCCCGTTTCCAGCTCCTTCCATTCCGCGGCCACGATCTGGTCGCCCACGCCGCCCAGGGCGCGCAGGCGTCCCAGAAATTTCTTCAGATAGGCATCGACGGCGGGATCGTTGCGCGGGTTCGACCAGGTGGCCAGCGAGTCGATGACCGTGATGAGATTCTTCAGCCGATGGCGCTGCTCGCCCAGCATCATCTCCTGCCGCTCGCGCGCCATCCGGCGTTCGTGAACGTCGGAAAGGGCGCTCATCCATCCGGTGAGCTCGGCGCGCGCGTTCGTCAGCGGCACGGCGCGCATGTGGAACCAGCGCCAGTTGTTGTCATCTTTGCTCCAGATCCGCAGATCGGCCTGATGCGCGCGCGGCGGCCTTTCGCCTTTCAGGATTGCCTGATCGTCGCTGTGCACGGCCTTCAGCCAGCCAAGGCTGCCATATTCCGGCCAGACCATGCCGGTCACCTCGCTCCATCCGTGTTGCGGCGTCGAAACATGGCCCGATGGCGATGTCAGAAACACGATGCCCGAAGTCGCTCCCAGCAACTCGCGATAGCGCGCTTCGCTGGCCTGCGCGCGGGCCAGCGCCGTGCGCAATGCTTCGGTGACTGCAACAAGGCAGAGGCCAACCCCCGCCATGGCCGCCAGCGAAATCCACTGGGCGGCGGTGGGCGCGGCGAAATCGAACGCCGCCGGCACGAACATGAACCACGAAAGAGCCAGCGCGAACAAAAGCGCCAGCGCGCCGAACTGCCATCCGCAGAGCAGCGCCACAGCGAGGATGGCGGGGTAGTAGAAGGCAAACGGCACGCCTGGCACCAGCGCGCCGAAGGCGGCGCGCAACGCGGTTGCCGTCGCCAGCGCCAGCACCAGAACCGAAACGCGGAATGCAAACACGCCGGGCGTCGGCGGCGCCTCTTTTGTTATCAGCAGCGGCCAGATGGAAGGATTCGACGGAGCGGTCTGTACGGTTTCGCCAGCTTGGCCGGTTGTCGGCATGAATTCCGCGCTGTTTTCGTCCCGCAACGGACCGGCGTCCAACTTCGCCATTGCGCAGGATCGGTTTGGTTCAACGACGCCGGCCCGCCCCATTCCCGGGCTTTGCAAAGGCTATTGAAGGCTCTAGGGGCGTGCAACCGGCTGAAGCCCGGAATTGGCGTTTTGCGTGCAAACCGCTCCCGGCATGTTCAACAAAAGATAACCATGGCGCTGTCTCAGCGGGCCATCGCGTTCGGGGTGCGGCGCACGAGGTCCCCGACAGCCGCTGCGAGCTCGCCGGCCGAAAATGGCTTTTCCAGGATCGGCCGGTCGCGAAAGCGCCGGGGAATGTCTCTCCGGCCGCAACCGGTCGCGAAAAGGAAGGGAATGTGCCGGGCAGCCAGAATGTCGGCAACGGGAAACACGAATTCTCCGGCGCCGAGATTCACGTCGAGCACGGCGAAATTGATCGTCTCGAACATCGCCGCCTTCCTGGCGTCCGCGAGCCGGGTCACCAGCTTTGCCCGCACATAGCCCAAGTCGGTCAGCATGTCCTCGGTCAGCATGCCCACCAGCGGCTCATCGTCCACCAGCAGGATTTCCGGAATGCCCGCTGCTCTTTTCATGTCGGTCCGGACCGCGCGGCGGCTCCTTCCATCCTTCAGAACAAAACGGAGAAGCCATCGCCATGTTCCCGCCGAAATTGCGGATTCGGGCAGGCACAATCGCTTCACAAATGCAATGTGCCGCATCAGCCCGGCGGCAGCGGGTTGATTGAAAACTCAAGCTCCACGGTCGTGCCGCCTCCCTTGCTCGAACGGCGCCGGAACCTGCCGTCCACCTGATCGGCGAAAATCTTGATCAGCCGCGAGCCTACGCTCGGGGAAGAGGCTTCATCATATCCGATCCCGTCGTCGGCGATGGTTAGCTGCAGGTAACCCTGCTGCGTTTCGGCCAGCTCCACGCGAATTGTCCCGGCACGTTCGGGATCGGGATAGGCATGTTTGAAGATGTTGGTCAGCACCTCCACGGTGAAGAGCGCAATCGGAACCGCCGCCTCGCCCGACACGCGCCGGTCCGCGATGTCAAGATCAAGTCTCAGGTTGTGGCGCTCGGCGCTCATGCCTTCGTGAACCTGCTCGGCCAGATCGCGCAAAAGGCGCTTGAGGCTCACCGAAGTCTGATCCTCGATCTCGTACAGGATGCGGTGCACAAGCGCCAGCGCGTTGATGCGGATTTGCGCCTGCTTGAGCGCATTTTGCGCGGTGGGATCGTAAAACTGCTGCGCCTGCAGGTTCAGAAGGCTGATGACGATCTGCAGGTTGTTCTTCACCCGATGGTGCACTTCGCGGATCAGCACGGTCTTTTGCGCTATGGCTTCCCGCAAATTCTTGTCGCGCTCCTGGATCGCCGCCGCCATGTCCGAAAGCGCGCCGCCCAGCGACTGGAATTCGCGCGGCGCATTTTCCAGCATCGGCCGCACGGAATAATGGCCGCTCCGGTAGGCGGCCGAAACGCGGCGAAGATAGACGATCCAGCGCGTCACCTGCTGATCGGTGGTGAACCAGATGGCCCCGCAGGCCAGAAGGATCATCAGGACCGGCAGAACGAAATCGGCGCTGACATTGATGTAGGTCGGCTGCAGGAGCGTGGCCTCCGGCATGGCGAATCCGACAAAGGTTTCATTGCCCAGCAGGGTCGCCGTGGCATAGCTCCAGATTCGCCCGCCAACATTTGCGCTTTGCAGCTGTTCGGATTTTCCGGGCGCCGCGTGGGCAAAGATGGCCGCCGCGGTTTTGGGGAAATTGGCGGCAATGATCTGGCCGCGGCTGTCGAACACGGCCACAACCGCGCCCTGCGGCAGCTCCTTGGCCTTCAGCATGAAGTCCAGCCAGCGCGTGTCGATTCCGATCGACAGCGCGCCGGTGAAGCGCCCGTTTGCGTCGCGCAGGGGCAAAAGGCCCGTCAGCACGGGGCGGTTGGTGTTCCGGCTGATCAGCGCGCCGCTGACCACGAAATTCGTGGCGTTGCGGAACTTCTTCCAGTCCGCGACGGCGGGCAGGCGCTGCCCGGCCGTTCCGGGAACCGCCGCGCACAACGCAACGCCGTTCGCATCCAGCCGCGAAATGTTGGTGAAGAATGTCAGGCCGCGCAACGCATCTGACAGGTCGTGATTGCATTCGGCCGTGGCGTCGCGAACGTCGCCGATGCTGGCCAGTGCGCGCAGAATCTGCTCCGCCGCCGCCAGCATGTTTTCTTCTTCCGTCGAAGCCGCGCGCGCGGTCTGCAGCAGATGCTGGTGAACTTCGGCGATGTCGTGCTCGGCCCAGCTTGTGCCCTGCAGGATGCTGACAACGACCACCGGCAAAAGCGCAATGACGACCGTAACAAGAAGGCGGAAACGGAGCGACCAGCCCCTATCCAGCGGGATCGCGCTTGCTTCGCTTTCGTCCGGCGGCCTGGGGAGAGTTTGGCGGGACGAGCCGGTCAAGTTGCGCCATGATCTCATGCGCCGCATCTCCTTGCGCCGAGCGCTCCATGCCGGGCAGGGGGGCAGAACCGTCCAACGCGGCCAGCAGCGACTTGCGGGCGCGCGCAACGCGGCTCTTCACGGTGCCTACGGCGCAATTGCAAATCGCCGCCGCCGCTTCATAGGAGAACCCGCCTGCGCCGACCAGAATGAGCGCTTCCCGCTGCTCGTCGGAGAGCGAACGCAGCGCCCGGGCGGTATCCGAAAGCTCGGCCGCCGCGGTCTGTTCGCTCGATGTCCCGGGAATCCGTTCTGCCGCATCCTGGTCCCAGGCGGCCTGCCGCCAGGCGCGCCGGCGGTCAGAATAGAACTGGTTGCGCAGGATCGTGAAGAGCCAGGCCTTCAGATTCGTGCCGGCTGCGAACATGCGCCGCGATTGCCAGGCCTTAACAAGCGTTTCCTGCGCCAGATCGTCGGCTGCGTCCGGATTTCCGCAGAGCGAACGCGCAAACGCGCGCAGGAATGGAATCAGCTCCAGCAGCCCCTGCTTGAACTGCGCATCGGGGTCGCTGGATCGCGGGGGACTGTGCGGCAGGGGATTGAGATCGCGCCCGGTCACTTCTCGACTCCGGGGTCGCTCTCGTCGTCGATCTTGCGCAGAAGATCGAGAAACTCATCAGGCACAGGCTCGCGGGTGATTTCGTCATACATGCGCCGCAGTTCGCGGCCGATGGCGCGTTGCCTTGCCCGAATTGCGCGATTCTTCACCCTGTCCGGCCTCGTTTGCCTGATAGCGTCCTTTGCCACAACGTTTCCGCCCCGTGCTGATGCCGGCTGTCTCATATCACCAACACACTTGCTAGCAAGCGATCGCGCATGCCCCCTCGCGGATTCCGGCGCGAACCACACCGCCCCGAAAACGCCGGACCGCCGGGAAAGTTCCCGTTCCGGAGGAACTTTTTTTTCTGGAAAACGTTGGGATTTGGGCGTCCAATTGTGCCGCAAGACGAAGGAGCTGGCCCATGAGCATGACCCAGACATTGGCGCCGCACCTGCCCTATCTGCGCCGGTATGCGAGGCTTTTGAGCGGGTCCCAATCCAGCGGCGATGCTTACGTCAAGGCCTCGTTAACGGCATTGCTGAACGGCCAGCGGCTGGATACCGATCTGCCGCCGCGCGCGGCGCTCTACAAGCTCTTCCATGCGATCTGGAGCACCACGGGCGAGCACTATGACGACGTGGTGTCGTCGCTTGACGGCAAGAGTCGCGGCGATGCGAAGAAGAATCCCGAAGCGCGTCTTCGCGCGCTTGCCGCATCCAGCCGCGCGGCGTTGCTGCTCACGGCGGTGGAATCCTTCAGCGTGAACGAGGCCGCGACGATCCTGCAGATGACGCCTGAGGAAGTCGAACGCGCGATGGCCGATGCGCAGCGCGCAATCGATGAGCAGCTGGCGTCGCGCGTGCTCATCATAGAAGACGAACCCATCATTGCGCTGGACCTCGAAAACCTTGTCACCGAGCTTGGCCACGAAGTGGTGGGCACCGCGGCCACGCGCGACGAAGCGGTGGCCAAGGCCCTGGCGGAAAGGCCCGGGCTCATCCTGGCCGACATCAACCTCGGGGACGGCGGATCGGGTATCGACGCCGTCAGCCGCATTCTCGACAGCTTCGACGTGCCGGTCATCTTCATCACGGCCTATCCGGAAAAGCTGCTCACCGGCGAGCGGCCCGAGCCGACCTATCTCATCGCCAAGCCGTTCCTGCCGGAAACGGTCCAGGCCACGGTGGGCCAGGCGCTGTTCTTCCACCCCGTACGGCGCAAGGCGGCCTGACCGCGGCATTTTCTCTTTTGGCGCCAGAAGCGGCCTGTGTCTGCTATCATGGCGGGCAGTGGAGGGTTTTATGAGCGATGTTCGATCCAATGGCGGACGGCGGACTGACCGGGATTTGCAGGCGCGGCTCGACGCGCTGCGCGCAGACCTGAGGGCGCTGCAGAACGACATGCGCGGCCTTGCCAACGGCGTCGGCGATGCCGCCAGCGATCGCGTGGCGGAGATGCTGCGCACGACCGAGGAAATGGCCAGTCAGGTGGCGGATGAGTTCGGGGACTGGACCAATGACAATCTTGCCAGTCTTCGCGGCGCCATCCGCGAGCAGCCGCTTCTGGCCTGCGGCCTGGCGATGAGCGCAGGCGCCATCCTGGGCGCCCTGCTTTTGCGGCGCTGACCTGTCGTGTTTGCGCGGACTGCGGCGGGCGTCGTCGCTCTTCTGATCCTTGGCGCGATTACGCTGGTGGGCGTCGCCTGCGCGGCGGCGGCCATTGACCTTGCGCTGGCTCCCGCTGTCGGCCCCGCATGGGCCGCGGCGATAGCGGCCTTCATCCTGCTCATCGTGCCCGTCACGCTATGGATCGTGCTGGCGATCAAGGGGGCCGGCCGCGCGCCGAAAGAGGGAGAAGAGGCCATCCTGCTGGCCTTCGCGTCCCTTGCCAAAAACAGTCCCTGGATGGCGCTCATCGGGGCGGCTTTGTATGGGGCGGCCGACGTGCTGATCCGGCGGCCAAAGCGCTAAGAGGCGAGATAATATCTGATTGATATTGCTTGCGATTTTTGTCCGGCAACCGGTGCCGTCCGCACATGAAAAAATTGTAGAGCGGGGTGGAACCAACCTTAACCGGGCCCGTTCTAACCCTCGAGCGGATGTCCGGTCCGGTACGCCCCAGCCCCTTCGACACCCCGCACTGGGTGTCCGCTCACTTTTCCCTCGAATTGGCGGTTCACAGGCCATCCTTGCAGATGGCCTGTGGCGTATTGGCGGGGGGTTGCAGCGGACGCCGGCCCGGGCCAAATCCCGGTTTGGTGCATTATGATGAAACCGCTCCATTTCAGGGAATTGCGCATGCGTGGTCTGCTTCTCCGGCTTGTCCTTTTGTTCGTGGCTGCGGCTGTTGTTCAGCCGCCGGCGGAGGCGGCGGGCGCATCCGCCGGCGCGATCCAGAATTTCTATGATTCGCTTCTTGCGACCATGAAGCAGGGTCCGCAGCTCGGGATGCAGGGGCGCTTCGAAAAACTCGCCCCGGCGGTCGATGCGGCGTTCGATCTTCCGAAAATGACGGCGATTGCGGTGGGCCCAAGCTTCGCGGGCTATCCGCCCGCCGAGCAGAAGGCGCTGATCGACGGCTTCCGCCGCATGACGATCGCCAGTTATGCCAGCAACTTCAAAAGTTTCGGCGGCGAGAAATTCATCGTCAATCCCGATGTGAAGCAGGTCGGCACCGATCAGCTTGTGCAGACACAGCTTGTGCCGGCAAACGGCCAGCCCGTCGCCCTCAATTACAGGATGCGTCAGGCCGCCGACGGCAGCTGGAAAATCATTGATGTCTATTCGGCCGGTTATGTGAGCGAGCTTGCCCGGCGCCGGTCGGATTTCTCGGGCATCGTGGCAAGCGGCGGCGCGCCGGCGCTGGTGAAGAAGCTGAACGAACTGGCCGACAACATGCTCAAGGCATGATGTCCCTGCGGCGCGGCAGTCCGATCAGAAGCGCCGGCGTGAAGAACAGCGCCACCGCCAGCGTCCAGCCAAGCGAAATGATCAGAAGCTCGCCCATGCTGGCCATGCCGCGGTGATCCGAGAGCCAGAGAATTCCGAAGCCGCAGGCGGTGGTCAGCGCGCTCGTGATCACCGCGCGCGCCAGGGCCGATTGCAGCAGATTGCCCTGTCCCCGGCGCCACGCCATGACGAAATAGATGTTGAACGCCACGCCCACGCCAAGAAGCAGCGGCAGGGCGATGATGTTGGCGAAGTTGATCTCAAGTCCGATCGCAGCGCAGGTGCCCAGGGTCAGCACGCCGGTCAGAATGAGGGGCAGGAGCGTGGCCGTCACGCCCCAGAAGCGCCTGAGCGCGATGCAAAGCAGGATCGTGATCACGATAAGCGCAAGCACGGCGGCTTCCGCGAACGCATTGACGATCGTGCGGCCGGCTTCTTCGATGGAGATCGGCGCCCCGGTCGCATGCGGCGCAATCCTGAGCACGGCCGCGGTGAATCGCTTGAGATTGGCATCGTTGTTGGAATCGCCCGCAGGCGTCACATTCACGCGCGCACGCCCGTCCCTGGTGAGCCAGTCCCGTTTCAGATCGGCCGGCAACGACGCCAGCGTCACTGGCGCCGCCTGAAGCGATTCTTCCATCTGCTGAAGCGTGGTCTTGAGCGACGGCACAAAAGCCTGGCTTGCGCGCGCCCGCATCCGGGGTCCTGCTTGCGCAAGGCGGTCCAGAAGCCCGGCCAGCCTGAGCGCTGTCGCCGCCACCCTGTCCCGGCCGTTTCTGGCCACCGAGCGCAGCCCTGAGGCGGTGCTTTTCAGCGTCTGGACGGTCTGTGCATCGGTGGGGGGCGCGGCCGATCCCATGGTCAGGAAGGTCGGTTCGAGCAGCATGTCGGCATCGGAAATCAGCGCAAGCTTTTCGGTCTGGTGATCGGGCACGAAGCTTGCGGCCGTCACGGTGTGGTTCACCTCGGGAAGCCGGTCCAGTTTTCCGGCCAGCGCCTTTGCCGCCGCAAGCGACGGCGCAAGAATGTCGATGGTGTTCGGCGTCGTCTCGCGGTCCTTCATGAGATCCAGCAGCGTCGACATCGACTCCATGTTCGGGTCTTTCATGTCGAGCGGGTTGGAGTCGAAGCGCAGGAACGGCAGGAACACCACGCCGATGAGGCCAAGAATGCCCGCCGCCAACAGGACCGGCGTGCGCTCCTTCTCGATAAACCGGTCCGCCGGGGCCAGATAGCGGAAACCCACCTCTTTCTGCTCCTCTCCCGGTTTCAGCACGCAGAGCAGCGAAGGAAGCAGCGTGAAGCTCAGCACATAAGCGACCACCATGCCGATTCCCGCGATCAGGCCCAGTTGCGCCACGCCGCGGTAATCGGTCGGAAGAAAGGCAAAGAAGCCCGCGGCAATGGCCGCCGCGGCCAGCGTGAGCGCCGCGCCGATGCCTTCGCCGCTCTTGATCATGCCCGCCGTCAGCGTTTCGTGCTCATGGCGTTCGGCGCGATAGCGCACCGCGAACTGGATGCCGAAATCCACGCCCAATCCCACGCACAGGGGAATGAAGGCGACCGAAATGAGATTGAGCGTGCCGATGATCGCCAGGCCCGCCGCCGTCGTGATGGCCAGGCCGATGATCAGCGAAATCAGGATGGCGGCAATGATCCTGACCGAACGCACGGCCAGCCACAGCACCAGCAGCACGCCGATCATCATGATCGTGGTCATCGTGCGGATATGGTTGGCGAGCGCCGCAAACTCATCGTCGGAGAGCGGAATGTCGCCGGTCAGCCGCACGCGCACGCCGTTGTCGGGCGTCAGATGAAGTTCGCGCGCCGCATTCCGGATCGCGGTGCTGGCGGGCCGCCCGGGCGACAGCGCGTCGTACAGAAGCTTCGGCTTGACCATGATGAAATGGCGCAGCTCGCGAACGCCCGGCTTCTCGCCGCTGACCAGCGTCTGCCAGGAAACGAAGGCGGGCTTGCCGGCCTCGACGCGGGAAAGCGCATCCGCAAATGTCTGCAGCGGGCGTTTGAGGTCGGAAAGCTTGGCCTGGCTTTTTTGCACGCCCAGAATCGCCGTCGACAATCCGGCGAACACGCCATGCAGCGTCGGATCGGCGGCAAGCGGCCCGAGAAAAGGCTGCGCCTTGATGATCTCTTCGGTGGTCGATTTCACCTGCGCGGTGGAAAGAAAAAGCAGCCCGTTGCGGTGGAAGAACGCATCGTCCGAACGCCGCACGCTCTCGAAATACCTTTTCTCCGCCGAAAGCTTTGCCGCAAGCGCGGCGGTGGCTTCGTCGGCCCGTTCCGGCGTCACGCCGTCCACCACCACAAGGATCAGCTTGTCCAGCTGCGGAAAGGCGCGGTCATAGGCGGCCTGGCGCTTGCGCCAGGCAAGGTCGGGCGAAATCAGCGATGCGGTGTCGCTGTTCATGGAAAAATTTTCCGCGGCATAGAAGCTCGCGGCGAACCCGAGCGCGACACAGACAAGAACCAGCAGGGTCGAATGCCTGCAGCTCCATGCGACAACGCGGCCGATCCATCTCGCGTTCATGGGCGGTCCTTCGTTCGCATAATCCTTGTAACGGGCACTGGCGCGATTCGGCCCTGGAGCGGTATTGGTTCTGTAAAGGAGAAATCGCCGCCATGTCGAGAGCCGCAGAATTCGTTTTTCCGGCCCCTGCCGTTCCGGCGCTGCAGATCGCAGGCCGGAGCGCGCTTTTCCCCGTCCGCCGTGTCTATTGTGTCGGCCAGAATTATGCGGCCCATGCGCGCGAAATGGGGCATGACGGGCGGACCCCGCCGTTCTTCTTCGGCAAACCGGCCGATGCGGTGGTGCCGGGCGGCGGCCGGATCGCCTATCCCCCGGAAACAGGGAATTTCCATCACGAAGTGGAGCTTGTCGTGGCGCTTGGCAAGGCGGGCGCGAACATCATGCGCGAGAATGCGCTTGATCATGTGTTCGGCTATGCGGTGGGCATCGATCTTACGCGCCGCGATCTCCAGGCCGAAGCGCGCGAGAAGCGCCAGCCCTGGGATGTCGCCAAGGGCTTCGACTGCTCCGCGCCGGTGGGACAAATTCATCCCGCCGCAGATACCGGTCACGTGGCAAAGGGCGCAATCTGGTTCAAGGTGAACGGCGCAACGAAGCAGTCGGGCGACATTTCCGATCTGATCTGGCCGGTGCCCGATATTGTCAGCACGCTCTCACGGTTTTTCATGCTTCAGCCCGGCGATCTCGTTTTCACCGGAACCCCGTCGGGCGTGGGGCCGCTGCAGCGGGGCGATCGCGGCGAAGGCGGCATTGACGGTCTCGGCACGGTGGCCATCGAAATCGTCTGAACAGGAACAGGCCGCCAGCCCGGACGTTTCCTGAACGGCGGAAGCATGAGTCCGGCAATGGATGAAACGGAAACACGTCCGAATGAACGCGCCGGCGCACATCGCCATGCAAAGGTGTTGCCGCCCGTGAAGGCGCGTCAGGGGGCCGTTTCGGGGCGCGTGCTCATGGTGCTGGCAATCAGCCTGATCGTGCTGGCTCTCGTGTACGCCGGGATCTGGCTGTTCAACGCGCGGCTTTAATCCTTGGCGCGCTCGATATAGGCGCCGTCGGCTGTCTGCACGACGATCCTCGTGCCCACGGTGATGTGCGTGGGCACCATCGTGCGCACGCCGTTCGACAGCACGGCCGGCTTGAATGAGCCCGACGCCGTCTGCCCCTTCACGACAGGCTCGGTTTCCACCACTTCAAACGTCGCGCGCGCGGGAATTTCAAGCGCGATGGGCAGGCCGTTGTGGCTGGAAAGGCGAACTTCCATGCTCTCCTGAAGATAGGGCGCGGCGTCGCCCACGACATCCTTGCCGACATGGACCTGATCGAAGGTCTCCGGGTCCATGAACACCCAGTGATCGCCATCCTGATAGAGGTACTGATAGGTGCGCTCGTCGATGAACGCCTTTTCCAGGCTGTCGGTGGTCTTGTAGCGCTCGTTCACCTTTACCCCGTCGCTGATGCGGCGCATTTCGAGCTGGGTCACCGGCGTGCCCTTGCCGGGGTGGATGTTTTCCGCCGTCAGGACGACATAAAGCTTGCCGTCCTTTTCGATGACATTGCCCTTGCGGATGGAGCTGGCGATAACCGAAACCACGGGAAAGACCTCATTGCTGGCGGTTAGGCCGGGCGCGTATAGCAGGCGCGCTTTGATGCGCCAAGCCACTCTCATCCTTCGACAAGCTCAGGATGAGGGGTTTTTCCCGATGTCCTCATGCTGAGCTTGTCGAAGCCTGAGGTATAACGCGCGCATGACCGAGACATCTCCCTGGTGGGCGCGCGGCCGGCATGCCGACCGGCGGCCCGCCCTTCTCGCCCGCGCCGCCATCAGGCGCGCCCTGCGCGGCTGGTTCGAAGGGCAGGGCTTCACCGAAGTGGAGTGCGGCGCGCTCGCCGCTTCTCCCGGCAACGAGGCGCATCTTTCGGCATTTGCCACCGAATTGATCGGGCCCGACGGGTCGCGGCGCACGCTTTATCTCCACACCTCGCCGGAATTTGCGGCCAAGAAGCTGCTGGCCGCCGGCGAGACGCGCATCTTCGATTTTGCGCGTGTGTTCCGCAATCGCGAGCAGAGCGCCACCCATGCGCCGGAATTCACCATGCTGGAATGGTACCGCGCGAACGAAACCTACAACTCCGTTATCGCCGATTGCCTGAATGTGATCCGCATTGCGGCAGAGACGACCGGAATCGGCAGGTTTTCGTTCAGGGGTCGGGATTGCGATGCGCGCGCGGAGGCGGCGAAGATGACGGTGGCCGATGCTTTTGCCCGCTTCGCCGGCATCGACCTTCTGAAAACGCTGGACAATGCGGGGCAGGGCGACCGCGACGCGCTCGCGACGGCGGCAAAGCGCGCCGGTTTCGACGTGGCGGCGAACGACAATTGGGCCGATATCTTCTCCAAGGTGCTGGTGGCGCGCGTCGAGCCGAACCTCGGCATCGGCGCGCCCACCGTGCTTTACGAATATCCGCGCTGCGAGGCGGCCCTTGCCCGCGCCACGGCGCACGATCCGCGCGTGGCTGAACGGTTTGAGCTTTATGTCTGCGGGGTGGAGCTTGCCAACGGCTTCGGCGAACTCACCGATCCGGTGGAGCAGCGCCGCCGGTTTGAATCCGAAATGGACGAGAAGGAACGCATCTATGGCGAGCGCTATCCGATCGACGGGGATTTTCTTTCCGCGCTCGCGCACATGCCGCCGGCCTCCGGTGTGGCGCTGGGCTTCGACCGGCTTGTGATGCTTGCAACGCGCGCGCGCAACCTCAACGACGTGATCTGGACGCCGCTGCCCTGACTGTCATCCCCGGCCGGCGCGAAGGAAGTTCGCGCCGGCCGGGAATGACAGGTTGTGCTAGCGATAGCTTTCGTTGATCTCGGCGAGCTTGGCGGAACCCGGGCACAGATCCTTTTCCCCCAGCCTGTTCAGCGGCGTCGTCACCGTGTTCAGATGCGCGTGCAAATCTTCCGGCTCTTCGTCGATATAGAGAAGCCCGGTCACGATTTCGCCCGCCGCGTGGCGCTCCTGCAGGTAAGCCATCGCTTTGGCGCGGTCGTGCGGATCGTAATCGGGCGCGAGCTTGGAAAGTCTCAGCACCGAGCCGTCATGCTGCGTCACGGTTTCCACCGTGCCCGGCGCGTAATCCGCCGTGATCTCCGCCCGCGGCGTGATGAAATCGATGCGGTTCACCGCTTCGTTGTGCTCGCGCACGAAATCGTAAGACTTGGTGGAATCGGGATTGTTGTTGAACTGCACGCAAGGGCTGATCACGTCGATGATCGCCGCCCCCTTGTGCGTGAACGCCGCCTTCAGAATCGGCACCAGCTGCTTCTTGTCGCCGGAAAACGAGCGCGCCACGAAGGTTGCGCCCAGCAGCAGCGCCAGCCCCACCAGATCGATGGGCGAATCCGAATTCACCGCCGTCTTGCTCTTGCTGCCCTTGTCGGCGGTGGCCGAAAACTGGCCCTTGGTCAGGCCGTACACGCCGTTGTTCTCGCAGATATAGACCATGTTCACGCCGCGGCGCACGCAATGCACGAACTGGCCGATGCCGATGGAAGCGGAATCGCCGTCGCCGGAAACGCCCAGATAGATGAGGTCGCGGTTGGCAAGGTTGGCTCCCGTCAGCACGCTCGGCATGCGCCCGTGCACGGCGTTGAAGCCGTGGGATTGCCCCAGGAAATAGTCCGGCGTCTTCGACGAACAGCCGATGCCCGAAAGCTTGGCCACGCGGTGCGGCTCGATGGCAAGCTCGTAGAACGTCTCGATCAGGGCGGCGCTGATGGAATCGTGGCCGCAGCCGGCGCACAGCGTCGAGATGCGGCCCTCGTAGTCGCGGTGCGTGAAGCCGATCGCGTTCTTCTGCAGCCCCGGATGGTGGAATTTCGGCTTGGCGATGTAGGTCATGTCTAGTTCTCGCTAAACCCAAAATTTGTCATGGCCCGCGAATGCGGGCCACCCAGTTGGGTTCTGTTAATGCCGCAGAAGAAAGCGAACCCGCGAACTTTCCGATTTCGGGGAGGTGTCGCCTGGATGGCCCGCACCAAGGCGGGCCATGACAAGTTGGGGATCATTCCGCCGCCTCCTTGCGGACAACGCCCATGCGCTCGGCAATCGCGTTGGTGATGAACCGCGCGGTGATCGGGGTGCCGTCATAATGCAGAAGCGAGATGAATTTCGCGGGGTCGATGGCGCATTCGTTCACGATCAGCTTCAGCATTTGCGCGTCGCGGTTCTGTTCGATCACGAACACCTGGTCGTGCGCGTTGATGAAATCCACGACATCCTCGCTGAAGGGGAACGCGCGTATGCGCAAGGTGTCCACATGGCGCCCCTCGGCTTCGAGCTTGGCAAACGCCTCATCCATCGCCACCGATGTGGAGCCGAAATAGATCGCGCCCCAGCGCGTCTTCTGCCTGGCATCGTGGCGGATGGGCGCGGGCACCATCGTTTTCGCCGTCTCGAACTTGCGCAGCAGCCGCTGCATGACATCGGTGTAGTCCTTGCCGCTTTCGCTGTAGACGGCATAGGCATTGTGGCTTGAGCCGCGCGTGAAATAGGCGCCCTTGGTCGGGTGCTCGCCGGGAATGGTGCGCCAGGGAATGGCATCGCCGTCCACATCGAGGTAGCGGAAGAATTGCCGGCCCGCATCCAGCTCCTTGGCCGAAAGCACCTTGCCGCGGTCGTATTTGCGGCTGTCGTCCCATTTCAGCGGATCCACCAGCCAGTCGTTCATGCCGATGTCCAGGTCCATCATCACGAAGATGGGCGTCTGCAGCCGGTCGGCCAGATCGAAGGCGAGCGCGGCAAACTCGAAGGCTTCGTTCGGCCCCTTGGGAAAGATCAGCACATGCTTGGTGTCGCCGTGGCTCGCATAGGCGGCCAGCAGAAGGTCGGATTGCTGCGTGCGCGTGGGCATGCCGGTGGATGGCCCGCCGCGCTGGATATCGAAGATGACGGCGGGAATTTCGGCGTAATAGGCAAGGCCGAAGAATTCCTGCATCAGCGAAATGCCCGGGCCGCTTGTCGCGGTGAAGGCGCGCGCGCCGTTCCAGGCTGCGCCCAGCACCATGCCGATTGCGGCGATTTCGTCTTCCGCCTGCACGATGGCGAACTTGTTCTGCCCGGTGACGGGATCGACGCGCAGGCGCCGGCAATGCCTGGTGAACGCTTCGGCAAGCGAGGTTGACGGCGTGATCGGATACCACGCGCACACGGTTGCCCCGCCGTACACCGCGCCAAGCGCCGCCGCGTCGTTGCCCGCGATGAAGATGCGCTCACCCACCTTGTTGTCGCGGGCCACCTTCAGCCGGCATTTGCCGGCCAGATTTTTCGCCGCGTAATCGTGGCCGATTTCCACCGCGCGCATGTTCAGCCGGATCAGCTTGTCCTTGCCCTTGAACTGGTCGCCGATCAGGCCTTCCACCACGCTCGGCTCGAATCCCAGCAGCGCCGACAGCGCGCCCAGATAGATCACATTCTTGAGCAGCTGCCGCTCGCGCGGCAGCGTGCCTTCCAGCGTGTTGGACAGCCGCGTGAACGGCACGCCCAGAAGCGTGATGTCCTCGCGCAGTTTCTGGTTCGTCAGCGGCTTGGTGGAATCGTAAACCAGATATCCGCCCGGCTCGATCTCGGCGATGTCCTTGTCCCAGGTCTGCGGGTTCATCTGCACCATCAGGTCCACGCCGCCGCGCCGGCCCAGCCAGCCTTCGCCGGAGACGCGCACTTCGTACCATGTTGGCAGGCCCTGGATGTTCGACGGGAAGATGTTGCGCGAACATACCGGCACGCCCATGCGCAGGATGGACCGCGCGAACAATTCGTTGGCGGAAGCGGAGCCGGAGCCGTTCACATTGGCGAACTTCACGACGAAGTCGTTGGTCGCGGAGATGGGTTGTTGAACCTTGGAAATAGCCGCCTCGCTCATGTTCCACCTCCGCCCTGCGGGGAGGCAGCCTCTTTTTCCCTCCCCTGAAAGGGGAGGGTCGAACCGGCTGCGCCGGTTCGGGGAGGGGTCACACCACGGCATTGACCCCCACCCGCGCGCTTCGCTCGCGACCTCCCCCTTTCAGGGGGAGGAAAGTGGATCATCGGTGGCATAGGTTCTCGGCGTGCGCCGGCTCCAGATAGAATTTCTTCATGTCCCAGGCGCCGGTAGGGCAGCGCTCCGCGCACAGCCCGCAATGCAGGCACACATCCTCGTCCTTCACCATCACGCGGCCGGTCTTCAGCGCGCCCGACACGTAGAGATCCTGCGTCGGATTCGGCGCAGGCGCGGTCAGATGCGTGCGCAGCGCGGGCTCGGGATCGTTTTGCGTAAAGGTGATGCAGTCCATCGGGCAGATGTCCACGCAGGCGTCGCATTCGATGCACAGATTGTCCTCGAACACCGTCTCGACATCGCAGTTCAGGCACCGCTGCGCTTCCTTGAAGGCCAACTCCTTGTCGAAGCCCAGCTCCACTTCCACCTTCACGTTGCGCAGCGTCACCTCTTTGGGCGCGTGCGGCACCTTGTAGCGAAGGTCGATCGAGACGTCGTTGTCATACGACCATTCGTGAATGCCCATCTTCTGGCTGGAAAGGTTGACGAGCGGCGAAGGCCTGTCCTTCACGTCCTTGCCGTTCAGCATCAGGTGGATGGACACGGCGGCCTCGTGCCCGTGCGCCACCGCCCAGATGATGTTCTTGGGGCCGAACGCGGCATCGCCGCCGAAGAATACTTTCGGGTTGGTGGACTGCATGGTCACCGGGTCCACCTTCGGCATGTCCCACTTGTCGAATTCGATTCCGATATCGCGCTCGATCCAGGGGAAGGCGTTTTCCTGCCCCACGGCCACCAGCACGTCGTCGCATTCCATCAGCACATCCGGCTCGCCCGTGGGCACTAGCCTGCGGCGGCCGCTTTCGTCCTTTTCCGCCTTCGTCTTCTCGAACAGAACCCCGGTCAGCCGGCCGTTCTTGTGCAGGAAGGCTTTCGGATTCAGCCAGTTGTGGATGGGGATGTCTTCGTGCATCGCGTCTTCCTTTTCCCAGGGAGACGCTTTCATCTCGTCGAAGCCCGAACGCACCACGACATCCACCTTCTCGCCGCCCAGCCTGCGCGAGGTGCGGCAGCAATCCATCGCGGTGTTGCCGCCGCCCAGCACGATCACGCGCTTGCCGATCCTGTCGATATGCCCGAACGACACGCTCGACAGCCAGTCGATGCCGATATGGATGTTGGCGGCGGCTTCCTTGCGGCCGGGAATGGGCAGATCGCGCCCGCGCGGCGCCCCGCAGCCCACGAAGATGGCGTCATAGTTTTCCGCCAGCAGCGCCTTCAGGCTTTCGACGCGGCTTCCGAACTTCGTCACCGGCTTCAGGTCGAGGATGTAATTGCATTCCTCGTCCAGCACCGATTCGGGCAGGCGGAATTTCGGAATCTGCGTGCGCATCATGCCGCCCGCAAACGGATCGGCGTCGTAGATCACGCATTCATAGCCGAGCGGCAACAGATCGCGCGCCACCGTCAGCGAGGCGGGCCCAGCGCCCACCAGCGCGATGCGCTTGCCGTTCTTTTTTGCGGCGGCCCTGGGCAGCCGCGCGCGAATGTCGTCCTTGTAGTCGGCGGCCACGCGCTTCAGCCGGCAGATGGCCACGGGCTCGGCCTCCACGCGGCCGCGCCGGCAGGCCGGCTCGCAGGGCCGGTCGCAGGTGCGCCCCAGCACGCCCGGAAAGACGTTGGAATGCCAGTTGATCATGTAGGCGTCGGAATAGCGCCCCTCCGCGATCAGGCGGATGTATTCGGGCACGGGCGTGTGCGATGGGCACGCCCACTGGCAATCGACAACCTTGTGGAAGTAGTTGGGATTGCTGATGTCGGTGGGCTTCATGCCCGCCCTGGATGCTGGCCTGTTTGCGGCCGTAACCGAACGCATATCGTCTTATGAACTCCTCGCCCCCGAGAACCCGCCCGAAGGCGATGTTGGCGCCCGTTCTAGCACCCACCCTTCCCTTGCGGGAGGGTCGAAATTTTCGCAGGGCAAGAGAAAGCTCAAAACCTTACAATTGCTGTGCCAATATGGGGGGCGAATAAACCTCGAGCACCGCCGTTGGACATCCTTCTTTCCCCCGAACAGCGCGCCATTGAAGAGGGCGTGGCCAAAGTCTGCGCCGCCTTCGGCGACGATTACTGGAGCGGGTGCGATCAGGCCGCCCGCTTTCCGGACGAATTCTATCGCGCGATGGCCCAGGGCGGCTGGCTCGGCATCGCCATGCCGCAGGCTTATGGCGGTGCTGGCCTTGGCGTCACGGAAGCGGCGCTGATGATGCACACGGTGGCGAAATCCGGCGGCGGCTTTTCGGCGGCCTCGGCCATTCACATCAACCTGTTCGGGCTGTATCCCATCGTGGTGCACGGCAGTGCCGAACAGAAGCAACGCTGGCTGCCGCCGATCATCGCGGGGAAGGAAAAAGCCGCCTTCGGCGTGACGGAGCCGAATGCAGGGCTGGACACGACAAGCATCGAAACTTTCGCGCGCCGCACCAACGACGGTTACGTCATCCGGGGCCGCAAGATCTGGACAACCACCGCCCAGGAGGCCGATCGCATCCTTCTGCTTGCGCGCACCACGCCGAAAGCCGAATGCAGTAAGCCCACCGACGGCATGACGCTGTTCTACACCGCGCTCGACCGCAAGAAGATCGAAGTCCGCCGCATTCCGAAGATGGGCCGCGCGGCGGTCGATTCCAACACCGTGTTCATTGACGATCTGGCGGTGCCCGACAGCGACCGCGTCGGCGAAGAAGGCAAAGGCTTCCGCTATCTGCTGGATGGCCTGAACCCGGAGCGCATTCTCGTCGGCATCGAAGCCGTCGGCCTTGGCCGCAATGCGCTGGAGCGCGCCGGCCAATATGCGCGCGAGCGGCGCGTGTTTGGCCGCGCCATCGGCCAGAACCAGGGCATCCAGCATCCGCTCGCCGAACGCTGGGCCTATCTGGAAAGCGCCTACTGGATGTGCCTGCGCGCGGCGGCTTTATATGACGCGAAGCAGCCCTGCGGTGCGGAAGCCAATGCCGCGAAGTTTCTGGGCGCGCGCGCCGGCTTCGAGGCGGCCACGACGGCGGTGCTCACCCATGGCGGCATGGGTTATGCGAAGGAATATCATGTGGAGCGGCTGTTTCGCGAAAGCCTCTTTGCCCGCATCGCGCCCGTCACCGAACAGCTGATTCTCTCCTATATCGGCGAAAACATTTTCGATCTGCCGAAGTCGTATTGATTTTTCCTCCCCCGTTTACGGGGGAGGTGCTGAGCGAGCCCTTCGCGAGCGAAGCGGAGGGGGCGCGGCCTGCGTCCGCCCCCTCTGGCTCGCTTCGTGAACACGAAGCTCCCCCGTAAACGGGCGAGGAAACGTAAACGCGGGAGAAAAACTGGGCTATCGTCTCCACCATGCAGATTCCCACCCTCGAAACACCCCGCCTGATCCTGCGCGAACCGCGCCTTGAGGATTTTCCGTCCTATGCCGCCATGTGGGCCAACCCCGATGTGGTGCGCTTCATTTCGGGCAAGCCGCAGACGGAAGAGGAAGCCTGGGCGCGCTTTCTGCGCGTCACCGGCCAATGGCATCTTCTGGGCTTCGGCTTCTGGACCATCGAGCGGAAGGATACGGGCCGGCGCATCGGCGAGGCGGGCTTCGTGGAGGGCCGCCGCGCGATCGAGCCTTCGCTCATCGGCATTCCGGAAATCGGCTGGGGCATCGAGCCCGCCGAGCATGGCAAGGGCTATGCGCATGAGGCCGCAAAAGCCGCGCTCGACTGGGGGATTGCCCATTTCGGGGGCCGGCCCATCCGCTGCATCATCGCGCCCGAAAACGCCCCCTCCATCCGGCTTGCGCAGAAACTGGGCTTCAGGGAACTGCTGCGCACGACCTATCATGGCGAGCCGACGATCATGTTCGAGAGGCGCTGATGCCCGGGCTGTATTTCGACGAATTTCACATTGGCCAGACCTTCGCCCATCCCATCCGTCGCACGGTGACGGAAGCCGACAACGTTCTCTTCACCGCCATGACCCACAACCCCGCGCAGCTGCACCTCGATGCGGAATATGCGAAGGGCACCGAATTCGGGCAGCGCATCGTCAATTCGCTGTTCACGCTGGGGCTGATGATCGGCATCTCGGTGGGCGACACCACGCTCGGCACAACCGTCGCCAATCTCGGCATGGATGAAGTGCGCTTCCCCAAGCCCGTCTTCCACGGCGATACGCTGCATGTGGAAACCGAGGTGCTGGAAATGCGCGAATCGAAGTCGCGGCCCAACCAGGGCATCGTCACCTTCCAGCACCGTGCCATCAACCAGCGCGGCGAAGTGGTGGCGCAATGCAGGCGCTCGGCGCTCATGCTGAAGAGGCCCGCATGATCCTGCGCTCGCTTCTCTTCGTGCCGGCCGACAGCGAAAAGAAGCTCGCGAAGGCGAAGGCCTCGGCGGCCGATGCGCTGATTCTCGATCTGGAGGATTCGGTGGCTGCGGCCAATCGCCCGAACGCGCGGGCATTGGCGAAAGAGTTTCTCGGCGAACATCATCCGCAAAGCGTCTGGGTGCGCATCAATCCGCTGGGCAGCGACGATTTCATCCGCGACGTGGAGGCGATGGTTGCCGCAAGGCCGGCGGGCTTCGTCGTGCCCAAGGCGGACGGGCCGCAGATGCTGCGTGAGATCGGCCATCACATCGCCACGCGCGAGGCAAAAGCCGGCCTGAAGCATGAATCGATCAGGCTTCTGCCGGTCGCCACCGAAACGCCGGCGGCGGTGCTCTCGCTCTTCGAATACCGCGATCCGCCGCCAAGGCTGGCCGCGATGACGTGGGGGGCCGAAGATCTTTCGGCCGCGCTTGGCGCCGCCGCCAACCGCGATGACAGCGGCGAATTCCTGCTGACCTACAGGATCGTCCGCTCGCTCTGCCTGATCGCGGCGAAGGCCGCGGGCGTTGCCGCCATCGAAACGCTCCATGCGGATTTCCGCGATGCCGCGGGGCTTGAACGCGCCGCCCGCGCGGCATGCCGCGAAGGTTTTTCCGGCATGCTCGCCATCCATCCCGATCAGGTGGGCATCATCAACGCGGCGTTCACGCCGTCGGCGGCCGATGTGGAGCATGCGAAGAAGGTGGTGGCCGCCTTCGCGAACGGCGCGGGCGTCGCCGCGCTCGACGGCAAGATGCTCGATCAGCCGCATCTCAAACAGGCGCAGCAGATTCTGGAACTGGCGGAAGCGGTCAGGGCACATTCCCCATCCTCCCCTTGAGGGCGGATCGAAATTGGCCGGAAAAAATCACGCGGAGCCGCGGAGCATTTTTTGCTTCGCCGGCTACGCCCGCACACGCAGGGCACGGCGCGCTTTGCGCGCCAAACAAGGCAAGAAACACGCGCCGCAAGGCGGCAGCGTTCTCCGCGTCTCCGCGTGAATCCTTCTAGGCCGCCTTGCGCGCGCGGCGCATCATCCAGCCGTAGCAAAATCGATTGGCAAAAAGCAGCACGCGGAGACGCGGAGTCGCGGAGCATTTTTTGCTTCGCCGGCTACGCCCGCACATGCAGGGCACGGCGCGCTTTGCGCGCCAAACAGCGGCCGAACACGCGCCGCAAGGCGGCAGCGTTCTCCGCGTCTCCGCGTGAATCCTTCTAGGCCGCCTTGCGCGCGCGGCGCATCATCCAGCCGTAGCAGAGCACGATCAGCACAGCGAAGGCGCCTACGCTGACGGCGTTGGCCTGGGGGAAATTCGCCGGCACCAGCGCCAGCGGCGCATCCTTGGAAAACGCCACGATCAGCCCCGCCAGGATCACGCCGAACAGGCTTTCGCCCACGATCATGCCCGATGCCACCAGTGTCGCAAGGCGCCTGGAATATTCCGGGTTCTTCGTGCGCTTGGCCCACACATTGTAGAAATGGCCGATGATCGCCCCGATCACGACGGGCAAGGTCGCCGACATCGGCAGATAGATTCCGATCCCGATGGCCAGCGGCGGAAGCCTGAGCAGCTTCAGCCGCCCAAGCAACTCGTCCAGCAGCACCACGCCCACGCCCACGGCCGCGCCGATGCCGATCATCTTCCAGTCCAGATTGCCGCCGATCACCCCTTGCGCCAGCGCCGAAATCAGCGTGGCCTGCGGCGCGGCCAGGGGCTGCGCGGTCACAGTGTGCAGGTTCGGCGCGCCGGCAAAGCCAAAAGCCTGCGCCAGCAGATTGAGCACCGGCGGAATCACGGCAGCACCCGCGATCACGCCCACGATCAGCGCCCATTGCTGCGCGCGCGGGGTTGCGCCCACAAGCTGGCCCGTCTTCAGGTCCTGAAGGTTGTTGTTGGAGATGGTGGCGATGGCGAACACCACCGCCGTCGCGAACAGCGAATAGGCCACAAGCGACGCGCGCGCTTCCGCCGCCGGGTGCGCCACCACAAGCATCAGACCCGCGCAGGTGACGATCGACAAAATCCCCACACCCGAAATCGGGGAGTTCGAGGCCCCGATCAGCCCCGCCATGTAGCCGCAGATGGCCGCCACCAGGAATCCGCCGATGAACACATAGGGCACGGCCGCGATCACCAGCGCCTTGCTGGCGGGCGCAAGCGGGGTGGGCGCCAGGAATTCGAACAGAAGCCAGGCGATCGCCGCAAGGCAGGCGATGGTGATGATGCCGATCCATCCGGGCGCCATGTCGGTGTCGCGCAGATCCGCCGCGCCCTTGGCCGCGCGATGGGCGGTCAGCGTTCCCACCACGCCGCGCACCACGGGCCCGGCGAGCTTCAGCAGCGTCCAGATGGCAGCCACCGCAATGGTGCCCGCGCCGATGAAGCGCACCTGATGGACCCAGATGCCGCCCGCGTAATCGTCCAGCGAAACCCCCGCCGGCACGGGCCCGAGCGAGGTCAGAATCGGCACGGCCCCCGCCCAGCCGATCAGAAGGCCCACCAGCATCGCCATGCCGACCGAAATGCCCACAAGGTAGCCCGCGCCCAGAAGCGCCAGCGAAAAACCCATGTCGAAGCCGCTGAAGGCTGTGGGCGTGACGCGGAAGAATTTCTGGTATTCGCCGTTGGCCACGCGCGTGGCCGCCAGGATGGCAAGCCCGGCCGATGCCACCGCGCCATAGATCACCGCTCTTAAGCCCTCGCGGCTTTCGCGGGTGGCGGCGCCTCTGGCGCGCTCGCCCACTTGCAGCACTTCAGCCGCGGCCACGCCTTCGGGATAGGGCAGGTCCGATGTGGTCACCATCGCCCGCCGCAGGGGAATGGTGAAGAGCACGCCCAATATGCCGCCCGAGGCGCAGATCCAGAACGAGGTCCAGAACGGAAAGCCCGTCCACCAGCCCACGATCACAAGCCCCGGCAGCACGAAGATGATGGCCGAAAGCGTGCCGGCGGCCGATGCCACCGTCTGCACGATGTTGTTTTCCAGGATGGTGGAATTCTTGAAGGCGGAAAGCACCGCCATGGAGATGACGGCGGCGGGGATCGATGTGGCGAATGTCAGCCCCACCTTCAGCCCCAGATAGACGTTCGCCGCCGTGAACACGAGCGTGATGAGAACGCCCAAAATCACGCCCCTGAGCGTGAATTCCAGCGTGGTGCTTTTCGGCTTGTCCATTCGCATGCCCCCTTCGCGACCGGCGGCAGCGTTACGGGAAACAGCGCTGGATGCAATGCCTTATCCCGCAAGCGCGACAACAATTATAACTTTCGTCATCGCCCGGCTTGTCCGGCCGATCCAATTTGCTTTCCTATAAGATCGTGATGAGCAAACGGATCGGTCCGTGGCGATGCTTCCGGCTGAGGCTTGAGCAGCTCCGGCTCAGGATCGGGCAGAAACAGGTCTGGCTGTCTCGTCATGACATTCCGGTGCCGTATTCGGTCAGGACCGATATGAACGAATAGCTTCGTCCAACTCGTCGGCCGGCACGAGTTTATAGTGGCGCTCCTCCACAATTTTTATATCGTCGTCCTTATCCGAAGTAAGTTCGAACATCGCGACGCTGCCATCGTCCATAAATTGCACCGATATGGCGCGGCATCTTATCCCGCCAAATTTTTCGGCACATGCGGCGATATCCTGCTGAGCCTGCACGACCGATATTTGGTCAGTTCCCGTTTTGGCCTGTACCGGAATGACATAATGACATCCTTGTTTGTCTATCCCGATATATAGTTCATCTATTTCGATTTGACCGATCCCTTTCACCGTCGTTCGCAAATGGTTTTGCAAAGAGTATGTAGTAAGGCCGAGAAAGATGTCGAGCAAACGGTTGTACCGCACAATTGCAAGAAGCGCCTGCTCGTCGTCGAGGGCGTAAGTGCCAATAAGCTCCGGTGTGGCGTCAGGTATTTTTATCGTCACCAACTCGGCGCGCGGCACGATGCGGTTTTCCCGCGCCAACTTGAATTTATAATGCGCGCGTCCGGCCAACCGTATGTGCCACTCTTTGCCCTTGGGCTGTGTAGCGCGGATCGACGAAGGGAGAAGTGCGCGGAAACGAAAGCTGTAAAGCAGATCGCCTTGGTTTTTTGGGAGTTTAATTCTGAGTTTTTCTGCCCAATCCTCAATTTCCGCGCGCTCGAATTCGAATTCGTTCATGCCCTTCTTCCAGTGGGCGAAGAAGATTTTCTCTATAATCGCGCTGTAGCGATTTTCCCGCTTAGGCGGCACGTCGCTCATGCGCACTCTCTGCGTTTGCGGTACGGACGCGACGTGCGATTACGGTACTTGGAACGCCGTAATACTCTGCCGCCCTGGCGAGTGTCATTCCAAGCAGAGCTTCGTCGCCCAATTCGATCGCCTCACGCGGTGGAACCGGGCGCAAACGTAGCGCCTTTGCAATTTCCGTTGCGACAGCGCGCGCTAAATGCGGCGGAACGGAATTCCCTATCTGGCGGAACCCGTGCCACTTCGTAACGTGAAAGCGAAACCAGTCGGGATACGAATGTAATCGGGCCGCTTCTCGAACCGTAATACAGCGAGGGTAGAGGTAATGGATTGGACGGGGCGAAGTGAATGCGCCCCTATCTGTGTTAGTCCCTGCGCGCAACGTATTGCAAACGCCGTTGGGATCGAGCTTGTGAAACCGGCTGACCGGTTCGGTCTGCCCATATTCCGTCGCTGCAAATCGCTGCCGGGACAGTTCCGTATGATCCGCTCTCATGCTTGAAGTCAGCAGGCCCGGATTGTAGCGCCGGCGGTATCCGAAATGCGAGGGCTTGCTCCCGAGCTCGCGTAGCAGACGAGCATAAGCGGATGGCGATCCAAAGGTTACGGCCACGCTGTCTTTATAAATCAATTCCGGAAACTGTTCGGCGTCTGGAATATCCGCAATGGCCTCGGCAACAGTAACGCGCTTTGTGGGGTTGGGATATTCAGGAAGACGAAGACCCTTCCGTGCGCCAATTAGAAATAGCCTGCGGCGATCTTGCGGCACCCCGAAGTCGGCTGCATTCAAAACCCGATAGGGAAGCAGCACATCGTAATCTCGAGACAGTTGACTGATCATCTCGTCGAGAAATTGGCGGTGCCGCCCAAGCGTAAGGCCCTTAACATTCTCGAACACGAAATATTTCGGAGCGATTTCACGAACGATTCGAATGTAATGCCGAACAAGCGAATTGCGGGGATCGTCGAATGCGCGTTGTCCGATCATTGAGAAACCTTGGCAAGGTGCGCCACCAAACACGACATCTACATCGCGCCTGCCAATCTCCGCACAACTCCTGATTTGGCTTGCGGATACCGTCGCTATATCGCTGCACAATATTGCGCAGTTGGGGAAGTTGAACTCGTGCGTAGCACAGTGGACAGGATCTATTTCTACGGCGGCGGCTATGTCGAAGCCGGCCTGCTCGAAGCCGAGGCTCATACCTCCTGCGCCAGCGAACAAGTCTATGCCGATTGCCCGCATCGGTTCTCCAATTTGTTCACGTTTTATTCTGGTGAGGCAGGAGCGTCAAGATGAGCCGATTCTACGAGCGAAGGAAAGCCAATAACTTGGCCTTTAGCCGATCTCGTTCCCTGGTTTGGCATTGCCAAACGACCAAAACAGACCAGCCACGGCGCTTCAGAGCAGCGCGATTTTTTCGGTCTCTCCTGCAATTGGACGACACTTTTGGAATCCAGTACTCGGAATGAGACTTTGGTAGCCGCCCGTACCGACATGCGTGTCCATGCCAAAAACAGCCGTGGACAAATATGATTTTGCGTCGGCTCGGCATCACTATATCGGGCGACCCCGGCAAGTCCTTCCGGTGTAGCGCATAGCGGCAGCCGAGCCCATGAATCAGCTTCCGCACAATGAGTTCCGGGCCGGTGTGCTTGGTTCGGACCGACTTCATGATCCGTGATCGCTGTTCAGGCGTGCGAGTGTCCATAGGGCTCTAATAAACCCGCGCAGCCTCCCGCGTCCGGCTCGCCTTTGCCCATGCGTGGGACCATAAGTTGCGGACTCCGCGGTCACAAGAAGAAGACAGCCGAACATGGATACAGCATTAAATCCTATCGTCCGCTTGCAATCCGCGACAATGTTCTCTATATGTTCATCGGAAATTTTGAGTCGGAGTGCAGGTGGAATGAAGGAGCTGATTTCAGATTGGTGGGTGCGCGCGTGCGACCCGGCTTCATCCTTTCGAGGCTTCCGGCGTACACAAAGGCCAATTTCAGGGAAAATCGCACATTCTCAATAGCTTGAATGTCCCCCGGGGGGTGGGGGGTCCGGAATTTCGAAAACGAATGGATGTGGTCCGCCGGTCCTCAGCCTCAACATATGGCACCCCGTTTGCCCCCGGGATCGGCGACCCGGCGACCTGCCCGGGCTCCGGCGGCGCCGCGCGTATCCCGCGCAAAAAAAGAGGGAGAGCTTTCGCCCTCCCTCTTCCCCGGCAGTGTCCCCACTTTGCCCCGATGGGGAATGCGGGATCAGTAATGGATGATCTGGGCGGTGTTGCCGATCGCCGCTGCGCTTGCCGCCACATTGCCGCTCACGTTGGTGATGTTGGCGTTGGTCGTGGCGTTGATGCTGGAATTGTTGATCTGATAATTCTGGATCGCGCTGTATTTGGCGTTGGTGTCTTCCTCGAAGCTGTTGCCCACCGCCGTCGAAGCCAGCGACACGTCGTTGCCGATGTTCTGCAGATTGGCGTTCAGCGAAGCCGACGGATCCTGCGCGTTGCATTCCTGGTTGGAATACACGTTGGTGTAGGACGGATCGGTCGAAACGCCGGCGGAGTTGCAGACGGCCTGCGAGCTCAGGTCCACCATGCCGCCGGTGTTTTTGACATTGGCGTTCAGATCGGAACTGATCGATACGCTCGAGACGTACTGATTGTTCGTCACGTTCGTGTTGTTCATGGTGGTGATGTCCACCGCGTTGCCGCCGGCCACCGACTGGCCGGAAACATTGCCGGCCGCGTCCATGACGTTGAGATTCAGATTGGTGTGATCGACATGGAAATCGACCTGGCCATTCAGAATCTCACTCGTTGAGCTGCCCGCGAAGGCTTGGCTCAGAGGCAGGGTCATCAGAGCTGTAGTAGCGATAAGGATCTTGGCGAGACGGTGCATTACGAGACTCCACGGTTGTTGCGTTTGCGGTTGTCATGACAGGCGCGGGTGGTGGTGCAGTCGGGGCCCGGTCCCCGGGCTCGGCCAGCGGATCGCTCGCCGTCCCCAGATTCGAACAGATGCCCGGCGGCACGCGGTAAAGCCGGGTGATCATCTCCAGCACCGCGCGCTCGATGACCGAGCGGACGGCAAGCTGGATCGGCTCCAGCGCGCTTTCGCCGATGCTGGCGTCGAAGAAATTGTGGCCCAGGAAATCGAACACGCCGGCCTGGATCTGCCGGCCGATGATCTGCTTCTGGTAGGAAATGACGTCCACCACTTCCAGCGTGTCGGTGTCCACCAGCCTCAGATCAAGCCCCACATTCATCACGTAAAGCGTGGCGCCGGCGGTGCCCTTGAGCGAATTGGTGGAGGTGCCGCCGCCGTCTGCGTCCGCGCCATCGGAACCGATGTTGAAGTTGAGCTCGGTGATGCCGCCGACCAGATAATAGTCGGAGCCCGGAATGGAGCCCGCAAAGATCTTGCGGTAGTCGGCGGGGCCGTCGGCCGAACCTGGCTGCTTGTCGTCGGTGATGAGCTTGTTGTTGGCGTATTTCAGCTCCATCTCGGCGACGGAGGTGTCGAAGCGTTCGACAAGCGGAACGTCGGCCTTGGCCAGCGCGCTCATCGCCATCAGCGCCGCGCCCTGGGTGACCTTGTGGCCGCTGTTGTCGGATTCGTACTTGCCGGTGTAGTCGGCGATCTGTCCCACCGCGATGCGGATGGGCCGCGTGCGCGTGTAATTGGCAAGGCAGCGCAGCGCGTCGGAATAGGGCGTTTCGTTGGCGATCACCGGCGCGCCGCCGATCGGGGCCACATAGCGGCCGGTCGAATCGGGCGTGGGGCTGACGCAGCCGGAAAGCGCGGTGGCGGCAAAAGCCGCTATCACCAGAGGTTTGACGAGAAATTTTCGTCCGCGCGGTGTCATGGGTGGGGCTCCCCTTCGCATCCGTCAGTGGCCGTTCACGGTCGTGTTGGCCGTCTGATTGCCGTTGTTGGTCTGGTTTGCGTTCACGATCACGGTGTTGCCGGATCCGACCGTTACGACATTGAGCTGGTTGCCGATGGCGGTTGCGCCGCCGAAAGCCGCGCCGCTGCCGCTCACGCCCGGCGTGTTGCCAAGCGAGCTGGCCGACGCCATGCCATAGGCCTGCGCAAAGGCGGAACTGGTGAACTGGCCGTTCACCATGGTGAGGTTGCCGTTGGAATCGCGCAGCGACGGATCGATCGGCTGGTTGCCCGACGCATTGGAGCTCATGCCGAACGGCGTGTTGAACGACGACGCATCGCCCAGCGGGCCGGCTGAGGCTGCGCCCGCAAACAGCACGGCCGCCAACAGGGCTGCTGCCGGTCTCAAAGGCTTGACGATGCACGGCATGGCAAACTGCCTGCTTTGGGTTCCATGCCCCTCAACAGCAACCGCCGTGCCAGCGCTTAATGGGCGTTAATCAAGTGTTTTGTTCCAAACTGGCACCGCCGCCAGTATTTTCGCGTTGAACTGTGGCTGGCCGCGGTGCGATGGAGCGGCCGTCCCGTCCGTGGCCATCCGCCCTGAATTGATTTGGCACGGTTTTTCTTAACGGCCTTTCGTCCTTATATCCGTCCCAGCGAGGAAGCAGGCTCAGCCGATGGCGTTTTTCCAGGAATCCCGATCAGGCCGCGAACCGCTCTTCCGTGCGCCGGCGGTGGTTTTCTGGCTGATCGCGGCGCTGGTGGTTGCCCATCTTGGCCGCGTGCTCGCGCCGGAGTCCTTCTCCAATGCGGTGCTGGTCAACTACTCCTTCATGCCGGCGCGCTACTCGCAGCAGTTCCTGGCCGCGCATAACCTTAATCCGGGCAGCTGGCTCGAACAGGCGCTCCCCTTCGTGGGCTACATCTTCATCCATGCCGATGTCACCCATCTGGCGGTGAACTGCCTGTGGCTTCTGGCGTTCGGGCCGATCGTGGCGCGGCGCTATGGCGGATTCGCGTTCCTTGCCTTCTTTTTCATCTGCGGCATCGCGGCGGCGGCCGTGCATCTTGCCTGCAACTGGGGTTCCGCCGATCCGGTTATTGGCGCCTCGGGCGCCATCTCGGGCCTGATGGCTGCCGGCATCCGGCTTCTTCCCACGTTAAGACGGCCTGGCGGGCCCATGGCGCCCATTCTTTCAGCCCAGGTTCTGCTGTTCAGCCTGTTCTGGGTGATCGTCAATCTGATCGCGGCCAAAACCGGCTTCGGCACAGCCGGAGACATGCACCTCGTCGCCTGGCAGGCTCATTTGGGCGGCTATTTCGTCGGGCTGTTCCTCGCGGGGCCGTTCGATGCCCTGAAAGGCTTAAGGACGCGCGAGAGCCCCGCCCATCCTTGAAGCGGCCGGGGCAGGGCTTAGATTAGAGCCGGACCGCGCAGGAGATTGCACATGAGCGACATCCATTCGCCGGGCGAAGGTCAATATACGCCGCCGCCCCCGCCACCGCCGGGCGCGCAGGGAGTGGCGCCCCGTCCGCCTTTTCCGGCCGCGCGCTTTCTCTACTCCATCCTCTACGGCATCATCGCCTGGTTCGTACTGTGGATCACCTTCCTGCTTGTGGTGGTCCAGTTCATCGTGATTGCCGTGAACGCGCGCGCGAATGAGGAGCTCAGGAACATCACCGCGAGTCTTGCGGAATATCTCTGGGAGCTTCTGGCCTACATGGCGTTTGCGCGCGATGAACAGCCGTTCCCCTTCGGGCCGTTTCCGAAAGCCCAAGCGCATCGCGCTTGATTTCCGGCATGCAGGGCATGGCGGCGGCCGAACCTGGCTATGGCCGCGCGGCGCTTTCTGAATTCCTGCTGGACCCGCAGCTGGTTCATCTCAACCACGGGTCTTACGGCGCGCTTTCCGTCCGTGTGTCCGAGGCGCAGAACGCAATCCGCGCGCATATCGAGCGCGATCCCACGACGTTCTTTCAGGAGGAATATCCGAAAGCCATCCGGGAATCGGCGGCCGTCGCCGCCGCCCATTTCGGCGGGCAGGCCGCGGATTGGGTCTTCTGCGAAAACGCAACGGCGGCGGTGAATTCCGTTCTTTCCTCGCTTTCCTTCCGCGAAGGCGATGAGCTTCTTACGACGTCGCATGCCTATGGCGCGGTGACGAGGGCCATGCGCATCTGGGCCGCGCGGCGCGGCGCCAGCCTTGCAATCGCGGATGTTCCGACACGCGTCGAAAGCGAAGACGAGATCGTTGCCGCCATCGAGCGTGCGTTGACGGCTCGCACAAGGCTTCTCGTGGTTGATCACATCACGTCGGCAACCGCCATTGTCTTTCCGATTGCAAGGATCGTCGAAGCCGCCCGCCGCAGGAATGTTCCCGTGATGGTCGATGGCGCGCATGTGCCGGGACAAATCCCGGTTGATGTGCCCTCGATCGGCGCGGACTGGTATACGGGCAACGCGCACAAATGGCTGTTCGCGCCCAAGGGATGCGCGCTTCTGTGGACGGCGCCCAAGTGGCAGGCCGCGACGCGGCCCGTGGTCCTCTCGCACGGCTCGGAAGAAAGCTACACGGCCGCTTTTGACTGGATCGGCACGCGCGATGTCTCGGCCTGGCTGAGTCTGCGCGCCGCAGTTTCGGAACACGAGCGGCTTGGGGGCCGCCGCCTCATGGAGCGGAATTGCGCGCTGGCCGCCGAGGCCGCCCGCTTCCTGGAAGCGGAACTCGGCGGGCGCCTGTCGGCGCCTCGCCTCATGGCGGCCATGGCCTCAATTGCACTGCCCCATCCGCCCAGACCCGGCCTCGACCGCAAGCTGCGCTCGGTGCTGGTGGCCGAGCACAAAATAGTCGTTCCGGTATCAGTATTTGCCGGAAAACTTTGGGTTCGTGTTTCGGCCCAGGCATACAATGTGTCCGAGGACTATGGCCGTCTGGCCTTTGCCTTGCACAAATGTTTGCCATCCCTTTGATAAGCGCTTATCGGCCATCGTAAATTTGCTGCCGCGAAGTGTGGCTTTCGGGGAACAGCCGGGGGGACAAATAAGTCCAAAATGGGGTTTGGCGGGCAAGACTCTTGCTCCATTTTGTCGGCCCGACTTATCGTTTGTATGACAAAATGTCCGCTGAGTCTGCCCGCGGGGGCAGGACGGCAAAGCCATGAACCCGTCTTTTAGAGGGGCGGGGCACTTACGGGGAGCTTTCACATGCGTGCATCGGGTCGGGCCGTTCGGCCTCTGACGTTACTCACTGCGGCGCTTCTTGCGAGCGCACTGTCTGCGCCGGCATTCGCGCAAATCGAAGAAGTGATCGTGACCGCACAGAAGCGCGCGGAAGACGTGCAGACCGTTCCGATTTCGATCACGGCCTATACCGCGCAAGACCTTGCGGCCCATCAGGTCGAGCAGTTCAAGGACCTGCAGTTCAGCACGCCCAACGTGTCGTACACCAAAGGGAATTTTGCCGGGTCGGATTTCCAGATCCGCGGCATCGGCATCACCGCCATCGGCTATGACGCCGAATCCGGCGTGGCCATCAACTTCGACGATGTGTTCCTGAATGCGCCGCCGCTGGCCGAAGCGGCCTTCTATGATCTGGACAGCATCCAGGTTCTGCGCGGCCCCCAGAGCACCCTTTATGGCCGCGGCGCCACCGGCGGCACGGTCAACGTCTTCAGCGCCAAGCCGCAGCTCGACGCCTTCGGCGGCGATGCGGAAGTCAGCTACGGCAACTACAACGCCTGGGAATTGAAGGGTGCCGTCAACATTCCGCTCGTCCAGGATCAGCTTGGCCTGCGCGTGGCCGGCGACTGGATCAAGCATGACGGCTTCACGACCAATATCGCCAATGGCGACAAGATCGATGACCGTGACGACTATTCGGTCCGCGGCAGCCTGCGCTGGCAGCCGAGCGACCGCACAACGGTTGACCTCGTCGGGCAGTATTCGCGCGAGAGCGACAATCGCATGCGTTCGCAGAAGCAGCTCTGCGCGACGGACCCGAGCGGAACGCTGGGGTGTCTGCCGTATCAGCTTGGCTTTGGCGCGGTGAACCTGAACGCAACGCTGGCCACGATCGCCTCCAGCGTCCAGGGGCTGAACAGCGCCTTTGCGGGATCGCCGCTGGCGGGAATCGGCAACGCGCTCGGCCTGTTCGATCTCACGCAACAGCCGGTCGTTCCGCCCGGCATCATCAATCCGACGGATCTGCGCAAGGTCAACACGGACTTTGACCCGACCTACAATGCCAATGACAGGTTCTTCTCGCTGCAGATCAAGCAGGAGCTGTCCGACTGGCTCGATGGCACCCTGGTTCTCGGTTATGACAAGAACCACGTCTTCTCGCAGGAGAGCTACAACAACGTCAGCGGCGAGCCGATCGATCAGACCCGGCTGGCCGTGGCCGAGGCGACCTTCCTTGGAACGCTTTCCGCGATTGCCGGTCCGGCCTATGCCGCGCTCTATGCGCCGTTCTTCTCGCATGCCGGCCAATTGCCGATCTCGAACCCGGGCAAGCTCGGCATCATCAGCGGCGACATTCGCGGCTACTCGTCGAACGCAACGGCCTTCGACCAATCCAACAACGACAACAAGGAATGGTCGGCCGAATTGCGGTTCAATTCGAAGTTCCAGGGCCCGGTCAATTTCCTGCTTGGCGGCTATTACCTGAGGACCGAGAACACGGGCGACTACTTCATAGACGCCAACACGCTCGACTATCCGGGCATCGTTCTGGGCGGCCTTTCGGGACTTAATCCGCTGCTTGGCGGCCTTTGCCTGACAACCGGCTGTATCCTGGGCCCGAGCTACTATCACAACGACGGCGATTTCAACCGCCTGACATCGAAGGCGATCTTCGGAGAAATCTACTGGGATGCGATACCCGACACCTTGAAGTTCACGGTGGGCGCCCGCTGGACGGACGACGAGAAATTCCAGCGCGGCCGTATCGATCTCTACAGCGGTCTCATCCCGATCGGCACGACCAACGAGGATGCCGCTCTGGCGGCACTGGTTGCGCAGGGCCAGACGGACTTCGACTGCTCGAACGGTTCGACGCCTCCGTCGATCTGCCATGGCACGGCGGTCGGCCCGAACGATGTCTGGCAGATCAACAGCGTGACCTACAGGAAGTGGACGGGCCGCTTTGTGGTGGACTGGACACCGAAGGTCGACTTCACCGACGCGACCCTGGTCTACGCGTCCTATGCGCGTGGCTACAAGGCGGGCGGTTTCAACCCGGGTATCGAGCCGGGTCTCGGCGTTCCGGCCAGCTATGCGCCGGAACAGATCGATGCCTACGAACTGGGCACCAAGAATACGCTGCTGAACGGCACGCTGCAGGCCAATCTCGACGTCTGGTACTACAACTACAAGGGCCTCCAGGTTTCGGCCATCGAGAACAACACCTCCGTCAACCAGAATATCGATGCGAAACTCTGGGGTTCGGAAGGCGAATTCGTGTGGGCGCCGACCGAGCGGTGGCAGTTCAACATGAACTTTGGCTACACCCACTCGTCCATCGGCAATTCGCAGCTGATTGACGACCGCAATCCGACGGCCGGCCGCAGCGATGTTCTGCTCGTGAAAGACGCCACGCTCGGCGCCAATGTCGGCCAGAACTGCGTCCTCTACTATGCGGGCGCAACCCCTGGCACATTGCCCGTCGGTCTGGGCTTCTTCGCACCGCCGGGCGGCGTGAATTCGCTGGCCACCGCGGGCGTTCCGCACACGTCTTACGGAACGTGCATCCCGGGCAACACGGTCATCGATCCGATCTCGGGGCTGACCTTCGAGCAGGCGCTGAACGCTCAGGGCTTCTCGACCTCCGATCCCACGGGTCACGGCAACCACTCGGGTGCGTTCGTGAACCTGAGCGGCAATCAGCTCCAGAATACGCCTGACTGGACCATCAGCCTGGGCGCCCAGTACACCCAACCGCTCGACAACGACTACAACCTCGTCGCGCGGGTGGACTACTACTGGCAGAACGACATGTGGGGCCGCATCTTCAACGATGCTTCCGATCACATCAGCTCGTGGGATCAGTGGAATGCGCAGCTGACACTGAATGCGCCGGAGAACCGCTGGTATATCCAGGGCTTCATCAAGAACATCGCCAACAAGAATAACGTGACGGGCATGTATCTGACGAGCTCGACGTCCGGTCTCTACACGAACGAGTTCATCGGCGATCCGCGGACCTATGGCATCGCGGTGGGCGCGCGATTCTGAGAAAAGCCCACTGCAGTCACAAAGGGCGCCGGCCGGTCCGGCGCCCTTTTTTTTGAGCCGTGCTATCGGGGATGCCGCGGCAATAACCGCCGGTGAAGCCCCGCGGCTGACTTCATTCCGCAGGCGTCGGCCTGGGCTGATGGCCGCGCGCCCCGCGCCATTGCGCAAAGCGCTCCCGCCAGTGATCGAGATAGATGTAAATCACCGGCGTGATGTAGAGGGTCAGCAGCTGCGACAGCAGCAGGCCGCCCGCAACCGCCAGGCCCAGCGGCCGGCGCGTCTCGGCGCCCTGGCCGAACCCGATGGCGATGGGCAGCGTGCCAAGCAGGGCTGCCATCGTGGTCATCATGATCGGCCGGAAGCGGATCAGAGCGGCTTCCTGGATTGCGGTCTCCGGATCGACGCCTTCGCCGCGCTGCCGCGTGATGGCGAAGTCGATCATCATGATCGCGTTCTTCTTCACGATCCCGATGAGCATGATCATGCCCACAAAGGCATAAAGGCTGAGCGTTTCGTCGAAGGTCGTTATCCTGGCCAGGAACAGCAGGTGGAACAGTTCGAGCGTAAGCAGCGCGCCGACGGCGGCCGACGGCAGGCCCGAAAGAATTGTCAGCGGATGAATGAAGCTCTCGTAGAGGATGCCCAGCAGGATATAGACAACGATCACAGCCGCCAGCAGCAGGATCATCGTATTGCCGGTCGAGCTCTGGAACGCCTGGGCAGTTCCCTCGAAGCCGGTCTGCACCGTGGCGGGGAGCCCGATCTGGCGCTGCACGCGATCGATCGTCGAAACCGCGTCACTCAGGGCATAGCCGGGCGCCAGATTGAACGAAATCGTGGCCGATGGAAGCTGCCCCAGATGATTCACGCTGAGCGGCATGGTGCTCCGGGTGATCTTCGTAACCGCAGTCAGCGGCACAAGCGTCCCGCCCTGTGCGGTGACATAGATGCGCGAAAGGTCGGTCGGGCTGTTCTGGTATTTCGGTATGGCCTCCAGGATCACCTGATAGGTATCGGACGAGCCGTAAATGCGGGAAATCTGTTCGCCGCCGAAGGCCGCGCCCAGCGCGGTTTCAATGGCAGCAGGCGTCACGCCCAGCGCCGCGGCGCGATCGCGATCTATGGCCACATTCACCGCCGGCGTGGACAGCTGAAGGTCGCTCGAGACGTCCACCAGGCCCGGCGCCGTCGACAGCGCATCCATGAGCTTGCTGGACCAAGTCTGCAGCTCGGTCATGTCGAGGTCCTGCAGCGTGTACTGATATTGCGCGTTGGTGAAATGACCTCCGATATTGATCGCGGGCGGGTTGCGCGGATAAACGTTCAGCCCAGGAATATGTGAAAGCTTCGGCCTCAGCTCTTCGATGATCTGGTCGGCCGAAAGGCTCCGCTCGGATAGCGGCTTCAGCGTCATGAACATGCGCCCGCTGTTCACGCCCGAACTGGCTCCGCCGGCGCCGACCGCCGACATGAAGCCTTCGATATTCGGATCCCTGGCCACGATGGCCGCCGCTCTCCGCTGGTAGCGCACCATCTGGTCGAACGACGTGCCGTTGGCCGCCTCCGTCAGCGCGAAGATCTGCCCGGTGTCCGAACTCGGCAGGAAGTCCTGCGGGATGACGTAGAAAAGGCCGACGCTTGCCGCCAGGCTGGCGAAGAAGAGGGCAAGAATCGTGCGGCGGTGACGCAGACTCCAATCGAGCGTCTTCACGTAATAGTCGTGCACGCGATCGAAGGTTCGCTCGCTGAACTCATAGAAGCGATTGTGCCTGCGCTTGTGCTCCGGCTTCAGGATGCGGGCGCACAGCATGGGCGTGAGAGTCACGGAAACAAGCCCGGAAACGAAGATGGTGATCACGATCGTGACGGCAAATTCATGCAGCAGCCGGCCGATGATGCCGCCCATGAACACGATCGGAATGAACACGGCGGCGAGGGAGGCCGTCATGGAAAGGATCGTAAACCAGATTTCCCGCGAACCCGTCAGCGCCGCCTGATAGGGCTCCTCGCCGTCTTCGACGTGCCGCACGATGTTTTCAAGCATCACGATGGCATCATCGACGACAAAGCCCACCGAAAGCGTCAGCGCCAGCAGCGAAAGATTGTCGAGGCTGTAGCCGAAATAGGACATGCCGGCGAATGTGCCGATGATCGTGATCGGCAGGGCGAGCGAGGGAATGAGCGTGGCGGAAACCGTGCGGAGGAAGACGAAAATCACCATGACGACAAGAACGGCCGCCAGCAGGAGCGTGACCTGCACGTCCGTAACGGACGCGCGGATCGACTGGCTTCGGTCATAAAGCACGTGCAGGTAGAGCGAGGCCGGAAGCTGCGCCATGAAATGCGGCAGGATATTGCGGATTTCGTCCACCACCGCGATGGTGTTGGACCCCGGCTGCCGCTGAATGGCCAGCACGATCGCCCGCCTGCCATTGTACCAGCTCGCCACATACTTGTTCTCGACGCTGTTGATGACGTTTGCCACATCGCCGATGCGCACGGGTGCGCCGTTCTTGTAAGCGATGATCTGTTGCTGGAAATCCGCCGCGGTCGGCAGTTGCCCGCTGCTGTGGATCACGACGGACTGGGTTGGCCCGCTCAGCTGGCCGGTCGGAATGTTGGGATTGACCTGATCGGCCGCCGTCGCAACCTGGTCAAGCCCGATGCCGCGTGCCGCGAGCGCGGTCGGATCGGTCTGGATGCGCACGGCAAATTTCTGGGAGCCGTAAACATTGACCTGCGCCACGCCGTTCAGGGTCGAAAGCTGGCGGGCCAGCAGGGTCTCGGCGTATTTGTCCACTTCCTGCAGGGGCAGGCTGGTCGATCCCATCGCCAGATACATGATCGCGCTGTCAGACGGGTTGACCTTCCGCATGGTGGGCGGCGAAGGCATCTGTGGCGGCAGGTGGCGGGTGGCGGCTGAGATGGCCGATTGCACATCCTGCGCTGCGGCGTCGATATTGCGGTCCAGGTCGAACTGAATCGTGATGCTGGTGGATCCCTGCGTGCTCGACGAATCCATCGAGCTGATGCCGGCAATGGTCGAGAACTCGCTCTCCAGCGGCGTCGCCACCGCCGAAGCCATCGTCTCCGGATCGGCGCCGGGCAACGAGGCCGAAACCACGATCGTCGGAAAATCGACGTTGGGCAGCTCGCTGATGGGAAGCTCGGCGTATCCGAACACGCCGAAAATCACCAGCGCCGCCATGACCAGGATCGTCATTACGGGCCGGCGGATGAACGGCTCTGAAATGCTCATTTCCGGCTCTTGCCGCCCTGCTGCTGCACCACGACAGGCTTGCCGGGCACCACGCGCAGCTGGCCGTCGGTAATCACGCGGTCACCGGATTTGACATTGCCGCTGACTGCTGCGCTCTGGCCGTCGTCGTAGAGCACCTTCACGGGACGCATTTCGGCCCTGCTGTCTGCGGAAATAACATAGACATATGGCCCGTTTTCGCCCGGATTCACAGCATCGTGTGGCACGACCACCGCGTCATGCAAGGTGTCCAGCGTCGCCCAGACATCGACCAGCTCTCCCGGCACCAGCCGTGAGTCGTCGTTGCCGAACGTTGCGCGCAGTTCGATCGTTCCGGTCTGCGCATTGATGGCGTTGCCGATGAAGTCAACCATTGCCGTTTCGGCCGGTCCGGTGCCGCCATGGACCTGCACGCGAATCGACAGCGCGTGATGGCGCATCTGGCTCTGAATGCGGGGCAGGTCCGCCTGCGGCAGGGAAAAAGAAACCTTCACGGGCTGAATCTGGTTGAGCACTACAAGCGCATTCGTGTCGTTTGCTTTCACCAGATTGCCCGGCTGGATGAGTATCGGCCCCGTCTGGCCTGTCACCGGCGCGCGAATCGTCGTGTACTGAAGATTCAATTCGGCGGCGTTGATGGCCGCCTTGTCGGCATTGACGGTCGCGGCCAGCGCCTTGGCTTGCGCGACCATCTGGTCCCTTTGCTGGGCTGAGGCAGCGCCCTGCTTCGCGAGCGAGCTGTAGCGCGCCGCATCCCGGGCCGCACTCACCGCCTGGGCCTGGTCGCGCGCAAGCGCCGCCTTTGCCTGTGCAAGCGCCGCCTGATAGGGCTGCGGATCGATCTGGAAGAGGACATCTCCCTGATGAACGATCTGGCCTTCGCGGAAGCCGGCCGACAGAAGCTGGCCTTCGACGCGCGAGGTGATCTGCACAGACGTATTGGCCATTACGGTCCCGATCGTCTGTTCCAGCACGGGCACGGTGCGCAACTGGGCGCGCGCCACATAGACCGGCGGGGGCGGACGATGGGGCGCGGTGGACTCTCCGCCTGAATTGGCGAGCAGCCAGACAACGCCCAGGAGCAGGATGCTCGCCAAAATGCCCAGGATGAGACGCCAGCGCGGATGGACGCGTGTCAACGAACCCCGGAAGTCCTGAATGCCGGCTGGTATTGCCTGAGCCGTGGGGTGATACTTGAAATTCTGCATGTCATGGTCCTGCGGCCGGAGCATCATTTGGCGCCTGCAACACCAGTCTCCGGCGGCAAACCGGCCGCCAGAGTAAATGCTCCGGGCCGGTTTCCTATCATGGCGGGTGAAAATTTCGAGTATCGAAGAGTCACAAAGTGTCGCCCCCCGGCGGAGTTTTGTGACAGGGACTGAAAACCATGGCTTTTCAATGCAGTAACCCAAAGTTTACGGTCGCCTGAAGGCCCGGTAATAAATGCGACAATAGGGGGAGCGGGGGATGATCGGATTAATCCGAAAACGAAAGCTTGGCATCGCGCTGATGTGCTCGGATTGGCGCTTGCACCAGGGCCGCGTGGATCTGAACTGGAAGATCGCGCGGGCGCTCAAAGTCCGCGGCGTGGATGTCGTGGCTGTCCCCGGGCCCGACGGTCTCCTGGCCCCCGCGCGCGAGACGGAATGGAGAAGCGCTGTGCGGCAGATCGCCGTGCTCGCAAAGGCGCACGATTCCGTGGCGCTGGCCGTGGTTGCGCACCAGCGCTGCGCCGGCCATCCGGTCTCTGATGATGAGCACGAAATCGGTGTTGCAGCGGCGGCAAAGGCGCTAAAGGAGGCCCTCAAATTCGCGGGGCCGGTTGCAGCCATGGTCGCCACCTACAGAAGCGAGAGCAACTGGGGCCTTAAGAAAATCGCGGATTTCTGAGGCCGACATTGCCGATGGCCGGGATCGCCTCTATAAGCGCCGGCTTCCGCAAACGCGCCGCCGCACCCCATGGACATCCGCAATATCGCCATCATCGCCCATGTGGACCATGGGAAGACCACGCTGGTGGACCAGCTTCTGCGCCAGTCCGGCTCGGTGCGGGAGAACCAGCAGATGGCCGAGCGCGCGCTCGATTCCAACGATCTGGAGCGCGAACGCGGCATCACCATTCTGGCCAAATGCACGTCGGTCGAATGGAAGGGCACCCGCATCAACATCGTGGATACGCCCGGCCATGCCGATTTCGGCGGCGAAGTGGAGCGCATTCTGTCCATGGTGGATGGCGTGGTGCTTCTGGTGGATGCCGCCGAATCCGTCATGCCGCAGACCAAGTTCGTGCTGTCGAAGGCGCTCAAGCTCGGGCTCAAGCCCATTGTCGTCATCAACAAGATCGACCGTTCCGACGCGCAGCCCGAAGAGACGCTTGAAAGTATCTTCGACCTGTTTCTGGCGCTGGAAGCCAACGACGAACAGCTCGACTTTCATGTGCTTTATGCGTCGGGCCGGCAGGGCTGGGCGGTGGCGGATCTGGCCGATGAGAAGAAGGATCTGGCGCCCCTGTTTGAGCGCATCGTGGCCGATGTGCCGAAACCCAGGCCGCTCGCCAGGGCCGGAGATGAATTTCCCTTCGCCATGCTGGTGACGACGCTGGAGGCCGATCCCTATCTGGGCCGCGTGCTGACGGGCCGGATTGAAAGCGGCGCCATAAATGTCAATCGCGTGATCAAGGCGCTCCATCGCGACGGCAAGGAAGTGGAACGCACGCGTGTCACCAAGCTTCTGGCCTTCCGGGGCCTTGCGCGCGTACCGATCGCGCGGGCGGAAGCCGGCGACATCATCGCGATTGCGGGACTTCAGAATGCGACGGTCGCCGACACATTGGCCGATCTCAATGTGGCAGAGCCGATTCATGCCACGCCCATCGATCCGCCCACGCTGGCCATTACCGTTTCGGTCAACGATTCCCCGCTGGCCGGCCGCGAGGGCGACAAGGTGCAATCCCGCGTGATCCGCGAACGGCTGCTGCGCGAGGCCGAAGGCAATGTCGCCATCAAGGTGCGCGAGACGGGTGAGGGCGCCTATGAAGTTGCCGGCCGCGGCGAGCTTCAGCTTGGCGTGCTCATCGAAACGATGCGGCGCGAAGGATTTGAACTTTCCATCAGCCGGCCGCGCGTGCTTTTCCAGAAGGACGCAAAGACCGGCGAAAGGGTCGAGCCGATCGAAGAAGTCACGGTTGACGTGGATGATCCCTATACCGGCGTCGTCATAGAGAAGATCAGCAACCGCAAGGGCGAGCTTCAGGACATGCGGCCCACCGGCGCCGGCAAGACGCGGCTTGTGTTCCTTGCGCCCTCCCGCGGCCTCATCGGCTACCACGGCGAATTCCTCACCGACACGCGCGGCACCGGCGTCATCAACCGGATGTTTCATTCCTACGCGCCGCACAAGGGGCCGATCGAAGGCCGGCGCAACGGCGTGCTCATCTCCACAGGCGAAGGCGAGGCGGTGGCCTATGCGCTCTGGTATCTGGAAGAGCGCGGGCGGCTTTTCATCGTGCCGGGCACGAAAGTCTATCAGGGCATGATCATCGGCGAGAACGCCAAGGACAACGATCTCGACGTCAATCCGCTGCGCGCCAAGCAGCTCACCAATATCCGCACCACCTCGAAAGACGAAGCCGTTCGCCTGACACCGATCACGCCGATGACGCTGGAGCAGGCCATCGCCTATATCGAGGATGATGAGCTGGTCGAGGTAACGCCAAAATCCATCCGGCTCAGGAAGCGCGAGCTCCTGCCGCATCTGCGCAAGCGCGCGAAGGCCGAGGCGGGATAGGCACAGAAATCCACGGGAGTTGACTGGCGGTTTCGACCAATATATGACCAAGGTCATGACTAAGGTCATGGATCGGGCCAATCGGGCCCTGCCGCGGGGGGAATTGGCCGAGCGCATTTACCGGGCGGCGATCGTCATTTTTCGTGACAAGGGCTTCGATGCGGCCACCGTCGAGGAAATCGCCCGGGCTGCGGGGGTCGCCAAGGGGACAATCTTCAACTTCTTCCCCACCAAGGGGGCCATCCTGCTCCGCTACTACGAAGAGCTGGATGCCGAGTTCGGAAGGGCGATGGGGTCGCTGTCGCCCGAAGACCCCAAGGCCGCCCTCATCGATTTCTACGGCAAGGCCGAAGCGCTGCTGCGCAAGGAAGGGCCGCTTGCCGAAGCGGTGTTCCGGCAGATCGCGCTGGATCCCGATCTCGGCAACGCCGATGCCGACTCCGGCGAGAAGGACCGGAATCAGATGACCGCATTCTTCCGCGCTTGCCAGGAAAGCGGGACGCTATCCGAGGCCGTGCCGCCCACCGTGGCCGCGCATGTGGTAAGCGATCTGTGGAGCGCAACCGTGCTCGACTGGCTGCGCACCGGCCAGCGTTATTCGCTCAAGCTGCGGCTTGCAACGAAGCTCGATGCCGTGTTCAAGGGGCTCGCGCCGGTTGCGCGCAGCATGATCTCTGCCATGTCCATCATGCTCGCAGTCTTCCTTTTGCCAGTCTCTTCGCGCGCCGCACCGCAAAACGATGCCCGACCGTTGCAGGGCCTCTACTACGATGCGCAAGGTTATGCGGCTGTCGTGCCGTTCGCCGAGTTCGGACAGGGACTCTTTTTTATCGATTACACGAGCGGACGAACGGGGCCTGTCGTGACACGGGCGGACGGGTTTGCCATTGGCATCGGCATGAAGACACCCAATGGCGAGGCGGGCACCCTGTCGCCTTCGTTCGGAGGCCTGCGCCTCGACGCCGATGGACAACATCGCACCATGCGCCGCATCGCCATAACACGCGCGCCGTTTGTCGTGCCGAATGGCGCCGTCAGGCTCGCCGGCGAGATCGTGCGCCGCGCAGATCAAAACCCGATCGGCGGCATCGTCATCGTGCACGGCTCCAACGACGAACCGCGAACGATGTTCGGCCCATGGCTCGCCTATCTAGTGGCCCGGGGCTGGGCGGTCGCAGTGTTCGACAAGCGGGGCTCCGGAGAATCCACCGGCGACTGGCGCACAGGTGACTTCGCGACCCTTGCCTCCGATGTGCGCGCGGTCGGGAAATTCCTGCGCGCGCAGGATGTGCTTGCCGGGAAACCCGTGGGCCTTGTCGGTATCAGCCAGGCCGGCTGGATCATGCCGCTGGCGGCGGACCAAGGCGGCTTCAATTTCATCGTGTCGCTGGCCGGGGCCGCCGTGACGCCGGCCGAGCAGTCGCTCGAATTCACGGAGCGGCAGCTTGAGGCTTACGGGCTCCCGAAGGACGAGATCGCCAAGGCGCTCGCCTATTACCGGCTCGATCTCGATGTCTCCATTGGCCGAAAGCCCTGGAGCGCCATCGAAGCCGCCTACCGCGCGGCATCCGCTGCCAAGGCCGAATGGCTCATTGCGCCGCCCGAGCCCGAGGGCTCCCCGTCGCGTGGTTTTCTGGGCCGCGTTGCCGGGTTCGATCCGGCGCCGCACTGGGCGAAACTCCATATCCCGGTTCTGGCGGTGTTCGGCGGCAAGGATTTCGTCGTGCCGGAAGATCCCAACCGCGCGCTTCTTGAAAAGGACTTTTTGCACAACGGCAATCCCGCGACCAAAGTCGTCACCATCGCGGATGTGAACCATGTCGGCATGATTGCGGCCACAGGAACGATCGCCGAATACCCGACGCTGGATCATTTCGATCCGGCATATTTCGCAACGTTCGGCGACTGGCTTGCGATGATCGCAAGACACTAATCCCGCTTCAGCCCCAGGCGTCCCGCAATCATTCTGTCCACCATCCGCTTTGGAAGCGTGTTGACGAGAAAATTCTGGAACGGGTCCGGCGTGACGGTGTAGTGTACTTTGGCGTGCGCTGCCGTCAGCGCTTTCCACACGGCGCGGCCGATCTTTTCCGGCGGAAAGCCCTTACGGCCCTGGCTGATCATGTAATTGCGCACCATGTCGAGCGACGGCGCATACGGGGTGTTGGCATAGCGCGACACGTCGATCTGCTCGGCCTTGTCCCAGATGGCGGTCGCTACTGCCCCCGGCGCCACCACGATCACATCAATGCCAAACAGCATCAGCTCGCGGCGCAAGGATTCTGAAAAGCCCTCGAAGGCGAATTTCGAAGCATTGTAGGGTCCTACGAAAGGCGAAGCGTTGCGTCCGCCGACGGACGTTATGTTGACGACGCGGCCGGGCGGACCCTTGCGCGAACGGTCCGCGCCCAAGAGGGGCGCAAAGGCCTGCGTGACGATCAGCTGACCGGTGAGGTTCACCTCAAGCTGCTGGCGGAATTCGTCCACATCCATGTAGAGCAGGGGACCCGCCACCGCGATTCCCGCATTGTTCACAAGGCCAAAGAGCGTCTCGTTGCCCAGCGCGGCCGCCACCTTGCCGGCGCCTGCTTTCACGGCCGCTGCATCCGTCACATCGAACAGAAGCGGCACGAAGCGCTCGCCAAGTTCTTTCGACAGCCGGTCCGCATCGGCCTGCTTGCGCACGCTGCCGAAAACCCTGAATCCCTTGCTGACGAGGACCTTCGCGCAACCCCACCCGATTCCGGTGGAGGCGCCAGTGACAACGACGGATTTCATGATGCCATTCCTTTTGCTTTCTCTCCGGCAAAGGCTTTTCCGTCGAGAAACTGATCAAAGGCCTGCCAGAACCGCCGGCGGACGGGATCGGTTTCCATCAGGATTTCATGTTCGGCCTCGGCAATCTCGATGTAGGCCGCATTCGGCATGCGGCGCGCGAAATCGCGGATGGGCGGGGTGAGCACAATGCGGTCGCGGCCGGCGCCAACGAGCAGGCTGCGCGTCGCAATCGCCTCGGCATAGCCGGGCGATGCCATCGCACGCATGGATTCACCGGCCTGCTTCAGCCAGCCCCAGGTGGGACCCGCAAGCCTGATTTGCGGCGATTTCTTCAGAATGTCCTGCGTGCGCGCCCAGCGTGCGCGGTCGGTGGACACCAGATTCTGCTCGAACGTCATGCGCAGGGGATCGCGCTCGCGCATGCCGATCACATAGTCCTCGGCGCCGGCGCGGGTGACGTTCATCGTTTTCGTCATCAGCGCTGCAAGCCAGCGCGGCGTGCCCCGGGTGGAAACGGCAAGCATCGGCGCCGTCATCACCGCAGCGGAGAAGAGGCCGGGATTATTGTGCAGGCCGCGCAAGAGAATGTGCGCGCCCATGGAATGGGCAAGCACAATCGGCGCAGATGACAGCGGGCGCACGACCTGGTCCATGAATGCCAGAAGATCGGTGTCGTATTCGGCAAACGAACCAATGTGGACTTTCAGCGGATCGGCCAGGGCGCGCGACGATCCGCCCTGTCCGCGCCAGTCCAGCGCCGCCACGGCGAAGCCACGGCCGCGCAGCTCATCGATCACCTCGCAATATTTTTCGATGAATTCCGTCTGGCCCGACAACAGCGCGCAAACGCCGCGCGCGGAAGCGGTCGGCCCCCACACCGCGACGCGCAGCCGCGCGCCGTCCAAAGTTTCGATGAAATGCGGCTTGAAATCCGCGAGCGAAGCGTAGTTCAGCCGCGTGCCTTCTGAAGGATGGGGCCGAGCTTCATGGCAAGGCCCATGTCGCCGGCCACGCGCAACTTGCCCTGCATGAAGGCGCTCGTGCCGTCGAGTTCGCCTTTCACCATCTTCTCGAAAGTGTCGAGGCTTACGCTGATCGTCGTGTCGGCGTTTTTGCCGGTTCCGTCGGACACAGAGTTCGGATTGGACTTTCCGTCAATGAAAACGCTGCCGGCGTCACCGAAATCGAATTTCAGCGTGCCGCCGAGACCGGAGTTGCTGCCGATCGCCTTGCCCATCTGGCTGACGATTTCGTTGATCTGGGGTGAGCTCATCTGTCCCTTCCTGCGTTAAAAAACCAAGGCTTCCGGGCCTGATTTGAGCATTAGTCACCGCCGGATGCCAGATGGCCGGCGTTCAAATCGCCGGAAAGCCCCGTTGCAAGTAGACCCGGCTGGCGGAATGATCGGCGTTCCGGGGACGGGGGCAAGCGCCAGGATGACGATCGGGGAACAGGAAGGACAGCCGCAGGCCGTCGCGGTGTCCGGGCCGGCCGGCCGGGATGCGCTCGGCCATGTGTGCTTCTGGACCCATTTCGCCGTCTTCGGCTTTGTGCTCACGGGCTGGATCTATCCCTTCGTGCCGTCGCTCGTTTTCTATCTTCTGTTCCTGCCTGCCATGTTCTTCCAATGGCGGCTTAACCGTTCGACCTGCGTGCTCAACAATCTGGAATCGCTGATGCGGACGGGGCGCTGGCGCAATCCCGGCAATCGCGAGGAAGGGGCCTGGCTCAAGACCCTGGTGGGAGACACGCTCGGCATTCATCTGACCCGGCAGCAGATGGATCGGGTCATAAATTCGGCCATGTTATTGCTCTGGCTGCTGGCATTGGGACATTTAATGTTCTGGTACGCCCCTGGACTGGCCTTGACGTCCCGCTGATCGCTTCCCATCTCAGAGCCGCCGGAGGCTTCGGCTCCGGCAGAAGCAAATGGTCCGGCCCCGGTTTGGGGCGGGCCGATATTCACAAGGCTCAAAGGAGGTTGTGACATGCGTACGTTCGATTTCTCACCCCTATTCCGTTCGACCGTCGGCTTTGACCGGCTGTTCGACATGCTGGATCAGATTTCCCAGTTCGATTCGGGGCAATCCTACCCGCCCTACAACATCGAGCGGACAAGCGATAACCGCTATCGCGTGACCGTTGCGGTGGCTGGCTTCGCCGAAAAGGATCTGAATGTGGAAGTGCGCGATGGCGTGCTGACCATTTCGGGCAAGCGTGAAGAGACCGAGAAGGGCGAAGACAGGAACATTCTCTATCAGGGCATCGCCGGCCGCGCCTTCGAGCGGCGTTTCCAGCTCGCCGAGCATGTGGAAGTGCGCGCCGCAAAACTCGAGAATGGCCTGCTTCACATCGATCTGGAGCAGATCGTGCCCGAAGAGAAAAAGCCGCGCCGCATCCCGATCAACGGCCCGGAACTGAAGGCCATTGAGGGCAAGGTCAAGGCCGCCTGAAACGCGGGCTCAAAGCCGAAAATGATCGAAGGCCGGGTGGCGACACCCGGCCTTCTGACTCCTACTCGGCCGGGACGGCGCGCGCCTTGCGATAACGGCGGATGTCCAGGAAACCGGGGAGCATGGGCCCAAGCTTGATGAGGAAATCCCACGCCATCAGGAGCGCGCCGGCCGCGAATACCACATCGCCCGGGAGCCGCATCCACTGCCACAGCAGCGTCGTGTTGTAGAATTCCAGGCTGCGCGCATAGGCGAGGCCGTGCTCGAACACCGCATCGAGCTGCGGCCATCCGATCGGGAAGAAGTTGAGCAGGATCCACAGCACCAGTCCTCCGTTGTAGAGCCAGAAGGCGATGATGCCGTTGCGCTCGGTGAATGGCGCGCGATCGCCCGCCGCGTAACGCAGGCAGAAATAGACCAGGCCGATCGCCAGAAGCCCGAACGCCCCGAACAGCGCGGTGTGCGCGTGATTGAGCGTAAGAAAGGTACCGTGCTCATAATAATTGACGAGCGGCGCGTTCAGCGTGCCGCCGCCAAACACGCCCGCGCCCACGAAATTCCAGAACGCCGCGCCGATGATATAGGTGTAGGCGAGGTTGTAGTGGAACTGCTCGTTCCGGCGGATCAACCGGTAGTGGCCGATCGCATCGATGATCAGGAGCACGAGCGGCAGAACCTCGATGAACGAGAACATGCTGCCCATCGGCACCCACATGCTGGGTCCGCCCGCCCAGTAGAGATGGTGGCCTGTGCCAATCACCCCGCCCAGGAAGATGAGAATCAGCTCGAAATAGACCGCGCGTTCGGCAAGCCTGCGCGAGACCAGCCCCACCGCCATCAGCAGATACGCGCTGATCGCCGAGGCAA
>Ga0070740_10000706_pt1 | contig 60104 bp, 53 predicted proteins | sample Coa_R2_FD_67286 | JGI IMG/M metagenome (GOLD analysis project Ga0070740, IMG submission 67286) | Surface soil microbial communities from Centralia Pennsylvania, which are recovering from an underground coalmine fire - Coalmine... | ecosystem: Environmental > Terrestrial > Soil > Unclassified ... | reverse complement strand
TCGACGCAGAACGAGGGCTGGTGGCGCGAGGCTTTCGACAAGCTGCAAATCCCATACGACTACATCAACGTGCAGACCGTCTCGCGCGACCCGAACCTGAACGCGAAGTATGACGTGATCGTCTTCGCGCCGGTCGGTCGCGACCCGCAGTCGGTCGTCAACGGCGTGCCGATGTACGGCAACCCTCTGCCCTGGAAGAAGACCGACCTGACACCGAACCTCACGATTGACTCGACCGACGACATGCGCCCCGGCCTCGGACTCACAGGCGTTACGAACCTCCAGAGCTTCACGCGGCGCGGCGGGCTGCTCATCACGGCGATGGACACTTCAGACCTCGCCATCACGTTCGGACTCGCGCCGGGCGTCTCGTTCCAGAGGCCGCAGCGTCTGAAACTCGTCGGCAGCATCCTGCGCGCGAAGCTCGTTGACGGGTCGAGTCCGGTCGCCTACGGCTACGGCGACTCGCTCGCGGTTTACGAAGACGACGGATACATCTTCAACCTGTCGAACGTCGCCGGAGGCCGCGGCGGTCGCCGCGCGCCGGAAGAGCGCGAGACCGGGCGCGGCACGCCCGACGACCCGGACGTGGTGCAGGGCCGACCGCCCGTCGAAGCGCCGGAACTGCCGCACGCCGAAGTGTGGCAGGCGCTCCCGCTCACCGAAGAGCAGGTGCGTAACAACCCTTATGTCATCCCGCCCGCGCAGCGCCCGCGCGTCATCATGCGCTACGCAGACTCGCGCGAACTGTTCGTCTCCGGCCTGCTCGACAACGGCGGCGAGATCGCGCAGCACGCGGCGGTCGTTGACGTTCCCGTGGGCAGCGGCCACGTCCTTCTCTTCTCGAACAATCCGGTCTGGCGCGGCGAGACGCACGGGAGCTACTTCCTCGTCTTCAACGCCATACTCAACTTCGACAGCCTGAACGTGGGGCGGACGCTCGACGTGAGATAGAAAGGCGAGTTGATTGCAGTTAGTAGAGCGTGTAGCGGGCTGAGTTCACCACGGAGGACACGAAGGTCGCACGGAGAGTCGAACCCCTCCGTGCGACCTTCGTGTCCTCCGTGCCTCCGTGGTGGGCTTTACATTCACCCAAGTGAAAGCTGACGGATCGAGAAGGAGAGACAGTCTCCCGTCTCGCCTCTTGCGACGGAAGAGTGCGTGAGGGCGAAGGCGTTAGAAGTGTCTGAGGGCTTTGATGACGAGGAAGGCGAGCGCGGCCATCATGCCCGCGAGCGGCATCGTCAGAATCCACGCCCAGACGATGCGGCCCGCGACGCCCCACTTCACCGCGGAGAGCCTGCGCGTCGCGCCGACGCCGACGATTGCGCCCGTGATCGTGTGGGTCGTCGAGACCGGCACGCCCGTCAGCGTCACGTAGGCGAGCGTCAGGGCCGCGCCCGTCTCCGCGCAGAAGCCGCCGACGGGTTTCAACTTCGTGATGCGCGTGCCCATCGTCTTGACGATGCGCCAGCCGCCAGAGAGCGTGCCGAGTCCGATGGCCGCGTGCGCGCACAGGACCACCCACAGCGGGATCGGCGGCAGCGTCTGGTTCGGGCCGTATTGGAGCAGACCGCCCGCGGCCAGTACCGCCGTGATGATGCCCATCGTCTTCTGCGCGTCGTTGCCGCCGTGGCCGAGCGAGAAGGCCGCGGCGGAGAGCAGTTGCCCCCTTCGGAACAGACGGTCAACGCGGTGCGGCGACCACTTTCGGAAGAGCCAATAGACGCCGACCATCAGCGTGAGTCCGAGCACCAGCCCGATGAGCGGCGACAGCACGATGAAGAGGACGGTCTTCTTCCAGACCTCGACGTTCAGGAGTCCAACCACGCCGCCGAACGCGGCCATCCCCGCGCCCGCGTAGCCGCCCAGGAGCGCGTGCGAGCTTGAGGTCGGCAGGCCCAGATACCACGTCGTAATGTTCCACGCAATCGCGCCGATGAGCGCGGCGAGCAACACGTAGAGGCGGTCGTCCGACGCGATCTTGTCCATGTGTATGCCGTCGCCGATGTTCTTCGCCACGCGCGTCCCGTAGATCAGGAACGCGGCGAAGTTGAAGAACGCCGCCCACGCGACGGCGACTCCGGGCGACAGCACCCGCGTCGAGACGACGGTCGCAATCGAGTTCGCCGCGTCGTGAAATCCGTTGCTGTAGTCGAAAATCAGCGCGATGAAGATGATGACGACGACGAAGGTCAGTGTGGCAGTCATAGAAGTGATGAGTGACGAGTGATGAGTGACGGGTGACGAGTTGAAGGCCGCTTGCCTTCAACTCGTCACCCGTCACTCATCACTCGTCACTTGCTCTCTCATGCGTGCTTGATGATGACGCTCTCGATGATGTTGGCGGCGCGCTCGCAGCGGTCAACCGCGGATTCGAGCTTCTCGTAAATCTCTTTCCACTTGATGACGTTGAGCGGGTCGGGCGTGCCGCGGAACAACTCGGCCAGGGCCTCGTTGTAGAGGTCGTCGCCCTCGTTCTCCAGCCGGTGGATTTCGACGAGCCGCGGGTTGATGCCCGTCGGGCGCTCCAGGGTCGAGACGACTTCGTGGAGTTGGACGGCCATGCGCTGGATCACGTCGCCGAACTGGCGCGCGTAGTCGGTCGCCTCCCTGACGTTGTACATCACCATCGCGCGCGCGGCGTCGTCAATCAGGTCAACGATGTCGTCGAGCGCGCCCGAAAGCATGTAGATGTCCTCGCGGTCGAAGGGCGTGATGAACGACGAGTTGAGCTTCGTCGAGATCGAGTGCGTCAGCTCGTCGCAGGCGTGCTCGATTGACTTGATGTGCTTGAGGTGCGTGACGTAGTCGCCGTCCTTCTCCGAGAGCATCTCGACGAGGCGGCTCGCGGCGTCGTAGATGTAGGAGGTCATCTGCCTGAAGAGCGAAAAGTATTGCTCCTCCTTCGGGATCAGGCTGAAGCGTGCCATAAAAGGATTTTTCTCCGCGCCGTGCTGAAGTAATAAGAGAGCGAGAAATATAGTCGAAGCCCCGCGCGTTGTCTATGACCGGACTGTTACGCGGAAGTTAATTCCGCCCGGCGCGCGGGGTTGTACGGCGCAAAGCGTTCGTCGTATGCTCGTCGCCTGAGTCGCCTGAGCATCGTCAGCGCGGGTTCCGAGTCGCACGGATGAAAGAACAACACTTCGAGCAGGTCGTCGCGCTGCTTCGCATGGAGGCCGACGCGATCACGCGCACAGCCGCGCGGCTTTCGCGCGAAGAGGTCGAGCGCGCCGTCGGGCTGCTCGCCGCGTGCCGGGGCAAGGTCGTCACGGTCGGCGTCGGCAAGTCGGGCCACGTCGCGCAGAAGGTCGCGGCGACGCTCACCAGCACCGGCACGCCCGCAGTCTTCCTCCACCCTTCGGACGCGCTGCACGGCGGCATCGGCCTCGTTAACGGCGGCGACGTTCTCGTCGTCATCAGCAACAGCGGCGAGACCGCGGAGATGTTGGAGCTTCTGCCATACATGCAGCACCGGCGCGCGAGCGTCATCGCCGTCGTCGGAAATCTCAACTCGACGCTCGCGCGGCGCGCGGACGTTGTGCTCGACGCGTCGGTCGAGCAGGAGGCTTGCCCGCTCAACCTCGCGCCGACAACCAGCACGACCGTCGCGCTCGCCGTCGGGGACGCGCTCGCGATGACCCTGATGAGCGTGAAGCGGCTGACGCCCGAAGACTTCGCGATGAATCATCCGGGCGGGCGTCTGGGGAAGCGGCTGACGCTCAAGGTCTCAGACCTGATGCACGGCGGCGGCGAGAACCCGAAGGTCACGACCGGCGCGACGCTCCTCGAAGTCGTGCAGGCGATCAGCCGCGGCGGACTCGGCGCGGTCAACGTCGTGGACGACGCGGGCCGGCTCGCCGGCATCGTCACCGACGGCGACGTGCGGCGCACGCTTCAGAAGGCCGGACTCGAAGACCTGCACGCGCTCAAAGCCTCGGACGTGATGACGCGCGAGCCTGTCGTCGCCGCGCCGGAGATGCTCGCGCACGCCGCGCTCCAACTGATGGAGAATCGCCCCTCGCAGATCGCCGTCCTCCCCGTCGTCGAAGCGGAAGGCCGTTGCGTCGGCCTGCTCCGCCTGCACGACATCGTCCGCAGCGGGTTGTGAAATGATGAGAAAAACTAAGGCCGTTCTGTTTCTGTGTGTGTTGACGTGTGTGTCGGCGCTTCCCGCGTCCGCCCGCTCGCCGCAGGTAGAGAGTGATGTGCGCGGGGCGCGCGTGAGTCCGGCGGGCGAGGTCGTCGTCGTGTTGAGCGAAGAGTTTTTGAACTCGCTCGTCGTCGCCGTCGCGTCGCAGCCCGACCCGCCGAGCTTTCCGCTCTCGAAAGGCGACGGGGCGAACGCGAAGTGTGCGAGTCAGATTCAACTGCTGAGCGAGTCTTCCGGCGTGCGAACTTCGGTGCGCTTCGTTGACGGTCGCATCACCGCGCCGCTCGCCTTCCGAGGCTCCTACGAAGCGCCGCTCGTCGGATGCCTCAACTTCGAGGGCTGGGCCGACACGGCCTTCGACTTGCAGTTCGACCAGGCGAAGCAGGCGCTCGGCGCGCGCGTCACCGTCCGCGACCTCAAACTCAAGAACATCCCTTCGTCGCTCGTCGGCCCCGGCCTGACCGGACTCGTGCAGGACGCGATTGACGCCCGCGTCAACCCCGTCGAAATCCTCCGCGCCGAACAACTCGGCTTCCCGCTCATGCGCGGAAGCAACCTGCGGCTCCGCGCGCGCGAAGTGCGACAGGAAGTCGTCGGCAAGGAACTCCGCCTCCACATCGTTTACGAGATCGTCCAGCAGGGTTGAGTAGCTGACCCGTCCGCCGACGCCCGCGGTTCCGTTACTTCGCGACGGCGAGGCCGATGCTCGCGCCGACGGGGATGTCAACGATCTCCCAGGCCGACTCGTCGCGCAGCAGCTTCGACATCAGCGCCGCGTGCAGGACGTGGCCGCTGCGCTCGGCGCGCACGCGACCGAGCAGCGGCATTCCGAGGAGCGCGAGGTCGCCGACGATGTCGAGGATTTTGTGCCGGACGAACTCGTCCGGTCGGCGCAGAGGCGTCTCGTTGAGCATCCCCGTCGGCGTGAGCACGATTGCGTTGTCGAGCGAGCCGCCGCGAATGAGATTCGCGCGCCGGAGCGCCTCGATCTCTTCCGTAAAGCCGAAGGTGCGCGCCGAAGAAATCTCGCGCAGGTAGCTTTCGGGGTCGAGCGCGTCGAAGCGAAAATGCTGGACGCCGATGAGCGGGTGCGCGAAGTCAATCGTGCAGTCAATCTCCCATGTCCCGTGCGGCTCGACAGAGAGGCGTCGGTTCCCCTGCTCGACCTCGACGCGCTTCGTCACCCGGAGCGCGCAGCGCGCGGCTGGCTGCTCGACGACGCCGGCCCGCATGATCATCTCGGCGAACGCGTCCGCCGAGCCGTCCATGATCGGCATCTCAAGGTTGTCAACCTCGACGTAAGCGTTGTCAACGCCGAGTCCGCGGAGCGCCGAGAGAAGGTGCTCGACGGTCGAGAGCATCACGCCCGTCCGCATGAGCGTCGTCGCGTAAGAACAGTGCGCGATGCATTCGACCGAGGCCGGAATCTCGAAGTCGTCGAGGTCGGTTCGGACGAAGACGTAGCCCGTGTCGGGCGGAGCGGGGCGCAGCCGCAGGTGGACGGGCACGGCTGTGTGCAGTCCGAGGCCGCACGCCTCGGCTGGAGCAGCGAGGGTCGTCTGTTTTATCAAAATTTGAATGATGACCTTTCACGTTTTGCGCGTTGGGGTGCGCGCGTGAATTATTTGAACGCTCGGATAAAGAGCAAGGCACGTGCCGCCTGCGCGAGTTGAAAAACTTAAGATACTCGCGTCGTCCCGCGCGTTGTTCGCGAAGTTTGTGGCGCGCTTGCCACATCCGACGAGTCAGCGTGTGGCTTGCGCGCAACACGCGGCGCGGTAGGTTTAGCTTGTCACGCGCCGCGGCTTTCCTTATCATCAAGCAAATGCCGTCGAAAAAAGCGAAGCCGAAAGAACCCACCGAGAGGGTCTTTCTCATAGACTCCTTCTCGCACATCTTCCGCGCGTTCTTCGCGCCGATGGGCGCGCGCACCGAGCCTCTGACGAACAGCCGGGGGCAAGTCACGCAGGCCGTCTTCGTCTTCACGAACATGCTGCGGAAGCTGCTCGCCGACGAGAAGCCGCACTACATCGCCGCGGTCTTCGAGTCGGGCGTGCCGACCTTCCGACACGAGATGCACGCCGGCTACAAGGCTAACCGCGCCGAAGCGCCCGAAGATTTGCAGACGCAGATTCCTTACATCATCCGCGTCTGCGAGGCGTACAACATTCCGATCCTCAACGCGCCCGGCTTCGAGGCCGACGACGTGATTGGCACGCTCGCCGTGCAGGCTGCCGAACAAGGTTTGCAGGCCGTCGTCGTCTCGAACGACAAGGACATGTGCCAGCTCGTGCGCGACCCCTTCGTCGTCTGCATGAGGCACAACTCGCAGAACGTCAAGCGCAAGGAACCCGTGCCGCCCGTCGAGTGGTGCGACGAGGCGTGGGTCTTGAACAAGTTCGGCGTGCCCGCGGAAAAGATTATTGACCTGCTCGGACTGATGGGCGACTCGGTTGACAACATCCCCGGCGCGCCCGGCATCGGGCCGAAGGGCGCGGTCGAGATCATCAACGAGTTCGGCTCAATCGAGAACGCGCTCGATCACTGGGAAGAGGTCAAGCGAAAGACGTATCGTGAAAGCTTACGTGACAACCGCGAACTCATACTCCAGTCGAAAGAGCTTGCGACGATCAAGACCGACGTGAACATCAAGCTCGACCTCGAACGACTCCGCTGCAAAGCGCCCGACCGCGCCGCCGCCTACACGCTCTTCCGCGAGCTTGAGTTCCAGCACCTCACGCGCGAGTTCGCCGACGCGGCGACCGAGACGGAGGCCGGCGCGGCGTCGAAGACATACAATCGCGTCACGAAGATTGCCGAACTCGAAACGCTCGTGCGAAAGCTCTGGGACGTTGAGCACTGGGCCTTCTCAATCGCCGACACTTCGCCCGCTGGCGCGGGTCAGCAGACGAGCGTGCGAGAAGAGACGCCGCCTGCCGGACTCGCGATCTCCTACGCGCCGAATACGTCTCACTTCGTCAACTTTGAAGAGTTCGAGGGCGGACGCGAACAGGCCCTCGCGATGCTGCGCGACGTTCTATCGAACGGCCTCCTCTCGAAATCCGTCCACGACTTGAAGCGCGCCGTCGCGCTGCTCGCGAACGCCGGGACAGAGGTCGAGGGCGTCGAGGACGACACGCTGCTCGCCGCGTACCTGCTCGACCCCGTGCGGAGCCGCTACGACCTCGGCGACCTCGCGCGCGAGGCCGTCGGCGTCGAAGGCTGGACCGACCCGCCCGGCGAAGGCTGGACGCCGGAGCATTGGCGCGCGGCGGAAGCCGCCGACTTCACCGCGCAGACGGCGGACGTTCTCCACGGTCGCGTGCTCGAACAGGGACTCGAATCAATCTACAAAGAGATCGAAATCCCCATCGCGCCGCTGCTCTATCGCATCGAGCGCGCGGGGCTTCGCGTTGACACTTCCGTCCTTGGGGAACTCTCGGCGCTCTTCGGCGCGGAGCTTGAGAAGCTGACGGAGCAGATTTACAAGCTCGCCGGGCGCGAGTTCAAAATCAACTCGCCCAAGCAGGTCGGCGAAGTCCTCGAACAACTCAACATCAGCACCGGACGCAAGACCGCGACGGGGCAAGTCTCGACGAGCCGCGCCGTGCTCGACGAACTGGCCGCGCAAGGCTACGAGCTTCCGCGGCTGCTTATTGAATTCCGCGAACTCGACAAGCTCAAGGCGACATACACGGACGCGCTCCCGCCGCTCATCGGCCCCGACGGTCGCATACACTCCGAGTTGAACCAGACCGTCACGGCGACGGGCAGGCTCAGTTCGAGTTCGCCCAACCTTCAGAACATCCCGATCCGCACCGAACTCGGTCGCCGCATACGCCGCGCGTTCGTCCCCGAAAAGGGAAACGTCTTCGTCGCGGCTGACTACTCGCAGCTCGAACTGCGCCTGCTCGCGCACATCACGCAGGACGCGCAGATGCTCGACGCCTTCCAGAAGGGCGAGGACATACACGAGCGCACCGCGCGACTCGTCTTCGGCGCGAAGACGAAGGAGGAGTTGAAGGACAAGCGCCGCTTCGCCAAGATCGTCAACTTCGCCATCGCCTACGCCGTCGAGCCGTTCGGACTTTCGCAGCGCGTCGGCATCTCGCGCAAGGAGGCGAAGCAGGTCATTGACGATTACTACCGAACTTACGCGGGCGTGCGCCGCTTCATGGACGAGATTCCCGAACAGGCGCGCGAGACCGGCGTGGTGCGCTCGATCTACGGTCGCATCCGCCCCGTGCCCGCCGTCAACGACCGCAACGGCACCGTCCGCGCCCGCGCCGAGCGCGAAGCTATCAACATGCCAATCCAAGGCACGGCGAGTGACATCGTCAAGATCGCGATGCTCAAAGTTGACGAGGCGTTGCGCTCCGCGGGGCTGAAGGCGCAGATGGTCATGCAGGTTCACGACGAGCTGCTCGTGGAAGCGCCGAAGAAGGAGGCGAAGCAGGCCGCCGAGATTCTGAAACGCGAGATGGAGTCGGCGGTCGGACTCGACGTGCCGCTCGAAGTCGAGGTCGGCACGGGCGAGAACTGGATGGAGGTGAAAAAATAAGAGTTCAAAGTTCAAGGCTCAAAGTTAACGGGCTATCTTCGACATCATCACGGGCATAATCGCGACAGGCGGAAACGTGTTCAAAGTTAACGACCTGCCTTCCAACCTTGAACCTTGAACTTTGAACTTCCTTAACTCGCCATGCCGGAGGACGAGAGGAAAGAGGACGGGCGCGTCGTGTACAGCCGCCGCGAGGGGGCGGAGGGCGAAGGCTCTGCGCGGGCGGACGGCGCGGGCGTGTTCGCCGCGGCGCTCATGCACGACTCGCTCTGGCGGACGATGCTGCCGCTCTTCGTCGGGTTCGCGCTGCTCGTCGGCCTCGTCTTCGGACTCGGATACCGCAGCGCAGGCGAGTTGGAAGACGTGCGCTTCTCGACGCAGCGCGAGGAGCGCGCGCTCGGCGAGACGCAGAACTACCTGCTCAACCTGCGCCTCCAACTGAGCCGCCTCGACACCGAAGCGCGCATCCGCGGTCGCATCGAGGCGGGCACGCAAGGCGTCATGCTCCCGCCGACCGACCTGCGCCTCCGCAACGAGCGCGACGCGCTCGCCAAACTCGTACCCGAATTCGACCGCCTGCCGCTGCGCGACGCCGACTCGAAGCAGCGCGCGCGCCAACTTCTCGACAAGTACGTCGCCGACACGACAGACCTTCGCGACTACTCGCTCGGCGGCTACGCGGACTTCCGCGACCTCGACGAGCAGTTGCGCTCTCTGATGAAGAGCGTTGACGACGAGCGCTACACCATCGAGGAGCAGCGCGACGACGCGCTCCGGGAGACGCAGCGCAAGCTGCGACTCTTGATGTGGCTCGCCGCGGCCACGGCGATCATCGTCGCGGGCGTCACATTCCTCGAAGTGTGGCGGCGCTTCCGCCAGATGCGCCGCAGCTTCGCCGCGCTCCGGCGCGAGCGGCAGTTCAGCGCGCAGATGCTCGAAGGGATGCCGAGCGCGGTGGCTGCGATTGATCAGCGCGACCGCATCCGCTCGGCCAACGCCGCCTTCTTCGACCTCTTCCCCGGCGCGTCGGTCGGCGCTTCCATCCACGACAAGTTTACGACGCCCGACGGCCTGAAGCTTCTCGCCGCGGCGACCTCGACGCGCGTCGGCCAAACGGTCTATCGCGGTCGCTACCGGCTCGGCGGCGGCGAGGGCGGTCGCGAGCGCGTCTTCGACGTTTACTCTTCGCCTCTGGAGATCGAGGGCGAGAGCGGCCAGCTTCTGACTCTGGTTGACGTGACGGAGGCGGTGGAGGCCGAGCAGGAGTTGCGGCGGGGCGAGGCGCTCGCGGCGGTCGGCCAGGCGACGGCGCAGGTCGCGCACGAGATAAAAAATCCTCTGGGGAGCATCCGGCTCGGCGTCGCGATGCTGCGCGACATGACGCGCGACCGCGAGGCCATCAACACGATTGACCTCGTCGAGCGCGGCATCGAGCACCTCTCGAAACTCACGCTCGACGTGACGCAGTTCTCGCGCCGGAGGAAGCTCGCGCTCGCCGACGTTGACCTGGGCGACCTCATCGGCGAGAGCCTCGACCTCGTCGCCGACAAGCTTCAGGAGAAGCGCACGCCGGTCGAGAAGAACTTCTCAGACGAACCCGTGCGCGGCCACTGGGACGAGGATCAGCTCCGGCAGGTCTTCGTCAACCTCATCGCCAACGCCGTTGACGCCGGCCCCGCCGAAAGCCCCGTCACCGTCACGACCGAGCGCGCGAGCGTCACGGTCGGAAGCAGTCGCAACGGCGGCGGCGGCAAGCAGGTCGCGGGCGCACGCGTCCGCATCGAAGACTGTGGGCAGGGCATGGACGAGGAGACGCGCGCGCGCATCTTCGAGCCGTTCTTCACGACGAAGAAGAAGGGGACGGGCCTCGGCCTCGCTATCGCCAAGCAGATCGTCGAGCAGCACGGCGGCACCATCCGCGTCGAGAGCCGCCCCGGCGAAGGCACACGCTTCACCGTCGAACTCCCGCTCTCGCCGGAAATCGCTTGAGAAATTTTGAAGGCGGGAAGTGCTGCCTTTGTCATCGCAGCGCGTTCGCTCTTCGCGCGGCTCGCCTTAAGCTTCTGAACTCGCGACCTTGAATCCAGTTACTTCATCACCGGCAGCTTCGGCCCGCGGAATGTTTTTCGGTTGTTCGTCTCAAGCTCTTCGACGCTGATCTCCATCGCGCCGTCCGCCGCGACTTCGAGCGTGAACTGAATCTGCGGCACGCCTCTGGGGCGGGGGCTGATGCCGGAGAGTGTGAACCAGCCGAGGCTGCGGCAGCCGCCGACCGTGTCCGCGTCGCCTTCGAGGAGGTGGACGCCGACCGCCGTCTGGTTGTCTTCAGCCGTCGAGTAAGTCTCGACGAAGCTCGCCGGAAGAAGAGTCCACTGCGGCAGAAGAATCGAGGCCACGCCGCCCGCCGTCTCGATCCGCAGCGCCCGCGCGAGCGCCGCCTGATTAGGTCGGATGGGAGCGCCGCAGAACTCGCACGTCTGCGGCGCGCGGCTCAGGTCGGCGACCGCGCCGCACGACTGGCAATGGACGTTCATTTCAGACATGACTTTTAAGTCGGGCGAAGGCGCGGCGCGCGGCCTCGACTGTTCTGTCGAGCAGGTCGTCCGTGTGCGCGACGCCGATGAAGGCGGCCTCGAACTGCGAGGGCGCGAGATAGACGCCTTCGTCGAGCATCGCGTGGAAGAACTCGCCGTAAAGATCGCGGTCGGACTTCGCGGCGGAGGGCCAATCGTTGACGGGCGAGTCGTTGAAGAAGGTCGTGAACATCGAGCCGACGCGGTTCGTCACCGTCTCGACTCCCGCCTCGCGCGCGGCATCCGACAGACCTTCGGTGAGCCTGCGGCCCGCCTCTTCCAACCTTTCATAAACAGCGCGGTCGTGCAGACGCCGGAGCGTCGTGAGTCCCGCAGTCATCGCGAGCGGGTTGCCGGAGAGCGTGCCGGCCTGATAGACGGGGCCTGCGGGCGCGACCTGTTCCATGATGTCGCGTCGCCCGCCGTACGCGCCGACGGGGAGGCCGCCGCCGATGATCTTGCCGAGCGTGGTGAGGTCGGGCGTGACGCCGTAGAGTTCCTGCGCGCCGCCGCGCGCGAGCCGGAAGCCGGTCATCACTTCGTCGAAGATGAGAATCGCGCCGTGTTGCCGCGTGATGTCGCGCAGGGCTTGCAGGTAGCCTTCGCGCGGCGGCACGCAGCCCATGTTGCCGACGACGGGTTCGACGATGACGGCGGCGATGTCTGCGCCGTGTTCGTCGAAGACCTGTTCGAGCGCCGCCGCGTCGTTGAACGGAGCGGTGATCGTGTTGCTCGCGACCGAGGCGGTGACGCCGGGGCTGTCGGGGAGGCCGAGCGTGGCGACGCCGGAACCGGCTTTGACGAGGAGGCTGTCGCCGTGGCCGTGGTAGCAGCCCTCGAACTTGACGATCTTGTCTCTTCCGGTAGCGCCGCGCGCGAGCCGGAGCGCGGACATCGTCGCCTCCGTCCCGCTGTTGACCATCCGAACCATCTCGACCGAAGGCACGGCGCGGGTGATCTCTTCGGCCATCTCGACTTCGAGTTCGGTCGGCGCGCCGTAGCTCGTCCCGCGCGAGAGCGCCGCGTGCAGCGCTTCAATCACTTCCGGGTCGGCGTGGCCGAGAATCATCGGCCCCCACGAGCCGACGTAATCAATGTAGGTGCGACCGTCAACGTCGGTCATCGTCGCGCCGCTCGCGCTCTCGATGAAGCGCGGCGTGCCGCCGACTCCGCGGAACGCGCGGACGGGTGAGTTCACGCCGCCCGGCATCAACTCGACCGCGCGCGCGAACAACTCTTCGGAGCTTCGCTGCCTGTCAATTTTCGTTTGACTCATGCCCTCATGCTAAAAGCAAAGCGGTGTCGAACGCAAAACATTTCTGCGCCCGGACGCCCGGCGCGTGGCGACTCGACGAGCGGGTCAAATGATTCGCTCCAACTCCGCGCGCGGCTCGACGAGGAGCGTGCGGAACGACGAGAGATAGACGAGGCCGGGTGCCGCGCCTTTGGGCTTCGAGACGAACTTGCGCTGCGTGTAGTTGACCGCGACCTTCGAGTCGCGCCCGGCCTTGCTGAAGTGCGCGGCGAGTTGCGCGGCCTCGACGATTGTCCGGTGCGGCACCTGCCCGTCGCGACCGCGCGCGCGGACGACGACGTGCGAGCCGGGGTAGTCCGCCGCGTGCATCCAAGTGTCGAGCGAGCGCGCGACGCGGAAGGTCAGTTGGTCGTTCTCACGCGAGCCGCGACCGACGAGGATTTCGTAGCCGTCCGAAGAGCGATACCGCCTGATGCCGCGCAGATTCTCGGCGGCCTTCTTCTCGTCCTTTTTTGCCCGCGCGGATTGCGCCGCAGACCTGCCCTGCTTCGCACCCGTGAACGCGGCGAGCGCGTCGGCGTCGCGCGTCGCGATGATTCGCTCCAACTCGGCGCGGCGCGCTTCGAGCGCGGCGAGTTCGGCGTCAGTCGTCTCCAGACGCTCGGCGATCTCCTGCGCCGCGCGCTTGGCCTTGCCGTAGAGCGCGAACCGGCGCGCGGCCTCGTCCTGCAAGCTCCTGTTCTCTTCGACCTCAAGCTCGACCGCGGGCAAGCCTTCCGCGAAAAAATCCGTGACGCGAACCCTGCCGCCGTCACGCACAGCCGTGCCGACGTTCGCGAGCAGGAGTTCGCCCGCGCGCTTGTGCTCTTCGGCGTCGCCGTGCGACTTGAGGTCGCGCGCGAGGTTGTCGCGCAGCTTCTCAAGCTTCGTCATGTCCTGCCTGATTCGCGACGCCGCGGCGCCCGCGCGCTGGTCGAACGCGCGCTCGGTTTCGAGCCGCCGGTGGTGCGCGTCGAGGGCTTCGGAGACTGAAGCGAATCCGTCGCGCGTGAGTAGTTGAGTCTTCCGCGGGGCCGGCGCTTGTGCGGCGTGTGAATGAGGCGGGCGATAAATCTCGCCCGCCGTCTGACCCTCGCCGCGCGACGGTCGCATCGAAGCGACGATTCGATCTTCCGCGTCGAGCAGCAGAAGGTTTGCAGTCCGGCCCGTTAACTGTGCGATGAGAGTCATGTCGTGCACGCTTCCGACGGCGTCGGCCACTTCAAACTTGAAGCGGACGACGCGCTCGCCCTCGTCCTTCTCGAGCGAGCGGAGGGTCGCGCCGCCGAGCGACTTGCGGAGTATGAGGGCGAAGGGCGACGGCTGAAGCGACGCCTTTTCAAGCTCGCGCACCGTGCGAGAGACCAGATGGATGCGCGGCTGGCCCGGCTCGACGGAGACGAAGATGTAGCGACCGCCCTGCGCGCGGAAGTCAACGGCGAGGGACGCCGCCGAAAGTTGGAAGACCTTTCCCCACGCGCGTCCGACGAGCGCGGGCCTGAGTTCTTCGACGACCTCTTTGATGAGTTCTTCGTTCATGCCTGCCGAGCGGGCCAAAGCGTCGCGGCTCTTTTCACCTTCACTGTTATCTGAAAATCGCCGTCGGGCGAAAGGCTAACAGAGTCGCGTGCGAAGACAAAAAGAGGGCGCGGCCATTTAGACCGCGCCCTTCGTCTCTTTGAGTGCGCGCTACTGCCTGACGACGACCGTGCCGGAGATGAGGTCGTGCGCCGTTCGGCCTTCGGCGTCGAAGACCGAGTAGATGATGCCGAGTCCGAGCGTCGCGAGCGAGAGGATGTACGCGAGAGCGCGCCGCGCGCACTGTCCCGTCGTCGGCACGAGTGCCGTGCGCGAATCAACCGCGCGCAAAGAGCAGAGCGCCATGCCCCACGTGTGACCGGCGAGCGCGACCGAGCAGGTGTGATAGAGGAACATCACGCCGACGACGATGCCGGCCATCGAGCCATAGACGTGCGGGTCGCTCCAGTTGCCGATGGTCAATTCGATTGCCGCCGCGAACGGCGCGCAGAGGAAGGCGACCGCGACGAGGTCAACGACTGCCGCCGCGATCCGCTTCGCGCGCGGCGCGCGGTCGTCGTAGCTCAACTCAGGGGCGGAGATTTTGGGCAGCGGGTCGAGTCCCTGTCGTTCGAGCCAGAACTCGTCCAGCACGCCCTCGATCTTCCGCGGCTGGCGCGAAGCCGTTTGAGCCTGCGACTCCGCCTCGGCTTCGGCGTGCGCCCGCATGCCGGCGGGTGGCGGCTGCGACTCTGCGTTCGTCGCAGGTGAGGTCGGAGCGGATGCCGCGTTCTGCTTTTCGACTTCGACTTTCGCTGCCGCGGGAGTTGTCGCCTCGGCGGCGGCCTTAGTCTTGACGGCAGCGGCGGATTTCGTCTCGACCGACGCGGCGGCCTGAGTCGCGACGACCTTTTCTTCGACCGGCGCGGGAGCTTTCGTCGCTTCGACTGTCGCAGACTCGGCTGACTGTTTCGGCGGGACGACGGCGAGCGTGGTCGCGCGCGCTTGTGCTTCTTCCACCTTCGCTGCCGCGTCCGCTCTTTCCGCGCGACGCGACGCGCGTTTCGTCTGTGCGCCCGCTTGTTCGTCGCGCCTAACCGCGGGGGCCGGTTCGGCGATTTGTTCCGGCTGCTCTTCGACCACGCGCGCGGCGGCGGTCGCGACCTGGCCGCGGCCTGAGCCTTGACGCGCGTGCGTCGGAGCTTGCGCCCGCGCGCGCTCGATGCGCCGGAGCGCGGCGACGACGAGCGGATTCATCTCCGGCTCTTCGGGCGGCGGGACGAGGCCGAGCTGCTTCGACGCCTCAGCCGCCTTGTTGTTCGCGGCAGTCGGTTCGGGGCGTTCGTACTCCGACTCGCCGCGCACGGCTGGCCGCTGCTGCGACTCGGTTTCGAGCGCGGCCTCGCGCGCGCGGCGCTGCTGAATTTCGCGGAAGCGTTCGCTAAGCTCCTTGCGCCAGGCGGGACGGTTTCGGTTGACGCCGGGGAATTCGAGGAGTGTCGAGTTATTAGTGCCTTGTGATGTCGCGTTCGTTCCGTTCGAGTTATCGGTCATAGCGTGAGCAGTAGCCTCTGCATAGTGCGGCTGTTCTTGCCGGACTGATTTCGTGAACGGGGGGGTTGCTTCGGCTGCGTCCTCCGGCAGCGCTGACTGTCGGGCGCTTTCGGACTGAGTCCGTCGCGCGCGGCACGTCGCATCGGATCGTTGGGAGCCTCCCCGTCGCTTAATAAAAATCTGTTCGATGGGCGACGGGCCGACGCCGTTTAAATCCATGCCCACTGCGGAGTCGCGGCGGATGCTATCAGAAATTACTTTAAGTCGTCAACCAAAAAACACAATGCGCTGTACCTCAGCCGCGCGCGGCTACAATATTTTGAACACGGACGGCGCGAGGCATTTCGCCGGTCTCTCGGCGGCAGGGCGGTTCACGGGCGCGGTCGCCGGCTCATCGGAGCAGCGTGCCGGTTCGATTCCATCGCGTGTTGTTGACGAAGTCGGCGAGGAAGTTGAATGGAAATGGCGCTTGGCTGTGCGCGGCGTGCTCGTCGTAAGACCAGATGACGAACATCGCTCGACCGACGATGAGGTCGCGCGGGACGAGTCCCCAGACGCGGCTGTCGGCGCTGTTGTCGCGGTTGTCGCCCATGACGAAGTAGTAGCCTTCGGGAATTTTGTAAGGGCGGTTGACGGCGTATGTGAATCCGAACGTGTGCGGCTCCGAAGAGTAATAGACGGTGTAAGGCGCGTCGGGCTTGTTGCCCGTGGGCTTTAGCTGTTTGAGTTCGGCGTTGTCGCTGCCGAGGTCTTTGTCCGCGGCGACGACGCGATTCTCAGGCAGAAGCTTTCCGTCAACGATCACGTCAGCGCCGCGAACCTCGACAGTCTCGCCAGGCAGCCCGATGACGCGCTTGATGAAGAGCGTCTTGTACTGGACGATCTTCTCCCGCGGAATGGACGCCGCAGGGTACTTGAAGACGATGATGTCGCCGCGCCGCACGTCGCGCTGCGGCAGGAAGGGGAGGTGCGGCCCCGGCCCGAAGATGAACTTGTTGACGAGGAAGTGGTCGCCGACATAGATCGTGTTCTCCATCGAGGCCGACGGGACGACCGCCGACTGCGCGACGAAGGTCATGAAGAAGACGGCCATGACGAGGACAACCGCGCCCGCCTCCATGTACTCGCGCAGAAGCCCGCGCGATGGCACTTCCGTCTGCTCCCCGACGCCCGGCGACACCGACTCTTCAACGCCTTCCGCCTCTTCGTCTTTCTTCTTCAGAGTCGTCGCCACCTTCCAAACGCGCCTCTCGATTGTTCAAACCAACGCGACCGCTCGCCGATGAGAAAGTTGATTCACCTCGCGACGCCGGAAATTTCTTCAGAGCGGCTTGCGTCCGGCGAAGCCCGCTTCGAGGTCGTGCCACCACTCGACGCTTTCGCCTTCGCCTGACTGCCAGCAGAGCAGGACGACGCGACCGTCGCGCATCGAGGGGAAGTCAATCAGCCCGCGCTCGTAGTCTTTGAGCTGCACGCCGAGCGCTTCGAGTTGTCCCGCCGACTCGGCAAGCTCGGTCAGCGACGCGACGTAAGCAGCGCCGCCCCTCATGCCTCCGCCGCCGAGTTGCGCGGACGCAGCGGCGGCGCGCGCGGCCTCCTGCGCGGCGGCGACACGCGAGTACGAGCGCTGAATCCTGCCGACGATGCCCCGCACGGTCGGCAGCAGCGCGTTCGCTTCTTCGACGGTGAACAGCTTCATAAGAAGTGATGAGTGATGAGTGATGAGTTAAGAGCTTTTTCACTCATCACTCATCACTCATCACTGTTCTTACTGGTCGTCGGTGACGCGGATGAAGTTCGAGTTGTCGGGGAACCGTTCTTCCGCGACGTTCTCCTCGCGACCGTCGGGGAGTCGCGAGGCCGTCTCGTCGAACTCCTCGGCGCGGCGGATCGTCGCGACCGCTTCCTCCTCTTCGCAGATGAGAACCTCGCGGACGCTCGTCATCATCTCTTCGCCGCCGCGCTGCTGCGGGGCGTTGTGGTTGGCGAAGGAGTTTGCGGCGGGCTGCGGCTCGTGCGCGTGGTTCTCGTAGTAGCGGTGCGCGTGGTTCGGCTCCTTGCGAACCTTGTCGGCGATCTCGCCGAGGTCAATGAAGTAGTCGGCCACGTCAATCAGCTTCGGCGCGGTGTTCGAGCGGAAGCCCGCGACCTCGACGCGGCAGCCCTTGTAGGCGACGGCGTTGACGGCATAGACGAAGTCCTCGTCGCCGGAGACGAGCACCGCCGTGTCGTAGCGCCCGGCGAGCGAGAGCATGTCAACGGCGATCTCAACGTCGAGGTTCGCCTTGCGCGTGCCGTCGTAGAAGGTCTTGAGTTCTTTGTGGATGACGCGGAACCCGTTGCGGCGCATCCAGAGCAGGAAGCCTTGTTGACGTTCGGCCCCAACGTCCACGCCGGTGTAGAAGAAGGCGCGCAAAAGCCTCCCGTCGCCCAGAAGGACGCGCAGGAGCTTGTTGTAGTCTATGTCTATGTTGTGGAACCGCGCCGCGTGGAAAAGGTTGTTGCCGTCAATGAATACCGCCACTCTGCCTCTGTAACCGAACTGCCAGGAGATGTTGTTAGTCGGATCATAATGCATTTGAAAACACCCCGTCCGAAAGTTTAGATTCGCGAAATTTCAAACATCGGTAAGACTGAAACCGACCGCCGCCCGCGTGAAGAATAGAAAACTTAACTCGTCAAAACATCCCGCCCCGCGCAAACGCACCGCAGAGCGACCGAACAGACGGCGAGTCATTTAACCACGAAATTCGACGGCGCGACAACCAACCCCGCCCGCCCGCGCGAGCACGTGTTCCTCGAATCGCACTCAGGATTTCGGAACGCTGGCCGTCTGTGTCGTCTGCGACGCGCCGATCTGCTGGCCCGTCGCGGCGTCAACATAGACGTAGAGTGGCGACGCGGGGCCGCCGGCGGCGATCTCCCACGCGACGTGTAGCTCAAGCGTCTGCGGGTCGGCGTCGCGGCGGACGGGGAAGAGGACGAGCGCGCGCGAGGTGAGCGCGTCCGCCTGCGTGATGTTGCGCGTCTGCCGGTTACCGGCGCTGTCGGTGTAGGTGATCGTGCTGTTCGCGAGCGAGGCCGCGGCCTTATCGGCGGCGACGGTCTGCGTGACGGCGGCGACCGTGCGGCGAATGTCTTCGGCGTCGGGGATGGCCGTGCTGGAAAGAGCCGTCACGCTCAGGTCGGGCGTGAACGTCACAAGGACTTCGCCGTAGCCGTTGCGAAGCGGGTAAGGAAATGAGTTCTGGACGTAGTGCGCCGTTCTCGCGCCGCCCGGCGCGTCTGTGATCTCGACGAGCGAGAGTTCGCCGAGGCCGACGCCGACGAGCGGCTCCGCCGAGGCCATGAAGCGGCGCAAAGACTCGCGCGTCTGCTCGTCGGTTCTTTTCGCGGCCCTGTCGCTGTTCGTCTTCCTCGCGCCCTTGTCGTTGATCGTGACGAGCGGCATACGCGGCGGCGTCGGAAGGTTCGCGGGCAGAGACTTGACCGTCGCAGTCACGGGCAGAAGCTCAGGCGTCGGGACTGCCGTCGCCGCAGTTGTCGCCACGGTCGTCGTCAGCGGCTGGCCCGTGATCTCCTTCCAACTCGCGAGCGCGGCCTTGCGCCGCTCGTCGCTCGCTTCGAGCGTGGCGAACTTCGGCCCGCTCGCCGCGCCCGGTGCGCCCGCGCCCGCGGGCTTCGTCATCGCGGCGCACGCGCAGAGCAGCGGCGCGAGCGCCGCGACGAAGGCGAAGGGCGCGGCGCGCAGAGTTCTTCTGATGAGTCCGCTCGGCATCGTTCTCAATTTGATGAAGGGGAAACGGTCGAGAAGGATTATACTCAAGAACCGGCGACGAGCAATCGCTAGAACCGGCGACGGGCAATCGGTCTCGTCGCCGTCGAATTAAAGGGGGGGCGTGGAAGAGTTGCCGCGCGAGGACGAGTTCACAGACTTTGAAGCCTTCTCAAGCGTGAGCGCGACGGCGGAGGCGGGCAAGCCTCTGCGGCGCTTCGCGGCGGACGAACTCGTCGCGTGCGAGAAATGCTCGCGCGCGAACGCGCCGACGCGCGTGAACTGTCTGTACTGCGGCGCGCCGCTGCCGGTCACAGAGCTGAGCGCGACGCTGCGCCGCCCCGCGCTGAAGAATCTCGAAGAGTGGGAGCAGGGCTTCAGCGTCGTCTTTGTTCCGCGCGGCGGCGTGGAGCCTTCGCCGGAAGACATCTCGGAGGCCGCGTCTCTGCTCAGGCTCGAAGCTGAGCGGCTCGCCGAGATCGTCGCGGCGCGCCGCGCGCTGCCTCTCGTGCGCGCGGCGTCGGAAGAGGACGCCGCGCTGTTCGTCGGGCGGCTCGGCGCGCTCGGAATCAAGTCGGAAATTTTTTCGGACGAGATTCTTGAGAAGCAGCCGGAGCGTGTGCGCGCGCTCGCCCTGAACGAAGACGCGCTCGTCTGCTGGACGAGTCCCGAAGAGGAGCCGCGCCGCGTCGGTTGGGCCGAGGTCGCGCTGCTCGTCGCCGGTCGCGTCGTGACGCGCCGCGTCGAGGTCGAGCAGCGGCAGGCGAAGCTCGGCAGCCGTGGCCGCGTCGTTGACACGCGCGAGTTGACGGCGGACGAATCCGTGCTCGACTTCTATGCGCAGACGGGCGACGGCTTCCGCGTCATGGCCGACGGGTTCGACTACTCTTGCCTCGGCGCGGGCAAGCGCCTGCTCGCGAGAGAAAATTTCGGCGTGCTCGTCCACGCGCTCCGCGAGCGCGCGCCGTCGGCAATCTTCGACGAAGAGTACACGGGCCTGCGTGCGTTGCTCTCCGCCGCGTGGCCGCCGTCGGAGCGCACGGGTTCAGGCTTGCGACGCGACCGTCCGGGCCGCCTCAACACGGAGTCGGTGACGACGGTCAGCAACGAGACGCAGTTCACGCGGTACGCGCGCCTGCGCCTGCGACTCGCGCTGCGCGCGCGCGCGAAGGAATCATGAAGCGACGAGGCGGAAACAATCAGAACCCCTGGAAGCCCTCGAAGTGGGACGAGCGCGCGGGCAGGCGCGACGCGCGACCGCCCGTCGGGGGCGAACGCGAGGGCGCGCGCGAACGGGGCGAAGGCGGTCGCGTTTCGGGCGAGCGCGAGCGGGCGAAAAGCGGAAGAGCGCCCGACGCGCGAGGCCACTTCAAAGACCGCAACTCGCGCGCGAGGAATGAGGGCCAGTCTCCGGGCGAGCGGGTCGCGCGGGCCTTCGCGTCCGGCGGAAGGCCGGAGCGGAGGACGCGCGCTGATGAACGACGGGACGTGCCTTCGTCAAATCCGAACTCGCACGCGGACGGCGCGCACGTCTTCGGAGTCCAGCCCGTGCTTGAAGCGCTGCGCGCGGGCGCGCGCCCGGTCGAGCGCGTCACCGTCGCCGAAGGCGCGCACGAATCGCGCTTGCAGGAAATAATCGAGCTTGCGCGCGGCGCGGGCGTGCCCGTCCGCCGTGCGCCGCGCGCGGAACTCCAGCGCATCGTGCCGGGCGCGAATCATCAGGGCGTCGTCGCGACGATCTCGGCGGCGCGCTACACGCCCGCGGACGTTTTGCTCGAAGCGCTCGCCGCGCGCGTCGGCACCGACGAGCCGCCGCTCGCGGTCGTCCTCGACGGCGTCGAAGACCCGCGCAACCTCGGCGCGATCATCCGCACGGTCGAGTGCGCGGGCGCGCACGGCGTCTTCGTGCCGGAACGCCGCGCGTCGGGTCTGACCGAGACGGTCGCGAAGGCTGCGGCGGGCGCGCTCGAATACGTGCCGGTCGCGCGCACGGTCAACGTCGCGCGGCTGCTGGAAGATTTGAAGGGGCGAGGGCTGTGGACGGTCGGCACGGCTTCGGACGCGGCGACCGCGTACACCGAGTGGGACTGGACGCAGCCGTGCGCGCTTCTGCTCGGCGGCGAGGGCGAGGGCCTGCGCCGGCTCGTGCGCGAGCGGTGCGACGCGCTCGTCTCGATCCCGCTGCTCGGCAGGATCGAATCGCTCAACGTCTCGGTCGCCGCCGGAATCATTCTCTACGAGGCCGTGCGACAGAGAACCGCGCGCCGGGCCGACGCGTACAATAAAAGCCAAGTGATAAGTGATAAGTGATAAGTGACGAGAAGAAGCAGGCGGTTTTGCTCATCACTCATCACTCATCACTTCTTCGGAGGTGCAGCAGATGTTTTGTCCGAGGTGCGCGGCACAGAACGCCGACGACGCAAGATTCTGCCGCGCGTGCGGCACGGACATCAGCCTCGTGCCGCAGGCCGTCACGGGCCAACTTGCACAACGCCTGAGCGAAGAAGGTGAAGACGACTCGCGTCGCGGGAGGAAGCGCCAGCGACGAGAGAAGCGCAAGCCGACAATCGAGCGCGCGGTCAGGGAGTTAATCATGGGCCTCGCCTTCGTCTTCGTCGCGTTCGCGGTCAGAGACTGGGCACCCGCCGGACACATCTGGTGGTTCTGGATGCTGATCCCCGCCGCCAGCGGCCTCGCCGACGGCATCTCGGTCTTGCTGCGTTTGAGGGAAGAAAAGCAGAAGCTCGCGCCGCCCGCTTACACCCAGCAGCCGACGGCCATGCCGCCCGCGCCGCAGCGCGCGCCGGTGCTTCCGCCGCGCAACACAGGCGAGATCATCCCGCCGCCGAGCGTCACCGAAGGCACGACGCGGCTTCTCGATAATGTTCCCGCCGAACGGCCCCGCGGCGAAAGATGAGCGCCGCGCCCGACGCGTGCCTCACGCGACGACCAAAGTGTATATTCGCACGCGGGTGGCCCTTCGATGAGTGAGGCGAAAAACGCACGCATCTGTGTGCCGGTCTGCGCGCGCCGTTTGGACGAGTTGCGCGAGGCGGTCGCACGCGCCGTCGAAGTCGCGGACATCATCGAACTGCGCCTCGACTGTCTCGACGAAGACCAACTCGACCCCTCGCGCCCACAACTTCTAAAATTCTTCAGCGAACTTCCGGGCGGCATTCTACAAAGTGCGGACGCCTCCGTCATCATTACCTTCCGCCCGTCGGAACAGGGCGGCCACCGCGCGCTCGACGCCGAGACGCGCGCGCGCTTTTGGCACGAAGCCGCGGCAGAATTGTCGCGCGCAGAGTTTCGCGCGCGCCTCTTCGCGGACATCGAACTCGACCTGTTCGAGTCGTCGCACGGCGCGAAGCTCTGCGAGGCCGCGCGCGGGCTTCGAGTCATCTGCTCGCACCACGACTTTCGACGGACGCCCTCAGACCTTGAAACGATTTACGATCATGTGGCGCGCACGCCCGCGCGCGTTCTGAAAATTGCGGTGCGCGCTAGGACGATTACCGACTGCGTCGCCGTCATGCGACTGCTCGAACGCGCGCGCCGCGAAGGCCGCGAGATGATCGCCGTCTCGATGGGCGAGGCCGGGCTTTTGACGCGCGTTCTCGCCCCTTCGCGCGGCGCGTTTCTCACCTTCGGCTCGCTCGGCTCGGAGCGGGCGACCGCGCCGGGGCAGACGACCGCGCGCGAGTTGCGAGAGCTTTACCGCGTGCCCCTCATCGGCGAGCGCACGCTCGTCACGGGACTCGTCGGCTCGCCCGTCTCGCACTCGCTCTCGCCGCGCCTGCACAACTCGGCCTTCGCCGCGCTCGGCCTCGACGCCGTTTACATCCCGTTCGATGTCGCCGACGTTTCCGACTTCGTCCTCCGCATGGCGCGGCCTTCCACTCGCGAACTCTCCTGGAACCTGCGCGGCCTGAGCGTCACCGCGCCGCACAAGACCGCCGTCGTGCGGCATCTTAATTGGGTCGAGAAGACCGCGCGCGAGATCGGCGCGGTCAACACCGTCGTCGTCGAGGGCGACGAACTCCGCGGCTACAACACGGACGCCGCCGCAGTCGTCAAGCCGCTCGAAGGTCTGTTGAACTTGCGCGGCGCGCGCGCGGCAATCATCGGCGCGGGCGGGGCGGCCCGCGCGCTCCTCTGGAGTCTCCGCGAGGCCGGCGCACACACGACCGTCTTCGCCCGCGACGTTGAGCGCGCACGCGCGACGGCGCGAGACTTCGCCGCGGAGGCGGCGCGCATCGAAGGCGCGGGCTTCGACGGCTTCGACGCGGTTGTCAACGCGACGCCGCTCGGCACGCGCGGCGAACGCGAGAACGAGACGCCCGCGAACGCTTCGCAACTCCGCGGCGCGCGCGTCGCCTACGACCTCGTTTACAACCCTCGCGAGACGCGCTTCCTCCGCGAAGCCGACGCCGCGGGATGCGCGACCGTCGGCGGCCTCGCGATGCTCGTCGCTCAAGCCGCAGTTCAATTCAAACTCTGGACGGGCACGGACGCGCCGCTCGAAGTCATGCGCGACGCGGCGGAAGAATGATGGATCGTTACAGCAGACAAATTTTATTCGACGGCATCGGCGAGGAAGGGCAGCGGCGTCTGCGCGCGGCGCGTGTGCTTGTCGTCGGGTGCGGGGCGCTTGGGTCGGCGCAGGTCGAGATGATTGCGCGCGCGGGTGTGGGGCGTTTGAGAATCGTTGACCGCGACTTTGTCGAGGAGTCGAATCTTCAGCGGCAGACGATGTTCACGGAGGCCGACGCGCGCGAGCGTGTGCCGAAGGCGGTCGCGGCGGCGCGGCGCGTGGCGGAGATAAACTCGGACGTTGAGTGCGTGGGCGAGGTCGCGGACGTGAGCGCGTCGAACGTCGAGCGGCTGGTCGAAGGCTGCGACGTTGTGCTCGACGGGACGGACAACTTCGCGACGCGGTTTCTTCTGAACGACGCTTGCGTGAAGCACGGGGTCGCGTGGGTCTATGGCGCGGCGGTCGGCTCTTACGGCGTGACGATGACGGTGAGGCCGCGCGTCAGCCCGTGTCTGCGCTGCGTCTTCAGGGAAGTGCCCGCGGCTGCGTCCGCGCCGACGTGCGACACGGCGGGCGTCATCATGCCGATCATCTCGGTCGTCGCCGCCGTGCAGGTCGCGGAAGCTCTGAAACTTTTGACCGGAAGGGTCGAGAGCCTGCACGGCTCGCTGATGCAGTTCGACGTTTGGCGCAACGAGTGGCGGCGCATCGCCTTGAAGGAGCGCGCGCCCGACTGCCCGGCGTGCGCGCTCGGGCGCTTCGATTCGCTCGAAGCGGAGGCGGGCGACATGGCGGCGGTTCTGTGCGGGCGCAACGCCGTGCAGGTGACGCCCGCACGCGCTGTGAGCGTTGACCTCGACTCGCTCGCCGCGCGCCTGAGGTCGGCGGGCGAGGTGAAGGCGAATCAGTACCTCGTGCGCCTGTGCGCGGGCGGGTACGAGTTGACGGTCTTCAAGGACGCGCGCGCAATCGTCCGCGGCACTGACGACGCCGCGGTCGCGCGCACTCTTTACGCGCGTTACGTCGGGACGTGATGAAGAACGAAGCAGCTCTTGAAATGTCGTTGGATTGAGTTTCGCGCGCGTGGCTTTCGGGTTATGATTCAGTCAACGGCGCGAGTCGTCTTCACTCCGCCCGACGAATCTTGAAAGCGACTTTGCACTTAATGACAAACAGAAAAACCGCAGCCCGCATTCTTCAGCTTCTACTGTTCACTACCGCTCTCGTCATCCTGCCCGCTCTGAAAACGAAGGCGGGCGGCCCCGTCGTGTGGGAAACGGATTCGCGCACCGACCTGCTCGCGGGCGAGTCGCACGGAGTCTCCGTCACAGACACGGGCGCGCTGATGCTCGCGCCGCAGTTCACCAAACTCTTCGACACCGAGCAGGCTTACGTCTGGTCGAGCGCCGTTGACCCCGCCGGCAATGTTTACTTAGGCACGGGGCACGACGGAAAAATCTTCCGCGTCGGCGCTGACGGGAAGGGCGCGTTGCTTTACGACTCCGCCGAGCTGGACGTGACGGCGATGGTCGTCGGTCGCGACGGCGCGCTCTATGCCGGCACTTCGCCGGACGGCAAGGTCTATCGCATCACTTCGGACGGCAAGGCCGACGTTTACTTCGACCCGGCGGACAAGTACATCTGGTCGCTCGCCGTGATGTCGGACGGCTCGCTCGCCGTCGGCACGGGCGACAAGGGCAAGCTCTACCGGGTGCGCGCGGCGGGCGCGAAGCCGGAAGACTCTCTGCTCGTTGACACGAACGAGACGCACATCATCTCGCTCGCCGTTGACAAGCAGGGGAACCTCATCGCGGGCACAGACCCCGGCGGAATCGTGCTGCGCGTCGGCGCGGACGGCAAGGCGTTCGCGCTCTACGACTCGCCGCTGCGGGAGATTCACGCGCTCGCGCCCGCGGCGGACGGCTCGATCTACGCTCTCGCCCTGAGCGACGCCGCGACCGCGCCGAAGCCCGCGGCCACTCCGCAGACGACGCAGACTGTCAGCACGAATTCCGGCGGCGGGGCCGTGACCGGGACGGTGACGACCGTTGACGAGAGCGGCACGACGACCACGACGCTCGGCACGCAGACGCAAACGCAGACGCGCAGCCGCAACGACCTACAGAACGCGCGCAGCGCAGTCTTCCGCATCTCGCCCGACGGAGGCTCGGACGTTTTGTGGAGTTCGACGACCGTGACGGCCTTCTCGGTCGCCGCCTCGCCGCGCGGCGCGGGCGTGCTCATCGGCACGAGCGACAAGGGGCGCATCTACTCCGTCACGGACGACGGGCGCGACACGCTGCTCGTGCAGTCGAGCGAGGATCAAATCTCTTCGCTCGTCGTCCGGGGCCGCGAGGTTCTGGTCGCGTCGTCGAATCAGGGTAAGCTCTTCCGCTTCGCCGACGATGTCGTGAGCGAGGGCACATACGAGTCGCCCGTGCGCGACGCGAAGTTCGTCGCGGCGTGGGGGCGCGTCTGGTGGCGCGGGCAGGGGCAGGTCGAGTTGCAGACGCGGACGGGGAACACCGAGCGGCCCAACGCGACCTGGAGCGATTGGAGCGCCGCGTACCGCGACCCCGCGGGCGCGCAAGTCGCGAGTCCGCGCGCGCGATTCATACAGTGGCGAGCCGTGCTTCATTCGACGCCGAACGGCGCGGCGCGCGTCGAGGACGTGAGCCTCGCGTACCTGCCGCGCAACGTCGCGCCGGAGGTGACGCAGATACAGGTTCTGCCCGTCGGCGTCGCGCTACAATCCGCCGTGCAGATTCCGGTTGACCCGAACATCGAAACATCCGGCCTCGACCCGTCGCTCATCGGCCCGCAGGTTCAGATTCCGCCGCGGCGAATGTTCCAGCGCGGCGCGATCTCTCTCCAGTGGCAGGCCGAAGACCGCAACGGCGACACGCTCGAATACACGGTTTACTACCGCTCGGTCAATGAGAGTACATTCCATGTTCTGAAAGAGAATCTGCGCGAGAACTTCTACTCGACCGACAGCGCGACGCTCGGCGACGGGCGCTACGTCTTCAAGGTCGTCGCCTCCGACGCGCCGGAAAATTCTCTCGGACAGGCGCTCACGGGCGAGCGCGTGAGCGAGCCGGTTGACGTTGACAGCACGCCCCCGCAAGTCCGCGCCGTGGGCGAACCGCAGGTCACGCCGGACGGCCACGTCCGCGTGCGCTTCAACGTTGACGACGCGAGCGGCATGGTGCGCCGCGCCGACGTGAGCGTTGACGGCGGCGACTGGCACGCGGTCTTCCCCGAAGACGGCATCGCCGACAGCCCGCACGAGACTTACGCGCTCGACCTGCCTATCCCGGCGGCGGGCGAGCACACGATTTCTCTGCGCGCGGTTGACGGCAGTGGCAACGTGGGGAGCGCCAGAGTCGTCGTAAGACGTTGAAAATCGCGCCGGACGTATCCTATACGATACGGTGCGAACCTGAACCGATACCGTGCGAGGCCGGGCCTCTCTTTGTAAGCGCAGACCGCGAAAGACTTGCGCTCCGCGCCGCCCCGAAGCCTTGGCACTATCATTGCCAGAAGAGAAGGCGAGACTCGCGCGTCTCCTCTTCTCCCTCCCGTGCGGGATTTGAGAACATGAGGGAGGACAGTGGGAAGTATGAATTTCATCAGGAAATCCACTCTGGCATTCGTGGCGCTCTGCGCGCTCGCCGTCGGCGCGACGGCGGTCGAGCCGCAGAAGGATCAGAAGCCGCCGCCGCCGCCGAGAGAGAAGCAGGACGTGCCGAAGCCGGACAAGCCGCCCCCGCCCCCGCGCAACAACGACAACGGCAACAGGGGCGACAAGAAGAACCACTGAAGCCGCCGGGCAGCGCCGCCACGACCGTCTTTCGCAGTCGCGCGCGAGCCGGTATTCGACGGCAGACGTTTATTTAATCCGTCGAAGAAAAGCCGAACCACAGAAAATCAGGCGCGCCGCGGGAAGCTCTGGCTCTTCCCGCGGCGCGCCTGATTTTTTTGTGCGGCAGGACTCGCTCACTTGATCGTCGTGGCCGACAGCACGACGACGACGCTCTTGTCGGCGATGCTCGTCGTGCCGACGACGACGTTCTCGCCCTCGCGCAGCGAGATCGGATTCTTGAAGCCGACAGTCTCGTAGGTGATCGGGCCGGTGCCGAGTGAGACAGGGACTTTCATGTCCATGTTGAAATTGTCAATCTGCACCCGCGTCTGACCGCCCGTCCGGTCGAGCGAGATCGTGTTGAAGTTGTAGTCGTAGAAGACGGGATTCTTGCTCGCGGGCGAGTCGTTCGTCAGGCGCAGGTCGGCGACCCCCTTGTTGTAATTTTCGCCGCGCCCCTCCTTGCTCAGGATGATCTGCGAACCCATCACCGAGAAGTTCTTGTAGCCGAGCGTTGACTGAAGCTGCTTGACCACGTCGGACAACTCCGCCGGGTAGCGGTTCGCCGCCGACTCGTCGTTCGACGCGACGAGCAGGTGCACGCGGAACTCGATGCCGGGGCGCGAAGCTTCGGGCGTGTCGAAGCGGCGGATGGCCGCCTCGATGACGGCGATGTTTTCGGGGAAGTCGCGGACGGAGATCGTGTGGAAGTCCTCGTTCCACGAGACGACCGCGCCCCTGAAGCCGCTCGTCAGCGGCATGAGCACGCGGGCGAGTATTTGCGGGTCGCGATTCTTGATCTCGAAGACGCGGTTCTGAAACGCCTTCGACGTGACGTAGTTGTCCTCTTCGGCTTTGGGCGCGCTCTTATCCTGCGCGCTGGCCGCGCCCGCGCAGACGAGCGCGAGCAAGAGCGCGAGTGAAAATTTGTGTCCGGCTGAAAGCATGGTCTCTCCTTCTCCTGCTATAGTTGCGTCGGCCCGTGCGGGGCTTGCTGGACTTACACGCGCGCGGCGGCGCAAGGTTTCAGAAGAATACACGTGTCCGGCAAACTAAAGTTTGTCGCCCAAGCGAGGCGAGCTGAACCTTGCCGGACGCCGGGCGAAAAGAGGTGGACGCTGACGGCCCGCCGAACGTAGAATGGCCGGGCAATACTGTCACTTCCGGCACCGTAATGAATCCCACCGTCGCGGGCACCCGGGAGCGGTTCACACCTGACGAAAGGACTTTTGAACAGATGTCGAAAGAGCGTTTGATGCGGGCAGTCGCGTGCGCGGGACTGTCGCTCGTCGCCGCCGTCTTGATCGCGGGACGCTTCGAGCGGCGTTCGAGTGCCGCGCCGCAGTCGGAGAAGACAGCCGAGCAGGAGTTTAAAAACATAAAAGTTCTCAAGGGTCTGCCCGCTTCGCAACTCTTTCCCTTGATGCAGTTCTTCACGGTCTCGCTCGGCACCAAATGTGACTACTGCCACGTGGGCCGCGACGCGAAGGGCGAGTTCCATTGGGAGAGCGACGACAAGCCGGAGAAGAACACCGCGCGCCAGATGATGCAGATGGTCATCGCGCTCAACCACAGCCAGGGCTACGGCCTCGACCCCGGCGCGGTGAGTTGCTACACGTGCCACCTCGGGCACACGCGCCCCACCTCTCTGCCGACGCTGCCGCTCCCCGAACCGACCCCGACGGCCTCCGCGACGCCGGCCACGCCCCGCCCGCGCGAGACGCCGCCGACCGTCCAACAGATTTATGACAAGTACGTCGCGGCTGTGGGCGGCGCGGAGGCCGCGTCGAAGTTCCAGACGATTGTGTTCAAGGGGACGCGCGGCTCGGCTCAAGGTCAATGGCCTTTCGAGGCCACGTTGCAGGGGCCGGACAAGTTCGTGATGGTGACGCAAGTCCCAAAGCAGGGCACTTTCATCTCGGGCCTGAACGGCGCGAACGGGTGGGTGAGCAACCCCAGCCTCACGCGCGCGCTATCGCCTTCGGAATTGAAGGACGCCGAGCACATGGCCGAAGGGTTCAGACTCATCAAGTTCACGCCGACGGCGACGATGCGCTCGGTGGGCCGCAGGAAGGTCGGCGACCTCGACGCTTACATCGTCATTGACAGGCCGTCCGAAGGCGTCTCGCGCCGCTACTTCTTCGACGCGCAGACCGGATTGCTCAGGCGCATCATGACGCTCACGCAGACGATGCTCAGTCCGCTCCTCGAACAGGCGGACTTCGACGACTACCGAGACGTGGACGGCGTGAAGATTCCTTTCGTCTTCCGCATCTCAACCGTGGACGCCAACGGCAGCACCACGCGCACCGTCGCGGAGGTCAGGCACGGCGTCCCCGTCGAAGACAAGGTGTTCGTGATGCCGCCCGCCGCGGCGACCGCGCCGAAGCCTTGAACCCTTTGTGACCTCCAGCGAATACCTCCGGCGTCCTCTGCGGTTAAGTGAGACTGACTTAACCGCAGAGGACGCAAAGAGGACGAAGAGGGCGCGAAGGCTTTGATCGCCCGCAGGCAACCCGATGCGACGAATTGATCTCACGAAGGCGCAGGCCGCTCGCTCCTCGACGATCCGCGACATCAACCGCCAGTTCGTCCTCAACTACATACGCGACCGCGAGCCGATCTCGCGCGCAGACCTCGCGCGCGCCACGGAACTCCAGCGCTCGACCGTCTCGACCATCGTCGAGGAGCTGAAGACCGAAGGACTCATCGAGGAGATCGGCGCGGGCGCTTCGACCGGCGGGCGCAGGCCGACGATGCTTCGCCTGCGCGCGGCGGGCGCGATGACCGTCGGCGTTGACATCACGCCCACGCGCACCACGGTCGTCACGAGCGACCTCGTCGGTCGCGTGCTCACTCGCGCTCAGGTCGAGAACGTCGCGCGCCCCGACGAGATGACCGCACGCGTCATCGAGCGCGTCCGCGAGATGGTGGCAGGCGACGGCAGCGGCAAGATCGCGGGCGTCGGCATCAGCCTCCCCGGACTCGTTGACCCCGACACGGGCCGAGCCATCTACATCCCTTTCTTCCGCTGGCGCGACTGGGCCATCGCCGAGGAGATCGAGAAGGCGACCGGACTCAAGGTTCAAGTTGACAACGACGCGAACGCGGCGGCGCTCGCCGAGCTTTGGTTCGGTCGCCCGGAGGTCAGCGACTCGCGCGACTTCATCATCACGCTCGTCGCCGACGGCATCGGCACCGGCATCGTCTTCGACGGGCAGATTTACCGCGGCGAGCGCGGCGCGGCGGGCGAGTTCGGACACATGATCGTCGGCGAGGGCGGCCCCGTCGCCTGCTCGTGCGGCAACCGCGACTGTTGGGAGGCGTTCGCGTCTGAACGCGCGGCGGTCGCGCGCTACTTGAAGAACACGGGCGCGGCTGACGTTGAGTCCGAGGGTGTCGCGTTCGGCGAGGTGGTTGACCGCGCGCTCGGCGGCGAGCAGGCGGCGATTGGCGCGCTCACCGAGACGGCGCACTACCTCGGCATCGGCATCTCGAACCTGATCGTCGGACTCTCGCCGGAGACGGTCGTCGTCGGCGGCACGATCACGCGCGCGTGGCCCATCATCCTGCCCTCGCTCGAAGAGACGATCATGCGCAGCATCCGCCGCGGCCTCCCGTCGGCGCGCATCGTCGCCTCGACCCTGAGCGAGCCGACGCTGATGGGTTCGATCAGCCTCGTGCTCGCGCGCAAGTTCGGACTCGCGGAAATGTGAACGAGCAACGGCTAAAGAAAATGAACTCGGCGGAAGTAGTAATCATCGGCGGCGGCGTCGTCGGCGCGAGCGTGGCCTATCATCTCGCGGCGCGCGGCTGTCGCGACGTGGTTGTGTTGGATCGCGGCGCGCGTCCGGGCGAGGGAAGCACGGGCCGCGCGACGGGCGGCTTCCGCGCGCAGTTCGGCACGCCGGTCAACGTCCGCCTGTCGCTGCTTTCGCGCGAAAAGCTTCTGCGCTTCCGCGAGGAGACGGGCGTTGACCCTTGCTTCCGACAGTGCGGCTATCTCTTCATCGCGACGAACGAGACGGAGCTTGACGCGCTCCGCGCTTCGCAGGCGATGCAGCGCGAGTGCGGCGTCGCGGAAGCGCGCGAGGTGAGCGTCGAAGATATCAAGAGCATCAACCCCGCGGTCGAAACTGTGGGCGCGTCGGGCGGAGTCTTCTGCCCTTCGGACGGGTTCATGCGCCCGCTCGAAATCCTGCGCGGCTACACCGAGGCCGCGTCGAGGGTCGGCGCGAGGTTCGAGTACGGCGTCGCGGTCGAGGGCTTCGAGTCGGACGCGCGCGGGCGCATCGAGAGCGTGACGACGACGAGCGGGAAGTTGCCGGCGCGACACTTCGTGAACGCCGCGGGCGCCTGGGCGGGCGTGGTCGCGCGGATGGCGGGCGTCGAGATTCCGCTCAGGCCGCTGTGCCGCAAGGTAGCGATCACGCACCCGACGGAGCTGCTGCCCGAAGAGATGCCGATGACGATCTTCGTTGACGACGGCTTTCACCTGCGCGTGCGCGACGGTCGAGTGCTTCTGCTCTGGCCCGACGAGCCGCGCGGGTCAGACCCCTTCGAGGCGTGCGTTGACGAAGAGTGGGTGAGTGAAGTCGTCTCGAAGGCTCACGCGCGCGTGCCGTGTCTTCGCGGCGCTGAGGTTGACATCGAAAATTGTTGGGCGGGGCTTTACGAGATGACGCCGGACAAGCACGCGATTTTGGGGCGCGCGCCGGGCGTCGAGAATTTTTATCTCGCCAACGGCTCGTCGGGCCACGGCGTGATGCACACGCCCGCGCTCGGCCAACTGCTCTCCGAGATCATCCTCGACGGCGCGGCCACCACGCTCGACGTGCGCGCGCTTCGGCCCGCGCGCTTCGACGAGGGCGAGCCGAACGTCGCGCCGGATTGTTTGTAACTCGTCGGCGAGTGCGCGGCCAGCGCCGCGTCAGCGCGAGCCGGGCGCGGGCGCAGACGCGAGCCTGTTGTTGAGGCTTTCGACGAGGGCCATCTTGCGGCGCAGCACCTCTTTGAAGTCGAGCGTGTCGGTGTGGTGTAGCTCGTGCAGAAGCTCCGCGCGCCGCGCCTCAAGGATTTCGAGCAGGTAGTCGCGCTCCTCTTCGTTGATGTCCAGCGTCATCGCAAAACCCTCCCCGTGAACCGTGAATGAACTCTCGCCCGCCTATTTTATCCCCTTGCCCTCAGTGAGAGTAATGGTCTTATCAATCGAGGGTACGTCGAAGGTCTCGGTCGAGCCGTCGGGCCATTTCACTTCGAGGCGGTCAACCTTCGTCGCCGCGCCGAGTCCGAAGTAGAGACACATGTCGTTCTGCGAGGCGTAGCTCCCGCCGCTGACGACATCGTTGCGCTGGCGCATCTTGCCCGTGGTGACGAAGACCTGTGCGCCGATGGCGTCGCGCGGACTCTTCTTCAACGGGTCGCCGACGAGCCTGACGCGCAGCCAATGGTTCTTCGTCTCCGCGACATTCCGCAGGAGCGTCGGCGCGGTGTCCATGTTGTTGACGACGAGGTCGAGGCGACCGTCGCCGTCGAAGTCGGCGACCGCGAGGCCGCGGCTGCACCAGGCGGTCGCGAGTCCTGAGCCGGGCGCGGCCCCGACGCGGACGAACTTGCGCGCGCCCTTCGCGGCCTGCTGTGGGTCGGGGTGCGGAAGGTTCTGGAAGAGGAGTAACTGCTGCGCGTATGAAGTGCCCCACTGCTGCGCGTCAACCGCCGGATAGACGTGGCCGTTGGCGACGATCACGTCCTTCCAGCCGTCGCCGTCGAAGTCGAGAAACGCCGTGCCCCAGCCGAGGAAGGGAATCGTCGGCTCGCCGAGTCCCGCCTGAAAAGTCACGTCCGTGAAGTTGGCCTCGCCGTCGTTGTGGTAGAGCGTGTTCGAGTCGTCGGAGAAGTTCGTGATGTAGAAGTCAATCAGCCCGTCGTTGTCGTAGTCGCCGACGGCGACGCCCATGCCCGCCTGCTCGCGCCCGTTCTCGTTCAGGGCGAGGCCGGACTCGTAGCCGACCTCCTCGAACGTGCCGTCGCCCTTGTTGATGTAGAGCTGCTTCGGCGTCGAGTCGTTGACGACGACGAGGTCGAGGAGCTTGTCGTCGTTGACGTGGACGAAGACGGAAGAGAACCCGAAGTAAGCGTCCTTGTCGTTGACGCCGCTTTTGTCGCTCACGTCCTCGAACGTGCCGTCCGGCTTCTGGTGGTAGAGCGTGTCGCGCTCGCCCTTGAGTCCGCGCGGGCCGCACATGACGGGCACGCCGCGGAACTGGCAGAAGTTCTGCGCGATCTGTCCGGGCTTCGCCACGTCGGAAGGACTCGGCGGCAGGTTGTTCAGATCGAAGTCAACGTAGCCGGGCACGAAGAGGTCGAGGCGACCGTCGCCGTCGTAGTCGCCGAAGGACGCGCCGGTTGACCAGCCTTTGCGCGCGACGCCGAGCTTCGGAGCCACGTCGGTGAACGTGCCGTCGTGGTTGTTGCGGTAGAGGCGCGAGACGCCGAAGTTAGAGACGTAGATGTCGGGCCAACCGTCGTTGTCGTAGTCGCCGACGGCGACGCCCATGCCCCAGCGGTCGTTCGAGACGCCGGCTTTCTCGGTCACGTCCTCGAACTTCCAGTTGCCGAGGTTGTGGTAGAGGTGCGCCTTCGGCGGCTTCTCCCTGCCCTGCTCGGCGGCGATGGTCGAGCCGCTGAGCAGATAGATGTCGGGCAGCCCGTCGTTGTCGTAGTCGATGACGGCGACGCCCGCCGAGACGGTCTCGACGATGTAGTCCTTCTGCGGGTTGCCGGAGCGGTTGCGGAATTGCGCCAGCGCCGTCTTCGCCGTCACGTCCTCGAAGACGACTGGAGCTTTCGGGTCAACTATCCCCGCGGTGCGGCGCGTGCCGGTAACTGTGTTCGGGCCGGTCGAGACGCCCATGCCCTGCGGCTGCTGCTGTTGCTGCGTGCCCTGCTGCGAGCGCGTGACGACGGGCGCGAGCGCGAGCGAAAGGATTGCTGCCGTGGCGAGCACTCGCCGCGCGGAGTTACGTCCGGGGGGAAAGGAAAAAAGCATAAACCTCGTTTCTTTGTCGGCTGTCACGAACCTGACTTTTCGGTGACGGTCAGGTACTTATCAATCTGCGGATTGCTGATCGTCTGAGTCTGCCCGTCGGGCCAGCGAACCTCGACCGCGCGCACGCCCGTCTTCGTGCCGAGTCCGGCGATGACGCGCGGGTCGTTGGAAGAAAGATAACTACCCGCGCACGTCACGTCAAAAACCTGTCTGCCGCCCGCCGCGTCCGTGACGAGGACGCGCGCGCCGAGCGCCTGCCGGTTGCCCTTCGCGCCGACGAGCGCGAGGCCGAACCAGTGGTTTCGCGTGCCGTTGTTGCGGAGGATGACGGGCGGCCCGTCGGTCTGCGCGAGCACAACGTCGGTCTGCCCGTCGTTGTTCAAGTCGCCGAAGGCAGCGCCGCGCGCGGCGAGTCTCATCGTCAGGCCCGCCGAGTCGGAGACGTTGACGAAAGTCTTGCCGGTGTTCCGCATGAGCAGCGGCGGCTCTTTGTACATCAGAAAGCCGGTCGTCTTTTCAATCGTGTCGAGGACGTGTCCCTGCGCGACGAAGATGTCTCGGAGGCCGTCGTTGTCGAAGTCGGCGAAGCGCGCGCCCCAGCCGGAGAAGGGAATCGAGATGAGCGAGACGCCCGCCGAACTCGTCGCGTAGGCGAACGTCAGGTCGCCGTTGTTGCGGAAGAGCGGGTAAGTCTCGTTCGAGAGCGCCGTGACGAAAACGTCCACGAGTCCGTCGTTGTCGTAGTCGGCGGCGTCAACGCCCATGCCCGAAAAAGATTTTCCGTTCTCGTCGTAGCCGACGCCCGCAAGGAGCGCCACGTCCTCGAACGTGCCGTCGCCTTTGTTTCGGAAAAGGAACTGCCGTGCGTTGTCGTTGGCGACGAAGATGTCCGTCCAGCCGTCGCCGTCGAAGTCGGCAAAGGCGACGCCGAGACTCTTGCCGCTCGCGTCGGCGACGCCCGCCTTCGCGCTCACGTCCTCGAACGTGCCGTCCGACTTTTGATGAAGCAGGACGGGCGAAGCGCCTTTGAAGTTGTCGGGGTGGCAGTAGGCGCGCACCTGCGGCGAGCCGCAGTAGAGCGCGCCGCGCTCGAAATCCCAATCCATGTAGCGCGCGACGAAGAGGTCGAGCCGACCGTCGTGGTCGTAGTCGAGCCAGCCCGCGCTCGTCGTCCAACCCGGGATTACGGCCTTCAGCTTCTGCGTCACGTCCTCGAACGTGCCGTCGCCGCGGTTGCGGTAGAGCGTGCCGCCTTCGAGTCCGGTGACGTAGAGGTCAACGAAGCCGTCGCCGTCGTAGTCGCCCGCCGCGACGCCCATCGAATAGCCTTCGCCGCGCAGGCCCGCGCGCTCGGTCACGTCCTCGAAAGTTCCGTCCGCCTTCTGATGATAAAGACGATTCCAGAAACGAGGGTCGCTTTTGTCGGGGCGCGCGCCCTTCGGCATCGGGTCTTGCAGGCGCGCGCCGTTGGTGAAGAAGATGTCGAGCCGCCCGTCGTTGTCGAAGTCGAAGAGCGCGACGCCGCCGCCCATCGTTTCGGGCAGGTACTTCTGCGAGGTCGGTGAGGCGTACTGCCGGAACGTGATGCCTGTCTGTGCCGTGATGTCAGTGAAAGTGACGGGCGACTGCGACTGCGGCAGAGGCGCGGGCGGCTTGCGCGCCGGCGCGCTGCTGTCGTAGGAGCGGCCCGTGCGCTGAGTCGGAGTTTGCGTCGTTGATGTCTGCTGTGGAGTCGGTGTCTGTTGCGTCGTCGTTGTTTGCTGCGGAGCCGTGGTCGTTTGCCGAGCGAAGGTCTGCCGCGTCAGTGGCGCGCAGAGTGAGGCGAGCGCGAGCAGAAAGCAGAAAAGTTCCGACGCCTTGCTTTGAGTTCCGAACATTAAAAGATAAGATTTCTCAGGAGAGCTTTCAGGCCCTGCGCCCGACACGTCGGCGCGGGATTATTCCGAGGACGCAATAGTAAACGCTCGGCGTCCGACCCGGCAAACGCGCACGCATTCCGCGCGTGACTCGAAGAAAAAACTTCAACAGACCTTTCGACAAAAACTTTGGAGGAGTGTGTGATGACGCAAAGTCTCAAGGCGTTGACGAAGACAGTCCTGCTTATTTCGATTGTCGCGTTCCCGCTCATCGCCGCACCGGCGCAGGGCGGCGTGGTCATCCTCGAAGGCGCGCAACTGACGCGCGTCGTGCCGTCGAGCTACTACTTCGAGGGGCAGAGCGCGCCGACGCAGATGCGAAACACCGCCGCCGCGAAGCTCGGCGCTGACCGCTACCTGATCGTCGGGCTGGTTGACACGTCCGGCTACTCGTCCGACGTGCGCGCGAAGTATCAGGGATTCTTCATCACCGACTCGCCCGTCACCGTCGGCGGCCAGCAGCTCGGCACTGGCGCTTACGGCTTCGGCTTCACCGACGACGGGCACCTGAACATCCTCGACCTCGGAGGCCGGCAGATTCTCTCCGCGCCGACGAAGAAGGACACAGAGATCAAACGCCCGCGACCGATTCTCTTTGCGACCGACGCGGGCGGCATACGTTTTTACAGCGGACGCGACTACGCGGTCGTCAGCTTCCGCTGACACGCCGATTGTACCGTAACGAAACGTCTTCTCGTCTCACAAGCGCACGAAGCGTCGCGGCCTCGCGCGGCGTAACGGCCCACGCCGCCGCTTGATTCGCGGCGTTTTCGGCGCGCAAAGATAAACGCATGAGCGGGCGCGCGTCGCGGCACATCTGTTGCCGTGAGACCCGGTGGTTCTGATTCGACAAGTGCCGGGGGACGTGATGAGAAGACAAAGGCTCGCAGTTTTGATTGCGATTGTGTTGTCGGCGGCGGCGCAGGCGACGGCGCTCGCGGCGTCGGACGGCGGGAACGACACGGACTTGCGTCTGGTTGACGCGAAGGTCGTCGAGGTCAACGCCAGTCACATCTCGGTCGTCGCGCGTTCGGGCGTCGAGCACGTCATCGCGACGGACGACTCGCAGACCCACGTCACGCTCGCGGGCAAGCGCGTCGCCTGCAAGAGCCTTCGCGTCGGCGATACGGTGACAGTCGAGCTTGACGCGCAGAACCCTGAGAAGTTCGCACGCCGCATCGTCATCGGCGAGCAGGCCGGCGAGACTTTGGCGTCGAACCGACAGTAACGATTTTTAAGCTTCGCCGTCAGACGCCGCCGACCTCTTCGTGAGTGTCCGGCGTCGGAAGGCGTGACGAAAGCCGTCCGGCTCCCTCGCTCTTCGTGAAGCCGGCGGCTTTCAGTCTGTCGGCAAGTCCTCAATAACAAATCTTGACGCTCGATAATTGTAGGGGCAGGACAAGTCCGCGGCCCGCCGTGCTTCGGACGCGCGACTTAGGCGTTGAGAATGCCTGCGGGCCGCGGACTTGCCCCGCCCCTACAGACCTGAAGCACGGCCTTGCTTTTGTCGGATGGAACTGAAGGCGTGCATCAGCGTGCCGACGGCGAGGATGATGATTGCCGGAAGCGTGAAGAGGCTTCGGAGTCCGGGCACGCCCGGCTCTTTGAAGAACGCGGCGAGAAGGAGCAGCGGGGCGGCGAGAACGAAGATTGATCCCGCGAGTTGAAGCGTTCTGCGCCACCCGCCATCGCGCCCGACGAAGTACGTGCCGACGGCGACGTTGACGAGTCCGGCGAGCAGAATGTAGATGTGGCGCGAGCGGAACATCATCCGCGTCCCTTCGCCGAGCGCGCCCGAACGAACGTCCAGATGATTCATGTACTGCCCAGTCAGCAGGAACGCGACGAGGACGAGCGCGCCCACCACGATGTGCAGGAGCTTCATCGAGCCTCCGTGTGTCGAGGACGGCGAGGTCGTGCGCGAAAAGATTTAAAGCCTGTAATGGACGCGACCTCGCAGCGCCTCGTCCTCGACATCAATGTTCTGGAGCCGGAGCGAAACGTCCGCGTTGAGGTCGAGCGGGGCGCGCTCGCCCGCCTGGAGTTTGACCGTGCCGGCGGCGGCGATCATCGCCGCGTTGTCGGTCGAAAGATGGCGCGAAGGGAAGTAAACAGGGATGCCGAGCCGCGCGCCCGCCGCGTCGCACGCCGCGCGCAGGGCCATGTTGCAGGCGACGCCGCCAGCGACGATGAGCGTGCGCGGCCTGTGCTCTTCGGCGAGGCGCTCGGTCGTGCCGACCAGCGAGCGGATGACCACGTCCTGAAAGCTCGCGGCCAAGTCCTTGACGGCCTGCGACAGTTCTTCACCTTGCGCGACGGGCTTGAGTGCAGACTCGCGGACGTACTTTGTGACGGCGGTCTTCAGACCGCTGAAGCTGAAGTCGGGCCGCCCGTCGCCCATGCGCGGCACGCTGAAGCGCACGGCGCGCGGGTCGCCCTCGCGCGCGAGCCTTTCGATGACGGGGCCGCCCGGATAACCGAGTCCGAGCATCTTCGCGACCTTGTCGTAAGCCTCGCCCGCCGCGTCGTCGCGCGTGCGCGCGAGCACCTTGTACTTGCCGGGCGAGGGGACTTGAAAAAGGTTCGTGTGCCCGCCCGAGACGACGAGCGCGAAGGCCGGGTACTCAATCGGCGGGTTCTCGAAGACGACCGAGTAGATGTGGCCCTCGATGTGGTTGACGCCGACGAGCGGCTTTTTCAAAGCGTAAGCCATCGCCTTCGCGAACGACAGCCCGACGAGCAGAGAGCCGACGAGTCCCGGCCCCTGCGTCACCGCGACGCCGTCAATGTCGTGCTTGCCTATTCCAGCGCGCTCGAACGCCTCCTCGACGACAGGCACGATCTTGTCGAGATGTTCGCGCGAGGCGAGTTCGGGCACGACGCCGCCGAAGCGCTTGTGTATGTCCACCTGCGAAGAGATGACCGAAGAGACCATCTCGCGCCCGTCGCGAACGATTGCCGCAGCGGTCTCGTCGCAGGAGCTTTCGATTCCGAGAACTAGCATGGACGATAATTAACCTTGCAAAAAAAACTAACGGCGCTTCCAGCGCACGCCGTCGCGGGTGTCTTCGAGCGTGATGCCGCGGGCGGCGAGTTGGTCGCGAATCTCGTCGGCGCGGGCGAAGTCGCGGCGGTGGCGGGCCTGCTGCCGCTCGTCTATGAGCGCCTGAATCTCGGCGTCGAGCAGTTCGGCCTCGGCCTCGCCGAAGATGTTGAGGACGGAGTTGAAGCGTTCGATGAGCGCGAGGATGTCGCGCTGGTCGTCTGCGCGCAGGACGCACGAGTCGAGCGCGGTGTTGACCTCGCGCTTGAGATCGTGAATCGCGGCGAGCGCGACCGACGTGTTCAGGTCGTCGTCCATCCCCGCCTCGAACTCTTCGAGCGCGCGCGCGGCGACCGAGCGTAGCTCAGGATTCGACCCCGACTCGGTTCGCGCCGTGCGGACGCGCGAGTGGAAGTCGCGCAGCGACTCGACCGTCTTCTCCGCGCCGCGCAGGCCCTCGAAGGTGAAGTTGAGCTGCTTGCGGTAAGGCACGCTCAAAAGAAGGTATCGAATCGCAATCGGGTCGAAGCCCTTTTCGCGGAGGTCGCGGAACGTAAAATAGTTCCCGCGCGTCTTCGACATTGACTCGCCCTCGACCTTCAGGTGTTCGGCGTGCAGCCAGTAGCGCGCGAACTGTTGGCCGGTCGCGCCCTCGCTCTGCGCGATCTCGTTCTCGTGGTGCGGGAAGACGAGGTCAATGCCCCCGGCGTGGATGTCGAAGGTCTCGCCGAGGTACTTCATTGACATCGCGGAGCATTCGATGTGCCAGCCGGGCCGGCCCGCGCCAATCTCGGTATCCCATGCGGGTTCGTCCGGCGACTCCTGCGCCTTCCACAGAGCGAAGTCGCGCGCGTCCTCCTTCTCGTACTTGTCGGTGTCAACGCGCTCGCTCGCGCCGACGATGTTGCCGGCGAAGTTGATCTTCGAGAGCTTGCCGTACTGTGGAAAAGAGTTGATGCGGTAGTAGTACGAGCCTTCGGACTCGTAGGCGTGGCCCGACGCTTCGAGCCGCCTGATGATGTCAACCATCTCGGTGATGTGGCGCGTCGCGCGCGGGTTGACTTCCGGTCGCTCAGCGCCGAGCGCGTCGAAGTCTTCGAGGAAGGCCGCGATGTATTTCGACGTGTACTCGTCAATCGTCTTCCCCTGCTCGCGCGAGAACTTGATGATGCGGTCTTCCACGTCCGTGATGTTCATCACGTGTGTGACCTTGTAACCCTTGTACTTCAGGTAGCGGCGCAGCACGTCGCCGAAGGCAGCCATCGTGCGGAAGTTGCCGATGTGCGCGTAGTCCCAGACCGTCGGCCCGCAGATGTACATCCGCACCTCGCCCTCGCGCATCGGGCGGAACTCTTCGAGCTGGCCGGAGAGAGTATTGTAGAACTTGAGCATTCGAGATTCGATTCGTCCTTAAACGAAAACGCGCCGCCCGACGCGGACACTTGGCAACGCCGGGCGACGCGCTTCAGGTTTATTCGAGCGCGAAGTTGTAGGTGAGCGTGCCCGTGACTCTCACAGGCTGGCCCGACAGGAACGTGGGGCTGATCTTTGCCTGACGCGCGGCTTCGACCGCCGCCGCCTGCAAAAGCGGATGCCCGCTGATGGCCTGCGCCGAGACGACATCGCCGTTCTCGTCCACCGTCACCTGCACGGCCACGGTTCCGTGAGCGCGCGCGGCCCTGGCAATCGCCGGATAAACGGGCGCGGGCTGGCTGATGACTTTGCCGTTCAGGATGCCGCCCGAAACGATAGGCTTAAAGCTGCACGCACGCGGCGGCTGTTCGGCGGGCGCGGCGACGAGCACGGCGTCGTGCGCGGGAACGAAGCGCCTTTCAAACTTGCACGGCGAATTGGAGCCGAAGAGCGTGCTGGCGGCGATGCCGACGCCGAAGGTCAGGAGTGCGACGAAGAGACGAAGGGCGAAGTGGCACATGGGTGTTCCTCCTTCCAAAGCTTTTCCGGGACGGGGAGCTACGACAAAGAGTCTAGGCAAGGAAGCGCGGACAGTCAAACATTTGCCGGTTCGTCGGAGATTGCCGGCTCAGCGCTAAGCATGACGGCTCACCGTCGCGCTCCCTTAAAATGCTCGAAGCCGCGTGGCTTGAGGGCGCGTTCATTTCCGCCTTCGACGATTTTGATTTTCCCACGCCCGCTCGTTATCAGGCCGACGCACGTGGCGCGCACGCCCTGAACTTCCCCCGGCAGTTTTGACGCGTCGCGCGGTCGCACCGTGAACAGCAGCTCGAAATCTTCGCCGCCGTCGAGCGCGAGCGAAAGCGCCGCGCCGGTCGTCGCGGATTTCAGCGCCGCGTCGAGGGGCAGGAGCGAGGCGTCAATGCGCGCGCCGACGCGGCTCTCGCGGCAGAGGTGCGCGAGGTCGGACGAGAGTCCGTCGCTCAGGTCAATCATCGCCGTCGCCAACCTCTCTCCGCCGAGCAGCGCGCCCCACTCGACGCGCGGCGTCGGGCGCGTCTGGCGTCGGACGAGTCGGCGCTCCGCGCTCGAAGGCTTCGCGGATGATTTTTGAGGAGACGACTTTTGAAAGCCGCGGCCCTCAAGAATCTTCAACCCAGCCGCAGCCCCGCCGAGCGCGCCGGTGACGAAGATTTGATCGCCGGGCCGCGCGCCCGAACGCAGCAACGCGCGACCGCGACGGACTTCGCCGAGGACGATTGAGTCAACGACGACGCGCTCCGGCGTGCGCGAAGTGTCGCCGCCGATGATCGCGACGCCGTGTCGCGCCGCGAGCGCGCGGACGCCCGCGTAAAACTCTTCGAGGAATCTCGTGCGCCAGCGCCCGGCGGGCACGCCGACCGAGAGCAGGCAGAAGCGCGGGCGCGCGCCCATCGCGGCGATGTCGGAGAGCGAGACGGCGAGCGCCTTGTGGCCGATGTCGCGCGGCGAGATTCCGAAGCCGTCGAGACGGAAGTCAATGCCTTCGACGAGCAGGTCGGCTGTGATGACGGTGTCGAGACCGGCGCTGTTGCGAATGACCGCGGCGTCGTCGCCGATGCCTAAAACAAGTGATGAGTGATGAGTGATGAGTGATGAGTGTTCGTGTGCGGCGGAGCGCTTGAATTCTCGACGGCGGATGCGCTCGATGAAGCCGAACTCGCCACCGCTAGATAATTTTGATGAGTTTCCTGAAGAAGATTTACCGCGAGTGGAACGAGGAACGCTGCTGCCGTCATTCAACTCATCACTCATCGCTCATCACTTCGTTAGAGGTTGCGGCGCATGGAGTCGAGTCCCGATTGAATCGTCTCGACCGAGGTGGAGAAGGAGAAGCGCAGGTGTCCCTCGCCGTGCTCGCCGAAGACGATGCCGGGCACCGTCGCGACCTGCGCGCGTTCGAGGAGGATGTCGGCTGCGGCGCGGCTGTCTTTGTTGACGCGCGAAACGTCGGGGAAGGCGTAGAAGGCTCCGTGCGGCGGGTCGCACGCGAGTCCGAGTTCGTTGAGGCCTGAGATGAGAAGGTCGCGGCGCTCGCGGTAGGCGCGTCGAATCTCGGCGTGGAAGTCCGAGGGCAGGTCGAAGGCCGCGAGCGCCGCCCACTGCGAGGGCGTCGAGACGCCGTTCGTCGAGTAGAGCAGGCACTTCCGCAGGCCGGTCATCCAAGGCTCGGCGCACGCGACGTAGCCGACGCGCCAGCCGGTCATCGCGTATGACTTCGACATCGTGAAGCAGGTGATGGTGCGCTCGAACATCCCTTCGAGCGAGGCTATCGAGACGTGCTCGCCTTCGTAAACGAGGTCTTCGTAAGCCTCGTCGGCGATGACCACGAGGCCGCGCTCCTTGGCGAAGCGCGCGACCTCTTCGCACTCTCCGCGCGTGAAGACGACGCCGTTCGGGTTCTGCGGCGTGTTGAAGTAGATGGCGCGCGTGCGCTCGGTCGAGTAGCGCGCGAGCGTCTCGGCGAATCCGCGCGCACGCACCTCGGCGGTCGGCACGAGAACCGTCACGCCTTCGCAGTGCGCGATGAGGTCTTTGATCGGCGTCCAGAAGGGCGAGAAGACGAGAACTTCGTCGCCGGGGTTGACGACCGACTGGAACGCGCCGAAGAGTCCCTGCATCCCGCCGTTCAGAACCAGCACGTCCGACTCGCGCGCGTTAATTCGGTTTCGCCCGCGCAGCTTCGCGGCAATCGCCGCGCGGAGTTCGGGGATGCCGGACGAAGGCGCGTAGCGAGTCTTGTTCTCGCGAAGCGCGCGCGCCATCGCCTCCTTGACGGGGTCGGGCGTGTTCGGGAACGGCTCGCCGCCCTCGAACTGAAAGACGGAGGCGCCGCCCGCGCGCAGCTCCATCACCTTGTTTCGGATTTTGACGATGTCGGAGAACCCGACACCTTCGAGCCGCCTCGCGAGGCGAAAGACTGAAGCAGAAGTTGACACTAGCTTGCGAAGAACCTCCGGTGGACTGGGGCGAGCGAAGAGGGATTATAGCCCCTGAGTTCTGGAAGCGTCCAACGACAGTGCGCCGCCGGAAGGTTCTTCGCCCGATCCTTCGGACTCGACTTGCGTACACCTCGGATGAGCATATCGTTCAATGGCAATCCATTTCGTATAAAGATGTTTTGGAAATCGCGCGCGGGTGCAGCGCGCTCAATCTTACGATTCGATTATAAAACTGTTGCGGTCGGCGAAAAATGCGGGACGAGGCTGGAAGTCGCGCGTCGGATACTGTAGATAAAAAGTCGAAGTCTCCGTTCGGGGAACGGCAGTTGCCACCTAAACTGTCGGGTCATTAAAGATCATTTATCTGAGGAGAGCCTGACGATGACGAACAATAAGATTCTGCCGGTTGCTCTGGTCGCGACGCTGCTCGGCGGCACGGTCGGCGCGTTCGTGATGCACGAGAACAGGAGCGCCGCCAACGACACGGCCCAGACGGCGACGGCGCAGCCGCAGACCACGAACACGGTCGCGACGGACAAGACCGCTACTCCAAACGATCAGGTCGCGGCCAACGACCAGAACGCCGCGCTCGATGACGAAATCGCAGCCGAGACCAGGGGCATGACCGAGGAACAGCGCGCGGCCTTCCGCGACGGCTTCCTCGAAGGCGCGCAGTCGGCGCAGGTGTCCACGACGAGGAATACGCGAACCGTTGTCGTCCCGAATGAGCGCGTCGTTTATCGCACGCGAACTCGTTACGCGAGAAGCGCCCCGCGCAGGGTTTATTACGACTACGGCCAGCGCAGCGGTCGCACCTTCTGGCAGAAGCACCGCGACAAGTTGACGACGGCCATCGGCGCGGGCGGCGGCGCACTTCTCGGCGGGATTATCGGCGGCGGCAAGGGCGCGGCCATCGGCGCTCTGGCCGGCGGCGGCGGCTCGGCGCTCTGGACGTACAAACTTCGCAAGCACCACCGCTACTAAGAGCGAACGCCGATGAGCGGAAGACTGAAAAGCGCCGCGTGCGCTGCTTCGGCTCTGTCTCTGACGCTCCTCCTGTCTGCATGGGCAGCCTCAACGATTCGTGGGGCTGCCCATTTTCGCGACGGAGGGAGCCTGAGCAACGTCCGGGCGGAACTCCTCGCCGCGAACACGAGACCGGCGCAGCAGGCGACACGCCCCGCGACGATTCCGTCGCCCGTGAGCTTTCGCGAGTCGGGAAGTCGCGGGCTTCTGGTCAGGACGTGGGTCAACGGCGCAGGGCCTTTCACGTTCGCGGTTGACACGGGCGCGGGCGCGACGATTCTTTCGCCGCGCGTCGCGGGGGCGGCGCGTGTCCAGGTCGAGGCTGGCGGACGCGGCATCGAGGTCGGCGGCCTGAGCGGCGCGGGCGCGGGCGTCGGCCAGAAGGCTTTTCCGCACGAGGTCGCCCTCGGCTCGCGCGAGAACGTTCTGCCCGCGCGCGGCTTCTCAATCGTGGCGTCGGGCCTGCCCGCGGACGTTGACGGCATACTCGACCCTTCCGAAGCCTTCTACCCTCTCGGCTTCGTGATTGACTTTCCGAACGGCGAGATAAGTTTCTTCGACCCGCACTCGCAGCCGCTCCGCCCGCGCGACGCGCCGCAGGGCGGAGCCGTCGTGCCTTGGCTTACGGACGGTCGCAGCCGCCGCCCTTACGTCATGCTCGGTGAGGGCCGGCGCGCGCTCCTCGACACGGGTTCGAGTTTCGGCCTCGCAGTTGACGAGAGCGCGGCGCGTGCGTTGGGAATTCTCTCGACCGGAGGCCAGCAACGCGCGGGCGCGCACGACATCACGGGCGGCGAAATCACTTCGAGGCGCGTGCGCGCGGCGACCGTCAGCGTCGGCCCGCTCGTGCTCCGCGGCGTCCCGACAGACTTCATCGAGCGCGCGGAGAAGGGCGCGCCCGTCCTCCTCGGTCGCGACGCGCTCCGCCCCTTCCGAATCACCTTCGACCCGGCGAGCCGGCTCATCATGTTCGACCCGCGCTGATAGTAGGCCGTCCGACTTAACATTTGCGTTGACAAGGGTTTGTGGCGCGGTTAACATTGTGCCGAATCGCACGCCCCGCCGCCCCTGCCGGGCGAGACGCGACCAACAGTAAAAATTTTCAAGGCGTGCGAAGTCGTTTCGAGCTTCTTCCGTCGGACGTACCGGGCGAAAGTTTATGAATCAAGCCGCCGTGCCAATCCCCGAAAAGCTCTTCTTCAAGATCGGCGAGGTGTGCGACATCACCGGCGTGCAGGCACACGTGCTTCGCTACTGGGAGTCGGAGTTCCCGATGCTCGCGCCGCAGAAGAACCGCGCGGGCCAGCGCACGTACCGCAAGCGCGACGTGGAGATGGTGCTGCGGATAAAAGAATTGCTCTACGAAGACCAGTACACGATAGCCGGCGCGAAGAAGCGTCTGACGAACGAACTCCGCGGCGCGAGCAAACTCAAGGTCGTGACGCCTGAGATGAGCGCGCAGTTGACGAGCGTCCAGCCCGCGCCGCAGTTCGCGCCGCCGCCGCAAGTCGCGGAAGAGCAGGAGCAAGCTTTCACAGAGCCTGACGAAGTTCCCGAACAGTTGACGCGTCTGCCCGAGCCTGAAGTTCAGCCGACCGAAGACCGCCGCGTCGCCCTCCGCCGTCTGCGCGAGCAGTTGCACGACCTGCTCGTGCTGCTCGAAGCCGACAACCCTTCCGCGGGCGCGCGCCGCCGCTGAAACTCCTGCGGCCCGCCGCGCCTCATTTGACCAAACAAAAATTTCCGGTGATACTACCCACCGTCACGGGATGTGGCGCAGCCTGGTAGCGCGCTCGCTTGGGGTGCGAGAGGTCGCTGGTTCGAATCCAGTCATCCCGATGCCAGATTGCCTTCGATTCTGATGGATTGAAGGCAACTTTTTTTATCCTGTTCGCCACAACTCCTTAATCATTCCCAAACTTGTCTTGTGCCTGGCCGAAGGAATGCGGCGGGCGCGGGAGTTGAAGCTCTTCGGAGGGTGGACGGGAAGAACTCGATAGTTGTGAGCGTGAAGTAAAAGCGCGAGAGGCTTGCGGCTGTTGACCGCAAGCCTCTCGCGCTTTTAGAAACAAATTCTGATGGGTTGAGTAGCCGTCGGATTTTTCAAAAGCGCTTCGCGCTGGCGGGGACGACCGTTTTATTGCCGCCCTTCGTTTGCGCGGCGGCGGGCCTGTCGGAGAAGCCGCCGGCGAAGGTGATGACGCACATGCCGCCCATCTTGTGGTCGCCGCAGGCGACGCCGACGACTTTGTAGGAGGTGTTGAAGAGCCTGGCGCGGTGGCCGCGGTTGGCGACGCCGTCGTCAATGAGCCACGCAATGACGCGGTCGCGCGCGGTGTCGTTGCCGTAGGCTATGTCTTCGCCGATGGGGTCTGTCCAGGAGCCGAAGCGCTTGGCCCGCTGCTCGCAGAAACTCCCGTCCGCGCCCCTGTGGCCGGTCGCGCCCGTCGCGCCCTGGTCTTTGACGAGTTCGCGCGCGCCGGAACTCATCCCCAGGGACATGCTGTAGGCCGGCACGGGCTTCGCCGAGCGGAGGAAGCGTATCGCCTCTTCGAGCGCGGCGACTCCTTCCTCGGTCATGAGCGCGGGCTTGCCGGGCTGCCTCAGCTCTTTGCCGACGAAGTACGGGCGCAACTGTTCGAGGTACGCGGCGTACTCTGCCGGGTGCGTGCGCGCGAGATTGATCTCTTTGAGAACGTCCTGTTCTGTCGCGCCGTAGGCTACGGACTTCGGCGCGACGGAGTTCTGCGCTTTCGTCGCGCGCAGGGAAGATGTCAGGAGAATAAAAGCGAAGAAGGCGAGGAGCGGGGCAAAAAAATAGATACGTCGCACAAGGGAAACTCCTTCTGTTTAGTCAATCAAGTCGGAAGGAATGCGGGACTACGCTTCCGCGTCGAACCCGCGAGACGATGTCGGAGTTTTATTCCGAAATCAGATTCGAGTCAAGCGCGGGTCGGGAAATTCTACGAACGCTCGCCGAGTGAAGACTGCGAACAATTCTCACGCGCGCCGTCGAATGTTTCGGCAGGGCGAAAGACCGCCATTCTTTTCGGGTTGAGGATCACTTCGACCCGCCGCTCTTGCCGATTAGCTGTTGGAGTCTGTCGGCGGTCTCCTTGTTGATGCCCTTCAGCGCCTCGTACTGCTCGTCCGCCGCGCCGACGTTTCCGTTTCGGAGTTGTGCGACGGCGAGGGCGAAGCGCGCGTCCGCGTCGCCGGGCCGGAGCGAGACCGCGCGGTTGAAAGCCTCCGCCGCATCGCCGTAACGACCGAGCTTGTTGTACGTGTTGCCGAGGTTGAAGAAGGCGTCGGAGTCCTGCGGGTTAAGATTTGTCGCGCTCTGGAATGCTTTGGCCGCGTCCTCCTCCTGCCCCAGTTTGTCGTATGCGTTCCCGATCTGGATGAGCGCGTCCTCGTACTTCGGATTCAACTTCAAGGCCTGCTTGAATGCCGCCGCCGCGTCCTTCGCCTGATTCAGCTTGAGCAGGGCGTTGCCCATGACGAAGTAGGTTTCGGCGTTTTTGCCCGCGACCTTCCGCGTCTCGGCGAGAGCCTCCGCGTAGTTGCCCGACTTGTAGAGCGCTTTCGCCTGCGCGTTCGGGTCGAGGCGGGCGAGCGCGGCGCGCTCCTTCGCCGCGTCCGCGCCGCGGCCAGATTTGTCGTAAGCGTCCGCGAGCCTCTGGTGCAACTCGGCGCTGTTCGGCGAGAGCGCGGCGGCACGCTTGAACGCGTCAATCGCGTCGTCGAACTTGTTCGCCGAGGCGTAGGCGATGCCGAGTTTCGCGAGCGCGTCAACGTCCTTCGGGTTCTTCGTGGCGACGAGCTTAAACTCTTCGGCGGCGGCGTCGAACTTGCCCTCGGCCATGTAAATCGTTCCGAGGTTGTAATGCGCCGTCGGGTCGTCAGGGTTCTGTGCGGCGTCCTTCTTGAGCGTGTCCTCGGAAATCTCCACGGCTCCGGGCGGCGGCGTGAACGCGGCGGCGGGCGAAGCGTTCGGCTGCGCGCCACTGGCCGACTCGGAGTTGCCGTTCGTTGACTTGCACGACGCGAGCGAGAAGGCGAGCAAGGCTGTGGCGGCGAGAGAGAGAAGGCGTTTCATCCGATTCATCAGGTGTTAACTGCGCTGACAAAAACAGCGGGCGCGGGACATTAAAACAGCCGCGCGAGCGCCGCGCAAGAATGGCCGCGTCCGCCCGCGCTGCGCGAGGACGGGTCACGCCCGGGCGGGGGCGACGCGTTTCCGGCTTTGTCCGAAAAAAAAGCAAGGCGGGTCTGCGCGTGCAAACCCGCCTTGCCCCATTCACTCAAAAGGATGCAACCGAAAACTTCTATCTCAGCCTGCCGGCCCTCGCGTAGAGATTGAACGCGAAAATCAAAGTCAGCGCCAACGTCATCGCTTCACCTCGCCTGCCTTGATGAATCAAACAGACGACGAATCGCGCGCCGTTTCCAGAAAGCTACCGGCAGACGGTTGAATTCCTTTGTGTTCTCTGTGAATTCCTTTGTGTCCTTTGTGTTTAAAATAGGCTTACCTTAACCACAGGGGTCACAGAGGATTTCACAAAGGGCATAGAGGGAAAAGCAGAAGGCTTCACTTGCCGTGTAAAGCCGCGTGCGGATACACTCGACGGCGATCCAAATATTCAAACCAATTTCAGGCGCTCGCGTCCGCGCGGGCCGCAGAGGTCGAAGGATGAAGATTCACGAGTATCAGGGCAAGGAGTTGTTGAAGAAGTTCGGTGTCGCCGTGCCGCGCGGGATAGTCGCGCGCACGCCGGAGGAGGCTTACAACGCTGCGAAGGAGTTAGGCACTGACGTGGTCGTCGTCAAGGCGCAGATTCACGCGGGCGGTCGCGGCAAGGGCGGCGGAGTCAAACTCGCCAAGTCTCCCGAAGAGGCGCGCGACATCGCCGGCCAGATGCTCGGCATGAACCTCGTCACACACCAGACCGGCCCCGAAGGGCGAGAGGTTCGCGTGCTGCTCGTCGAAGAGGGGCTGCCGATTGACAAGGAATTTTATCTCGGCATCGTGCTCGACCGCGCTTCGGGCCGGCCCGTCTTCATGGCCTCGTCCGCGGGCGGCATGGACATCGAAGAGGTCGCGGCGAAGACGCCTGAGCTGATCCTGAAAGAGACGATTGACCCGGCGGTCGGCTTCCGCCCGTTCCAGGCGCGCAAGCTCGCCTTCGGACTCGGACTCCCCGCCGGGCTTGTGAATCAGGCGGCGAAGTTCATGCAGGCGCTCTACGCGGCGAACGAGCAGTTGGACGCCTCGCTCGTCGAGATCAACCCGTTCCTTCTGACGAAGGACGGTCGTCTGTTCGCGCTCGACGCGAAGGTGAACTTCGATGACAACGCCTTGTTCCGCCACCCCGACTTCGCCTCCATGCGCGACCTCAACGAAGAGGAGCCGCTGGAGATCGAGGCGTCGAAGTTCGACCTCAATTACATCAAGCTCGACGGCAACATCGCCTGCATGGTCAACGGCGCGGGACTCGCGATGGCGACGATGGACATCATCAAGCTCGCGGGCGGCGAACCCGCGAACTTCCTCGACGTGGGCGGCGGCGCTTCGCAGCAGAGAGTCGAGGCGGCTTTCAAAATCCTGCTCGCCGACGAGAACGTCCGCGCCGTCCTCATCAACATCTTCGGCGGCATCGTCCGCTGCGACATGGTCGCGCGCGGAGTGGTCGAGGCCGCGAAGAATCTCGGCATAAAGGTGCCGGTCGTCGTCCGGCTCGAAGGCACGAACGTCGAAGAGGGCCAGCGCGTTTTGCGCGAGTCGGGTCTGAACTTCACGGTCGCCGAAGGGATGAAGGACGCGGCGGAGAAGGTCGTCGCGCTCGCGGGCGGGCAGAAGGCCGCGGCGTGAGGCGAACCAATGCGCCGCCGTCTTCGTAACGTGTAGGGAAAATCAGAACGGGAGGCCGAAGCGATGTTCTGTCCCCAATGCGGCACGACGCAGAGCGACGAGCTGCGTTTCTGCAAAAACTGCGGCGCGAACCTTGAGGCCGTCCGGCAGGCGGTCGCCATGCGCGACGCGGGCGAGAAGTTCGACTGGAGCAAGACGTGGGTCGCCGAGATGTTCCTCTCCGAAGGCGAGCGCAGGCGGCGCGCGGAAGAACTCGACCTTCTGCGCGGCATCACGCCGGAGGTCAAGCGCTACAACGAAATCAAAGGCGGCGTCATCACCGCCAGCGTCGGCGTCGCCTTAATCATCTTCCTCGGTATCTTCATGGAGGGCATCGTCGAGAGCGGCAAAGTCCCCAACGACACCGCGCAGATTCTCAACCACATCTGGGTCGCCGGCGTCATCCCGCTCTTAGTCGGCCTCGGCCTGATCGTCAACGGCGTCTTCGTCAGCAAGAAGCAGGCCGAGGCCGCGCGCCGCGAAATGGCTCTGCGCTCGAAGCCCGAAGCCCTGCCGGGAACAACAGAAAGCAAAACCCTCCGCTCCGCCGACACGTCCGAGTTCGTCCCGCCCAGCTACAGCGTGACCGAAGGGACGACCAAACACCTGAGCAGTTCCGGCCCCAAACAGTAGGCCGCGAGCAAGCTTCTACGGCCTCATCAATTGCCACTAGCTTCAGCTAGTGGTGCAAGCCAAGTTGCGGTGTGGAAGCGGCGCGCGGTTTGATGTCTGTGGGGTTCGGTGGGAGGGGCGATGGCGAGCTTAACTTTCTGGGGCGGAGTGGGGACTGTGACCGGGTCGAAGTATCTGGTCGAGAGCAATGGCGCGCGCGTGCTGGTTGACTGCGGTCTGTTTCAAGGGTTGAGGGAGTTGCGGGAGCGGAATTGGGAGGAGCCGCCGTTCGACGCCGGGAGTCTCGACGCGATCGTCATCACGCACGCGCACATTGACCACACGGGTTATCTGCCGCGTGTCGTCGCGCGAGGGTTCGGCGGGCCGGTCTTTTGCTCGCGGGGGACGGCGGATTTGATAAAGCTCCTTTTGCCGGACGCGGCCCGTCTGCAAGAAGAAGAGGCCGATTACCGCAACCGCCACAACCTGACGCGCCACGCGCCCGCGCTGCCGCTCTACACCGAGGAGGACGCGCGCGCCGCGATCAAGTTGATTCACACGTGCCCGAACACGGGCGAGCCGACCGATGTGGCTGAAGGAGTGAAAGCGAGCTTCCGTGTCGCGGGCCACATCCTCGGCTCAAGCCTCGTGCTGCTCGAACTCGAAGGCGCGGGCGCGGACGGGAAGGGAAGGCGTGTGCTCTTCTCCGGCGACCTCGGACATTATCATCAGCCGATCATACGAGACCCCACGCCGCCGCCCGCGTGCGACTACCTGCTCGTCGAATCAACCTACGGCGACCGCGAGCACGAGGCGGAAGACCCGAAGGACGCGCTCGCGCGCGTCATCAACGAGGCGGTCGAGCGCGGCGGGCCTTTGCTCATCCCCGCGTTCGCCGTCGGGCGCACGCAGGAGGTCGTTTACTACATCCGCGAACTCGAAGACGAAGGGCGCATCCCCGTGCTGCCCGTGCGCGTTGACTCGCCGATGGCCGCCGCCGCGACGCAAATCTACCAGCGCAACCGCGACGAGCAGGACGAGGATTACGCGAGCCTTCTCGCGCAGCACCGGCACCCTCTGCGGACGCGCTCGATGCTCACCGCCTCGACGCGCGAAGAGTCGAAGCGCCTGAACGAAGAGAGCGGCGCGCGCATCATCATCTCCGCGTCGGGGATGATGACGGGCGGGCGCGTTCTGCATCACGCGATAAGAATTCTGCCGGACGAGAGCGCGACCGTTCTCTTCGTCGGCTTCCAGGCCGCGGGCACGACGGGCCGGCGCATCCTCGAAGGCGAGCGCGAGGTGCGAATCATGAAGCAGACGGTGCCGGTGCGCTGCCACGTCGAGCGCATCGGCGGACTCTCGGCCCACGCCGACTGGCGCGAGGTCTTGCGCTGGCTTGAGCCGATGCCCTCTCCGCCGCGCACGACGTTCACGACACACGGCGAGCCGGAGTCGGCGGCGGCAATGGCCTCGCACATACGCGAGCGTTTCGGCTGGCGCGTCGAAGTTCCGACTTACGGCGAGAGCGTGGAGTTGGAATAACATTCCTTCAGTCTTCGTAAAGAGTCGTCGGGCGAAACGCGCGCCGCGCCGCTTTTTCGCCGGTCGTTCCCGCCGTGCTATACTGCCGGGTCAAACAAAGAAAGCAAATTCGCAGACACAGGAGCAGACACCTTTGAGCGTTCTCGTTGACAAGAACACGCGCCTCGTCGTGCAGGGCATCACGGGCAAGGAAGGCACTTTCCACACGAAGCAGATGGTCGAGTACGGCACGAAGGTCGTGGGCGGCGTCACGCCCGGCAAGGGCGGCACGACGCACGAGGGCATCCCCGTCTTCAACACCGTCGCCGACGCCGTGCGCGAGGCGGGCGCGAACGCCTCGGTCATCTACGTCCCGCCCGCCTTCGCCGCCGACGCCATCATGGAGTCGGCGGACGCCGGTGTCCCGCTCGTCGTCTGCATCACCGAAGGCATCCCGGCGCTCGACATGGTGAAGGTCAAGGAGTACCTCTCGACGCGGCAGACGAGGCTCGTCGGCCCGAACTGCCCAGGCGTCATCTCGCCCGGCAAGTGCAAGATCGGCATCATGCCCGGCCACATCCACAAGGAGGGCCGCGTCGGCGTCGTCTCGCGCTCCGGGACGCTCACTTACGAAGCCGTCGGACAGTTGACGGCGCTCGGACTAGGACAGTCAACGGCCATCGGCATCGGCGGCGACCCCATCATCGGCACGACGCACCTTCAGGCGCTCGCGCTCTTTCAGGACGACCCCGAAACCGAAGGCATCGTCATGATCGGCGAGATCGGCGGCACCGCCGAGGAGGAGGCCGCCGCGTTCGCCAAGGACAACGTGACGAAGCCCATCGTCGCCTTCATCGCGGGGCAGACCGCGCCTCCCGGAAGACGCATGGGGCACGCCGGGGCCATCATCGCCGGAGGCAAGGGCACGGCAGCCGAGAAGATGGCCGCGCTCGAAGACGCGGGCATCCGCGTCGTCCACTCGCCCGCCGACATCGGGCAGGCGATGGCCGACGCCCTCGGCGCAAAAGCGGCTGCGTAATACGAATCTAACTTTGTCGAGGAGACTAATGGCGGAACAGGCAGGCAATCTCACTTTCGGAATCATCAAGCCCGACGCGGTGCGGTCGGGGAAGACGGGCGCGATCTTGCAGCGCATCACGGACGCCGGATTCAAACTCCGCGCGTTGAAGCTCATCCACATGACGAAGCCCGAGGCCGAAGGGTTCTACGCCGTCCACCGCGAGCGGCCTTTCTTCGCGGAGTTGACGGCGTTCATGTCGAGCGCGCCGTGCGTCGTCATGGCTCTGGAAAAAGAGAACGCGGTCAGGGCGTGGCGCGACCTGATGGGTGCGACCGACCCGGCGAAGGCCGACGAGGGCACGCTGCGCAAGGAGTTCGCGAACTCAATCGGCGAGAACGCCGTCCACGGCTCCGACTCCGAAGAGAACGCGCAGATCGAACTCGCGTACTTCTTCAGCCGCCTTGAGTTCGTTTAGCTTTTAACTTTGTGCTCTTTGTGAATACCTCTGTGGCCTCCGTGGTTAAGTGAGACGTTCTTAACCACGGAGGCCACAGAGGATTTCACAAAGGACATGGAGAAGTTCAAAGCTGAAAGATTGCAGAGGTTCAAATGGGCATCATCAACGAAGTAATCGAAAACACGCGCGCCATCATCAAGGGCATGATGACGACGGCCTCGTACATCCCGAAGGAGAAGTGGACAGTCCAGTACCCGGACGAACCCGTCACGCTCCAGCCGCGCTTCCGGGGCCAGCACCTCCTGCACGTTGACGAGTTGGGGCGCGAGAAGTGCGTCGCCTGCTACCTCTGCGCCGCGGCGTGCCCCTCCGACTGCATCTACATCGTCGCCGACGACGACCCGCGACCGCCCGAAGAGCGCACGGGCGTGGACGAGCGCTACGCGAAGGTTTACAACATTGACTATGGTCGCTGCATCTTCTGCGGCTTCTGCGTCGAAGCCTGCCCGAAGGACGCCATCACGCACGGCTACAACTTCGAGCTTTCGGTCTATTCGCGCTCCGACCTCCTGAAGACGAAGGACGACCTGCTCATCACCAAGCAGAAGCAGTCGCCGAACTACCGCGTGGCCTTCTCGGACGAGGACGTTGATTCTGAGTACAAGGAAGTCTAGCTCGGCTCTTGAACAAACTTCGTCGGCCTCGCACGTCGGCAGAGTACGGGAGGCTTACACGTGTACGACATGTGCGTTCTCTTCTAGTTCAAGAATCATGAGCGTCATGCCCTCGAACTCTCCCGGCATCCTTTTCCCGCCCGGAATGACAAGGTTTTCTTAAAACCTCGTCAACACTTTGCTACTTCTCGGCGCGACAATGCGAACCAGGTCAGGCTCTCCCTTTGGCAGCGGGTTCAAATGCCGAGGTCGAGTCTGGCCTAAATCATTTTCGGGGGGAAGACGAGATGAAAAGAATACTGGCACTTACACTTTCGTTAGCTTCGATTACGTTCGGGGCCGTGGCCGCGAACGCCGCAACGACGCCGTCGAGCACAATCGCCGCCACGGGCATCGCGCCGCAGATCAGGATCAGGATCGGGCGCGAGCCTCGCAGGCGCTACGGATACTACCGCGCGCCCGTGGAGGTGACGACGCAGACGCGCATCGTGCGCGACGGCTGGCGCATGTACCGCGAGACGTATCAGGTCAGGTACTTGCCGAACGGCATGACCCGGACGAGGCTGATCTCCCGCGTCCGTATCCGCTAACAGTCGCGGAAACGTAGAAAGCCGGCGCGACCGTCATTGTTCGGTCGCGCCGGCTTTCCGCGTCAACCCGAAAAGCTCATTCTCCCGCGATGCGCTTCAGGCGTTCGCGGTCGAGGATGGTGATGCGCTTCCGGCCTATCGAGATGACCGCGGCGGACTTGAGTTCGTTGAGCGCGTTCGTCGCCGTCTCGCGATAGACGCCGAGGCGCTCGGCGATGTCCTGGTGCGAGAGGCCGCTGACCTCGCCGCCGCCGTTCGACTCGCGCAGGAGCAGCGCGGCGACGCGCGCCGGTATGCCTTTGAAGACCGTGTCTTCGAGCTGGCGCTCGGCTTCGAGCACACGCCTGCCGAACGATTCGAGTATGCGGCGCGCGACCTGCGGCTTGCTCGCGAGAAGGCGGTTGAGGACTTCGCAGTTCATCGTGACTATCGTCGAGTCCTCGGTCACCTCGGCGAACGTGTCGTACATCCCCTGGCCGATGCACGACAGCTCTCCGAAGAACGAGTGCGGGAGCAGGTGTGCGATGACGAGCTTCCGGCCTTCGGGCGACATGCGGTAAATCTGCACCGCGCCCTCGCGCAGAAGGAACAGCGCCTCGCCGGTCTCGCCCGGCGTGTAGATGATCTCGCCCTTCGAGAACACGCGCGTCGTCGTCACGCGCTCGACCTCGCGCAGCTCTTCGGGCGTGAAGCCGTGGAAGAGGTCTTGCGCGGTCAGGTTTTCAGCCCTCTCGGCCATCGCGTGCGAGTGTAATCGAAATTACTGACGGCGGCACGCCGCGCGTGGATACTGGCTCCCGGCGCGACGGCCCGGTGCGGGCGCGCGGTTCGGAGCAAATCGAAAAGGAGAGTGAAGGATGAGCAAGTTTGTTGGCGAGGTCGGCGACGCGGCATTCGAGGGCGAGGTGTTGAAGTCGGCGGTGCCGGTCGTCGTGGATTTCTGGGCCGAGTGGTGCCCGCCGTGCCGCGCGCTCGCGCCGACCTTCGAGGAGTTGGCCGCGAGCTACGAAGGCGGCGTGCGTTTTCTCAAGCTCAACGTTGACGAGAACTCGGCGACGCCACAGCGCTACGGCATCAAGGGCATCCCGACGCTGATCTTCTTCGACGGGGGGCGCGAGGTCGAGCGCGTCGTCGGCGCGGCGAGCAAGGAGGCGCTCGCGCGCGTCGTCGAGAAGTACTTGAAGGCCGCCGCCTGAGCCTTTGAAAGTCGCCGGAAGCAGATTCGGCGGACGAGAGCGCCGCGTGTCCTGAAGCACGCGGCGCTTTTTCTTTCCCGCGAGCATCGCCTTCGCGACCGAAGCCGCCTCAGTTCTCGTCGCCTCACACTCTTCGCCCCGCGCGGCCTACGCCGCACAGTCGCCTCGCGCTCGCGCCTGCAACACAAACGATGATTGCGGGCGGCGTTTCGTGTTAATCTCCGCAGCGCACGCGCGCCGCCGCCGGGCGTGTCGGAACCCAAGGCGGGCGCGCCCTCGCCGCAACACCGATTCACTTTCGAGAGGTGAACGAATATGTCCGCCACAACCGCCGCGCCGATGACGCTCGAAGCCATCCGCTCAGTCCCGCTCTTCGCGTCGCTCGACAACGAGACCGTCACAGCGCTCCGCTCGCTGCTCGACGTGGAAGAGAAGCCCGCGGGCACGCCGCTCTTCAACGCGGGCGACGCGGGCGACGCGATGTACCTCATCGAGAACGGGCGCGTCCGCATCCACATCGTTGACGCCGACGGCGACGACGTGACGCTCGTCGAGCTGGCGCGCGGCGACTTCTTCGGCGAGATGGCGATCATCGACGGCAAGCCGCGCTCGGCCAGCGCCACCGTCAGCGAGGACGCGCGGCTCGCCGTCCTCCAGCGCGACGACTTCCTCGCCTTCGTCAGGAAGAACCCGGACGTGGCGCTGAAGATGCTGGCGGCGATCACGAACCGGCTGCGGCGGACGGACGACCTTCTGCGCCACCGCGTCTCGCGCAACGCGAACGAAGAGGAGGAGGCCCGCCTGACGCTCGCCGACCGCATGGCCGACCTCATCGCGGAGTTCGGCGGCAGTTGGAAGTTCATCGGGGCCTCGCTCGGCTTCATGCTGCTGTGGGTCGCGCTCAACTCGTTCGTCCTCGCCCGCAACGCCGACGGAACCGTGGGCTTCGACCCATACCCTTACGTCCTTCTGAACCTCGTGCTGGCCGTCATCACGGGGATGCAGGCCCCGCTCATCATGATGTCGCAGAACCGGCAGTCGGAAAAAGACCGCCTGCGCGCAGACCTCGATTATCAGGTCAACCTCAAGAACGAACTCGCGCTCGCCGAAGTGATGCGCCGCCTCGACGTGCTCGAATCCGAACGCCTGCCGCTCCTCTTCGCCGAACAGAACGCGACCCTTCGCGAGCAGTTGAGCAACGGGAAACACTAAAGTAGTTTTCAGTTTTCAGATTATCTGTTTCAGCTTGGGCTTCGAGTCTGAGCAACGAGTTTTATTTTGCACGACAGCGTGGCGCTCGTCGGAAATGGGCGCTGAAAACTGAAAACTAAAAACTGTCTCTCCTTTTCTTCCCGCCTTCGCCCGACTTACAATGCTGTCGCTCGATAAAATCCGAAAAGAACTCGACTGCTAAAGGCTAATGATTCAGGCCGTTTTCTTCGACTTCAACGGCGTCATCATTGACGACGAGGCGATTCACCTGAAGACCTACACGGAGGCGCTCGCGGACGAGGGCGTCGAACTCAAGCGCGAGGACTACTTCAACTCGCTCGGCATGGACGACGTGACGTTCGTGCGCGCGGCCTTCGAGCGCGTCGGGCGCGAACTCTCCGGCGACGTGACGCGCCGCGTCATCGAGAGTGAGTCGGCGAAGCACCGCGCGATCATTGACGAAGAGCTGCCGCTCGCGCCCGGCGTCGTCACCTTCGTCAAAGCGCTCGCGCGCCACCTGCCGCTCGGCGTCGTCAGCATGGCGCTGCGCGACGAGATTGATTACGTGCTCGCGCGCGCCGGAATCCTCAAACACTTCTCCGTGGTCGTCAGCGCCGCGGACGTGACCACGTACAAGCCCGACCCGGCCTGCTACCTCAAGGCGCTCGAACTCCTGAACGCGCGCCGCGGCGAGTCGCAGATACTTCCCGTCAACGCCTCGGAGTGTCTCGTCATCGAGGACGCGCCGCCCGGCATACGCTCGGCGCGCTCGGCGGGGATGCGGACGCTCGGCGTCACCAACACCGTCTCGGACAAGGCGCTGCGCGACGCGGGGGCCGACGTGGTCACGCGCAGCCTCGCCGACTGGACGCCCGACGCAGTCCACCACGTCTTCGACACCGAGTGGGGAAGGGAGTGATTGCGGAATGCGGATTTCGGATTGCGGATTGATGATGAGCACAGCTTTCAAATCCGCAATCCGAAATCCGCATTCCGCATTTCCGCCATGACTCCTGCCGACAAACTCGCGGCGGCGAAGGTGCGCGCAATGTTCGCGTCGGAGGTTTTGAGGCCGGACGCGGAGGTGGGTCTTGCGCGCGCGGCGCTGCTCGCCGGGGCGGAGGAGGAGCCGCGCGCCTGCGACGTTGGACGCTGCCTCGCGCGGCTCGACGAGATGGGCGAGGAGGCGCGCGCGCGAATACTTCGCGGCGGGCGGGTGAAAGTCGAAGCGCTGAACCGATACCTCTTCGACGAGCAGCGGTTCGAGGGGAACGAGTCGGACTACTACGACCCGCGCAACTCGATGCTCCACCGCGTCCTCGAACGCCGGGTCGGGATTCCGATCACCCTCTCGATCATTTACATCGAGGTCGGTCGCCGCGCCGGCCTTTCGGTCGAGGGCGTCGGCCTGCCCGGCCACTTCATCGTGCGCGCCGAAGATGAAGACGGGAGCGTCCTCGTTGACCCTTTCAACCGCAAGACGACTGACGAGGAAGAATGCCAGAAGCGGCTCGACGTGATCTACGACGGGCGCGTCGAGTTGGGCGATGAGCACCTGCGCGCGGTCGGCACGCGGAGCATTCTCGCGCGCGTGCTCGGCAACCTGAAGGCAGTTTACGCACAGGCGCAACTCTTCCGCCGCGCTCTCTC
>Ga0070740_10000695_pt1 | contig 60841 bp, 65 predicted proteins | sample Coa_R2_FD_67286 | JGI IMG/M metagenome (GOLD analysis project Ga0070740, IMG submission 67286) | Surface soil microbial communities from Centralia Pennsylvania, which are recovering from an underground coalmine fire - Coalmine... | ecosystem: Environmental > Terrestrial > Soil > Unclassified ... | reverse complement strand
AATATTGGCAGACGAGCCAACGGGCAACCTAGATACAAAGACAGGACAGGAAGTATTTGATTTGCTAAAGATGCTGTCAGCCAAGTATAGAAGGACGATAGTGATGGTGACACACAATCCAGAGCTTGCTCTTGAAACTGATAGAGCCATCTTCATCAGGGATGGCCAGATTGAAAGGGATGTGTACAATAGATAGATGAGTTCCAAGATAACCGGCAGCAATGGACCAAGAGTCATTCTCTCTCTGTCCCTAGCATTTTTGACTGTTCTGTCGTCTCTATCGCTAGGCTCCCTTGGGACAGGAGCATATGCCCAGACTGAGCCCAGCACGCAGTTTGGCCTGAACCTAAATGAAGTGGTATACCTTGACAGCTACTGGACCAACAACCAGGCTACATCCTCTACCACTACAACCGCCAATCCAGTGAAACAGGAGGTAGCTCCAGGAGACGGGCCTTCCGTATTGGCAGTTGTGCTTGTCAACCGCGGAACCTATCAGCTGGTAGATGTAGTTGGCTCTCTTACATTACCATCCGACTTTACTGCCAGCGGGAGAAATAACGGCCCCAACGTGGCAGTGTCCTCGTATAATCTGCCCGTGTCTGCAGGGCAGACCTTTACGATGTACTTTAACGTTAATGTGCCAAATACTGTCAATGTAGGACAATACCTATCAACGCTTAACCTTACCTATAACAGAGTCTTGGAGACAGGTGGAAGCCACAGCAACACAATTGACGTGCCATTTACACTGACTGGGAGGGTTGTACTTGATGCAGTGGCCCAGACTCAACAACTTACTCCAGGTACTGCAAACAATGTTACAATAGAGATAGTGAACAAAGGTTCTGCTCCTGCAGCTGGTGTTACGGTTACGGTAGCTGATGCCTCCGGCAGCGGAGGTGGCATTACCAGCGTATTATCTGCATCTGCAGCTGCAGCCGGAAGCAATACAACTAATGCCTCTGCTCCAAGTTCGTCTCAATCATCTGCTAGCGGCGGCTCTTCATCTACTGTCAACGTTGGCTCTAGGGTATTCTCTCTGGGCACAATTCCTGTTGGAGGAAGCGGCAAGATAACTCCTGTTCTGTTCCCAAGCTATTCAGCAGGCACATCAGTGCAGACTATGTTACTTCAGATTTCATATGTCGATGCCTACGGCAACAGACAGACGACCAGCTTGCCTGTCGGTCTGGTTGTATCTCCAAACGCTGCCAAGTCAGTCCTGCAGATTGTTCCAGACAACAGCGACTCTGTACTGACTGCCGGTAAAGTCACCGACCTTAACTTTACTGTAACAAACACAGGCAAGACGCCGCTCAACAATGTCATATTGTCTATTGCATCTGACTCTTCATCGGTCAAGATTCTGGGCCAATCCAAGTGGACATTTGACACGCTTGACGCAGGTAGTTCGCAGCAGCTATCCACAAAAGTCTTTGCAGCAACAAGCGTGATCGGTACACCAGTATCATTTCCCATTACCTCACAGTATATTTCAGGAGGCCAAGCAAGTACAGATTCCATTTCGCTAGGGGCGTATATTACTGGTGAAATAAACATCGCAATCCAGGGGTTGACCATCACTTATGTCAATGGTATCCCTAATCTATCAGGCAACCTGCTGAATATGGGCAATACCGTTGCCCTCTATACCACCGTTGGAATGGTACCACCAGAATTTGCGAACTCGGGAGCAACAGGCAATAGTAGCAGCAGTGGTAGCACTAGTCAAAATCCCTTTGGCTTTGGATTTGGAGGATTTGGCAGACACCGCGGAAATAATACAAGCTCCTTCATCGGTGGCTCTAGCAATTTTGGAGCCAACACTAATGGCGCTAGTACCAATTCAACTAACAATATACTACGTCCTCAGTCCTATCAACCACAGTATTTGGGAGATTTGGATGCAGATTCGCCATTGCCGTTTAGCATACCACTTGCAGTTTCTAGAACCAGTGACAATAGCACCGGCACCTCTGGCAACACAGAAGCAGGTATCACTTCCGGAGTCTACCCGGTGACATTGCGTATAACATATACTGATGACCTGAAAAACCCGCACACCATTATCATGGCACAAAATGTATTCGTGCGAAGCGATCAGGGTACGAGAGGCCAAGGGAGCGGAGGATTTGGGTTTGGAGGCAGAGGAGGGGGCGATAACGGCGCCTTCTTTGGCATCCCCATCATGATTCTGGCAATTATAATTGCTGCAATTGCAGTCGGAATAGGCGTGGCAGTAGCACTGAGAAGGCGCAAGAGCAGATCAATAGCTGTCCAGAGGTCTACAGATGGCGATATTGAATCGCTACTGGACGAGAGCAAGGAAAGGGCTGGAGGCAAGCGGAAATAAGCAACACAGCACTGTCTATTGAGGGAAAATATAGTTGTGTGGACATGAAGCGATCTGCGCACAATCACTATACTATACCAAGGTGACCAAGACATGGTTTCCCTAACTTTCAAGGAAATCCTCAGGCTTGCCAGAGATGCCCTCTGGGAGCGCAAGATGCGTTCTATCCTTACCATAGTTATGGTCATGGTAGGAAGTGGTTTAATGATTGCACTTGATGGCCTGAGTGCTGGTCAATCCGCATTTGTCCAACAACAGTTGAATAGCTTGGCACCAAACGTCCTTTTTGTAAGTCCGGGTCAAAGGGGATTTGGGGCCGCTGAATCAGCAACGCCATCTATTAACCTGAACAGCGTAGTAGTTAGCAGGATCCATTCAATCCAGTATGTTTCTGATGTAATACCTGAATATACCGGCTCTGTACAACTACAGGCAGCAGGCAACGCCCTAAATGCAAATGTTATGGCCATAGACCCTTCCAAAATTTATGATATAGACCCGTCTCTACAATTGACACCAGGTTCAGTTATATCGCCAGGAGACCCGTCTTCGATGTTAGTTGGTTATAATATTGCAAATCCTCCAGGTAAACCAAGTGCGTTTGTGACACTTGGCCAGACAGTTAGGGCAGTTTACAACTATGTTGATCCTACAACAGGAAAGCAGCAGCAGAATATCAAATCTTTTGTTATTACAGGAATAGTTGAACCAACTGGGAACAATCAGATTGACAGAGCAGTAATAATCAACCAAGGAGTAGGTCAATCACTATTACGAAAAGCCGGCAATTATGACGCACTGGCAGTAGTCACAACATCCCCTGACTATGACAATGCAACTCAGCAATTGATAACCACCTATTATGGTAATAATATTGGAGTAACTACTCCATCAGCAATACTTGCAGCAAGACAGAACTTTCTATCTGGCAATCAATCATTTGTTTTGGATGTTGCTCTGATAGCCCTATTAGTGGGTGCGGTTGGCATCGTCACAACTCTCTATACGTCTGTCACTGAAAGGATAAGAGAAATAGGTACAATGAAAGCAATAGGCGCGCAGGGCAGATTTATCCTGTCTCTATTTCTCATGGAAGCTGTCATTATCGGAATACTGGGTGCTTCAGCGGGAATAGCAACAGGGATTGTAGGAGGATATCTGCTAACTGGTTCTGGTGCTGGTCCAGGGGGAGGAAGAGGTGGATTTGGTGGACCGGGAGGGGCCTCGTTTAGCCCTGTGTTTGTGCCTAGTGACATAATCAATGTCTGGCTGCTGTCTGTTGGTCTTTCGATACTTGCAGGAGTTTATCCAGCTTGGAAGGCGTCTAGGCTATCGCCTCTGGTGGCATTGAGAAGGGAATAGAGTAGAGTAGTAGATTGGATTAGTTAGTATAGACCAAGACAGGAGTCGAACAGTACATGATCGAGAGCGAGAGAAATTGAATAGAATGAATAATAGTACCGGGCGAGACAGGACTGGCTGATTGCCAAATGCATGCTGCTGATTCTCATGATTGTATCTCAGGAAGATAATCTCTATGGTGTGCAAGGGTATATGCATCAGATACAGGGCAAGCAAGCCAGCTCGGAAGGGAAGATACGATGACGGTCAGAAAAGATGCCAAGTATGCGAGCTATTTATCAAATGCAGTGGCCTTGTATGTCCCTGCTGTAAATACCGGCTGAGAACCAGACCACGTAACATGAAATACAAGGGAAGATTTAGAGAAAAGAACCACATTAGAAAAACGGCGCACCTGCATCGCAATATCGGACAATCATGAAACTAGGGATTATCAAATAGTGTCAGACTACCCTGACCTGCTGATCTATTCTTCAAAGCCATTCTCTCATATGCTACAGCCTGATAAACCGATTGAAGCAGGGAAACTCGATGCTTTTTTAATGAATGTAGGCAAACAGGTAGCCATTCAGGAATCATCTCATACCTGCGCAGCACAATAAGTTTAGTTCTTACTTTTGCCTGAGGACATGAAGACATTGTAATGATAACAATAATGTTTTATTATTCACTTGAGATAGTTTATGGCGCTGTTGTAATTTGTATTAAAGTATTTACTCTGAGATAACAAAAAGTTGACTCTGGGTCGTATCTAGTTAGGCTTTCTACTACCTCATAGTATGGCAGTCTTGACAACTACGAATTTGGGTACGAAAAGCACGTTCACCGTAGCACAGAGCTGGGGCGCACTCAGAAAGGCATGGAAAGGGTACAGAATAGCCAAGGTACAGGATGACAACGGAAGAATGATCGAGTACGCCAACAAGATAAGAAAGATCCAGGGAGAACTTGGAATCAGCGTAGCTTCATTCCCACAGCTTGGCATAAACTAAACTAGGCCAGATTAACCTGTGGGAACCAATTTTTTATTCAGTCTTCTTTTTCTTTTTTCTTTCTTTCTGCTGACGGCTGGCAATGTCCATCAAGCTTGGCATTGACGCCATAATCAGATTTAAATTATTACTCTTGATTTCAGACATCAATGCCAGACCCCTATGCCAAGCGCCTGCTGTGGTATCTTTTTGCTGGTTCTAGGGGAGGCGAGAATAGAATCAGGATAATCGACCTGCTAAAGGCCAAGCCGTATAACATAAACCAGCTGGCGCATGAGCTTGGGCTGGACTACAAGGCAGTGCAGCACCACATCAATGTGCTCGAAAAGAACAATATCATCACTAAAGCCGGCGAAAAATATGGTGTGCTCTATTTTCTCTCTAATTACCTTGAAGCTAATATCGATGCATTCAATGAAGTGAGAAGCAAGATAAAATTGAAGAAGAGTTAACTTGGAGTGGCTGAAGAGACAGGTTTGATCGATACAATAAGATAGTCTTTCTCCCTCCTTTTCCCTTGCGACCTTGCCTTGTCTTGCCCTTTCTTGCTCTCCTGCAGAGTTGTAATAAATTGGAAAAAAGTAAATAAGCCTACCGGCTGCCACCTTGAGCTTAATGTTGATGGAAATGAGTGCTGCAGTGAGCCTAGCAAATATTGGGCTGCTTGCAGGCTTGCTTTTCATTTACGGCAAGATTTACAGCAGGACCAGAGCCACCTTCACTGCAGGCCTGATGTTCTTTGCTGCCATGTTGGTTGTGCATAACACAATTACTGTTTATGGCTACTTTGCAATGGCTCCGCTGTATGCGGAGGACTTGATGCCGTACTTTTTTGGAATAAGCGTAGCCGAACTTGCAGGCATATCTATCCTCTTCAAGATCACTCTGATCTAACAGATACTTTACTGGCTAGCAGGCCAAACCAAGCATGTAATGTGGATTTTTGCAGCCAGCTAGGCAGCATTAAATGCTGTGCTCTATTAGCATTAATTAGCATGCTACCACACCATACTGCGTAATATGCTATCCACAATACAAGCCTGCCATCAATTGATTTTTGGCTCCCTGCCCTTAAAGTGAGTGCGCACCGGCTCTACTACTTTATTAACATATTTTGCAGCTGCATTTTTCAAATCCATCGGATGTATCTTTTTGTCAATAAAATCCCTCTCAACTTCCTTGTAACTTGAATAGGAAATGCTGCCACCATATTTCGCAGGCCTTTCAATCACAAAATCGCTAAACTGGTGAAATACAACATACCTTACGAGCTCCAGCACAGGGTTGTTCTGGGCAACTCCTACTGGGCAGAATGCCTTTGCCAGTTTGTCTCTGATGACCTGCTCGTCGTCATGGATTGTGATCCCGCTTGCAGGCTTGCTTTTGCTCATCTTGCTTGAAACTCTGATCTCTTCACTTTCTCCCTCTTCCGTCCTGGCTGCTTGCCCAAGCGGCTCTGGCTCGGAAAGTCCTGGTAAAAGGTGGTGGTGTATACATACAGGCACCTTCCATCCCATCTTGGGAAATATCTCCCTTACCAGTACGTGGATCTTTCTCTGATCCATGCCAGCGTGGGCAATATCCAGATCAAGTGCCTTGATGTCGACAGATTGCATAGGCGGATACATCAGCTGCGATAGGTCTATGTTGCCTTCCTTTTCGCTTCTGCCCATAATGGTCATTGAGCGCATTGTACGTGCCACCGTCATGTGCTTGCTAAAGCGCACAAAGTTCTCCCAGTAGTCGTCAGTTCTGTCGTAAAGATCGCTTCCAAGTACAATGTTGACGCCGGGGCAGAAGAACTTGAATGCATCAGAATAGTAGCGTGATACTTCTCTTATTCTGTCCCAGTCGCCGCCAAGCTTGTCGTTTATATAAGTATGCCAGTCTGCCAGAAAAACGGTGGCATGGACGCCAGCTTTGATAAAGTCGTTTATTTTAAACCCGGTCAGAACGAGACTTCCAAGGTGGAGGATTCCGGATATTTCCAGGCCGATGTAATGCTTTGGGTGAGGATTGGTCTCCAGAAGTGTTTTGAGCTCGTCTTTGGTAATGACCTCTTCTACAGGCTCTCTCATGATTAGATCCAGCTTTTCTGTAACGTCCATTCCTTATGAGAAGGTCTGCCCAAACGCTATAAATTTGGTACCATTTCGTTCTTTCCTTCTTTTCTTCTTTCCTTCCAGCCTGATTTATCGTGACCAAAATCAGCTTTGATATTTTTCAGGCTGAAAGCACATGACGATTTGCTATACCAGGCTTTTTCAAGATAAATAGTCGCTAGAATGCATCAGAAAAAAGCATCTGGTTTGTTTATATCTTATTTTGGGCGACAGTTTGCATGCCAGAAGCTCGGTCCAATCATTATACGCACAAATCGTTCCATTTCAACCTTCTTTACAATGCGGGCGTGAAGGCCATTAATCGGAAAAAGCACTTGCCGGGCCTGTCAATCCTTGCCCTGTCAGGAGTTATTCTCCTTGGCATTTTTGCAACTCTGTCAAGTTACCACCAGGCGGCTTATGCGCAGTCTTCAGCGTCAGGCCAGCAGAGTAGCTCAGCCTCATTGTCGGGCCAGAGCAGCGGACAGAACTCAAGCTCAACCAATTCTTCGTCCATAACGCCAAATGTGCCGACGCTTGACAAGCTGTCTGACAAAAAGATCTACAGAGTGCAGCTGAGGTTCACCCAGCTACCTATCGATCCCAGAGGATCGGATGTCGAGGTGACCTTTTTGAATGCAAGTGCTGCAATTACGCCGGCAAATCAGACCTTTATACAAAACTCTACAGACCAGAGAAGCGTGACTCCAAGAATTGCCGGACCTTATGTAGAGCCCGGTACGCTTCAGCCATTGATGCCGGTAAAGAGCTTTGATATGATCATTTATTCAAATGATGGCAAGGAGCTTTGGAAGAAGGTAAACCAGCCTGTGCATGCTGGAGCCCAGGCCGAAAGGATTGCATTTAACAGTAACTATACCGGGCCTATCACTATTGATATAACCAATATCAGAGGGGATGTCAGTGCAAATGGCACAGAGACTGCAAGCACTTCAAACACGGTAGATTCGGTCAAGTTTACTACCGTAGTTGCACCCGAGTTTCCATTTGCAATCTTTGCTCTGGTAGGAGGAACTGCAGCAGCTTTGGCTTTGGCAAGGCTGAAAATGAGCTGGAAATAAAGGCAGGTATTGGCATCTGCTGGCTGCTGCGCGCAACCTGCAACGCTGTCATGGCGATTCGGGCTGGCATACCCACCTATATACGTGCATAGAGGCTTGGAGATTCGTCTGAACTGGACGAAAAGACTTATCTCTCATGATTGCAAAAAGTACACGAGAAAAAATGTGCGACTACATGTACTACGAAAACAAGCAGAGGGGAAAACTGAAAAATAGAATTAACATAGAAGAGCATGAACCAGAGCTGGAAAAGGTAGAGGCTACGCCTCTAGTGGCAAACCACTAGGCTTTTGGCCAGCGGCCAAATTAGTTCTTCTATGCACTTTCTTTTCCAATCCCTTCCCTCTCTTCCTTTTCCTTTCCTTTCTTCCTTATCTTTGCTAGACAAAATTTGCTCTATTTTTTGAGCCCGCGTCTGCAATCCGGAGTGGTTCCGGAATCCACTCACTCCTGCGCGTTAGCTCTTTTGCAAATCTGACAGCAGATTCTAGACTGATCCTGTGCCCAACACTTACGTAGGTCTTGTTTATGGTGTAACCGTTCTTTCGCCTTTTTCTTTTTGAAATTACTCTGCCAAATACTTGTCCGTCAAGCTCTACGGATCCACCTCCAGCCACCTTCCCGTTCTTGCGCACCTTACCACAGAGCAGTTTTTTGGCTACCCCCATCGCGGGTTTGTTGATTGTCACACCGATATAGCATGCAAGACCACATTTTCTCGGATGAAGCTGCCCGTGCCCATCGACCATCAAAAGATCAAAATCACTTTTCAGCAATGTCAAAGTGTGCATTATAGGCCCTGACTCTCGCAGCATAAAAAGACCCGGAATGTATGGCTGCCTGACCGCCATTTTGGCATACGCTGACTCTACGAAGCTCAGGTCTGACCGCCTTACTACTGCCGCACAACAATAAGCAATGTTGTCCCTGTATGATACGTCAACGCCACATACGTAATTTATCTTTCCGTACTGGTCTGCAGCTATTACCCTTTTTGCAATTGCTTTTTGTAGCTCTATGGCACGGGAGTAATAATCTGGATCTGTTGGCTGGGGCAGAGTCATTGGAACCAACATTGAGTAAAGAAAATAGGCCGCATCTTTTTTTCTTTCCTTTCCTTTCCTTTTCTTTCTTTTCTTTACTTATCTTTTCCTTTTCCTATTCTTTGCGGCTAACCCCGGCTTGTTAGCGAGCAATGATCAGATAGTAATAGTAGTAGGTTGACCTGCCGGCAAGCTAAACAAGTTATCTAGAGCCTCAAAAAAACGCCATCTTCATAATCTATTACCCTGATCTTGGCCATGGAATTATTTTCAATCCTTTCTGCTCCCTCGGCTTTCATTTCTGCACCTGAATCGATAATCTGGCGCATAAAATCATCTGCTACAATAGTTATCTCTTCAAAGTGGTTCTGTGACAGAAATCCGTTGAGCGATTCTGCAAAAGTGGGATAGTCTCTGCCGTTGCGGCTTGTTCTTGGAATCAGGTTGTGAGCAGCCGGAAAGATATCGGATACCTCTGCAGGGATTATTCCAAGAAAAGGGTTGTAGCTGCAGATCTGGGCGTCGGCAAACTTGGCTCTCATGCTGGCAAAATCCTTTGTAGAATAAAATGGATGTATTTGTGTGTCCGGATAAAGGATTAATTTCTTTTTTGCTGTCTTGAAGCCTGACAGCATGCTTCTGAATCTTCTGGCCTCGGGCCTGTGCTGGTCAACTGGATGGTACAAGAAAAGTGCCTTGTCCTTAAAGACACAAGTTCCACTCTCGAGCATCTTCAGGTCCTTGAAAAACTCGACAGCTTCCATGAGCTTTGGATGCGCCCGGGCTTTTTGCATAACATGCTCCCACAGCCTGCCGTCCATTATAGCCTGCTTTGCCGAATCTACCTCGGCCTTGAGCACATAGAGGTTATGTTTTGCAACCTGTACTATCCGCCTCTCCGGCTCCATGTCTTTCAGATCCTTGGCAGTAGTTGAAGAACATACGGGGCAGCAGCAGGGTAGATATGCAATGTCCTGAAGCCTTGCCGTGCCGTTTGCGTGCATGTATCTCCCATCCTTGGCATAAAGCATGTACGATGCAGAATCAAATGTATCGCATCCAAGTGCTATTGCAAGAGGAATTGTCAGCGGGTGACCAGCTCCAAACAGGTGCAGAGGCTTCGCCGGCACTGCGCGCTTTGCGGCTGCGATCATCTGTGCAAGGGTTGCAAATTCATATGATTCCATTACCTCTACCGGGCTTCCCAAGGCCATGACCTCAAAGTCCATCTCCCTCAAGGCGTTGGCAGAATAGTCTACAAGATCAAGATGTTCTGCACCCTGGATAGGACCTGCCCAGAGTGTGTCTACATCTGATAGCCCGTTGGAGTTGTTGTTTAGTTTTTCACCAGAAGATGTAGACATAGATGTAGTTGTCGTAGTTGCTTTTCCTTCTTCCTTCCATTCTTGCTCTTTCCTTCTTTCCTGCCGTACAACTTCAAGCGTTCGACTGGCATTTCTTAGCGTAATTTCGACATATTCTTTTGCCTTCGAGTATTGCAGCCCATAGCCTGTTGGCTTGTCAAGCGGGACGGCTATATCGGTTCCAATATCCACTTCAAATCTGGCCATATCTTCCGGTTCTACTTCAACTGAGCCGTACTCTAGCACCTGGTAGCCTCCAGAATCTGTCATAACTACGCCGTCATAGTGAATTATGTCATGTATGCCTCTTTTGCGGGCATCGTCGCCGTAATGCCTCAAAGTGATGTACGCGTTGGTTATAACGCCTGCAAATCCCATATCCTTTAGAAATTGCGTACTGACAGATTGCTTTACTGGATGGACGACTGGGATAAATGCTGGCGTCTCTAGAATTCCGTGTGGAGTATCAAGCCGTCCTATCCGACCTGCAAGGTCTGTGTACCGGACATCAAATGCCACTACTTCTTTGTCTCCCGTATGAATTCATCATAGACGGCTCTGACTCTGTCGGCTGCAAGTCCAGAGCCTTCTTCGATTCCGGCCTGCGTGACTTTGATCTTGTCCATCACTATAATTGCTCCGACGTCTTCACGTATCTTGACAAGGCCGGGAAAGACCCGCGATAGCCTGTCTGCCAGTGCCTTGAAGTCAAAAGGCTTTTCCATCAGCCTGATTTCCTTGACAAATGTGCCGTTCAGGATCATTTTCAGTATACCGTGTCCCTCGACATTGTCAAGCACAATATCCAGCCGCTCGTCTATGCCTGTCAAAGTTCCATTGTAAACCCTTTGATCAGAAGTTTCTATCGAGACCTTTTTGCCAAGAAATTGTAGCGTCTCTTCGCCAAATTTTCGAGTAACAACCGCTGCCATTATTTTTCCTTACACCTATGCTTTTGAGCAATATATATACGAATTTCATCATTTTGCCGGTTTTCTGGCGCAATTTTTTCTCCCCCAGTCCTGAAAGGCGATGTGAGGATGCAGGTGACTCCTTTTTCTCAATTCAGGTTATTTGCCCTTGTCGTTCATTCTTTCTTTCCTTCCTTTCTTCAACCCAAGGTCGAAAAACTTTTGCATATCCCCCTTTTCCGCTACCATAGCAAGCCAGTCAACAACCCCGGCACGCTTTTGCAGTAACTTGTTCAGCATCTGGATTATTTCATCTGCAGTCTTGTCTGGCGTCCGTCCGGTAGTGTCAAACTCGGCCACCTTTCTTCTGCCAAAAGCTTTGAAGGCGTCAGAGAACACAACGCCGAGGATCTCGCTGGCGGCATTTTCCCTGCTCTTTTCTGCAGAATACCTCCTTGCCGCAAATGTCTTGACAAGCTCGTACGGCGAGCGCCTCAAGACCGCTACAAGATCGACATCAACGGGCCTGACGACATAGGGCACCAGGTGACCGACTATGAGCACATCATTATTATTGCCTGCAGAAACCCTAACTCTTTCCCTCACCAGGCGGGCAAGCTTTTTCACATCAACATCCAAGCCTCGTGGGGTTTTTTTCAAAATGGCTCCATGCTCTATAGCAAGCTTGTTCAGGTCGATTGTTACGGTTTGCGGACCGAGCCTGTCAGCGACCAACTTTGCCACAGTATGTTTGCCAACGCCGGGGTTTCCTGTTATTGCAAGCGTTTTCTTTTTTTCCTTTTTTTGCTTTGGATTCATTAGATTCTACTACTGTTCAATTATTCTATTCATTTCACGTCTGTTCGGGCTTTGCTTGCTTGATGCACGGATATGGATCTGGATATGAATGTGCGTCGTGACATACATAGATAGATAGATACATACAGCTCATTCCTGCCTGCTCCCGCACTTTGTGCAGAACTTGACCTCTGCTCTGAGCTTGCCGCCACATTCTATGCAAAATTTGCTGGCATCGTCCTCATTGCCAAGAGGCTTTATCTGCGGAGGCTCCATTTCGTCGGTAGAGGCACCGGGCATTGTAATACCTTCATACATTTCTGTAACTGCGCCGCTTGGTTTGAAAGAGTCGTCAGTATCTGGAATAACGTCTGAATCCCTTTTTTCGCCCTTTTCTTCAATATAGGTAAGAAGTCGTGGAATGGGCTCTCTGCCGCCAGGTTGTGAGACAGACTCCCCAAGCCAGAGTGCAAATTTCTTGAGTGTCATCTCGGGAGTTGAAAAGGTAAGTGAATGTGTGGACATGTATTCTTCTGTTGCAGCTCTGCCGTTGAATATCTTCATTTTCCTTTAATCCAATACAGGTAAAGCGCTAGGTGGATTTTAGTTGTTTGCTTTGCGTTGCTTTGTTTTGTTGATTTATTTATTTTTCCTTGAGATATTTACTCGCTTGCCTGCATCTGTTATTGCCGTCATAAATGCGGCGGAGGTTTTCGGATATGCAGATCAAGTATATTCAGGCACGACGCATAGACATCGGACAGGTCAAGCATATGGCAGCTCAAATGGCCATGCTACTGAGATTTTCCGCATTTGCTGCAGAATTTTGCCTGCTTTGGAATTGATGCACCGCAGACTATGCAGCTTTTGGTTGCTCCCGAAGATGAGGATGGACTGGAATTTTGCATTCGTGCAGAGCGGCTGATTTCGATGTCGACAGGCTTGAAAGTTGGCTCCTGTGGCGAGGGCATTATATATGATGACCCGCCGGCCTGAGATGGCGTCTGTCCAGCTGCTGATGTCGGCGTAGGTGTTGGTCCTGCCGTCCCTGCTCCCCCGATAAATCCGCCTATACCAAATCCTGCCTGCGGGCCGGCTGCAGCGCTGCCAGTCGGGCTCTTTATGCTTGTCCCCTTGTCCATAGCAGACTTTATTTCAAGTATTACCCTGACGGCAAGAAAATTCAAAGCAGAGCTTGCCACAAGATACTGGCCTATTCTGGCAAAGAACTCTCTGTCCTGCATCTTGTGCTGCTTGTAAAGCTCATTTGCATCGATAAACGATTCGTACAGGTTCTGGGTATCATTGACAAGCTGTTTTAGTTTCTCTGTAAGCGCTTCCAAGGTATCGACGCCAAAGGCCATACTATGCTCTGCTCTGATCTGTTTACCCGCGGGTCTTAAAAGGATTGAGCGGAGAATGACAGGTAGGTAATTTAATATCTAAAGTCGAGTTTGATTGTATTTGTTAGGTTGCGTGCTATCAATACCAGTATCAAGTCATTCATTCATTAATTAATTAAAACAAAAAGAGAATAAAAAATGGCAGAGCCCGAGAGGCCCGGTTGCTTGCTAGCCTGTCCGGCTAGTATCCGCTGTAGCGCCGGGTTTCATACCGGCCCTGAGAACCTCTATCTCTGTCTCTGTCTCTGTATCTGTCGCCATAGCTCCGCCTGCCGTAACCTTGACCTCCTGAATTGTGCTGCCGGTAACCGCCTCCGCCAAATCTGCCACCGCCATACCTTCTCTGGTGACCGCCCTGACCATGACCACGGAAGCCTCCTGTATACGGCACGCGCTGCCGCACTACAGGTACTTCAATGCCCATCTCGTCATTTAGCTTGCGGATTGGTAGCTTGGTCTCCCTCAGAATGCGGTCAAAGTCGCCAACGCGGTCTTGGGACACAAGTGAGATTGCCCTTCCGCTCATGCCTGCCCTTGCCGTTCTTCCAATCCTGTGGAAGTAAACCATCGGGTCTTCGGGAACATCAAAGTTGATTACATGGCCTACAGCCGGCACATCAATCCCCCTTGCTGCGATATCTGTTGCGACCAGGATATCTTCTGCTCCCTTTCTGAACCGGTACATTGCGTTATCTCTCTGCCTCTGTGAGAGATCACCGTGGATTGTTACTGCTCTGAGGCCTTCGTCTTTTAGCTTCATTGCAAGCCTGTCTGCCCTCTGCTTGGTTGCGGCAAATACAATCGTCTGCTTGCCGGCAGACCTGATAAAGTTGCAGAGGTGCTTGAATTTTTCCCGCTCGTCGACAACAAGGTACGACTGGTCGATGCTATCAAGGCCTATTTCCTCTTCGTTGAGCCTGACCTGCTTGATGTCTTTCATATATTCTTCTGCAAGTCTCAAGATTTCAGGTGGCATGGTTGCAGAGAACAGGCAAGTCTGCCTGTCGTCGTTGACATAAAACAGAATGAACTTGATGTCGTCGATAAATCCCATGTCAAGCATCCTGTCTGCTTCGTCCAGAACAACGAATTTTACATCATCCAGAACTATGGAGCCCTGCTTTACATGGTCGATCAGCCTGCCGGGCGTCGCGACCACTATCTGAACTCCTCTTCTCAACCTGTCGTGCTGGATGTTGATACTCTGCCCGCCATAAATTGAAGCTGTCCTGATTCCGGTATATTTTGCGAGCTTGTTTATCTCAGTTGTTACCTGTACTGCAAGCTCCCTGGTAGGCACCAGAATGAGTGCCTGTATGGAGCCGTTTCTCTTTATCTTTTGCAATATGGGCAGCGAAAAAGCCGCCGTCTTGCCGGTTCCTGTATGCGCCTGCCCCACGACATCTTTACCTGCTAAAACAAAAGGTATAGCTGCCTCTTGAATAGGGAAAGGCGCCTCAAATCCATTTTCTTTGAGTGCTCTTGTTAGTTCTGCACTCAATCCTAACTCTTCGAATGTTTTTGTCATTCTTTTTCTACTCTTCTCTTCTGAATTGTTTGTGTAGCTACAAAAGCTACGGAAGATATGACTCTATTTTCTATATGACAAATCCGCCGTAAAACTCTTGTCTAGGATTGCTAGGGGTTACAGGGATATAAGGTTAACCCGGATAGGAGCTTTGTTTAAAAAGTAATAACTAATAAAAAGAAAGTCAGGCATCTAAACTAACTAAAGCAGGCCATGATCCAGAAAGCATTCTTCAAAATAGTCGGCATGTACTGCACATCCTGCAAACCAGTAGTTGAAAAGCAGCTGAATCAGGAAAGCGGTGTATCTAGAGTGGATATTGACTATATGACTGATTCTGTGATAGTAGAGTTTGATCCGCGGATAATAAGCAGAGAGACGATAAAGCAAAAACTGGAAAGGTCAGGGTACAAATTTGTCAGGATTGCATAGTGGATTGTTTGTTCGATTAGTTTTCACTGCTCTAGGACTTTTAGGCGATAATGAGATTCAATAACCAAACTTCTTTAGCATATCATTAACTGTCACAACTTCTATGCCTTTGTATTTTGAAAGGTCAAGCAAATAAGGTCAGACCTACTTACTTGGTGTGGAATTACTACAGTGCTTAATAGGCAGTCTTGTCAATATTTCAGTATTATGAGCAAAATAAGCCAGCCTGCATCCTCACACCCATTCAAGATTGCTCCATCTATGAGAATAGGACACGTTAGTCTCAATGTGTTTAACCTTGAACGCTCTCTAGAATTCTATCATAAAATATTAGGCTTCAAAGTGGTAACAAAATCAGCCGATAAAGCATTACTTGCTACGTCTGGAGAAGATTCTTCATCATCATATCTGGTGGAATTACTACAAGTTAATGCGAACAATAACCGCGATATGCCCAGCTCTTCGACTTTGCGCAAGAGAGCAGGATTATATCACTTTGCCATACTGCTGCCTGAGAGAAAGCACCTTGCAGACATGCTTCTAAATCTAGTTGACAATCGTGATAAGGTGCATTTCGACGGCTTTGCAGACCATCTTGTATCAGAGTCTATCTATATACGTGATCCGGACTTCAATGGGATCGAGCTTTACAGAGACAGGCCAGCATCGGAATGGAACTGGCATGGCGACAAAGTAGAAATGGCAACTCTAGCTCTGAATACTGAAGACTTGGTAATGGAAGCAACTGACAAAGGATGGGAGGAAATGCCACCCAAGACAACAATTGGTCATGTTCACTTGCACGTTCGCAATATATCCAAGGCGCAAAGTTTCTACCGCGACGTTCTTGGATTGAATATGACAGCGACTATTCCCGGTGCCGCATTCTTTGCAGCAGACAAATACCATCACCACATTGCGACAAATACTTGGCTTGGAACTGATATTTTGCCGGCTGCACCTCAAAGTATTGGATTGAACCATTTTAGTATACTATTGCTAAGCAAAGCGGAATTTGAGCGACTGGGAAATCAAATGTCAAAATACAGCCAGCAAACGAAATTATCAGAAAAATCGCATTTTGTGTGTGATGCGGATGGAATAAAGATCCAAGTAGAATACAAGTAAGGGTAGCCCAGTTGCAGAAACTGGAAAGCAGTGTCAAGTTATGGCTTATATTATAGACTTTCTAACACTACGAGCACCGCAGTTTGGTCTTATGCAACAAAATCGAAATATAATTAATTCTGACTTTTGCTTCTTCATCCATTTCGAGTTTTAGCCATAATCTCTGCGCTGGCCAAATCACCAAGTTTTCCTTTTCCATTTCTCTTACTCTTACCATCATTTGAAGCAAGCTTGGGTACATACCTGCCAAGCAACAGCGAATTGGCCACTACTGTTACAGAGCTGAGAGCCATGGCGCCAGATGCCAGAAAAGGAAGCCAGCCATAAACCAGCGGCCCAAAGAAAGGTACAAGCAGGCCTGCCGCCACCGGTATCAATCCTGTATTGTAGGCAAAGGCCCAGAACAGGTTCTGCCTTATCTTTGATACAGTCTTGCTCCCCAGCTCAAGAGCAGTGACAACGTCCCTTGGGTCGTTTTTTATCAGGATTATGCCACCAGTCTCCTTGGCCACATCTGTACCTGAGCCTATTGCGATCCCAAGGTCTGCCCTTGCCAGTGCTGGAGCGTCGTTGATACCATCGCCGACCATTGCAACAACCCTTCTTTGCTTTTCTTTTAGCTCCAAGATGACTTGTTCTTTTTGCTGCGGCAATAACCCGGCGACCACATCATCTATTCCAAGGGTTGACGCAATTGCCCGCGCAGTCCTTTCATTGTCGCCGGTGAGCATCATTACCTTGATTCCTAGCGACTTGAGTGACCCGACAGCTTCTCTAGCGCCTTCCTTTACAGTGTCTGCCAGAGCAATTATGCCTGCCAGCTTTCCATCAACCGAAACTAGGACTGCCGTCTTGCCTTCGGACTCGAAACTCCGCAGAGCTGACTCGGCGCTTTCACTCATTGCGACATGGTTATCGTCCATCAGCCTGCGGTTGCCTACAAGAAGCTGGCGTCCTGCGCAAGTTGCGCGCACGCCCATTCCGGGTGCTGCCTGAAAAGATTCCAGCTGAGGCAGATCCCACCCTTGTGCTTTTCTTACAATTGCCTGTCCAATTGGGTGCTCCGACCCTGACTCGGCGGCTGCAGCCAGCCTGAGCAGCTCCTGTGCATCAATGCCGGTTGCAGTCGTTATGACATCAGTCACATCAGGCCTGCCGGCTGTCAGCGTGCCGGTCTTGTCAAACACTACAGTGTTTATTTTTCGCGCAATTTCAAGATGCTCGCCTCCTTTGAAGAGTATGCCATTCTCTGCGCCCTTGCTTGCGCCCACCATTAGCGCAGCAGGGGTCGCAATCCCCAATGCGCACGGGCAGGCAATAATCACAACAGAGACAAAGGCCAGCAGAGAAAAAGTGAGGCCTATCTGACCCGCAAAATACCATGCCAAGCCTGCAGAGACTGCTATTATCACAACAGCAGGAACAAAATATTTTGCCACCCGGTCGGCCATTCTCTGTATAGGCGCCCTGCCGGTTCTTGCCTCCTGTACCAGCGCAATCACCTGCGACAGGACAGTGTCTTGGCCTACTTTTGTCGCCCTCACTTTGAGCAGCCCGGTCTTGTTTATCGTCCCACCTATCACATCCTGTCCTTCAGCTTTGTCTACAGGCAGGCTCTCTCCAGTTATTGCAGATTCGTCTACCGATGAGAAGCCGTCTATTACTCTGCCGTCTACTGGCACTCTTTCTCCGGGCCTTACGACAAGCACCTGTCCTTCCTGCACTTGCTCTACAGGCACCTGGATCTCTTCTCCTTCTCCTTCTTTTCCTCTTCCTCCCTCGACCAGAACAGTGGCCATTGTGGGCTGCAGGTCGAGAAGTCTCCTTGTTGCCATCGAAGCCTTTTCTTTGGTCCGAAACTCCAAAAGCCTGCCTACGAGTATCAGTGTTATAATTACTGCAGAAGTGTCAAAGTAGACGTTGCCAAAGGGAAAGTAGCTTGGAAGCAGAGTAACTGCAGCGCTGTAAAGGTAAGCCACTGTGGTGCCCACTGCAATCAGCGTGTCCATGTTAGAGGCCCTGGCTCTGACTGCATCTGCAAACCCCCTGTAAAAGCGCCAGCCCGCCCAGAACTGTACAGGTGATGCCAGTACAAGTAGCACCAGTGAATTAACCTCTCTTGGAAGCAGAGAAGCATAGGTGAGTAGAATTATTGGAACTGTCAGGGCTATGCTTGTTATTGTTTGCCTCTTCAGTCTTGCAAGCTCGCGCTGCGGGGCGGTAAATTCCTCCATGCAGCTGGTGGCGCAAAAGAAATACTCTTTGCCGTCCACCATGTGCCTTATAGAGTCAGGGCTCTCCTCAACAAACATCCCGCAGACAGGATCTTTGGCCATGCCTGAAGATAGTTGTGTAAAACCATATAAAAAATGGAAGCTTTACAAATGTAAAGGACAGTTTATCTAGTCTGGTTGTTTATTCTACAACATCCACAGCATGCCATTTCAGCTTGATGAACATGACGTATCTATCATCAAGTCTCTGCTGGACGATGGCCGCAAGTCATTTCGCCAGATCTCACGGGAAACAGGGATCACGACTCCGACAGTAAAGGCGAGGTACGAAAGGCTGGTAAGGGTTGGCTTTATCAGGTCGGTAACGCCGGTCTTTGACTTTGAAAAGGTAGTCAATCCGGCAAGCCGGTGGAAAATTGCGGAGATCCAACGCGGAGTATCCCGCTACGCGGCAGGTGGCAAGCAGCCACTGATAAAAAAAGGGCTGGCAGTCATGCTGGAATGCGACTTTTGCTATGGCGATATATCTGGCAGGCCCCATGTATTCAAATTTGCAGATCAGGAGCGCTTCTTTTGCTGCTCTGCATGCAGAGCAGGTTACAGGGAAAAGTACGGCGGCAGGATCGATGCAATCAGGGAGAAGCACGCCCGCCAGAGTGCAATCGGAAAAATATAAGCTAGATGTGGCCGGCGCCGCTGACAATAGCCCAAGCTAGCTAGCTTGCCATTTGATCCTTGTCTAGTAACCATACTTTTTGGGATTCTTGTCAAATTGCGTTTTGCAGCTTGCCGAGCAGAGGTAGACTTTTCTGCCTCCTGATTCAGACACATGCCTAGCAGTCTTTTCGTCGACCATCATGTTGCAGACAGGATCCTTGAACATGTACGTCATGCCGCGAGCATGAGATAAAAAGATACCGCATTACCGGTTATCGGTAATCGTGCTTTTCGTGGGCCATTACAGTCATAAGGGCCGCATTTTTTGCTGCAAGCTCGGCTATCCTCTTGCCTGTGTCGGCACTTCCGATTATCACAACATCTCCTGCCTGAGGCTTGAGCTTTTCAAGCAGCATGCTGTATATTTCAGGCTCTTTTTTGAGAGGATTGTGGCTTGTTCCGGGCATGACGAACTTGTCATCTTTAAATATCAGGGTAGTTGCACCGATAGCGCCCACCTTTATTGCGGCGTCTCTCTGCTCTATTCCCGACCTGACTGAATAACCGAGGTCTCTGAGCAGCACTGCATGGTTGAACTTGCCCAGTGCAATGGAGCAATTTGGAATGGTCGTTTCTTCAGGAATGCATGATAAAAGCTCAGAGGATATGGCTCTGCCTTTAGGCGTCATTTGCGTGCCCCTGTTTGATGTCGTTATCAGCCCCTCCATTTTCAGATGTTTTATCAGCGTCTTGACGACCCCTTCGCCCAGTGCGAGGTCGCTGCACAGCGATGCTCTGCTTACATGGCCGTTACCTTCGATAAGCTGAAGTGCCTTAAAGACATGTACCAGGTCAAAGGACAGAACCCTGCTTGGCGCATATCTGCTTGAGACTTTCAGGAGCGCCTTGATGTGCATGTGCATTGGCTGCTAAAAATAGAGACGGCATTATTAAGATGTGCTGTGCGCAGGCAGGTAGAAAGAAGATCATTCTGCAAATACAAAAAAAGCTTAAGCTGAAAGCTCCACCCGCCTGTAGATCTAAACTTAGCATTATAGCCATTTAATGGCATACAATCCCATTAAATACCTGATAATGGCAATGAAAGATAAAAGGTGCCGCGTTCCTTATTTGGAATGGGGCTTGTCGCTATCCAACGAGGGAAAAGTTCTCCCGAGCATCCCATGCTCCCAGCCGGCATCCATCAGGATGCCGGCTTTTTCTATCAAGCGAACCTGAACTGCCAAGATATTATTTATATGCCAAAGGCCGCAACCACAGTTAATGTCCGATACTAGCCAGCTTCTGGTACGCAGGATCAGGGACGGCACTGTCATAGACCACATAGAGCCCGGCAAGGCCCTAGTTGTCCTGCGCGCCCTCAACATAACTGGCAGAGAAGGCAACGTCATTACAGTTGCCTTGAATGTGCCCAGCAGCAAGCACGGCAAAAAAGACATTATCAAAGTGGAAAACAGGTTTCTTGAGACAGACGAGACCAACAAGCTGGCACTTATCGCTCCGCATGCCACAATCAATATCATCAAAGACTACAGGCTCGTGGAAAAGCGCAAGATCCTGCTCCCTGACTCTATTGTAGGCATATTCAAATGCCCCAACTTGAAATGCATTTCAAACAGCGGCGAGGAGATAAGGTCAAGCATCGATATCATTGACAAGGAGAAACTGGTGCTAAAGTGCAGGTACTGCACAAGGACGCTATCCACAGACGAACTTATCTTTTGAGATCAAGAAAGAGAAGGCACACAGAGTTCAAGGCTTGGGGTAGGGCTAGGCTTAGGCTGCCAGCGCGCCCTTACCCATCGTTGCTTTTCTTCCCCTCTTCTTTTCTCCTTCTCTTTCTTTTTCTTTATCCATTTCTCTTTCATTTTTTTCTTTATCTTCTTCCGGCGTCTTGTATTTTAGGCCTGCATCGATTTTTCTTGCCAGCGCCCGTATGCGCTTCAGGTGCCCGCCTTCCCAGTAAACTTTGCTGCATTTGGTGCATTCAAAGAATTCCTTGTACTGCATGGCAACATTATCCGGCACCCTGTCTTTCACTTCAAAGGGCTTTTTTTCAATCAGCGAGCCGTTGCAGGCCGAGCAGCGTGATTTGACCGCGTCAAAGTTGACTGAGGCAATGCCGCATTTAGAAAATATGTGCAAAAGATCTTCGTAATCGCCTGAGCCATTCAGAAGCACACCGCGGATTCCTGCTTTTACCACCCGCTTGAAAAGCTCCCTGTCGCAGGTCAGGACTATTCTGTCAAGCTCTGCTCCAATCTTTAGTATCTCGCTGTCCGGAATGTGAGCAGTATATAGAGTGTCAAAGCCAAAAATGCGCAGTTTGCGGGCTACGCTGCCAAGCATCGCATCGGCCAGAAAGGCAGTCCCGCTGCTGCTACTGCGCGCTGCCTGCACCGGCTGACGTTTCACCTCTGCACAGTTCGCAAATAAACGTGCCTTCGCTGTACTGCAAGAGGTCTGACCACTCGCCGCATTCGTCACAGTAGCCAGAGACATTTTTTGCCGGCCTGCCCAGCTCGCCGCGTACAATGGCGGCCTTTTCAGAGACCACATCTACCAGATCAGGTGTAACTGCTATAACGTCAGAGGCTGATATTATGCCCACAAGCCTGTTTTTGTAGACCACGCCCAGCCGCTTGATATTGTGCTTTCTCAAGAGCCTGGCAGCCTCTGTGATGCTCTCCTCTCCTTCGATTGTATGGAGCTTTTGCATCACATCTGATGCCTTGAGCATGCTTGGCCTGGCATCTTTGACTACTCCGTTTGCAACGATATCCCAGTCGGTGACAATGCCAGCTGGCCCATCTTTGCCAATGATTACTATGCTGCCTATCTTTTCTTCCTTCATTTTTTTTGCAATGTCTTTTACGGTATCAGTTGGAGACGCAGAAACGACAGGGCTGTTCATAATGTCCCTCACAAGGACACGTGTTGTCATGTTAGGGTCGGCGTGTTCCCTTATGGGCTTTTTTACCACATTGAAGTATTCAGAATTTAGCTTTAATTACTTTGCTGGTAAAAGCAAAGCTCTACCGGCCCTGTACGTACAATTTGATTGCTGCATTCTGGAATGGAATGGAACGGAATGAAAGGAAAGAATAAGGTGCGACACCTAAAAGGTCAACTGTCTTTCAGGTCACTTCTGTACTTGCTGACAAGCTTCTGGATTTTTGGAGCGATAACAAACCTGCAGTAGGGAGCGTTCTGGTGATCCTCGTAATAGTTCTTGTGATAGTCCTCAGCCACATAGAACTTTTTGAAAGGCACAATCTCTGTCACGATAGGGTCTTTGTAAACACCTTTCTTTTCAAGTTCCATTTTTGATCTTTCTGCGATTTCCTTTTGCCTCTCGTTATGGTAGAAAATTGCAGACCTGTACTGTGTGCCGACATCATTGCCCTGCCTGTTCAGAGTGGTCGGGTCGTGAGTATGCCAGAAAACATCCAGCAGTTTTTCGTATGATATGATATCGGGGTCGAATTCTATCTGGGCGGCCTCTGCATGTCCTGTCCTGCCTGTGCATACGTCATCATAGGACGGGTTTTCCACGTGTCCTCCAGAGTATCCAGGAAGGACTGACTTGACACCGGCAAGGCGAGCAAAGACAGCTTCTGAGCACCAGAAGCAGCCGCTGGCAAGAGTAGCAGTCTCTGTCCTGCCAGTATTATTGTTCTTGTTCCTGTTATTGTTATTGTTGTTAGTAGCGGTACTGGTAGTTGTCATGCCTGCTTCTTTGACGGGATAAAGCGTATGGAAAGCGAGTTGACACACTCCCTCGTGTTCTTGGCTGTCAGCTGCTCTCCGACAAACTCGTGTCCCAGATGGGCGCCGCACTTGGCGCACTCTATTTCTATTCTCTCGCCGTCAGGGTCAGGCAATCTCCTTAACGCATTTGGCAGGCTGTCATCAAACGCAGGCCATCCGCATCCGGCGTCAAACTTGCTTTTTGATGAAAATAAAGGCTGGTTGCACCTGCGGCAGACGTACATGCCGTCCTCATAAAAGTCATCATACTCTCCGCTAAAAGGTGGCTCGGTCCCTTTGTATACTATGACCCTCTCCTCTTCTGGAGTCAATTTGTTGTAATTCATTGTACAAGCCTCTTTGCTCATTTGTTGCCTATATTTTTTATTTTTATTTTTATTTTTTGGCCATTGCATCAGCATTGTATTCTTGCCTTTAGCCAGCTGGCTCAATGGCTCTTTGCTTGCCCTCATTTCCCTCTAACTGAAGGGATAATTTCATTGTCAATAAAATTACGGAAAGAAGGATCGAACCAGCTTCCTATTTCCCTGTCCTTCCAGTCCTGTGTTATCGTTCCGTGCCTGAATGTATTTTTGATCCACTGCAGCCATCCTGCCCATTCATTGTCGCTGAGCACTTTTCTTTCTCGCATATGAAACGCATGGGCACACATAAAGAGAATGTAATACGAGAAGACCACATCTTCATTCCAGTTGGCAGGAATGTTATAGATTACCTTGAGCATCTGCGGTCGCTCTATCAGCACTTCGCCCATTCTGTGCAGCTTTTCGTCAAGGTCGTTTAGCACCCTTGTCTCTACGTCTATTGATAGGCTCTGGATCTGTCGTTTGGAAAAATAAAATGTCAGGCCCAGTGTCACTACAATAGCGCTTGTCTGAACTATGCTGAGAAGGTCAGCAAATCCAAATTCTACCATGGTCGAGGTAGGATGAAGGAACTAATAAAGAAGAACAGTGGAGAGTAGATAGATCAAGTGGAATTGAAATATTTTTTGGTGTTTTTTTATGTTCAAGCCCTAGATGGGATTCGGACCCATGACCTAAGGTTTACGAAAACTGACGGCTTTAAAGATTGGCTTCTTAAAGAGAGGAGGAAAATCACAGCAGACCAGATTCTACAGTATGTAAAGAGGTATGGTTATGTCCTTGATTCTGGAGATGCTAGCGAACTGCTCAAGATTTCTCCGAAGAATAGGCAGCATACAATGCGAGCGATATCTGCTCTAGCAAAGTATTCTGGTTGTTATGATAGGTGGCTCCAAATCAAAACCAAGTATCGTCTCAAATGGTCAACTGGTGACAGTTTAGGCTATTTTGAGCAGATGATTAATGAACAAAGTAATATCACTCAGATGCTCGGTTGGGTAAAAGACGCCACTGATAAGCTACCTGCCAATTATGCCAACTCTATAAAGTATAATGTGTTGACTGGACTAAGGCCATCTGAGGCTTGTCTGAGTATTCAACTTCTCCAGTCACAGGAAGATGGTTATCTGAATAGAGACAAGATGATTCTTGAACATTACAAGAAACCAGAGCTGTTCATTAGAAGGACAAAGAAGGCATTCATTAGCGTGGTGAATGATAGTCTAATTGATATCGCAGAGCAGTCTCACTCTACTGGCTATAATGCATTAAGGCTAGCCATTCGGCGGGCATTGTTGGACATGCATGCAAAATATTGCAGAGCAATTTACTCCACACATCTGAGGAAAGCAGGAATTGAACCAGAGTTGATTGACATGCTCCAGGGAAGAATTCCAAAGAGTGTGTTTGCAAAGCACTATTTCAGACCAGACTTTGAGCATGATAAAGCAAGGGTTATGGCTGCTGTGAATTCCTTACAGACTATAATAGCTAGGAGATGATTCCTCCATCACTTTTTCTGAGAGGCTTTTGCCCTGCTATAGATGACTGCCAAAAAGGCTTTGACAATTGACTAACTTTCTGCTGCAAATTTGCAGCAGAAATGTCTTTTCACTTAAATATAGTAATGTCATATCATGGTGTTTTTTGATGACATAGGCAAACAAGAGTAAAATCCGCAAAGTGATGAATGTGCAAACTATCCAACATTTAATATGATTTAAAATGAAAGTGAATCAATGTGATACTTCTGATTCGACTGAAATCTACAGAGCATAAGAACACAAGTCTGCTGCAATTTTGCAGCAGAATGTTAAACGATTCTAAATTTTTGTTGCGAATACTTACAGCAGACAGACCCTTTACACATAGTAAAAGGGAGGGCAACAGATGCACGGTGCCGAAAATTTGCACCATTTCATCTCGCTTAAATATCATGGGTGAAAAAAAGTGAATGCTTTGACCAATGTATACACCAGAGTTACCAAAAAGCTCCTCCGAGATATCGCAGCGAAAAAAGGAGCTGCAAGGGGTATTACCATAACTGACCTGACCATACTCAACATTACGAAAAAACATGCTCAAAATGCACTAAGAAAGGCCAAACATTCAGGGTTTTTGTATACCAGAAGGGAAAGGACAAAGCCCCAGACTTACTATCTGTCAGAGATACAGGCTGACATAGAGCAGGAACTAGCAAAAAGGGAATACAATCGGGTGTCAGGGGTTGCTTCTAATCTATACCCATTAGATGCATTAATTGACCAATCACTTCAGAGCTATGTCTTACCATTGCTTCCCTCAGCTCCCATCCATATTCACAGGCTTGAGCTGGCTTTTGATGTTAATGACCCTTCGCTGTATGCTGGTTACTATTCTTCACTAAATACTCCACCACTCCCTTCAAACGGTGGCAAAACTCGGGATTGCAGAATAAGTGGATACATGGTCAGGTTCACATTTTATCCTCATGGAAAAATCATGGTGTTTGCCCAGACATCAAATAAGCCACACAGGATAATGACAGATGACGATAGAAGCCAGCTCAATTCATTTCTAGGGCAGATTAGGCAGGAGTTGATTGCTATTCTAAATGACCCATCTGAGCGGATAGTCCCTCCACTCAACAACTGGCTATGGCTTTCTATGGATATCAACAAGGACATACCAGTTTCACATGACATGCATGTCAGTGGCCTGAGAATTCAGTGGAAGCATATTGACAGAATCTTTAGGATTTACATCAAATCACTTGGCAATGAGACCGTTTGCAGGGTTGAGGAAGCTCGCTCTCCAAAGCTTCCAGTTACAGAGGTTATCGAAGGTTTGTTTACAGTCAGTAAAGTGCAAAACAGGGTAGACCAACTGGAGCAAAAAGTGAGCCAACTCCAATTGGAGCTTCAGAATAGGGTGATGGCAAATTGAGCGAAGAGACCAACCTTACACTTGGTAAAGCAAGAAAGCAAGGACACAATAGCCATACAAGACCAGCAAGTGGCACATGTGCATATGAGACTTTTGAGACTAATCTATCAGAAACGAAAAGCAGGCAGCAGGGGTTGCAATCAACTATGAATAGGTGAAAGACAAGTGTCCTGCGAAGAGATTCTTACACTGGGTAAGCGCTTGGGTGACGATGAACCAGACCCAGAGATAATGTGGCACATAAGACGAAGAAGTGAGCGAATTAGAGCCTTCTTTGCTGGTGCTGAAGATAGAAGGCTAAAGGCATTAGAACTCAGACAACATGGAATCAGCATTAGCGAGATAAGCAGGATTCTAAAAGTCTCCAGACGGTCAGTAAACAGGTATCTGGATAAGCTAGGAGGCAGATATGCACATCTGCCTCCTAGGCAAAACCAGACCTCTTCTGAACTTTACAGAAAAGGCGCAGGAATAGTTATCAACCCTAATACCTAGAAAGCTAAAGGCAGTGCTTTAGGTTTGATGTACTCCCAAACAGTAATTTTTTAAAATGGTATTCTAATACCAAAGTAATAGCTGAAGGGCAGTTCCATGAAAGAAGCCAACCAGAGAGAAATGACCGAAAAAGAGACCAGAGAAGAGCTAATCGACAAGCAACTGAAAAATGTTGGCTGGCTCAAGACCTATGTAAAGGAAGAGGTCAATTCAGTAAGGTCAAACTTCAAGGGCAAAGAGTATGTCTATTCTGAAGGTAAAGGAGACGATTCTGGCAGGTTTATTGATTATCTGTTATTGGCTGAAGATAATAGTCCCTTAGCCTTTATTGAAGCAAAAAAGTTCTCTAGGTCTGAAGATGAAGGAAGAGCTCAGGCAAGAACATATCTTGATGATATCAGAAAGCAAACTAACGAAACACTACCCTATTTTCTGACTAATGGACACAAATGGGTCTTCATAGACCAGGATGGAATTGAAAGACCTGTCAGCGGTGTATTCTCTCAATCTGACCTTATGAGAAGAAGCGAGCTTTACAGAAACAGGAAAGACCCTACAAAAGTCAACATCAACAGGATTGTGACAAGACCGAGAAGCATAATGATAGTCAAGCAGATGATGGAACATATCCAGAAAGGGCACAGAGCTGCTTTGATTTCTATGGCAACAGGAACAGGCAAGACAAGGGTTGCCATGTCTGTAATTGACGTGCTGATAAAGGCTAGCATAGTAAGGAATGTTTTGTTTGTTGCTGACAGGATACCTTTGGCTAACCAAGCAAAGTCAGCAGGCTTCAAAGAGTTTTTTTCCGAACCCCTTGTAGATTTGAGAGAAGAGCAAAAGAGCTTTCCAAACGGTCTTTACGTTACAACTGTCCAAACTTTGAGAAGTGGCAAGAACAACAAGTTCTATGAGAAGTTCAGCCCTGGATTCTTTGATTTGATAATATTTGACGAAGCCCACAGGTCTATTTATGACCCAAACAGGGAAGTGCACAGGTATTTTGATGCTATCAGGATTGGATTAACAGCCACACCATCAACAGCAGAGAACAAGAACACTTTTGAGCTGTTCAACTGCGATGGTGAGAAGGCGACAGTAGAATACACCTATGACGAAGCGATAAGAGACGGAATACTTGTGCCATACAAAGCTGAATCTATCGATACTGAAGTATTGTATTCGGGCATAGAAGGAGCAAAGTTGACGCCAGAACTGCAAGACCAGCTTAGAAAGCAAGAGGAAGACCCAAGATTTACGATGCTTCCTGGCTCTGCGTTTGCCAGGGTGTTTATGGACGACAAGACAAACGAGCTTGTTGTGAGGGAGTTTCTTAACAGATGTTACAAATCAGACGAAGGCAAGCCAGCAAAGACAATCTTCTTTTGCGCCAATGTTGCTCATGCAAAGCACATCAAAAAGATATTCAACAGGCTAGACCCGAAGCTGAGCAAAGACGTTCAGATTATCGTTTCAGAAATCTACAGATATACAGATGAGATTCAGAGGTTCAAGCTGGATTCTGAGCCAAGAATTGCCCTGTCTGTAGGCGTATTAGACACAGGTGTGGACATACCAGAAGTATGCAACTTGGTCTTTGTCAAGCCTGTATTTTCAAAGATTAAGTTCTGGCAGATGCTTGGAAGGGGGACAAGGAACCTAGATGCCTGCACGCATAGAGAATGGCTGCCAAACAGAGAAAAGTTTGACTTTCTGATACTAGACTTTGCCATCGGCAAGCACTCAAACATCAAGTACCACAATCTAAAAGAGCACAAGGACACAAAGGCTGGAACCGATGTTCTGACAAAGATATTCCTAAACAGAGTTGACCTGTTAAAGAAAGGGCTAGACCCGAAGCAAAAAGAGCAGATTGAAAGCAAGATTCTCAAAGACATTGAAGCCTTGAACAAAGAATCCTTCATCGTAAGGGAAAAGCTTCCAGTAATCAAAAAGGTAGTTTCTCGAAAGTTTGACCTAAAAAGCCACATTGAAGAATTGAAGAAAGAGATTGCTCCTCTAATATCGCTAAACCCAGGTGATGATGCACTAGTCTCTGCTTTTATCTTGCAGGTGGAGAAGCTGTTTGGCTACATACTGGATGGTAAGGGCGAGAAAATACTGGAAGTCAAAGATTACGTTTCTGAGAAGATGGAGAACATACTAAAGAAAGAGAACCTAGAAGCAGTTCACGAAAAGAAGGATGAAATTGTAAAGGTTCTTGAAGACAGGTTCTGGGATGGTATCACTTTTGATGATGTAGAGTTTATCATAAAGGAACTGGCTCCTTTGATGATTTACTATGAGCCAGACCCAAAGAAGCTGATAAAGATAGATGCTCCTGACAAGGTTCTCTCGGTAGAGCGATTTCGACATATAGTAAAGGAAGATGAAGATTTGAAGAAGTTTGTTGAATCAAGCCCGCTTATCAGAAAGATAAAGGATGGTGAAGGAGTGACAGCAGCAGAGCTTGCGCAGATTGAAGAACAACTGAGGGCTATCAGACCAGAGATTACCATAGACAATGTGCAAAGAATACAGGAGATGGACTTTATCCTGTTCTTGAGAAAGATAATCGGATTATCACAGGATTATGACCCTCAAGAAGCAATTGAAAAGGAGTTTGACAAGCATATCATTGACTCAAACCACAACTACAATTCAGAGCAGATTAAATTCTTGCATGTTCTAAAGAAGGTATTTGCTAGGACAAAGCGTATTGAGCTTAGGGACTTTGCAGTACCACCATTGTCAAACGAAAGTCCATTAGACAAGTTTCCTGTTTCAGAGCTAGAGACTATTGTGGTTGAATGCAATAAGATAAGGATGAGATAGTTAACGAGGAAAAGAAATGCAAACCGAAGCTGTAACTATGAAATCTTTGGAAGAAGTAGCTTTTGTTATCGATAGGACACACTATACCCCTAAATATCAAAACGATGGCATACCATGTGTTTCTACTGCGAATTTCACAGAATCTGGAATTGACCTATCTTCGTGCAAAAAAATATCAGAAGAGGATTTCAAAAATGAGAGTGAGCGATGTAACCCCGAGGATGGAGATATTTTATTTTCAAGAATAGGCACAATAGGTGAAACTAGGTGGGCGCCTCCTGGAAAATTCCTCCCTCTACACAGTTTGGTTCTCATTAAACCATATAGAGACCAGATAGAGCCGAAATATCTTTACTATTACTTGAAATCCCCTACTCTTCTCCGTCAAGCACACAAGGGAGTACAAAGCATTAGCGTGCCTGATTTGGGGATTAAATTAATTAAGAAATTTTCAGTTCCAATCCCGCCAAGAGAACAACAGCAAAAGATAGCATTAATTCTAGAAAAAGCAGAGCAAGCAAAAGAACTCAGAAAGAAAGCTGATGAATTGACAAATGAATTGCTAAAGGCAGCCTTTTCCGAAATTATTAGTAGTTCAAATAAGAGCACTCGACAATCCAAAAACGCGAAGCTCGGAGATGTGGCCGACATTCTAATGGGTCAGTCTCCAAATGGTGAAAGTTATAACAATTTAGCAAAAGGAATGCCACTTCTTAATGGACCTACTGAATTTGGGATTAAACATCCGACAGAAAAACAATGGACTACCTCACCTATGAAAATAGCACCAAAGGGTTCTATTTTGTTTTGTGTCAGAGGGGCAACAGCTGGTAGGATGAATTGGGCGGAAAAAGAATACTGCATTGGTCGAGGTCTTGCAGCAATAAACAGCAAAACAGATTTATCGAATAGGTTTATTTTTGAATTTTTGAGAACAAAATACGATTACTTTCAGAATATAGGTCAGGGCAGTACTTTCATAAATTTAAGTCGAGAATCGATTGCAAATTTACTTATACCCTATCCAGATAAATCAATGATGAATAAATTTGTGGATATAGCAAATCGTGTTGAAGAGATAAGAGACAGTCAAAGAGACTTAGGGAAGCATATCGATAATTTCTTCGATAGTTCAATTCAAAGAGCATTCAATGGTGAACTGGTATGCTAGATGCAGAGCTCAAATCAAAGATAAACCTGCTCTGGGACAAATTCTGGAGCGGTGGAATATCAAATCCATTGCAAGCAATAGAGCAAATGTCTTACCTTATCTTCATGAAACGACTTGAAGATGAGGATGTCAAGGCTGAACAGAATTCTAGGTTGATAGGTAGCAAGTATGTTTCAATTTTCAAAGGAAATGAAGATTGCAAATGGTCAAGATGGACAGAGATGCCTGCTGAAAAGATGCTAGAGCATGTACGCGATAAAGTATTTCCATTCTTGCGAAAGCTAAATGGTAGAGAAAAATCAATTTATAGCAAATACATGAAAGATGCCAGCTTTACAATTCCAACGCCTTCATTGCTTGCAGAAGCAGTCAAGATAATCAACGATATGCACATCAAGGAAAGAAACAGGGACACCCAGGGCGACATCTATGAGTACCTTCTAAGCCAGTTGCAAACAGCAGGCAAGAATGGTCAGTTCAGGACACCAAGGCACATAATCAAGATGATGATAGAGATTCTGGAGCCTAAGTTTGGAGATAGGATTTGCGACCCAGCTTGCGGGACAGCAGGCTTCTTGGTATCTGCCTATGAATATATTCTAAAAAGCAACACCTCAAAAGAACTTGTCAAGGAAGGCAACTATGCAGGAGACAAGATGAATGACAAGCAGTGGAAGCAGCTAAGGGAAGAGAGCCTATTTGGCTATGACTTTGACCAGACAATGGTCAGAATTTCGCTAATGAACCTGATGATGCATGGCATTTCAAATCCAAACATAGAGCAGGTAAACACTCTATCAAAGAGATACAAAGAATCCAATAGCTACGATGTGGTGTTGGCTAATCCGCCATTCAAGGGAAGCATTGATGAGTCTGACATTGGAGAGAACTTTAGGACTAGTACAAAGAAGACAGAGCTTCTCTTTCTGGAGCTTATGTTCAACCTGCTAACAAACGGTGGAAGATGTGCTGTAATTGTTCCTGATGGCGTACTCTTTGGCAACTCCAATGCTCACAAAAAGATCAGGGAAATGTTGCTAGAAAGATGCAGGCTAGACGCCGTTGTCTCGATGCCTTCAGGTGTCTTCAAACCATACGCTGGAGTATCTACTGCTGTCCTGTTCTTTACAAAAGGAGAACCAACAAAGGAGGTATGGTTCTATGACATGGAAGCCGATGGCTATAGCCTAGATGACAAGAGAGTCGAGATTGAGCAAAATGACATTCCTGACATAATTGAAAAATTCAAAAACAGACATAAGGAAAAGCAAACAGACAGGAAGAAGAAATACTTCTTTGTTCCCTTGAAGGAGGTCAAAGACAACAACTATGACCTCAGCATATCAAGATATCGTGAGATTGTCTACGAAGAAGTGCAGTATGAAAAGCCAGAATTGATAAAGAAAAAGATACTAGAGCTAGAGAACCAGATTATAGAAACGCTGAAAGAGATTAAGTTAGATTAACGCAAAGAATAATCGAAAACTAATCACTAACTAATTCACTAACATTCAATTTGTTTTCTCCATGTTCATTTTCTACTTCATCTAAGGGAATCTGAACTTCAACTTTATAGTTTAGATTGTTGAATGAAGGCATTCTTGCCAGCTCCATGCACATCTTTTCAAGTAACGTGATTGCTGCAAGATTTGTATCTACACGGAACATGCTAGCCTTCCCGACTTTTCTGCTTCTTATTATTAATCCCATTTTCTCTAGTTTCGGAAGCTCTCTTAATACGTGCCTAAAGGATAGTCCAGCTTTTTCTGCAATTTCTGATGCAGGATAGTCAAATTCCTTGTGGTCTAGGAAAAAATCCAATATCTTTGCTCTGGAGGGGCTTTCAAATAACTTTGATAGAACTCCTTCATATTCAGCTGAACCATTTCTGGACATAGTATCTATACTTCTAGATAAGAAGCACTATATAAGTGTGACATGGATGTCATTTGAGCAGACATCCACTACGCTGTTACAGACATAAAGATACACTTTATATATAAGGCTACCCTTTGAAAGGTAATTGGATAGGTTCGAAAAGGCTCATCTTAGAATACTGCTAAAGAATGGAAACGAGATGGAAAAAGATAAGCTAGTCGAAAGTTTCCCTAACGATAAGCTCAGCCAAGCTTATGATGCTTTGCTGCGTCTCATCCAGTTGCGATACGTTACACTCAAGTACGTTGGCGAGAAGTGCATTGTTGTCCTTCCAAAAATTATGGAAGAGGAAGCGCTTCGAATAGTAGAACCAGACTTCAAAATCCAGAATGCAAATACTCCAAGAGGAGAGTTGATACCCCGTGATTACGTGGCAGAACCATTTCACAAGTTCTATGGTGAAAAAGAAATCCACAAAGCAGTATCAGAATATTGGCTTTGTCATAAGAAGAAGGACAAGGACTTTGTGGGATGCTTTATTTTTAATGCAGATGGAACTAGGAGTTCAATAGCAATAGGAAGACTGGCTGATGCCAATTCGTTGGTTTCCAAATACCTTGAAGAAATCGATAGAATATTCCAAGGTAGAGTATTTGCCAAATCTGAGCTAGCGCATAAACTCCCAAGATGTCTGGTTCGCAACAGACAGCCAATAAAAGCAGTTACGGAATATTTGGTGATAGAGGGATACTTGGAAAGAATTGAAGGCACATCGAAGTTTAAGAGAACCAACAAGATTCATGTCGTAGATTCCCTTGACCAGTTAAGCAGGCCAAAAGAACATGCTGTAGCCAAACCAACTCCATCTCAGTGGATAAATGGTAAACCGCTCTACTACTATGATGAAGCTGATGAAGCCCTGTATCCAAACCTCCAATAATTAATTCCTATATCTGCTGGGGTTGGCCCTACTAAGCCTTGAACTGCATGCAAGCAATAGCAAGCACCTTTGCCCGAAATTTAAACAGTGCTTTTCATTGTCGATGGTCAATTTCTCAAACCTCTTTCCTAGCTGGTTGATAACATACAGCTCAAAGTTGCTTTCCTTCGTAGCTTCGGTTGCTGGCTTTTGATTTTACGGGCAAACCAAAAACGGGAATATTTACCTAGAAGATTTTCTGAAGATGTAAACGTTAGTTTATGGCACAAAAGAAATTCCTCAAACTGGCATTAGCAGTGTTAACTTTGAGTGCTTTCACTACTGTCATGACTAGCAGCGTCTATGCACAGTCAGATAATCAAATTTCTATACTTAGCTCATCAGCATATACGGATGATGTTGGCTACTTTCATGTGATAGGACAAGTGCAGAATAATTCACCGACAAGTGTCACCTATGTCCAAGTAATAGCTACCTTTTATGATTCAGCTGGAAAAGTGGTTTCGACAAGCTTTACTTATACTGATATTGGAACTCTATGAAGTGGAGAAAAATCACCATTTGATATAGTCTTGTTAGATGCGCAGCAATCTGCCGTAGTTTCAAAATACAGTCTGGCTACAAGCTCACAAACTACATCCGATGAGCAAGCAATGTTAAAGCTCAATATTGGTTATAGCTATGTGGATAGTATTGGCTACTATCACCTTGCAGGCGAAGTTACAAACCAAGCTGATAAAACAGCAAACTATGTCAAGGTAGCTGGTGCATTCTTTGACAAATCAGGCAAGATAGTTGCTACTTCATTTGCATACACTCAACCAGAACAATTGAGTGCGGACCAAACAGCACCTTTTGAATTGGTTATATTAGATAACAAAGTTGGCTCACAGATTGCTTCATATTCGGTCAACGTGCAGAGCGAACAATATGCCATGATTGACCCAAGTTTGCCAGCAGCGCAATCTACAATCAATCCAGCAATACAGACCGCACCTACAAACTCACAACCCACAACAACTCCTGAATTTCCAGTGGAGTATATCTATTGATGGCAAGTGTATTTGGAGCCATAGTCTTTCTGTCTAGAAGAAAATCCTTCTCAAGCAAACCACCAATCTAAAGTACTGAAAATCCAAAATAAAGAGTTGAAGCAGGTTGGTTGTCAGGTCTCTAATTTATTTAGTCTAACTAAATTTCTGTCCAGCAACCCATAATTTCAACGATTTATTCACTATAGATATGACAGACTACCCATCAAGAAAAGTCCCTAACCCTTGGCCTGACCTATGCTCAGTCAATGGAGATAGAAATGGTCTGATGGGAGCCAGAACTTTGATTATGGCATTACAATGGGGAGCGCCTAGCAGCAAACTTACTCCTGAAGCGAGGCAGCTCCTTGATGAACATTCGGAATGGAGATGTAAGCGAAGGGAAAAAGAGTGATATTAGTTCATTTTCCCAAAGTCAAACTTCATTGGTAGCCCTCATTTGACTTTCTGATACTATCGTTAAGTCACTTAATAGCATAGGGAGCTAATATGTAATAGACGCATCTCCTAATGGAATCTCGGTGTATTTTCATATTATTAATATAATTCCTCTTCATGAAAGTGTCGTAGTTTGCTACAAAAAATGGGACACCTGTCACTGTTATGCTTACTTGTGATAATCTTTTTATCAATTCCCTTTTTTTCAGCCAAGGCTGATGAGCAGAATTCCATTACTTCGAGTTTATCACCAGATACTAATTCTATTCTGACTGGCCATACTTTCAAGATGACATTAACTGTAACAAATAATGAACCCACTAACAATGTTACAATCAAGAACGTTACAATTTTTCTGCCTAATGTTTGGAGGAGCAGCAATCCCTCAAATATTCAATTCGACCCCACCATCATAGGTCAGACTATTCCACCAAACAGTACTATGCTATCCCAATTCGATGTAAACATACCAAGTGATGCAAAAGCTAGCGGCAACTTTACTATCTTTACACAAATCAATGCTACAAAAAATTTCTCTCCCCAAAATCAAACTGAACTATTTGCAACTACATCTTTCCAAGTATCTGCAAACAATGCTCCCCCTGAAATTCTACGTGACGTAAATTGGAATGCAGTATGGATTTTATTTCTAGTCTATGCTGTACCTGGAGCAGCAATAGAAAGAATTGTAGAGCTGCTCAAATGGGCGACTGACGGAAATGGAAGCTCGAGATTTAAGTATAAGACTCTAGGATGGAACCTTGTCAATAACGATGCGGTTATAGCAGCATATCAATCCGATTTGGACCGAGTGAAAGGTTCAAGTTCAAACAGCCAAATACAGAATGGACATGAGACACAATCTCACACTCAGCCTCCAACAATCGCTCAAAAGACAATAATGGTAACTTCGATTGGCACTCCAACGCAGAGCAGAAATGGCGGTGGTGATTCAAAGAAGAATGAGCAAAAGGAAACTGACCCGCTTGAGCTATCAGAGTCTGGACTTAAGACGGGCAATATACAGCTTAAAATTTCAAGACTGCAAAACAGGGTGAAACTATTCACATATGCTTGGTCATTTGTCATTGCTCTACTCATTGCCATTCCACTTATAGCATACTTTCAACTAGGATTACTGGGACTTCTTCTGCCGCATGAGACCAGTACTTTGACTCAAGTGATTGATGTTATGGTGAGCGCGACCATAATGGCCTTTGTAGCTAAGCCTACTCATGATTTAGTTTCCTGGATAGAACAGGTGAAGAATGCAATTCCAAAGTAGGAATCTAGTATTGGAGAATTTCAAACCTTTTTTATTAGCACATCCAACACTTCAGTGTAAATTATATTATAATCAACATTATACTTATATTCACTAAATCTCTGGGTTTTGCATTTCCTGCCTTCTCCCAAGCACAATATTTGGAGTTGGATTTTACTTTTGGCTTCGGATGAAGTCCACATCTAGTATCAAGGAGTAATTAGTCTAGCCAACATTATTGGCTGGAAGGGCGTTTACGCAGGCAAAAGAATCAAAGAATTAGGAATTCATAGCTTCCCATAATTATTTTAGTCACCCCAGTCTTTTGATATTCTGCCATACTAATGAACATCGAAATCAAGGTTAGATTGCAACAGTATATTGACCAATCTACCTCGTTGTTACAACTATTCAGTGCTGCAAAACCAAGACAAAATATCAACCAAGAATTGGGAAAGAACCTGATTGCGTATGGTGCAGGCGAGGTTATTCAGGATATTGCAAGAGATTTGCTTGGGACAAATGTCAGGCTAAATGGTGCCGCAAGAAAGTCAACTCTAAAGTATCTCAAGGAACAAGAAAAACTTCAATATCAAGCAAAGCTAAATGGTTATGAAAATAGATTCAACAGCATTATGAGTGACTTAATCAGCTTTCTCAATTCCATTTCTGTCAAAAGAAAAGACTTGACAATAGCTGGTAATAGTTATCTGCTGATTAAGAGATTAGCATCAGTTCATAACTTTTCAACTCTACCAGCAAGACTGCGAAGATTAAATTATATTTTACTCTCTATTCAGGCTGAACAGCTTATCTATAATAGTGACATCCCACAGTTTCTAGCAGAGCTCAAGGAAAAAGATGAAGATAGGCAGAAGACAGCATATAGCTTATTGGTCAAACTAGAGACACAAATGCGGCTCCTGATACAAACACGTCTTTACAAGATTTCAAAGAACTGGTGGATGGAGTGCATACCAAGTGACATTAGGCAAGGAGCGGAGCTAAAGAAGCAAAGGAATGAAAAACCATCTCTGTGGACAGGGACAGTTAATTCCCTAAAGGGTGATAGTGCTCTAGACACAGATTTGTTACAATATGTGGAGTTTAATGACTATATTAAAATCATAAAACGTGCAGACAACTGGAAGAATACTTTCAAAGAGGTATTCATAGATGAAGAATTAATTTCAGCAAAATTGAAAGAGCTCGACCCAATACGGAATGCTATAGCTCACAGCAGGAATATATCAAAAGAACAACTTCAAAGACTTGAACTTCATGTAAATGATATAGTTCGTAGTATGAGAAAATTTATTTAATTTCATTCTCATGGGATGTTTCTAACATGAATCATCATATTAATAATTTCAATATTACTCCCTTTGACTCGTCATAATTTGAATTGGGCAAGTGAAGAGGCAGCTTTATAGCTTGCTTTTACCATAAGTAAACTATGGTTGACGATATCAAGCCAGCACTCCTAACACAGGGAGAATTGGATTTCTTGTTGGGTAAAATACAGGTAAGTCCAGACTATGCCAGACAGATAAAGAGCAGGGTAAACAGGAAAATCAAGACATTCTTTGAGCTAGAATTGCCACTTGTACAAAACTCTGCTGTGACAGCCAGTAGTCACAATGTGACAGCTAATTGTCACACCACAATAGCTCAGCCTAGTCAGAGCGAAGGGAGAGTAAACCATGAGATAGATAATAATATGAGAGCCCTAGATGGGATTCGGACCCATGACCTAAGGTTTACGAAACCTTCGCTCTGCCAGGCTGAGCTACTAGGGCGAAATGCGAAATGGACAAATGCACACGCTAATTTATAGATGAAGTCATTTTTTCACAAACAATCCAACCAACAGATGTGACTCATGGAAAAAGCCGCAGCATGTTTGGATTAAATATCGCTCTAACCTTTTTCCCGCCGTGAAGATATCCATATCCGGCCTCAGAGGGATATACGGTCAGGACCTTGATCTGCATCAGGCTGTCAGGTTTGCAGGCGCCTTTTCGTCTCTATTGAGATCAAAAGACCTGACATCGTGTGCCCTTGCAAGGGATACGCGCCCTTCTGGCAGGATAATTTCCCAAGCTGTTGCAGCCGGTCTTATGGCAAACGGGATTGATGTCTACAATTTTGGTATAGCTCCGACTCCTCTGGTCTTCAGGGAATCCCGAAAGGTAGGTGCAGGTCTTGTTGTGACTTCTTCTCATAACCCTCTGGAATGGAACGGCTTGAAGTTCATAATCAATGGCAGGGGTCTATTTGAAGACGAGCTGCGCGACATGATGGAAATCTACTCGCACAACGAATCCCATGCAGCTCCAGCTTCAAACCCCGGCTCTGAGTTTGAGGGTCATCCGACCTACCTGGAAGAGGTGGCAGACCTTGTGGGCAGAAAGAGCCAGGATAGCAGAGTAAAGATCGGTCTGGACCCCGGAGGCGGGGCTGCCTGCGGATATGCCGGCAGGCTTTTCAAGCGGCTTGGCTTTGCATTTAGCAGCATAAACGATGTGCCCGGAGTTTCTTCAAGAGGGCCTGACCCCACTGCTGACGAGCTTGGCGACCTGCAGGGCCTTGTAAGGTCAGGCGGTCTTGATTATGGATTTGCGCTCGACCTGGACGGGGACAGACTTGTAGTAGTCTTGAGCAAAGACGCAGGCAACCCAAATCCACAGGCAAGAGTAGAGAAACTTGGAGCTGACGCTACCCTGCTTGTCTGCCTGGCTCGGGTTATACAGATGGGCATGACCAAGTTTGTTACAAGCATCGATACAAGTGTGGCCATCGAAAAATATGCAAAAGAGCATGGCGCAAGGGTAGATTATTCCAAAGTCGGCGAGGCAAACGTTGTAAACAAGATGCTACAGGTAGGAGCTGACGCAGGCGGCGAAGGCAGCAGTGCCGGCTTTATCATGCCCGGCTTTAACATGTGCAGGGATGGGTTTTTGGCAAGTGCAATAATTGCCACCCTTGACAGAAAAATAGTCAGCGAATGTGTCGAGTTTGCATCGCAATTTGCACAGATAAGGACAAAAATCCCTGCAGAGTCGGCGCTCCATTCCAGGATAATGAGCAGGCTTCCTGAACTGCTTGCCAGAGAGTCATCTGATATACTGGAAATTGACGGCATCAAGGCTATAATAGACGAAAATTCATGGGTGCTTGTGAGGCCATCAAATACAGAGCACGCAATCAGGATCTCGGTTGAATCAACCCGACAGAAAGCCCGGCCACTTTATGACAGAGTCAGCAAAGAGATACTCGGCATCTGCGAGAATCTGCGATGAACGAAAAAGAGATCATTGAGCTGTTTGCTGCCAGGCTTGGCCTGCAGCGAAAAAGGATGGGCCTTGACGATATTGCCATAGTCAATGCCGGCTCTGAAATTCTGGCCTTCAAATGCGATATGCTGGTCGAGAGCACAGACGTGCCAAAAGGCATGGAGCCCTGGCAGGTTGCAAGAAAGAGCATAGTGTCATGCGCAAGCGATCTTGCTTCAAAAGGCATCGCTCCCTACGTCGCTCTTGTATCTCTGGGAATTCCGAAAGGTTACCCAAGCTCGCACATTGAAGGTCTTGCAGATGGATTCAAGGCTGCATCTGGAGAATTTGGAGTCAGAATAGTAGGCGGAGATACAAACGAGTGCAGCGAGCTTGTGATCGACTGCAGCATGATAGGAAGGGCGGGCATGAGGGATAGAAAAATACCTTCAAGGCAAGGCGCCAGGCCCGGAGATATTGTTGTTGTTTCCGGGGCATTTGGCTATGCTTCCAGTGGCCTCAAGATCCTGATTAATGGAGCAAAGGCAGGGGAACAGTTCAGGAAAAAGGCTGTGGAATCTGTCCTGATGCCTGCTCCCAGGCAAAAATTTGGGATTGCCATGGCGAAATATTTTTCCTCGTCCATGGACTCTAGTGACGGCCTATCGACCTGCCTGTACGAGCTGGCAAGAGCAAGTAAGGTAGAGATCTTGATTGATAGCGAAAAGGTACCTGTTCCTGCAGGCCTTGAGGAGTTTGCCAGAGAAAATGGTCTTGATACTGGCACTCTGGTCTTTCACGGAGGAGAGGAATTTGAAATAGTTGCTACAATTCCAGAGACCAGAATGGAAGAGGCTAGAAGGTATGCCAAAAAGATGAACCTGGACCTTTACGCAATAGGCAGGGTGGTGAAGAGAGGCAGGGGAACAGTAGTTGTAAAGACTGGCAGTACAAGGCGCCAGCTTGAGGACAGAGGCTACATCCATCTTGGCTGACAAGGTTTTTAACTCCGCCTTTTTCTAGTCTAGTCTGCATACTATATGTCAGAAGCAACAGGTGCAGATAATACCGTTACCCAGAACAAGTGGGGTGTAGCCCACATCTTTAGCAGTTACAATAACACCCTTGTCCACATAACCGACCTGAGCGGAAGCGAGACTATATCCTTCAGCTCCGGCGGAAGGCACGTAACGGCAGACAGGTACGAATCTTCCCCCTATGCTGCAATGAAATCAGCCGTAGCGGCAGCCGAGGTGGCCAAGACAAAGGGCATAAATGCACTGCATATACGTGTCAGGGCAGTGGGTGGAGTCGGGCCGAGAATTCCAGGTCCCGGCGCACAGGCTGCAATCAGGGCCCTTGCAAGGGCAGGCTTTAGGATTGGCAGGATTGACGATGTCACGCCAATTCCACACGACACGACAAGAAAGCCCGGCGGCAGAAGAGGAAGAAGAGTGTAAGCATAGCATTAGGCTACTCTGCCTATCATGCCAAGCTGAGAAACAGTACAGATACCAGTCCAACAATAGCCTGTGAAATCAATTCGGTACATGACGGAATTCGGCTATATTTGCTGCTACGCATTTAGAAATGTAAAGTACTCATGCCTTAAGTAGCTCGCCTGCCCTTGAAACAAAAATCTCAGCAACCTTGACCAGATTTTCAGCTTGATCCGAAGAAATAGAGCCGGCTTGGTCGCACCAGGATTGATTTCTACGCTTTCGGGCATTATCAAAAGCCCTGATCAAATTACTTCCTATTTTGGCAGAATATACTGCTTGCATGAATGAAACCACCGCGACATGGTGCTCACGGCTCAGCGGGCGATAGCCTTTCGCAAACATCAATGCCCTTGAAGCCTGAAGCATGGCATTGTATGCTATATTATGGGCAACCTCCCATTCTCAGATTGCCAGAATATTTCTGGCAGATTTGATATTGCTTTTTGCTATCTCCATGACATTCTTGATCTATTCAGAATCAGACTCAAATTTTTCTATCAGCCTGTTCTTTAATAGATCGCTTAAAGTCATCAGTATCACCGATTATCATTATAACTGGGTTTTTTGAAATCTCCCTTAGGAGCGGTATCTTCTGCTCTGACTTTTCTGCAAATGCCCTTTCGCTCCATATAACGTAGTTGATTTCGCGACCTATTCTACTTTGTGCTTTCATCATCAAATGTGCAGCTTTGTCTTCATCTATTTCCCCCACAATCAGTAGATCAATATCGCTGCTCGCCACTTCGGTACCCTTAGCAAAGGAGCCATAGACCAGAGCATATCTTATCCTGTTTCTTTCTTTCTTTAGTAATTCAAACAGTTCCGGTGCCACTCCCTCAGTCTTGAGAAATATCTTTCTGAGTTCTTCCACTATGGAAGCAGACTTGTTGATGCGATAGAATACCATGTTTCCTTGCCTTTTTTCTATCAATATACCAAGATCCTTGAGATTGTGAAGTTCTTTCATTACATAAGGTGGAGATATGCCAGTCCTTCTTGCCAACTCCCGTATATGAAATTCACTGTCTCTGTTGAAGAGAAATGTTTCCAGTATCTTTACTCTGGCTTTGGAAGTGAACAGGCTTTCTAGCATGTTAAGTAATTATTAACACTTATTAAAAATTCTTAACACTGCACTACAATTCTAAAACTTATTTGTTCACATTGTCATACTAGGGCATAACATCAAGGCACCATTTCTCTGGCTATTTTCAGTTGTGCACCGCAGTTCTTGCTTTGCAGGTTGCCTGCCAGCCAGGAGACTATTTTATCGACAAGCCTCTTGCCCTTCAATCTGTCAATTTCCCTGCCATTTCTTTCGTACAGCTTTTCTACAAACTCGGCAGAAAGGAAAAGCTTTGCAAAGGACCAGCCGGCGGTAGTTATAGGCTCGTCCAGAGCAAATGCATTCTGAAGCTTCAACGAGCTCTGATATTCGTTCAACAGGTTTCTGGCGATTTCGGAATCTGATTCAAAGTTTATTGTTTGAAAGTCAAGTATAAAGGTGCCAAACTCCATTTCTTTCCTTTTTCTCCTCCAGCTATCTTGTAGCTGGTCAGCCTGACAGATAGATATTGTTTTTCTCTTCTCCGTTCTTTTCTTCTTATTTTCTGCTATCTACCTACTCTACTCTATTCTACTCTATTCTACTCTACTCTGTATTCTGGTCAGTACTTTGCTGCTTCAGCTTGTCAGAAAATGATATGAGCTTGCCGTGATCTTCGACTTTTATTGTTGTGTTGACGCGCACGCGGAGACCGACTGACCTGAAAAGCGCCAGAAGCTCGCCTCCTGATATTCTCTGCTGAATCTCGCCAGACCTGACAAGCTCGGCAATTCTGCCGACTATTGCCCTTGTCTGCACAGGGTATTGTGATTCTGCCAGCCGCAGCACCTCATCAGCCCTGTCATAGAGATAAGGCGCAAGGATCTGCCGGTCAGATAACTGGGAGCTTTCTTTCTTTGCTTCCTTTGCTCTATCCTTCGTTTCTCTTGCCTTTTCCAGCGCAGCTTTTTCTTGGAGCTCTTTTAGCTTTCTTGCCTTGATGATGGCGATATCAGGATCTTCTGGCTCCGGGCTACTGGAAGGCACCGACACTAGCCTTTTATCACCCCGATCGGGACAAGCCTTACCACCTTGGTGGCTATACCTAGCGAATGAGATACGTCCGCAACTGCATCCACGTCCTTGTAGGCCTCCGGCGTCTCTTCTACAACTCCTTCTCTTGTTAGTGCCTTCAGATAGATCCCCTTTGATTCAAGCCCGCCCCTTACGCCTTCCGCTGTGTAGCTGCGCTTTGCAGCAGACCTTGACATAGTTCTGCCAGCGCCATGTGCAGTAGAGCCAAAGCTCAGGTCAAGGGATTTTCTGTTGCCAAGCAATATCCAGCTGGCTGTGCCCATGGAACCGGGTATGATAACAGGCTGGCCGATATCCCTGTACCTGCCCGGGATCTCTTGCATGCCTGCAGGAAAAGCTCGGGTAGCGCCTTTTCTGTGGACAACAACCTCTCTGGTGCCTTCGCCGTCAATGCTGTGGCGCTCCACCTTGGCTATATTATGCGCAACATCATATACAAGTTTCATATCCAGGTCCTGCTCGCTTTGCCTGAAGACCCGCTCAAAGGTCTTTCTTGTCCAGTGAGTTATCATCTGCCTGTTGGCCCATGCAAAATTCAGCGCAGCATACATTGCCTTGCGGTAATCCTGCCCTTCCTTTGAGTTATTCGGGACGCACGCAAGCTCCCTGTCTGCCAGCTTGAGCCCGTATCTGCGCAGAGCGCTCTCAGAAGCTCGCAGGTAGTCTGTACATATCTGGTGGCCAAAGCCCCTCGAGCCGCAATGGATAAGGACTGTCAGCTGTCCCGGCTTTTCTATCCCCATTGCCTTTGCGGCACGCTCGTCAAATATCCTGTCCACCTTCTGGACCTCAAGGAAATGGTTTCCGGACCCCAGGCTGCCAAGTTGAGGAGTTCCACGCTTTCTGGCAGTATCCGACACGCAGGCAGGATCTGCTCCGGCCATGTTGCCTCCTTCCTCGCATACTTCGGCGTCGTCTCTTGAGCCATATCCCCGCTCGACGGCCCATCCAACACCCTGCACCAGCAGGTCGTCAAGCTCTGACTTGGTCAGCTTGACTGCCCCTTCGCTTCCCACTCCAGAAGGCACAGATTTGAAAAGGTCGTTAACAAGATCTTTTAGCCTGGGCCTCAGGTCGCTTTCAGTCAGGTTGGTCTTGATCAGCCTGACGCCGCAGTTGATATCATAGCCGACCCCACCGGGGCTTATCACACCTTCCTCTATATCAGTTGCAGCCACCCCTCCGACAGGGAACCCGTAGCCCTCATGTCCATCAGGCAGGACTACCACGTGCTTTCTTACGCCCGGAAGGGTTGCGACATTTGCTGCCTGGTCGATGGTCCTGTCTGTGACCATTTTTGTGACAAGGGCTTGATTAGCGTAAATTGTGACAGGCACCTTCATGCCTTTTGATTCATCTTTTTCTATGCGGAACTCAAGATCGCTTATTTTTTTGACCCGATGGCTTCCGCTTTTTGTTAAAAGTTCATTGCTCATGATCGACTGAGTGATTTATCTTTGATCCAGTTATTATAAGCCTTGCTTCATAACGCAGATTCCTTGAAAGAAAATAGCGACATGGAAAAAAGTATTGCAATGACAGGTTGATCAGTTAGATTGGAACAAAAAATGAAAATAGCGATTGTTTTATTAGCTGAGATAAGAGTCGCGATGAACCTTGTGAATTCAAGTATAGTATAGATATGTACGGCCGCTTGACAGTCAGGTATTAAATGGTTATTTTGGGCTCTATTTCTATTGCTCTATTTGGCACACCATACTCTTGAATTCTAAATCTCTTTTGCATCTCTGTTGGCGACAGGCCAAGAATTGCTTTCCGATTAGGAATTATCTGCAGGCTAGCTAGCTCAACTATCTTCGCATGAATGTATAGCTAATTGCGCCATTCAGCAATCAATTGAAGAAATGAAAATAAAACCTGATTCAATCATGATATATTTGTGATTCCTTCAAATAATATAGACAGTGTATACTGGATACAGCAACGATACCAGTTCACTGCTTCGTGTTTCAGATAGCCTCTTTCTTGTTGGATGTGGCATAGCACCAATGTATGAAAATGTAATGTGGGAATCGGGAATATCAGAGGGCGATATAATATCGGTAACAGGCAGGAGAAAGACACTCGCAACATGCTATTCGACAAATTACTCTCCTTTTATGTCTGCTGCAATGCTAGCTCAATACAAGCCGGAAAAAGAGCAGGGCCCCTACGAATTGGATTCTAGAAAACTGATATGGCTAGATGCCGTAGTGAGGACAAATGCACAGGTTAAAGTGGGCGACTATGTGAAGGTAAAGAGCGTCATTTTTCCCTTCATGTCAATTGCTAGCACTATTGAAGTAATCCCGCTTATCGAAGAGATCAGACTTGATAGCAGTACACTGGCAAAGTGGATGCAGAGTTTGCCAATAATAAAAGGAGACCTGATTTTGTACCATACGCTGGAGCCATTTTATTCTTCAACGGCCGAGCCGAAAGGCTCACTGTACAAAGTTATCAAGACAGTGCCAGATAATATTGATTATGGAGTAAGGCTAGACCGGAACACAGCAATCAGGATATTAAGGGATTAGCGAATATTGTGAAAGGACACATTTTAATTATTCATATAGCGAACTGATGCAATTAGACAAGGAAAGACAAGGCAGGATGTCAGGAAAGGTAATAATGGACAAAGATAGGCTAGTTTTTGAGCTTCATGGCATTGATAGAATTCTTGCCGTCAAGAGGACTATTTCTGTGCCGCTCAAACACGTTGTTTCAGTATCGACAGAAAGGGTTGACTGGAATCTTTTCAAGCACCTGAGAGTAGCAGGGACAGCCATTCCTGGCGTAGTAAAAGATGGCAGGTTCCTTACATCTGAAGGATTGGTATTTTTTGAAATGCACGACCCGGACAAGTGCATTACCGTATCTTTGTCAGACGAAGTATACAAGAAAATTGTCTTTGAAGTAGAAGACAAGGACTCGGCGGCAAAAATGATTGAAGATGCAATCAAAAAGCAGGCAAAAGATTGACCAGTCAGGTCAAATGAATCTGTTAGCTCAGGCCAGAGAAATTTTGGGGCTTTTCCATTATCATAGCTTTGAAGCATAAGACCTGGCTTTTGCAAGAAAATCTACTATGTCGCTCCTCTTTGCCAGGCGGCTCAGATATTTATTGTCAAGTGAATCTGAGAATATCTTTAGAAGTGCTACTGCCTGCTCAAAGTCGCGTTGTGGACTGCTCTTCCAGAATTTTGCAGAATATAATCTGCTTGCTATGAGGTCCTCCGGGGCTGCGACTTTCAGCTCAAACCCCTTTACTTTGAATGTTCTCAGCTTGGGTGTTTCTCCGCTATACATCGCGGTAATGACTTGGATTACTATATTCAGCTCCTGATTGAACCATAGCTGGTTATCCTCCTTACCAAATCCAAGCTTGTTAAGCAATTTTTCGGTTTCCATTTTATTGCTGACAAGAAGGTCGCAGTCAGATGTAGCAAACGTACCACCCGTATAGAGGTCTATTGCCTCACCACCAACTAGGATAGCATCAACACCAGCCGCCTTTAGCTTGTCTGCAAAAAATGCAAGGAAATACAGCCTTCGCCTGAATAGATCCTTTTCTTGCTTCAGCTCCCTATATTCTGCCGATGACCTCAGGCGGCCTGATTTTGATTTCAAGCTTATCACTACATTTTCAGAACAAAGATACCATTATCTTCTATGAATTTTTCCTTGAAAGCTATCTGTGATGACTTGACAAGCGCAGCCAGCTCTCCACGTACTCTCTTAGACACAATTTTGTTAAAGCTTGTTGTTTTAAGTGATTTGCCAAGAGGCTCATTGGATTTGATGCTTTTATCAAGAAGAATGATTTTTGCCATTCTTTCAGCCTGCGCCTCAGAAGAAATCCACTTTTCCAAATCCACGACGCCAGCTGTAGATTGTTTTAACGAGTGCAAGAAGTCATCCGCGGCTCTTCCTGCTCCCCCCGATAGTTTGTAGAGCATCTGGTTCTTGTTATTTGCTTCAGATTCGACTATTCCAAATTCAAGGAATTCCTTTAGATAACGATACGTTGCGGCAGGGTCAAGACCTCTGGCAACAGCAATGCTATATGCAGTCATGGGCTGCTTTGATTCTGCCAATTCTTCCAGTATAGCAAAGCGGATTTTTCCTCCAAGCAACTCTGCCATTCTGCTCATGCCAGTTCTTGGTGAAAGGAAATATATAAGCACTTGGATTTTAAATCTAAATGGTATGAAGCGACGTATGCCTGCAACCGGACAGTCGATTGTTCAATGGTGGATTTTTATTTCGCAACATAACTTGCCTAGATTCTTGTAAAGTTCTTTTGCCAAAAGATAGCGCTGATCACCTGTCAATAATAACCTGTAAACACCATAACAGGTCCCGCAGTTGGCAAGGTTTATTTTCCTAGCAGTTTGCTCTTTCTTCGCTACAAATGCCTATCCTGCCAATAGACTCTGGACGGTATGGAAGCAAGGAAATCAGAGAGATATTTGAAGAAGAAACAAGGCTCAGATACGAGCTTAGTTTTGAAGCGGCAGTTGCCCAGGCCCAGTCAAGCATTGGCATGATCCCAGAGCCTGCAGCAAAAGAAATTGCCAGACAAGCCAAGTCAGGCAAGGTGACATTAGCCAGAGTCAGAGAGCTGGAATCTGTCAGCGAGCATGACACTGCAGCTATTGTCGAGGCACTTGCCGAGCAATGCAGCGCATCATCAAAGCCGTGGATACACTACGGCCTTACAAGCAATGACGTGGTAGATACCTGCACTTCGATGCAGATGAAGGATGCTTTTTCCATAATGGAGCCCAAGATTGCCAGGCTGGCAGGCCTTTTTGTGGACAAGGCAGTAAAGTACAGGAGCCTTCCGGCAGTAGGCAGAACGCACGGGCAGCATGCAAGCATAATCTCGTTTGGGTTGAAGTTTGCAGTCTGGGCATCAGAACTGGCCCAGCATTTGCAGAGGATTCAGGAGGCAAAAAAGAGGTTCCTTGTTTGCAAGGCCTTGGGAGTGGTGGGGACAGGGTCGCTGATGGGAGAAAAAGCAATCGAGGTGCAAAAAATCGCAGCCCAGTCGCTTGGGCTTTACCCGGTCGATGCTGCGACTCAGGTTGTACCCCGGGAACGCTATGCCGAGATGATTTTCCTGATATCTCTGGTGGGCTCTACGCTTGACAAGGTCGCAATAGAGGTAAGGAACCTGCAGAGAACAGAGATAGGAGAGGTGGCAGAGCCATTCAGAAAAGGCCAGATGGGAAGCAGCGCCGTGCCGGTCAAACGAAACCCGATCAAGAGCGAAAGGGTTTCTTCCCTTGCCAGGCTGCTGCGTTCCTTTGTCGGAGTTTCCCTTGAAAATGTCGGGCTGTGGCATGAGCGCGACCTTTCAAACTCGGCAAACGAGAGGTTCACGATACCCATGGCCACAATACTCCTCGACGAGATGCTAAACGCCATGATCAGGGTAGTCTCCGACCTTGCTGTAAATACAGACAGGATAACGGCCAACCTAGAAGCAACCAAGGGCCAGATCTATGCCGAGTTTGTGCTGGAGGCTTTGGTAAAAAAAGGCATGCCGAGATTCGAGGCATACCGTGACATACAGAGAATAGCGTTTGAAGCACACGATAAAGGCAAGCACTTTCTTGATGCGATAAAACAGGACAAAAAACTTGCAGGCAAATTGACTGCTAAAGAACTTGGCAGAATCTTTACACCAGAAGAGCATCTTGGCGCCTCTTCAAAGATCATAGATAGAGTCGCAGAAATGGTAAGAAGGTCTACCAAGAACATGGCCTAGGCAAATGATGGCGCGTTTCATTAACTGCAATCAACTGATCAATCAGTTTGTTTGTCTATCTACATTCATATCAATAATAATCACATTCGCCGCCGCTGCTTTTGTTGAGCTTTGAAATGCTTGTGGATAAGTGACCCGTACTGTATTGCCTTTTTTGGCTTCATGGCGGCTTCTTCCGGAACCCCGATTGAAAGGGCAACCTGCCTCAGGATGTGTTTTCGGAGCAGATCGTCTTTTCCGTTTATCTTGTGCTCGATTGGAATTGTCTTTGCAAAATCTATAAATGCAGAGGATAGAAACGGCTGCCTTACCCTCACGCCCACCTGCTCTGTTATTCTAGATATCTCTGCCATCAGGTCAAATTCATTTGCTATTTTTTCATCCATGAACTTTTCAATAGCCTCTTTTCCCAGATCAAATACGAGCCTGTACCCGTTGTATCCGCAGAATAGCTCGTCGCATCCATTTGCAGTCAAAACATTGTCCAGGCCGCTCTCTTTGGCAAGCCCTGCTATGAACGAGAATGCAACACAATTTTCGATGTGGGAGGTGTTGCTGCAGCCAATTTTTTCCCTGATATCTGCCAGAGTCTTTTGAAAATTCAAGCTATCAAGTAAAGAGATTTTGTGAGGCAACTCCATCAAGGCAGAGATCTTTTTTGAAAACTCGATGTCATGGGAACGGGGAAAGCCAATTGTCAGCAACGTAACATCTTTGCCAAGTTTCTGGCACACCTTTGCGAGAAGCGAGCTGTCAATACCTCCGGAGAAAGCTACGGCGACCTTGGCTTCCTGAATAGTCGTGTCTACTGCGCTGAGCAGGGCCTTTTCCAGATCTTGCTGCATAACACGGGTACTGTGCACTGCCTGAATGCCTTGAGGAACCCAAATTAACCGTTTATATATACTCGTCCCCAATTTTTGGCAGGTTATCCATATAGATGCCTAGAGAGAGGGTCGTGCTTGACAGTGACCTGCGCTATATTGACAACAAAGGGAATTTGTTACGCACCCGCACCGAGCTTTCTGTAGCAAAGACACTATCTTTTCTGGGGCTGGACTATAATTATGATGTCAAAGTAGCCCTCAAGGATGGCACCTTTGCAAATATCGATTTTATGACATCTGGCGGCAAGTACATCGAAGTGATTGACTCGGAGGCTGACGCTGACAAATTTGTGCGAGCAAAAAAGTCGCTCGGGGCAGACATAATCTCACTGGGCCATTCAAAATATGCAAGCAAGATAAAAGAGCTTGATTCTCTGTTTATGTACGACAGCTCTGGCCAGATGCAGACAGGCTCTATCTTTATAGAAGACCCATCCCTTGCGTTTGACTATGCCCACATCCTCCCACTTGTGGAAAAATGCTCTGTGCTCCACGGCCACACTTCAACTGTGATGGTCGAGATAATCGGCAGCATGAAGAACAATCTGGTCATTGATTTTGGTGAAGCCAAGAGGATAATCAAAGATACACTTGGGGCAATAGACCACAAGTTCTTTATCAACAAAGAGTACCTGCAAAAAGAAGACCCGGTGCACTATTACGTTGCATTCGAAGGCCCGAGGGGCTACTTTAACCTGCAGCTGCCAAAGTCTACAACCTACATGATGTCAGGAGAGGCCACTGTAGAGAACCTCTCGACAGAGATAATCCGGCTTCTTGCGCCAAGGATGCCCCCGAACGTGGAAGCACTCGGAGTTTACATTTACGAAGGAGTCAACAAAGGTGCCCATATCATTGCAGGGGTAAAGAAGGAGAAAGATCAGAGTGAAGAGGAAAGACCAGCTAAATGATGGATTGCAGGTTGAAAGTAACAGATAGGAAAAAAGTAATGCAATGGCGCCTGCTTCAGAACAACAAGATACAAAATAACAAATAACAAAGGCAGAGCAGAGCGGAGCGAGCAGGCAAATGCCAGCTACACCAACAATCACAGCAAACCGAAAGAAAAGGGAAAAAGGAAAGGAAAGGGAAAAGGCACCAGATGCTCTGGTTATGCTCTCAGGCGGGCTTGACTCTGCAACGTGCCTGTACTGGGCCAAGAAAAAGTTTGGCCACGTCAGGGCAATTACGTTCAATTATTTTGGCAGGCTTGAAAATGAAAAAATGGCTGCAGAGAAGCTGGTAATGCACGCCGGGCTGACAGACCCGATAGTTGTGGAGCTGCCGTTTCTGAAAGAAGCCTCTGACTATTATGGCAGAGATCCAGAGAATCCCAAAGCCGGCAATGCTGCAGTGCTGTCGTCATATGTACCGGCGAGAAATCTGATATTCTATTCTATAGCGGCACACTATGCAGAGTTCCTTGGTGCAAAGTGGATAGTAGGTGGCCACAATAGCCATGATGTCATGTTTTTCAATGATGCTTCCAAGGACTATATACAAAAGATAAACTCGCTGCTAAAAGAAGGCTGCCTGTTCTGTGACGGCAGGCCGTACCAGATAGTCCTGCCTCTGGCTGAAATGAACCGAAAACAGGTCATAAAGCTGGCGATGGAGCTGCATGTGCCAATCGAGCTTACGTGGAGCTGCCACGACAAACAACCAATGCATTGCGGCAAATGCTATGCATGCGCGCAAAGGATCGAGGCGTTCAGCTCACTTGGGCTGACAGACCCGGTTTTTGCAAAAAAGTAGGCTTGTACTGTAACTCTTTTCTGGTTTATCTTTCAGCTAAAAGGTAAGAGCTTATTGGGACGTACTGCAAAGATCGCACCGGCTAGAGGTGGCCAACATGTGCCTTGCCGATCATAACATTTCAAAAAAGATGGCGCTTCCAATAAGCTTGCTCACATCCTCAGCCATGGCCCTAAACTCGCTTCCATTTGGGATCAGGGTTACGCTTCCGGGAGGAATGCCTATCACCACTGTGGCCGTAATAGCCGGCGTAATTATAGCACTGTCAGAAGCTGCCGAGAGAAAGCAGCCAATCAAGAAGAGCCTTACAGACGACAGGACGCTAAATGCAATTGCTCTGGTCCCGGGCATTTCTGGCTTTGTAGTTATTGCCAGACTTGTAAGGGATACACTTCCTGCAGCCAAAAAGCTGGCAGACAAAAAGCAGGTCACTGCAGATCATGACAGGTACTGGAGGTCTGCAGTGCACTAGTTGTTCTCTAGCTAGTCTTCGCAGATAGCATGCAGCAGAGATAAGATAACTAGCCTGCAGCGGGATCACGATAGAATGTTTTATAACGCTCTACGGGTTGACCAGATAATAATTAGCTTGGAAAAAATTCAATTTTTTGCCGAAGGGCAGATAGAGAAGGGTTACTACATCGGCAAGGTTACCATGAACAAAGTATCTGATATGTTCAGTTCAAAGGATCAGAAAAGAGAGCTCAAGGTATACAACGTCACCTTCCATGACGGAGCAAGAACAAGGCTGCACTACCACGAATCCGATCAGATGCTGATAGCCATGGAAGGTGAGGGCATGGTAGAGATTCTGGAAAAGGTAGAACAGACAAAAGACGGCAAGTACGAACTTGTTATTGCAGAATCTGCGCATTTTAGCAACGGGGAAGCAGTTCTGATTCCAGCAGGCAGAATCCACTGGCATGGCGGGATAAAAGGCAAGGGCAAGTTCTCGCATATAGCAATCTTGAGAAACGTCAACACAATGTGGCTCTAGCTGGACTGGACTGGGCCAAATCGCAGCTGGCTTGGCACAGTCTGCCTGTCTGTCTATCTATGTATCTATATATGCTATATAGTTAAAGTCGAATGGCTATATATCTCCCAAGCTCCCATACTGCCACGTAGAATAAGATGCCAGCTAGCTTTCTTTCATGGATGCGATCAAACGACAAGACAATACTTTCCGAACTGGAGAGCCAGGGAGCCAATCTGGTAGAGGCTACCGGCGCACTTGTTGACATGCTGACCAGTACGGGCAATTTTGCGACCCAGAGGGAGAAGATCAAAGACCTGGAACACCAGGGAGACGAGATCGCCCACAGCCTCTTCAATGCTGTCGACCAGACTTTTGTGACCCCTATAGACAGAGAGGATATTTCAAGGCTCACAAGCGCCATTGACGAGGTGCTTGATTACACTGACGGCACTGCAGACAGGTTTGTGCTTTTCAAGATAAAATCAGCAACCCCCTACATGCTAGAGCTTGCAAGGGTTTTGCACTCTGCTTCGCAGGAGGTGAACCTGCTTGTAACGAGGCTCAAAAAGCTCAAAAATGCAAAGGACATGGTAGAGCATTGCCGCAACATCAACAACTATGAACATGAAGCAGACAGGATTTACAGGACAGCAATAGCCCAGCTTTTCGAAACAAACGATGCAATCGAGATAATAAAGCTAAAGGAGATCTATGAGAATCTTGAAGGGGCTCTAGACAGGTGCGCGGACGTGGCAGACGTGGTTGAAGATATTGCCCTGAAGTACGGCTGAGCAAGTAAAGATCGAATGCTTTCGTGTTATTTGGGGTAAGGTTGCTATGCCAGAAGCTGGAGTTCCTGTGATGGCTGTCTATGGCGCCATAGCCATAGCTTTAGCGTTTGATTTTCTCAATGGGTTCCACGATGCAGCCAACTCGATTGCCACAATAGTAGGGACCAAGGTGCTGAGGCCAATCCAGGCGGTGGCAATTGCCGGAGCCGCCAATCTGGCTGGCCCTTTTATTTTTGGCACGGCTGTTGCTTCAACTGTTGGCAAGGGAATAATACAGCCAGAGTTTTCTACCGTCTATGTTATCGCAGCAGGGCTGGTGGGCGGGCTGATATGGGATCTGCTGACATGGTATTTTGGCCTGCCGTCTTCTAGCAGCCATGCCCTGATTGGTGGGCTTATCGGGTCTGCGCTGGCTGTCGGCGGGATAGACGCTGTCATATGGGGTCAGGGAATACAGAAAACTCTGATCTTCATGGTTGTTTCACCCCTAATCGGTCTGGCGATCGCCTACGGGCTGACCCTGGGGTTAATGTTTGCCCTCTACAGGGCAAGGCCTGACAAGGTCAACAAAGCATTTGGCAAGCTGCAGATTGCATCGTCTACTTTTTTCTCATTGACCCACGGGGCAAACGACGGCCAGAAGACAATGGGCGTCATTACAGCCCTTCTGATAGCTGGCGGGATGCTGGGCTCAAAGGCATTTGCGGTGCCGGTACCGGTCATCATGGCGGCAGCCACAGCAATGTCACTAGGCACATTTTTTGGCGGATGGCGGATTGTAAAGACAATGGCTTTTCGACTGACAAGCCTCAAGCCGTATCAGGGCTTTTGTGCCGAGACAGGCGGAGGAGCAATACTTACGGCGATGGCCTGGCTTGGCATTCCAGTTAGCACCACGCATGCAATCACCGGATCCATCATGGGGACCGGCGCCACGAAAAGGTTCTCTGCAGTAAGGTGGGGCCTTGGCAGGCGCATAATCTATGCATGGGCAATTACCATACCAGCAAGCGCGGCCATTGCAGCTGCTTGCATGCTGGTCTTGAAGGCCATGACATGAATTAGTGAATGACGGGTAAATGAATGAGTAAATGAATTAAACTGTAATTTTGTTGCATAATAAATGGCAGTCCGACCGGGGGTAATAACATATGCAACAAATCCATCTGTTAGCATGCGGCTTATGTTATGTTTTTCGAAGTCACGGAAATCTCTGATCCTTTATTAGTATCCAGACTCGTATAATGGGGAGATTGGCCTCTGCGAGCGGCGCGCAGGTAGACGTCAGCAAACTGGCTACTTCCATAATGGACGACCTTTCTGCCATTCAGCTTGAACCTCGCCCTCATTTCAGGGTATTACCACCGCGAAAGCAGCAAGATGAACCCAACTCTGGGAGGTTGGCGGACGAAACGAGGTCGGATACATTCTGGAAGACAAAAACATAGAGAACCAGACTTACACAACTAAAATGGTTTTCAAGGCTAGGAGCTCTTTGACAAACTTCGTGGATATCGAAGTGAACGTGAGGAGTATCTTCGGTTCTTCCGGAATCCAATTAAGTATAAAAATTGCAGATGAATCAACCGAGCAAACCTTTTCAGGGAGAGAAGCAACGATAGAAGTCCCAATCATAGGTGGTTCTGAGCCACGTCCCATCAAGCTCCGTATGGTTAAGGACGTAAAACGCAATTCTAACGTAAACCGCTTGCTCTTCAAGCTAGCAAACGAGACTGAAACCGATAGAATCAAGGAAGGACAGCGAACCTTTGAATTTGGTAGTTTGTTGGACTTATCGATCAGCGAGCGGACGGATGGACCCATTCAGTGTAAGCCGAGCGAAGTAAAAGGGTATGGTCTCTTGCCACTCGAACAGAATGACAAGAATTCCATATTATTCCAAGATTATTACATTGCTCCGACAAATCTCCCGAGACCGAAGGCCGGAAAAACCATCATCAAGGAATTGTCAGAGCGGATAAGGTCATGTATTGCTAAACAAATCGATCAATCAGTTCAAAAGTTTGTCGAATCGAAAATTGAAGCCAACGGCGGACGGCTATATGATTTCCAGAATAGGGCGATTACCGAAATCTTTACACAAATGCATGGCAATAGAGCCCCTTGCATTGTAATTGCAAGGACTGCCGCAGGCAAAACAGAAGCGTTCGCTATTCCAATACTTACTCGGATCCTAGATATGAAGAAGGCCGGTCTGAATGGGGTAAAGGCAATTCTATTCTATCCAACGAAAGCGCTAGCAAGCGATCAGCTTCAACGAATTTTCGAGTTCGCTGACTGGATCAATAAGGATGGTAGCGACAAACTTACTGTGGGCGTCTACCACGGGGATATTGAAGAACGGATATCGCTGAAGATTCCACTTCCGCTGCGGTGTGTCAGACATGAGGGTGAACTAGAAAAGGGCAATGTCACGCCTGCGGAGATTAGGCTTGTCTCTAATGAAAGAGGTGTACTTCGCTGCTCGAAATGTGGAAGCGAATATCCTTACATAATAGCAGATCGATACAATACAACCCTTCATCCGCCAGATATCCTCGTTTGTACGGCTGATATTATGAACAGAATTCTGATGGCCGATAGAAGGAGACATGTATTTCTTGGCGCAGAGACTGAAATAACGCATTGTCAAAATTGCAGATTGATACTCGATGACGGAAATACTTCTTGCTATAACTGCGGAGGTAAATCGTCTACAGTTTTAGTGAAGAGCAATACCCCACCCGATGTCGTTCTGTTGGACGAATTGCACTTGTTCAGCAGTTTATTCGGGGGTAATGTTGGTCACCTTCTCCGGAGATTAGAACATGCAATCGAGCATTACCACAGGAGAAATACACGCCCAAAGATTCAGTTCATAGCGACATCAGCAACCGTCAAGAACCCAATAGGATTCGGAAGAGATTTCTTTGACCGAGACGTAAGCGTCATCCAGACGACGGAGGAAGATTACGACTTCAGCAGAACCTATTCAAAAGTTGTCGTATTTGCATCTCCACGAGCCTACAGAATGATTGACTCAGTTTCATATTCACTATATCAGATGCTCGCAACTTCGAAACTTAGGATACTAACATTCGTGAACTCCTTAACATTGAGCAGTATGCTACTGAATCTAACGAGACAACGCCTATCAGCGGATCCTAGAACTGAGTCATTGGTGGATAATATTGATGGGCACAGTTCTAACTACACGCGACAAGAAAGAGCTGAGACGGAAGAAAAGTTCAATGCTGGAAAGATTAGAGTTCTTGTAGCAACAAGTACTCTAGAGGTAGGAGTTGACTTCAAAGGGTTAGATGGTCTTGCCCTCTACGGCGCTCCTTACACTTTCAATAATTATCTCCAACGTATTGGAAGGGCGGGACGGAATAATGATGCGATCGTATTTGTATTCCTGAACCCGGACGATCCAATCGATCTTTCCTATTTTAGGAATGCGATAAAACTGGCAGCGGATCCAACTTCCTTCGTTGAATATCCGCCTTTTCCAGTAGGAAATGAAGTCCTTAAACACAAGCATATGTTGTGCTCTGTCCTAGACATTTCCACAGTCCTAGGCGAAGACAGTTCTTTGCTCTTCAAGGAATTGATGTTAAAGAAGAGTATTTCGAATCCCCTGATACAGCAATACCTAGAAGAGATGTGGGATGCCAATAACATAAGAAGGGCGGCGGACCTCCTTCGTATAGCTCAAGGAGTCCCGGAGTCCCAGTTACAAGAATTCATTACAAAGAAGTTCAATCTATTTGATATGAGAAAGGTCGATGAAACGGTTCTGGTTGAGTTTGAAGAACCATATGACTACAAGTCTAGATTTACGCGCTCGACTGGAATGGCAAAAGGCCGTTACAAAGCACTCCGTTCAGCAGGCTTGACTTCTTCTGATATTGACACTTTGAAGAAATTAAAGGGTGGTTAATTGGTATATTTTAGAACTGATGAAGATAGCAATGACGCAATCAGGAAGTTCATGCTGCCAATGGATGAAAAGACATTCCAAACAGGTCTTTACCAGTACAAGAGCGCAATATACAAGACAAAGGCGATTGACGCAGGTTCTACTCTGATGTTCAATGAGGACGAACTTCGTATCCTAGTCGATAATTTTGATCGTATTTACGGAGACAATCCGGAACTGGCTAAGTTGCTAGAAGTCGAGGAGCTAAGAGAACTCCTAGGGTTGCTAAATAACATAGACGATCCAGAGGTTAAACGAGATCTGATAGCAAATCAGTTTGCCTGCCACAAAATGACTAGGGCCGAGGTACGTTTTGCAGACGACCTTTGTCAGTTCTGGTGTTCGAAATGCAAGAGACTCTTCTTTGAGGAAGAGGTCCAACGAAAGCGGGAGTACAATGTTTTCAAATGCCCAAACGATGGACGGACTCTGCAGATTACACCAATCTGGGTGTTAAAAGTGGAGACTGAGAAAAGCCCTACTACTCCATTACCTGTGTGGATATCCGGTGCTAATCTGAGTAGCCTCTGGGATGCGTGGAAAAATCACACGTCAGCTGCATGCCCGAAGTGTAACAAGGGGGTTCTAAATTCATACTACTCGAAAAATCCAGCAAGACTCATGGAGAGTTCTACTATTGTATGCAGCAACTGCAAGAACGAATTTAGACTGTACAGCGCTAACTACTCACTTACCAATGCGAGTGAAAATCTTTCCCAGCCGTTTCTAGTGTCAACCTACAGTAGGAACTCTTTGAAACTAAACAATTCGAATCTTGCAAGTCTATTGGAATCATCGCCTTGCTTTGACACTTCCTTTGTGGAGGAATTCCTGTTTGCCCCAGAGGCAAGAATCAAAGAGATCGTATTGGGTTATTTGTACGGCGCAAATATCACTAGAACTATCAAAGCCAAGAAGTTCGGAAGAGACATTAAGACTGGCGCTTTGTATCTCAGACTCAAATCTCACTATTTCGAGACTGTAAGCTCATATCTTAAAGAAGTCTTCAAGGAGCATCCTTCGTATTACCAGAAATACCAAGGCGTAACAGCCACGGACAAGGATCTCCACAAACTTGTTCTTCACAGTCTGGCGCACGCTTTCCTTACTAGACTGCCGGCGGTCTCTGGCGTTTCGCTTGATAGTTTTTCATACATTTACGACATGATAAATGATGCCGTGCTTGTGTACGAGGAAGCACCTGGAGGATTGGGAGCTTGTATAGAATTATCTAGATTTGACGAGCAGAAGAAGGAACCGATCATCCTCGAATTTTTCACAAAACTGAGAGAAAACATTGGCTCGTGCACCTGCGATGACAGATGCAAATACTGCATAGCTACAAGAGGTTGTCAAGAGTGGAACGAGGCTCTTTCGAGATTCACGCTAGGTCCACTCTTGCGCCTAGATGCTCAAGATATCTCGTGGGGATTTTAGAGCTTGGTTGCAACGTACGCGCTCAGCCAAATTCTAAAGGAACTATCAGAAATGTCTGGGCTTACAGTCGATGAAATTAAGACCCGCGCCAAGATCAATGAGCCAATCTTGTCAGCACTATTGTGGATGAATTCGATGGGTTTCGTTGAGCGTCATGAAGGTGATTCCCGACATCCTGTCATCGATGCAAAATGGACTCTAACTAAAGCAGGCCGAGCTTATCTTTCATACACTGAGAGTCATCCTAGTCCAGCCCATACTCCACCGACCTTCCAGCTACTTTTTGTGGCTCCACCAAGCTTAAAGAAACAAACCAGTTCTTTCCCATCATCTTCAATAGCAGAGGCACTAATCGATTTGCTTGGTTCCGCAAGAACCGAGGCGCTAGTGTGCTCACCATTTATCGATGAATTAGTAGTTCCAATAGTCGAAAGGATCGATCGCAATGTTAGGATCCGAATGCTAACAGAGAATGCGAGCTCGCCCTTTTTCACCAGACTGGTTAGACTTAATCCAAACATCGAAGTCAGATATCTGAAGGAGCGCTCTAAGGGAGTCCAGCTCTATCAAGTCCACGCCAAATTTGTCTGTGTCGATAGAAAATCGGCTATGATAATGTCGGCAAACATCAATGAACGTTCGCTGTATTACAATGTAGAGTTGGGCGTCTTGGTCTCTGATGAGCGCATCGGTGCCGAGCTGGCTTCATTCTTTACCACCGTTTTTGAGAATTCTAGGAAAATAGGGGAATAGACATAGTCGAGCATGATACGTTCGGAAATGAAAGCCGGGGCATGATAGACAACAATGCGCTAGCATCTTGCTACCGCCTGATGGGCGTTGCCTTTTGGGAGAGTGCAAAAAAATTAGAGGCAACATTGGAAAAACGAGATGACGGCTCTCCGGCGAAACTAACGGCAATTCCATTTTATTTTCTAGTTTCCCATGCTGCGGAGTTATTTCTTAAATCTGCCCTACTAAAAAGAGGGTTTACAGAAAACGACTTAAAGAAATATGATTATCGACATGATCTAAACACACTTTTGGAAGCATTACAGAAAAAGGGAGTAACGATAACACTGACTACAATAAATGTAATAAATGGTCTACATGCACGTCATAAGGATCATTCTCTTAGGTATGCCGGATCTCTATATGACGGTCAGAAAACCTATTGGGCTCCCGCATCTTTAATGCATCCTATGCTTGAAGAGCTACTACTTTTGACTAAGCTCTCAACTCAGGGAAGATGAAAAGCTAGCCAAAGCTTAGATATTCCAGTACAAAATGACATGTATTGACTTGTATTATCGGCGCACATTGTAAAGATGGAATAGTGATAATTGCAGATAGAATGTTGAGTGGAGGTAGAAGACCAAGATATGTTCAGAAAATTCATGGAGATTTTGAGCACATTGTTGTTGCTTATACGGGACGTGTTTGGTCGTTCGATGTATTTAGAAAATATGTTGTTGGGGATTATATAGTGACAAGAGATGCAACTGATAAATACAATCCCTATAACATCGTAGAAACATTATCCCATAGCGTAGGAAATTTTAACAGAATATATCGAATCTATATGTCTGATGATCATAAGGAGCATTTTAAATTTAAGATACTCATTGGAAAACATTTCCTCAAAAAGAGCGGCTCTGTTAACTTAAGGTAATTCGTATAGCTAGGATTGTCCTAGCTGTTCATTGCCATGAGAACCAGGACAAACCCAGCTATAGTAAGGTATGGACTGTACTTGTATTTTAGCTCTAG
>Ga0070740_10000690_pt1 | contig 61512 bp, 60 predicted proteins | sample Coa_R2_FD_67286 | JGI IMG/M metagenome (GOLD analysis project Ga0070740, IMG submission 67286) | Surface soil microbial communities from Centralia Pennsylvania, which are recovering from an underground coalmine fire - Coalmine... | ecosystem: Environmental > Terrestrial > Soil > Unclassified ... | reverse complement strand
TTGCGCGCCGGAGGAAGGCTCCGGCGCTCGCCTTGCGGCGCTCCGTCGTGGCGGTTTCTCGGCCCGGGCCGCGCTTTTCGTGAGGCGAAAGCCTCTCCGTCAGCGAGCTCCTCGCGCCGGCTCGTAGTGGCCGGAGGCGGTGCCCCGTGCCGTCCCGGACGCGCGGCAGCGGGCCGCGCGCGCAGGCGCCACATCCCGCTCCGCTTTCGAGACGCCTCTAGAAAACGCCCCTCGTGAGCGGGAGTAATAGGAATATAAGCCTTTTATAGAAGAAAGTCAAGCGCTATCATGGCCGGGTAGTGTCTCGGTTTCCCGTTTTCGTCATTACCGGGCCGTCGCGCCCGGCGAGCGGAACGCGAGCCGTGGCGCGGACGAGATCCGGTAATCCATGAAGACGTCCCGCGTACACCGCAATTCATCATAGATCACCGGGTCTCGCAGCGTCGGCCGCTCCCTACGCTCGCGGGACGCTGCGGCCCGGTGATGACAGAAAAAGAGACACTGCCCATGGCCGGGCTTGTCCCGGCCATCCACGCCTTTCTGCAGTTAGACCGTTAAGACGTGGATGCCCGCGGCAAGCGCGGGCATGACAAATAACAAGGCTTACACGCCGCCCGACAGAATCTCCGCGAACAGCTTCGCGTCGACATTCCCGCCGGACAGGACGACCGCGACCGTCTTGCCGCGCACATCGACCGCGCCCGCCAAGAGCGCCGCGAGCGCGACGGCCCCGCCCGGCTCGACGACAAGCTTCAGCTCGTTAAAGGCAAAACGCATCGCGTCCTTCACTTCCTCGTCGCTCGCGGCGACGCCCTCGCCGATCAGCTTGCTCGTGATTTGAAATGTGAGCTCACCCGGCCAGGGCGCGAGCAGCGCGTCGCAAATCGAGCCCGTGGCTTTTGCATTGTGCTCGCGCTTGCCGCTCCTGAAAGAGTGCGCGTGCTCGTCGAATCCCGCGGGCTCGACCGTGAGGATGCGAGCGTCCGGAAACCGATCCTTGACGGCAAGCGCAATTCCCGCCGCGAGGCCGCCGCCCGAGGTCGGCATCAAGACGACTTCCGGCGCAAGCTTTTGCGCGCTCAAATCCTCGCAGATTTCCCGGCCGATCGTGCCCTGTCCGGCGATCACGAACGGATCGTCGAACGGCCGCACGAGAGTCGCGCCGCGTTCCTTCGCGATCTTTTGCCCGATCGCCTCGCGGTCTTCCTTCTCGCGGTCGTAGAGCACCACCTCCGCCCCGTGGCCTTTGGTGCGCTCGATCTTCGCCGCCGGCGCGTCGGACGGCATCACAATGAGCGCCGGCAAGCCGAGAAGCTTTGCTGCGCAAGCCACGCCTTGCGCATGATTGCCGGAGGAAAAGGCGACCACGCCGTTCTTCTTTTCGCTCGCCGGGATGCGCGAGATGCGATTGTAGGCCCCGCGAAATTTGAACGATCCCGTCCGTTGCAGCACTTCCGGCTTGAGGAAAACGCGCGCGCCCAGCCGCTTATCGAGCGTTTCGTTCGAAAGAAGCGGCGTGCGCACGGCGACGCCCGCAAGCCTTTTTGCGGCGTCCGCTACGTCCGCGGCTGTCGGAAGATGCTGGGAGGAATGCTTAGCGGGAATATTCACGGGCGAAGTCTATAGCATCTTTCAATTGGGTTGTGCTGTTTCTCTGTCGTCATGCCCGGCCTCGTGCCGGGCATCCACGCCTTCCTTAAGGGAGCGAGAAAAAGGAAAGCGTGGATGGCCGGGACAAGCCCGGGCCATGACGAGTCAATTCAAGTGAAAGCTGCTCTAGGCCGCGATTTCGGCATTGTCACGGCCTGAAAATGTAGGGCTGTTCCAAGAAAAAAGGCCGGCATTACTGCCGGCCTTTTCGCGGATAGCCAATAGCTTACTTGGTGATGAGCGGCGCCCTCGGCTCCGGATCGAACTGATAGCGCAGCGACACCGCTACGATGTTGTTGTAGCTGTGCGACGTTCCGACCAGCGGGAAGGGAACGACGGGGACGCCGGGGGCGACCCACGCATTCGGGTTCGATACCGTGTAGTTGATCGGCGAATTGCCAAGCCACACGAAGCTATAGCCGATGTCCGTTGAAAGCCGCTCGGTCCATTTGTGGGTCGCGCCCGCCGAGAACCACCAGCGATTGTCGTCGGGCACGCCAAGCAGACGGAACTGATCCCTGCTCGGCGAGATTTCATAACCGATACCGCCGCGCAACGTCGTCGCCGCATCCCACTTGTATTCGAGGCCGAAGGAGAAGAGCCAGCCATCCCTGTAGAGGAAGCTAATTGCACTCGGATTGGTGCCGGCTGCGGGACCCGATGTAACGATGAAAGGAACCGTTTGGAGAACGCTCCAGTTCGTCCATTCGACAGTGCCGAGCGCAGTCCAGCGGCTGTCGATCTGCTGTTTGATACCCAAGCTTACCTGGTCGGGCAGCGTCGCATTCGCCTTCACATTGGCACCCGGGATACCCACCGAGGGCGCGGTGATATTTCCTTCCAGTGTCGTATCGACGCGCGAACGATAGCCCAGCGCGATTTCCGTCATCGCCGTCGGCTTCCACGTCAGGCCCGCCGACCAGCCGACCGCCACGTCACCAAGATTGTTAACCTCCGAATTCGGAATGCCGAGCGGCGCGGTCGTGCGCGAGAATTTTCCGTTGAACAGCCACACAACCCGCGGACCCGCGGCGATGCTGAGCTGATCGTTGACCTTCCAGCCGATGATCGGATTGAAATCGACTGTCTTAAGTCGCGCCTCATTTACGTAGAATGAACCCGCCCAAGGCGTGTCGGGATGCGTGCCCGAGCCGAACGGCGAAGTGATCGACATGCCGACATAAAGGTTTGGATTGACCTTGTAGGCGAAATAGCTCGCGGGGATATAAGCGAACTCGGCGATGTTGCCGGAATTTTGGGGGCCGTAGACGCCAAGCAGCACCGCCGATGTCCCGATACCGGGCGTGATGACTTCATGACCAAACAGGAACGTCGTATGGGATTCCATCCCGAAGCTGTTCGTATTCGTCACCGCCGCCGGGTTCCAGAACATCGCCGAGAGGCCCATGCTCGACGTGCCCTCTCCCGCGAAGGACATGCCCTGTCCCGACGCCGACTGTTCGTGAATGCCGATGCCGCCCGCCAGCGCAGTCTGCGAGAATGCAAGCCCGCCCAATGCCACGCCCGCAAACAGGATTTTGCGAATTCCAGCCCTTGTCATTTCATTCCCCCAGCCCGGGCGAGTCGCGCCCAACTTTTGTTCAAGGAAATCGTGCAGAGACTTGAGGTTCTGCGCAATAGGGAGGATTACGGATGGAAGCCACCGCCGGGGCAGCTTTGCGTCCTGCCGTCTTCAATTTCTTCAATGTTTTCATTGGCCTGTCGCGCGGTCAAAAATCCTGCACACCAGGCTACTTTCCTTTCTCCAAGCAAAAATTCCGGGCTGTGACCGCACTGCAACAGGTGACGTAGCGTCAACTTGTAGTCTATGAACCCGCACGGGATGATCGGGATACGCTTCTCACCCTGAAAAAAGAGGAAAGCCTATGAAGTTAGTGCGCTTCGGCCCGGCGGGCCGAGAGAAACCCGGTATTATCGACAAGGATGGCCATATCCGGAACCTGTCGAAAATCGTGCCCGACATCGCCGGCGAAACGCTCTCTTCCGCGGGCCTCGCCAAGATCCGGAAAGCGAAAATCGAAAAGCTGCCGAAAGTCCCCGGCAAGCCTCGCCTCGGCCCTTGCGTCGGAAACGTGCGCCACTTCATCGCGATCGGTTTGAATTTCACCGATCACGCCGCCGAGATCGGCATGCCGCTGCCGAAAGAGCCGATCGTTTTCGCAAAAGCGCCGAACTCGATTTGCGGCCCGAACGACAATGTCATTATCCCGAAAGGCTCGACGAAGCTCGATTATGAAGTCGAGCTCTGCATCGTGATCGGCCGGCGCGCGCAATACATCAAGTCGCAAGCCGAGGCGAAGAATTACATCGCCGGCTACACGATCTGTAACGACGTCTCCGAGCGCTCCTTCCAGCTCGACCGCTCCGGCGGCCAATGGGACAAGGGCAAGGGCGCGCAGAATTTCGGCCCCGTCGGCCCCTGGCTCGTCACCCGCGACGAGATCAAGGACGTGCAGAATCTGAAAATGTGGACCGACGTGAACGGCGAAAAGCGTCAGCGCGGTTCCACCAAGACCATGATTTTCGGAGCCGAATATCTCGTTTGGTATTGTTCGCAGTTCTACGTGCTCGAGCCCGGAGACCTCATCACCACCGGCACGCCGCCGGGTGTGGCGCAAGGCATGAAGCCGGAGCCGAAGTTCTTGAAGCCCGGCGACATCATCACCATGGGAATCGAAGGCCTCGGCGAGCAGCGCCAGAAGGTGGTCGCTGCAAAGTAATCAATGCCCGCGGGAGTTTTCCCGTGGGTTCTTTTTCCCGGCTTCGCCTCGACACGAATCTCCTTTTCGCTAGTCTGTCGTTGATTCTCCGCGAATCGGGATAGCGATGTCTTTTTCCACGACACAGTCAAACGAAGCCCTCGTCCGCCAGCTCACCGCCTGGCTCGACGGCATCGACTACGAGATCAACTTCTGGGGCGAGTGGATGCGGAACAAGGGAGGCCAATGGGCTTCCGATTTCATCGGCCGCCAGGATCCGGACCGGCCGGTGGACCCCGCGCTGTTCGAAGGCATGGATATTTCCGGGACGCCAAAAGTGCTCGATGTCGGCGCGGGCCCCGCGACTTTCTTCGGCTACAAGCTGAACGGAAAGCCGATCGAGCTGTCCGCTTGCGATCCGCTTGCGCCGCAATACGCGAAAATGGCGGAAGAGAACGGGATCGCTTGGCCGGTCGCGACGGTGTCCGGTTTTGCCGAGGACCTGAGCGCGTTTTATCCGTGCGGCTCCTTCGACATGGTCGTATGCCGAAACGCACTCGATCATTCATTCGATCCGGTGCGCGGGATCGAGGAGATGCTCCTCGTCCTGAAAATCGGCGGCCGCGTAAACCTCATTCATTACGCCAACGAAGCCGAGGAAGGAAACTACATCGGTTTCCACCAGTGGAATTTCGACGTCGCCGGCGGCCGGCCGATCGTCTGGAACAAGAGTTCCCGTGTCGATCTGATCGAGCGCTTCGGAAATTGCGCCGACATCACATGCGACAAGAAGGAGCGCTGGGTCCGTTTTCGCCTCGACAAGAAGCGGGAGCCGGAACTGCCGGAAAATCGCGCGCAAGTCCGGATCGCCGAACTCCTGCTCGCCACGCGCGACGCGTTCCTGTCGCGCGGCGCGAAGCCCCGCCCGCCCGAGAAGAAAAAACGCCAGTTCGTGATTTCGGCGGCGCATCCGGAAGGAGTGCTGGTCGAGGACTGAACCGTCAGTTCCCGCGCTTCTTCTTCCACAGCTCGTAAAAATGATGCACCGGGCCGCGGCCCTCGCCGACTTTCAGGCCGTCCGCCGCTGCGATCGCTTCGCTTACAAACCGCTTCGCGAGCGCAACCGACTCCGCAAGCGGCATGCCGCGCGCGAGGCTGGCGGCGATCGCCGAAGACAGTGTGCAGCCGGTGCCATGGGTATTCTTGCTTGCAATGCGCCGCGCACTGAAGCGCCGAACCCCGCTTGCATCGACAAGAATGTCGATCGCCTCCGCACCCTCGAAATGCCCGCCTTTCACAAGCACGGACTGCGCGCCCAACTTCAAAATCGCCTGCCCCTGCTTCGCCATGGCGGTTTCGTCCTGCGCCACTGACTCGCCGGAAAGCGCCGCCGCTTCCCCAAGATTGGGCGTGACGACAAGCCCAAGCGGAATCAGCCTGTTCTTCAGCGTGTCGATCGCGTCCGGCTTTAACAGAAGATCCCCGGATGTCGCGACCATCACGGGATCGAGCACGATATTTTTCGCCTTGTGCGCGGCGAGCCCCTCCGCGACCGCCTCGATGATATCCGCGCGCGCGAGCATGCCGATTTTGGTCGCGCCGATTTTCATATCCGAATAGACCGCGTCCATCTGCTTGCGCACGAATTCGGGCGCGATATCGAAAATGCCGGAAACGCTCTTGGTGTTTTGCGCGGTCAGCGCCGCGATGACGGAGGCGCCATAGACGCCGAGCGCCGAGAAGGTTTTCAAATCGGCCTGAATCCCGGCGCCGCCGCCGGAATCGGAGCCTGCGATCGTAAGCGCAATCGGTGTCGCCATGGTGACGGCTTAGGTCGCTATTGCGAGACTGGCAAGCGCTCCCCTTGCTTCGCTCCCGGCTTTCTGGTTGCTTGGCCGCGATATTCTCGAGGTTTTCGATGATCCCGTTTTTCGTGCAGATCAAATGCAAGCTCGGCGAGGCCTACGATGTCGCCAATCGCATCGCCGATTCCGAAATCGCTTCCGAGATTTACTCGACCGCGGGCGACTACGATCTCCTGGTGAAGTTCTACGTCAATGAAGGCACCGACATCGGGCACTTCGTGACCGAAAAAGTACAAAAGATCCCTGGCATCGAGCACACGCATACGATCATCACCTTCAAGGCGTTTTGATCGTGGCCTCATGCTTCGAGACGCATCGCTTACGCGATGCTCCTCAGCATGAGGATCAAAGTTAAGCCTCATTCTGAGGAGCGGCGCATGTAAATGCGCCGCGTCTCGAAGGATGAGGCGCCAATCAAACCGCCGCGCTCTGCGGCGTCTCCGCCTCGCGCTCGCGCGTGCGGTCGATATGCAACTGGCGCTCGCGGTAAATCACGAACAGCCCCGCAAGCACCACAAGCGCCGCGCCCAGGAGCACGATCGCTTCCGGCACTTCTCCGAAGAACGAATAACCGATCACGATCGAATAGATCATCGAGGTGTAGGCGAAGGGCGCGACGGTGCCCGCTTCCGCGTGGCGATAGCTTTCGGTCACCGTGATCTGGCCGATGCCGCCGAAGATGCCGGTCAGAACCAGGATCATCGAATCCCACGGCGACGGCTTCACCCAGCCCCAGAACACCGTCACCAAGGCGGTCACGGTGCAAAGCACCGTGAAGGAAAAAACAAGCGAGGCCGTCGTCTCGGTGGCCGTGAGTTGCCGTACCTGGGTCATCGCGGCCGAAACCAGAAACGCGCCGACAAAGGCAAGAAGCGCGCCCGCCGCCGCGCCTGGTCCCCGCTCCGCGCCGAACAGATGCGGTGCGAGCATAATCAGCACGCCGACAAAGCCGACCGCGACCGCCGCCCAGCGGAACATCCGCACTCTTTCTCCCAGGAAAATCGCCGCGAGCGCGACATTGAAAAGCGGTGTGATGAAGCCGATCGCCGTCATGTCGGCGAGCGGAATGCGCGCCAGCGAGGCGAAATTGCAGAACATCGAACCGATGCCGGCGATGGCGCGGGTAACGTGCCGGACCGGCTTGTTGAGCCGGAATGCTTCGTGCAACTCGCCCCGCCATTGCAGCATCAGCATCAGCGGAATGAGCGCAAACAGCGAACGCGCAAAGGCGACCTCGCCGAGCGGGATCCGTTCACCGAGCGAACGGATCATCGCGGACATGATGGTGAAAGCGAGTGTGGAAGCGAGGATCAGCCCAATGCCGAGATAGGTATTCTGCGCTCCCTTATGCTTCATGCGCTTGTTTTACGGCGCGCGAAGCAGCCGCACCAGAGCCGATCCGGCGCGGCGGTATGCGAAAAGCGCTTAACTCGTTCTACCGCGCCGCGCCGGCGCCGCCGGCTGGCTACGCGCCCAGAAGCGCTCGGCATGTTCCGCGATCCAGCGGCAGACGATGTAGAACACCGGTGTGAAGATCAGACCGAAGGTGGTCACGCCGATCATGCCGAAGAACACAGCCGTGCCAAGCGCCTGGCGAAGCTCGGCGCCCGCCCCGGTCGCGATCACGAGCGGAACCACGCCGAGAACGAAGGCGAGCGAAGTCATCAAAATCGGCCGCAACCGGCGATGCGCCGCCTCTTCCGCCGCCGCCCAGCGGTCCCTGCCCTGATCCTCGAGCTGTTTCGCGAATTCGACGATCAGAATCGCGTTCTTCGCCGCAAGACCGATCAGCACGATGAAGCCCACTTGCGTGAGGATGTTATTGTCCATGCCTCTGAGCGACACGCCGCTGATCGCAGCGACAAGACACATCGGCACGATGAGGATCACCGCAACGGGCAGCGTCAGGCTCTCATATTGCGCGGCGAGCACCAGGAAGACGAACACCACCGCGAGAATGAAGGCGAAGGCCGCCGTGTTGCCGGCCCGGATTTGCTGGAAGGCGAGCGTCGTCCATTCATAGGAAAAACCTTCGGGCAGCGTCTCTTTCGCGAGCTTCTCCATGATCTGGATCGCCTGGCCCTGCGAGTAGCCGGGTGCCGGAATGCCGTCCAGTTCGGCCGACGTGTATAGATTGTAGCGCGGCACGCGATACGGCCCTGCGATGTCTTTCACGGTCGTGAACGAGCCGAGCGGCACGGTATCGCCGCGCGAATTACGCACGCGAATCTTCAAGACATCCTCCGGCCCGAGCCGATATGGCCCGTCCGCCTGCGTCATCACGCGGAAGGTCTTGCCCAGGAGATTGAAGTCGTTGACATAAGCGGAGCCGATATAGACCTGCAGCGCCGAGAAGACGTCGCGCACGTCGATGCCGAGGAGCTGCGCCTTGGCGCGGTCGATGTCGAGATAGAGCTGCGGCGTCGAGTTCTCGAACAATGAGAAGACCTGCATGACCCCCGGCGTCTGGGCGGCGCGGCCCATCATCGCATAGGTCGCCTGCAGGAGCGCTCCCGGCCCGCGATTGGCGCGGTCCTCGATCATCATGCGGAAGCCGCCCGCCGTGCCGATGCCGCGCACCGGCGGCGGCACCACTGCAATCAGGAAGGCTTCCTGAATGGAGCTCAGGCGTTTCACCAGCTCTTGCTGGATCGCGGCCGCCGACTGCCGCGGGTCCTTGGCGCGCTCGTCGTAGGGAGCGAGGACGCAAAACATCGCGCCGGAGTTCGGGGCGTTGGTGAAGGTCGCACCCGAGAAGCCCACGACGTTAACGACGTGCTCGATGCCCGGAATGTTCAGTGCGATGTCCGCCGCGCGGCGCATCACTTCGTCGGTACGCGAGATCGAAGCACCGCCGGGAAGCTGGCCGACGGTGATGAGATAACCCTGGTCGACCTGCGGAATGAACCCGACGGGGGTGCGGTAGAACTCCAGCATGCCGATGCCGATCACGCCGCCGTAGACGACAAGCATCATGACGACCATTCGCACCGCGCGCGCCGTGAAGCGCCCGTAGGCGTGCGAGAGCCTGTCGAAATAATGGTTAAAGCCGTTGAAGAAACGCGCGATCGGCGCCGTCCAGCCCTGCGGCACGTAATCCTGGTCCGGATGCGGCTTCAGCATCAGCGCGCACATCGCCGGCGAGAGCGTCAGCGACACGATCAGCGAAATCACCGTCGCGCCCGCGATGGTGAGCGCGAACTGCCGGTAGAACTGGCCGGAAATGCCCGTGATAAAGACCGCGGGCACGAACACGGCGCACAGCACGAGCGCGATCGCAATCAATGCGCCGCCGACCTCGTCCATGCTTTTCACCGCCGCATCGTGCGGCGACAAGCCTCTTTCTATATTGCGCTCCACGTTTTCGACGACGACGATCGCGTCGTCGACCACGATGCCGATCGCAAGCACAAGCCCGAACAGCGTCAGATTGTTCAGCGTGAAGCCGAAAACCGACATCACGAAGAAGGTGCCGATGAGCGAGATCGGAATTGCCAGCAAGGGAATGATCGCCGCGCGCCAGGTCTGCAGGAACAGGATCACGACGAGAACGACGAGAACGATCGCCTCGAAAATCGTGTGCTGCACCGCATCGACGGACTCGCGGATGAATTGCGTCGGATTATAGAGAATCCCGTACTCCAGATCCGCGGGGAAATTCCCCGAGATCTGCTTCATCGTTTTTTCGATGTTGTCCGCTGTCGCGAGCGCGTTCGAGCCCGGCTGCTGGAAAATCGCGATGCCGACCGAGGGGTCGCGGTCGCGGTAGAAGGCGGTCGAATAATCGAGTCCGTTGATCTCGACGCGCGCCACGTCCTTGAGCCGCACGATCGCCTGGGGCGTCTCCTTGATGACGATATTGGAGAACTCCGCCGGATCGCTTAGGCGACCCAGCGTCTGCACCGCGATCTGGAACGCGCGCTGCTCTTTCACCGGCGGCGCGTTCAGAACGCCGGAAGCAACCTGAATGTTCTGGCTTGCGAGCGCCGCGACAACGTCCGAGCCGGTGAGGTTAAGCGTCTGCAGGCGCTGCGGATCGAGCCACACCCACATCGCGTAGTCGCGGCTGCCGAACACGGTGATCGAGCCCACGCCGTTCACGCGCGCGAGCACGTCCTTGATCTGCAAGGTGGCGTAGTTTGAGATGAACAGCTGGTCGCGCGTCTTCTTCGGCGAGACGAGGCTGATCACCATCATCAGATCCGGCGAGGCCTTCTGGACCACGACGCCGATATTGCGCACGTCGGCCGGCAGGCGCGGCTGCGCGATCTGCACGCGGTTCTGCACCTGCACCTGTGCGATATCGAGGTCGGTGCCGAGGTCGAAGGTGACCGAAATCGTGAACCGGCCGTCCGAGGTCGAGTTCGAATAGACGTAGAGCATGTTCTCCACGCCGTTGATCTGATCCTCGATCGGCGAGACGACGGTATTCGCCACCGTCTCGGCGCTTGCGCCCGGATACTGGCCGGTGATCGTGACGGTCGGCGGCGCGATCTCGGGATATTGCGCGACCGGCAAGCGCCAGAAGCTCACGGCGCCGACAATCACGAAAACGATCGAGACGACAGCGGCAAAGATCGGGCGGTCGATGAAGAAGTGGGAAATGCGCATTGTCTACTTCTTCTCCGGGTCGGCCTTGGCGGAAGGATCCGACATCGTTTTCTCGGAGGCCTTAGACCCGGATTCCGGCACGGATTGATAGACCTCCTGCTTGCTTCGTTCCGCGGCCGCCGCACCGGCACCGGGCTGCTTCGGTTGACCCGGCTGGCCCGGTTGCTGCCCCTCTGGCACCGGCGTCACTTTCACGCCCGGGCGCGCACGCATGAGACCGTTCACGATGACATTGTCGTTCTCGTCGAGGCCCCTCACGACCCGCAGCTTGCCGTGCAACGCGCCGAGCGTGACGAATTTCTGCTGCACCGTATTCTGGCCGTCGACCACATAGACGAACTTCCGGATCTGTTCGCTGCCGATCGCCGCATCGGGAACGAGCAGCGCCACGTATGGGCGCGAAGCCGGGACCTGAATGCGCGCAAACATGCCCGGCGTGAACAGGCCCGTCGGATTCGGAACCACGGCGCGACCGCGAATCGTACCCGATGATTGATCGATGACGTTGTCGACGAAGTCGATCTTGCCGTCGTGGGTGAAGTCTTGCTCGTCCAGAAGCTTCAGCTTCACCGGCGTCGAGGTGTAACGCGAATCCGTATCCCGGCCGTTTTGCGCGATACGTTCGTAGCGCAGGAATGCGCCCTCGTCCGCCGTGAACTCAAAGCGGATCGGATCGATTGAAACGATGGTCGCGAGCAGCGTCGTGTTGCCCGTCGTACCGCCGGTGACCAGGTTGCCGACGGAAACGCGGCGGTCGCCGATGCGGCCGGTGATCGGAGAGCGCAGCTCGGTGAACTGCAGGTCGAGCTCGGCCTGCTTCACGGCGGCTTCGTTCGAGGCGACGGAGGCTTCGGCGATACGTTTGGTTTGGATGCGCTGCTCGAACACCTGTTGCGAAATCGTCTTGTCGGCCAAAAGCTTCTGGCCGCGCTCCAAATCCGCCTCGGCATAAGCGAGATTGGCCCGCGCCTGCGCCAGCGCGCCGCGCGCCTGATCGAGCGTGTTCTGGAACGGCCGCTTGTCGATCGTAAACAGAAGATCGCCTTTTTTCACGATCGCGCCGTCGGCGAAATCGATCGAGTCGAGATAGCCGGAAACGCGCGCGCGGATTTCGACCGTGTCGACCGCGACGAAACGGCCGACATACTCATCGTGATCGACGACTTCCTGCTTCACGGGATGCGCCACGGTGACGGGCGGCGGCGGCGGCGCCTGCGGCGCCTGTCCGCAATTCGAAAGCGTGAAAGCGATAAAAACAGCCGTTAACAGGCGTAGCGGAAATGCAATGCGATTCATTGGGGTATCCCGTGGGTGGGCGCTCATAGCGCATCTGCAGCATGGAGGAAACCCGGAGGCGTGCTTTACGACTAAATCCGGCCGCCGTCCGTGGATTTGACACCGCTTGCCGTTGCGGCATCGCGCAGCAAACTCCTGAGCCAGTCCCGGCCGAGGAATATGACAATCAGCGCCGCGTACAGAATTGTTCCGCCTGCGAGCAAAATAAGCAGCAATATTTCTTCGCGAAAATGTGACAGGCCGACATACGAAGCGGCGAAATACTGTCCTGCGTAGAACGCAAGGCCAAGCACAGTCCCAATCATGGCGAAGAACGCAAGATGATTCGTGCTTACCGCCGGACGCTCAAACCTTAGTCTATGTGCGGCCCAGATCAGGAGGATGAGGTTGAGCCAGGCGCCCGCCGCGGTCGCGAGCGCCAGCCCCACCTGCGCGAGCGGGCCGGTAAGTACGATTTTCAATAAAATATTCACGAAAACCGCCGTGAGCGCTGCTTTTACGGGTGTCGCCGTATTGCCGCGCGCGAGAAACGGCGCGGTGAAGCTCCGCATCAGCATGAAGGGAACGAGTCCCGTCGCATAGGCGGCGAGCGTCGCGGCGGCGGCGATCGCGTCGGCCGGCGTAAACGCGCCCCGCATGAACAGCGCGCGCATAATAAGGTCGGGAATGGCGATCGCGGCCGCAACAAAAGGAACGGCGATCAAGAGCGAAAGCTCGATCGCCCTGCCCTGCGAAGCCGCGGCGCCCGCTTCGTCATTCGCCGCCAGCCGCCGCGACATTTCCGGAAGCAACACAATGCCGATGGCAATTGCCACGACGCCGATGGGAAGCTGGTTGATGCGGTCGGCATAATAGAGTGCGGAGAGCGAACCCGCCGGCAGGAATGTCGCGATCATGGTGTCGGCGAAGAGCGCAAGCTGCACGCCGCCCGCGCCGATGATCGCGGGGCCGAGCGCCTTCAGAAACCGCTTGGTCGGCTCGTCGAGTTTCGGAAGCCGGAAGCGGAAGCCAAAGCCGTGCTTCTCGGCGTCGATATCCACCGCGATCACCTGCAGAATGCCGGAGATCAGCACGCCCCAGGCCGCCGCGTGCCCGGCGCTCGGGAACCACGCCGCGACCAGCAGCGCCCCCGCCATGCAGACATTCAGCAGCACAGGCGCCCCCGCCGCGGTGGCAAAACGCTGATTGGCGTTGAGCGTGCCGGAAATCATCGCGAGCATCGCGGTCAGACCGAGATACGGGAAGGTGATCCGCGTCAGCGTAACCGCGAGATCGAAGCGCGCGGGATCGTCCGAGAGTCCCGGCGCGAGCAGTTTCACCATCTGCGGCGTGAAGATCCACGCGAGCGCCAGAAGAAAAGTTTGAACGAGCAAGAGACCTGTTCCGATTTCGTCGGCGAAATCTCGGGCCTTCTGTTGCCCGTCCTGCTCCAGCCTGCGCGCATAGGCGGGCACGAAGGCGTTCGAGAACGCGCCCTCCGCGAAAATCGCCCGGAAATGGTTAGGCAGGCGAAACGCGACAAGAAACGCATCCGCGATCGGGCCCGCGCCGAGGATCGCCGCCATTACGATGTCGCGCACGAAGCCGGTGACGCGCGAGATCAGCGTCCAGCCTCCGACGGTGAAGATGTTTTTGATCATCGGCGCATATTCCCTGCGCGAAGGAGCGCCAAATCCCTCCCCCTCACCCTCGAAACGTCTCGCTCGCGCTCGACGTTTCTCTTCCCTCTCCCCCTCCCGAATTCGGGAGGGGGAGAGGGAAAGGGAGCGGCGAAGCCGCGACCGGGTGAGAGGGAGGGAAAAGAAATCTGCGGCGTAAATAATTTTATTGCAGAATTCTGCAGCAATCTCAGCCGACCAGCGCGCGCTTCACCGCATCCACAATGCGGTCCTGCGTCGACTCGTCGAGATAGGCGTGCATCGGAAGCGAGATCACTTCGTGCGAAAGTTTCTCGGTGACCGGCAAGCCGCCGTCCGCCGCCGGAAACTTCTTGTAGGCTTCGTGCCGGTGCGGAGGCTTCGCGTAATAAATCGCGGTCGGAATGCCTTCGGCCTTCAGCGCGGCGGCCAAGCCGTCGCGGCGCCCGGGTTGCACGCGAATCGTGTATTGCGCCCATACCGAAGTGTAACCTTCCGGCACGCGCGGGACGATGGCGTATTGGCCGAGCTTTTCGCTGTAACGGGCCGCGATTTTATTGCGCGCCGCGATTTCAGCCGGGAAAATCTTGAGTTTTTCAAGGAGTACTGCGGCCTGGATCGTGTCGAGCCGGCCTGTGATGCCAATGTGGGAGAACTCGGGCTTGCCGGGCAACTGGCCGTGCACACGCAGGCCACGTATGAGCTCCGCAAGCTCGTCGTCATTGGTGAACACAGCACCGCCGTCGCCGTAGCAGCCCAAGGGCTTCGCCGGGAAAAAGCTCGTCGCCGCCGCCAAGCCGATGCCGCCGATTTTCTTTGCTTTGTAGACGCCGCCGAATCCTTGCGCCGCATCGTCGAGCACGAAGAGTTTGTTCTCTTCCGCGACCGCGGCGACCGCGTCATGATCGGCGGGCAGCCCGAACAAATCGACCGGAATCACCGCTTTCGGCTTCAACCCGAGCTTCTTCGCGGTCGCGATCGCCTTCTTCAGGCTCTCTACATCCATGTTAAACGTGTCTTCGTGCACGTCGACGAAGACAGGCGTGGCGCCGACAAGCGCGACGACCTCGCAAGTAGCGGCGAAGGTGAAGGACGGGCAGAAAACGGCGTCGCCGGGCCCGATCTTCTTGGCGAGCAGCACGAGCATCAGCGCGTCGGTGCCGCTCGCGCAGGAAATCGTGTGTTTCACGCCCGCGAAGCTTGAGAGCTGCCCTTCCAGCTCGCGCACCTCCGGGCCAAGAATGAACTGGCAGTGATCGAGAACTTTCGCCACCGCTTCGTCGATCGCTTCGCCGAGCCTTTTGCGTTGCGCGCCGATATCGATGAACGGAATCGGTTTTATCTCGGGGCGAGCGTGCTGGTTCATCGCAATCTCAGCTCGACGATCAACCGGCGACCGCACGCGGCCCGCGCTTCGGCACCGCTATGCCGCCCTTGAGGCACTGAATCGCGATCTCGAGGCTGGAAACGCCCTCGTCGCCGCCCACGAGCGGTTTTTCGTCTTCGCGGACCGCCTTGATGAAGGCGAGAAGCTCCGCGCGCAGCGGTTCGGCATGGCCCACCGAAAGATGCCGCATGGAATAGCTGCCGTCCGGCTGGAAGCCGAAGCACTCCGTCACCTGCCGCGTGAGCAAGTCGCCGATCACGTATTTGTCGCGCGTCGCGACATGCACGGTGCGCGCCTTGAACGGCGTGAGCCAGTTGGTGTTGATGTGCGCGAGCACGCCCGACGCCGTGCGGAACTGCAGGAGCGCGATGTCCTCGCGCTCCGCGATCGCGCGCGTGAGCTGCGGCTGCACCTCGACGATTTCGGATTCGGTGAACCAGCGGATCAGGTCGATGTCGTGCACGGCAAGATCGGTGACGACGCCGACATTCGACATGCGCGGCGGGAAGGGGCCGACCCGGGTGATTGCGATCGAAAGGATTTCCTGGCTGGAGATCGCCTGCTTGATCGCCTGCACGGTCGGATTGAACCGCTCGACATGGCCGACCATGAGCTTCACGCCCTTGCGGCGCGCGGCGGCGACGATCGCGCGTCCCTCTTCCACGCTCGGCGCGATCGGTTTTTCGACGAGAATATCAACGCCCGCCTCGATGCAATCGAGCGCGATCTCGTGATGCAGATGCGTCGGCGCCGCGATGATCACCGCGTCGAGACCGAGCGCCAAAAGCGATTTATGATCGGCAACCGCCTTGCAGCCCAAGAGGCCCGCGATTTTTCCGGCGACCGCCGCATCCGGATCGGCGATCGCAACAAGCTCGATGCCCGGAAGTTCGGCGAGCACGCGCGCATGGTTCGAGCCCATGACGCCGCTGCCTACGATTCCGAAGCGCAAATTTTCCGAGGGGGATTTTTCGCGCGCGTTGGCGCGTACACCCGATGTCATCCGATTTCCCCTAGATTCCCTAGGTCTTGTCTAACATGAGGCACCTGTGTGGCGCGACCCGCGCGCCGCGCAATACCGTCACAAATGATTTCAATGGTTTACAGCGCGGATTACGTGCGGTGCATGCCCTACTCGGCGGCAGTTCGCCGCACGCCGCCGGTTTCCAGCGTTAATCCCGCGGCTAGCGTGTCGGCACGAAATGCTTTCACACCGTCGAGCGAGAGTTCTTCCGCGGTTTTGGTGCCGAGCGCTGTGAGCTTTTTGAGAATGTCGGCGGGCGCCGTGATGATGTGGCAGCCCATACGGTCCGCCTCGATCACGTTCCACACTTCGCGCGTCGAAGCCCAGATCACTTCCACTTGCTTCGTCGCGCGCGCTTCTTTCACCGCGGCCTCGACGAGCGGAACGTAATCGATGCCCAGATCCGCGAGCCGGCCGGCGAAGACGGAAACGATTCCGCCCGGCCCTTGCGAGAGCGCGAGCGTCGCCTTCTTCGCCTGTTCCACCGTCGTCACCACCGTGACGTTGATCTTCACGCCCTCGCCCGAGAGCCGCCGGATGGCGTCGGTCAGCATCTCCCCTTTGGTGTTGATGATCGGGAGCTTGACGTAAACATTCTTGCCCCAGGCCGTGATCAGCCGCGCTTCCGCGATCATCTGGTCGATATCGTCGGAAATGACCTCGAAGGAAATGTGTTTGTCCGGCACCGCCGCGACGAGCTCGCGCGCATAGCTCTCGTAATCCTTCACCCCCGCCTTCTTCAGGAGCGACGGATTGGTGGTGAAGCCCGCGATATGCTTCTGCTTCGCCATTTCCACGATCTGCGCCTTGTCGGCGCCGTCGGTGAACAGCTTCACTTTGAGTGAGGCAAGCGTGGTGGCCATGGCATCTCCAGGGAAAGGGTCGGCTTGCGTTATAGCCGATAACGGGGCTATTCGGGCGCGCGGCCCCCGTCAAGTCCGGCGCGGTTTATGACCGAAATCCTCTTTATCAAGACCTCCTCGATGGGTGATGTGCTCCATCACATGCCGGCCGTGACCGAGGCGAAGCGGCACTTTCCGGGCGCGCGCATCACCTGGGTGGTGGACGAGATGTATGCGCCGCTAGCCGCGCTTCACCCTGCCGTGGACGAAATCATCACCATCGCGCAGCGGCGCTGGCGGAAGAGAATTTTCAGCGCGCAATCGTGGCGGGAATTTTTTACCGCCGTGAAAAAGCTGCGGGCGCGGAATTTCGACAAGGTCATCGACACCCAGGGGCTCGTTCGCACTGCGCTCATGGGCAAGCTCGCGCGCGGCGAGCGGCACGGCTACGACGCCGCGAGCATCCGCGAACCTTTTGCGGCACGTTTTTACGATGTGAATCACAAAGTCGGCTGGGATCTGCATGTGATCGCGCGCAACCGTACGCTCACCGCCCGCGCGCTCTGTTATGAAGTGCAAGATGAGCCAGACTACGGCTTCGACCGCAAAAAGATTCAGCCGAGCGCGAGCGGCAACTACGCGATCATCTTCCACGCCACTGCCAAAACCAAAAAAGAATGGCCGGAAGAACGCTGGATCGAGGTTGGACGGGCGCTCGCGAAACGCGGTCTCGAAGTCGTGCTGCCTTGGGGCAACGATGTCGAGCGCGCGCGCAGCGAACGGATCGCCGCACAGGTGCCGAACGCGCGCGTGCCGGAACGCGTGCCGATCATGGAGGTCGCAAAGCTGATCGCCGGCGCGAAGATCGTTTGCGGCGTCGATACAGGTTTCCTGCACATCGCCGCAGCGCTCGGCGTGCCGGTGGTCGCGGTCTTCACGATCGCCAAATCACACACGGCGATCCCGGTCGGCCCCGGCCCTGTCGAGATGATCGGCGCGGCGAACGGCTTGCCGGAAGTACGGGACGTGATTGCGGCGATAGAGAAAGTCACCAAGACTTAGTTCATCGTCATGCCCGCACTTGTTGCGGGCATCCACGCCTTGCTTTCTTGAAATTCGGAAAAGACGTGGATGGCCGGGACAAGCCCGGCCATGACATCAATTCTTCTTCAACGCCCTCATCGTCGCCTGGAACACTTCCTCGACCGGAATGTCCTCGGTCGTGCGGTTGCGCACGTCGTTGTCGCCGGGCTTGCGCCACGGCGCCTCGATGATCGCCGAAATCGGATTGAGCGGCGCCCAGTGCCACGGGCTTGTCGGCCCGAATAGGCCGACGGTCGGAGTGCCGATCGCGGCGGCGATGTGCATGAGCCCGGAGTCGTTCGACACGGCGGCGTTCGCCGCGGCGAGCTGCAGGATGCCGTTGCGCAAATCGTTGCTGGTAAGATCCTGCGCATAGCGGCCGTTCGCGGAAATGAGCTGCGCGTAATTCTTTTCGCTCGGTCCGCCCACGACCCAGACGTCACACCCCTCGCCCGTGAGCTTCTTCGCGAGGTCCGCATAGCGCAATTCCGGCCAGCGCTTGCCCGGCCCGACTGCGCCCGGACAAAGCGCCACGGCCGGACGCCCCGTTTCTTTCAGCCCAACGCGCGCACGCCACGCCACGATCTCTTCCTTCGGCACGACGATCTCGGGAAGAGGCCATTCCTTCGGCAGCTTCGCCCCCTTCGGCAGAGCGAGCGCTGCGCACTGGTCGATCATGCGCGGCAGTTTCTTTTCGCCGTAGCGCACGTCGGTGAGCAGCCCGTAGCGCATCTCGCCGACAAAGCCGACACGCTCGGGAATGCCCGCAAGATAAGAAGGCAGCGCCGCCTTCCATTTGCGCGACATGATCAACGCGGTGCCGTAATGCTCGGGTGCGAGTTTCGCAGCAAGTTCCGCGTTCTCTTTATACGCAAGCCTGCGCCGCGGAATGTCGTGTACGATCGCCTTGCGCACACCCGGCATGTAGTCGGCCATCGGCGCGCAGAGCGTGGAGCTCACGATATCGACCGGCCGGTGCGGAAAGCGCTCCTTCAGCACCTTCACCACCGAGTGGCAGCGCACGAAATCGCCGATCCAAACATACGGCACGAGCAAAATCGGCCGCTCGTCGCGGAGCCGGGTCATCGCTTCACACCCGGAATATGCGTGCGCACGAAATCGAGAAGATTGCCGCCGGTGAACAGAAGCGGCGTAATCCCCGCGCCGCGCGCCGCCTGCATATCGCTTTCCTTGTCGCCGATCAGAAAGCTTTTCTCTTTCAACACCGGCCAGAACTTCATCAGGTCTTCGATCATGCCGCAGCCGGGCTTGCGCCAGTCGGAGACGCGCCGGAAGTGAGGGATTGTTCCTTCCGGGTGAAACGGGCAATGCCGCCAGTCGTCGATATGCGCGCCAGCACGGTTGAATTCCAAATTCATGTAATCGTGCAACGCCTGCATGTCGTCTTCGGAATAAAGCCCGCGCGCGATGCCGGACTGGTTGGTCGCGACGAACGCATAATAGCTCGCATCGTTCACGGCTTTCACGGCCTCGATCGCGCCCTCGATCCATTCGAAGTTCTTGCGATTGGAAACATAGCCGTGATCGACATTCAAAACGCCGTCGCGGTCGAAAAATACGGCGGGACGCGGCGTTCGCTCGGTCATTTCTCTTTGGTCATTTCTTGGCGAGTCGCCGCTCGACAAGGCCGCAGACGACATGCGCGGCGGTGATGTGAACCTGCTGGATGATCGGCGTCTTGTCGGAGGGTGCTCGCAGCATGAGATCGCATTGCTGCACCATCGGCCCGTCCTTCGCACCGCCGAAGCCGACCGTGACGAGACCGAGCGCCTTCGCCGCTCCCAACGCCTTCAGAATATTCCGCGACTTGCCTGAAGTCGAAATCGCGATCAGCACGTCGCCCCTTTTTCCGAGCGCAAGCACCTGCCGCTCGAACACATGATCGAAGCCGTAGTCGTTGCCGATTGCCGTCAGCGCCGAGGTGTCGGTCGTGAGAGCGATCGCCGCGAGCGCCGCGCGCTCGGCTTCGTACCGGCCCACGAGTTCGGCCGCGATGTGCTGCGCGTCGGCCGCGCTCCCGCCGTTTCCGCATAGGAGCACTTTCCCGCCGCTCGAAAGCGCGCCCGCCACCGCGTCGGTGATTTTGTCGATGGAGGCAAGGAATGCCCCATCCTCCGCCGCTTTCGCGAAGGCGTCTCGCGAGGCGCTCAAATGCTCCTTGGCATAGGCGGTTTCGGCAGGGTTCATGGGCGTTGCGGGTAGCATCCGGTATTAAGAGTGTCTAGGTCGCGCCCTTTCGCGCTGGCGAGCGAAGCGAGCGGCCAGCGCGAAAATGCAAAAAACGGCGCTCCATAAATCATAAAAATGGAGCGCCGTTGCGTATGCCGCTTTCCTGCGGCAAAGGTTAGCGAAACGAGCGGACATTCGGCATGATTTTGGTTACCGGCGGCGCCGGCTTCATCGGCTCCAACTTGGTCGCGAGCCTGAACGAGCGCGGCGTCACCAGCGTCGCCGTGAACGACCATTTCGACGGCGCCAAGATGAAGAACCTTGCGAAGCGCAAGGTCGCGGAGCTCGTACAACCCGGCGATCTCCTGCGCTGGCTCGAGGGAAGGAAGCTCGACGCCATCCTGCACATGGGCGCGATCTCGTCCACGACCGCCACGGACGAGCGCGAGGTGATGAGCGCCAATTACGATCTTCCCATGCGGCTCGTGGAATGGTGCACCAAGACCAAAACGCCGCTGATCTACGCCTCCTCCGCCGCGACCTATGGCGATGGAAGCCAGGGCTTCTCTGACGACAACTCGCCCGAAGCGCTCGCGAAGCTCGCGCCGCTCAATCTTTACGGCCGCTCGAAGGCGCGCTTCGATCTCGACCTTGTGAAACGTGCGCGCGCGGGCGACGCAATGCCGCCGCAGTGGGTCGGGCTCAAATTTTTCAACGTCTTCGGCCCGAACGAATATCACAAGGGCGACATGCAGAGCGTGCTCGCCAAGGTCTTCCCGCAGGTGAAAGCGGGGGCGCCTGTGCGCCTCTTCAAATCCGATCGTCCCGGTGTCGCCGACGGTGAACAAAGCCGCGACTTTATCTATGTGCTCGACGCCGCAAAGATCGTGATGTGGTTCCTCGACCGTCCGAACGTGAACGGCATCTATAATGTCGGCACCGGAAAAGCGCGCTCTTTCCGCGACATGATGACGGCGATGCTGAAGGCCATGGGCCGCAAGCCGGAAATCGAATATATCGACATGCCGAGAGAACTTTCCGGCAAATACCAGTACTGGACCGAAGCAAGGATGGAGCGATTGCGCGCCGCGGGCTACGATGCACCCTTCCAAGCGCTCGAGGACTCCGTCGCCGATTATGTGAAGAACTATCTCGACAAGCCCGATCCCTACCGCTGAAAGATTCTCGATGTTCGACTACGAAAAGCGCCTCGCCGAACTCTCGCAACAGACGGTTCTCGTCGTCGGCGACCTGATGCTCGACCGCTTCGTCTATGGCGAGGTCGGCCGCATCTCGCCGGAAGCGCCCGCGCCGGTGCTTGCCGTGAAGCGCGAGGAAACGAATCCGGGCGGCGCGGGCAACGTCGCGCGCAACATCGCGGGACTGGGCGCGCGCTGCATTCTCGTTTCGGCAATCGGCGACGACGATGCGGGCAAGACGCTCTCCGAGACATTCGGCCTCACCGGCGGTCAGATCGACGCCAGACTCGTGCTCGACGCCGGCAGGCCGACGACGCAGAAAGCGCGCTTCGTCTCCGATCAGCATTCGACGCATCTTCTGCGCGCCGACTGGGAAGAGACGCATCCGCTTCCCAAGCATTGCGAAGAGGAAATCCTGACCAACGCCCTGAAGGCTCTTCCCGCCTGCGGCGCGCTGGTCATTTCCGACTATGGCAAGGGTGTGCTGACGCCGCATGTGATCGAAATGCTGATCGACGCCGCGCGCAAGGCGAAGAAGCCGATCGTGGTCGACCCGAAGCACCACGATTATAGAATCTACAAGCACGCGACGCTGATCACACCGAACCGTGCCGAGCTTTCGCGCGCGGCGCATCGCGATCTGCGCAAGACGGAAGACATCATTCTGGCCGCGGCCAAGCTGATCGAGGATGCCTCGCTCGATGCGATTCTCGTCACCCGCAGCGAGGAAGGCATGACGCTGGTGCGCGCCAAGGGCGATCCGGTCCATGTCCCCTCGCATGCGGTGAAAGTGCGCGACGTTTCGGGCGCCGGGGACACCGTGGTTGCGACGATCGCCACGATGCTCGCGCTCAGCACCGATCTAGAAGCGGCGGCGCGCGCGGCGAACGCCGCCGCCGCGGTCGTCATCGGCAAGCGCGGCACGGCGGCGGTAAATTTCATCGAAATGCGCGCCGTGCTCGTGCCGAGCGCGGTGCGTGCGCATGACGAAAAGATCGCCCGCGACTGGAAAGTAATGGACGAGTATCTCGACGAGTGGCGAAAGGCGGGCTTACGCATCGGCTTCACCAATGGCGTGTTCGATCTTGTCCACCCCGGTCATCTCAAGGTGCTCGCCGGCGCCCGCGCCGCCTGCGACCGGCTGGTGGTCGGCATCAACAGCGATGCTTCCACCCGCCGCCTGAAAGGCGCCGCGCGCCCGATCCAGGACGAGGTCGCCCGCGCCGAAGTGCTCGCAGCGCTGGAAGCAACCGATCTCGTGGTCATCTTCGAGGAAGACACGCCGCTCGAACTGATCAAACGCATCAAGCCGCAGGTGATCGTGAAAGGCGGCGACTACAAGCGCGAGCAGGTCGTGGGCTTTGACGTCGTCGAAGCCATGGGCGGCGAGGTTGTCATCGTCGACACGCTGCCCGAGCGTTCGACCACGCGGCTCGTGGAGCGTTCGAAAAAGCCCGCTTGAGCGCGTCCGTTACCACTCGTTAACCGGCCTTCAAAACAGATCGGTCACTTTCTCTCTATAGTGTGAGGGCCGGAGGGATTGCATGGCGGTCTTGGTCACGGGCGGCGCCGGTTATATCGGCAGCCACATGGTGCTCGCGCTCGTCGACGCGGGCGAAGCCGCCGTCGTGCTCGACGACCTCTCGACCGGCTTCCGCGAGGCCGTGCACCCGAAAGCGAAACTCGTCGTCGGCGATGTTAGTGACGAGAAGCTCGTCGCGTCTCTTATCAAGGAACACAAGATTGATGCCGTGATTCATTTCGCCGCGAAGATCGTGGTGCCGGATTCGGTCGCGGACCCGCTCGGCTATTATCTCGCGAACACCGTGAAGACCCGCGCGCTGCTCTCCGCCGTGATTGGGGCAGGGGTGAAGCATTTCGTCTTTTCTTCCACCGCCGCGGTTTACGGCAACCCGGAGGAAAATCCGGTGAGCGAGGACGCGAAGCTCTCGCCGATGTCGCCCTACGGCTTCTCGAAGCTCATTTCCGAGTGGATGCTGCGCGACGTCGCGAATGCCTATGACTTCCGTTATGTCGCGCTCCGCTATTTCAATGTCGCGGGCGCCGACCCTGAAGGCCGCGCCGGGCAATCCACCAAGGGCGCAACGCACCTGATCAAGGTCGCCTGCGAAACCGCGGTCGGCAAACGCAACCGCATGTCCGTCTTCGGCACCGACTATCCGACGCCGGACGGCACCTGTATCCGCGACTACATCCACGTTTCCGATCTCGTCGCCGCGCATCTTGCGGCGCTCAAGCATCTGCGCGCCGGCGGCGAGAACCTGGTGCTGAACTGCGGCTATGGCCGCGGCTATTCCGTGCTCGAAGTGATCGACGCCGTGAAGAAGGTCTCCGGCAAGGACTTCCCGGTGGAACTCGCGCCGCGCCGGCCGGGGGATCCGGCCGCGATCGTCGCGCGCGCCGATAAAATCCGCGCGAAGCTCGGCTGGCAGCCGAGGCTCGACGACCTCTCAAAAATCGTCACCCACGCGCTCGCGTGGGAAACCGGGTTGAAAAACCGCGCCGGTTAATCCGCGCATTCAAGCCAAATCTCCCGGCCGCTTGCCCCTTTGCGCGCGGCATGCGAAACCCCGCCGCGCGTAAGGGTAGGTTTTCATGCGTATCGCAATGATCGGCACCGGCTATGTCGGCCTTGTTTCCGGCGCCTGCTTCGCCGACTTCGGTCACAAGGTAATTTGCGTCGACAACGACGCCGGAAAAATCGCGTCGCTCCTGCAGGGCGTGATGCCGATTTTCGAGCCGGGCCTCGATGACCTCGTCGAGCGGAACGCCAAGGAAGGCCGACTGGAGTTTTCCACCGATCTTGCGAGCGCGGTGAAAAACTCCGACGTCGTTTTTATCGCCGTCGGCACCCCGTCGCGCCGCGGCGACGGCCACGCCGACCTATCTTACGTGCACGGCGCCGCGCGCGAGATTGCCGCCGCGATCGACCACTACACAGTCGTCGTCACCAAATCGACCGTGCCCGTCGGAACCGGCGACGAGGTCGAGGAAATCATCCGCGCGGCGAAACCGAAGGGCGAATTCGCCGTCGTCTCGAACCCGGAATTCTTGCGCGAGGGCGCGGCGATCAACGACTTCAAGCGGCCCGACCGCATCGTGATCGGCGCCGAGGACGAGCGCGCGAAGGAAGTGATGGCCGAGGTCTATCGCCCGCTTTATCTGAACGCCTCGCCCATCCTGTTCACCAAGCGCCGCACCGCCGAGATCATCAAATACGCCGCGAACGCGTTTCTCGCGACCAAGATCACCTTCATCAACGAGATCGCCGACCTTTGCGAAAAGGTCGGCGGCAACGTGCAGGACGTCGCGCGCGGCATCGGCCTCGACAACCGCATCGGCTCGAAATTTCTGCACGCCGGTCCCGGCTACGGCGGCTCGTGCTTTCCGAAGGACACGATCGCGCTGATGAAGACCGCACGCGACGCGGGCGCGCCGACGAAGATCGTCGAAGCGGTCGTCGCCGTGAACGACGCGCGCAAGCAGGCGATGGCGGAAAAAATTATCAAAGCGCTCGGCGGCAGCGTCAAAGGCAAGACGATCGCCGTGCTCGGCCTCACCTTCAAGCCAAACACCGACGACATGCGCGAAGCCCCGAGCCTCGTCATCGTGCCGACGCTTCAAAAAGCGGGCGCGCATGTGAACGCGCACGATCCGCAGGGCATGGAGGAAGCCGCGATGCTTCTTCCGGGCGTACGGATGTGCAAAAATCCGTACGAGGCGGCGAAAGACGCCGACGCTCTTGCGATCGTTACCGAATGGGATGCCTATCGCGCGCTCGATCTTGCGCGCCTGAAGCAGGAGCTGAAAGCGCCGGTCGTCGTGGACCTGCGGAATATCTACAATCCCGAGGAAATGGCGGCAAAGGGCTTTCGCTACACGAGCGTCGGCCGCCCGGACGCGGGTTGAGTTAAGCCGGCGGAGGCGCGGCCGCCGTCGCCGCAGCGGCCGCCTGTGCCGCCTTGCGGTTCGCCGCCGAAATCAGCGAAGCCACGACTTCGGCGACGCGGAAATTCCACGGGCTCGCCGTATAGCCAAATGTGGAACGAAAGCGTGAACTGTCGAGTTCGCAATTTAGGCCGCGCTTCGCGGCGGTCGGATACTCCGACAACTTGATCTCGACGACTTTCGGCGTCTTTCCGGTAAACACCGCCTGCCGCTGCACGATTTCGGTTGCGAATTTGTACCAGCTCGTCGCGCCGTTTCCGGCGAAATGGAAAATGCCCGAGACCTTCGCCTCGGCCGCGAGCTTGCGCGCGGCGACCAGGATCGCTTCCGCGAGATCGATCGTCGCGGTCGGGCAGCCGATCTGGTCGCCCACCATGCGCAGTTCGTCCCGCTCGCCCGCGAGCTTCATGACGTTCCGGAGAAAATTCCGCCCGTGCGGCCCGTAAATCCATGAGGTGCGGATGATGAGATGGCGTTGCGCAAGTTCGCGCACCTTCGCCTCGCCCTCCGCCTTGGTGCGGCCATACACGCTGATGGGCGAAACCTTGTCGTTCTCGACATAGGGGCGCTTTCTCGTCCCGTCGAACACCTGATCGCAGGAAAGATGAATGAGCGGCACGCCCGCGTTCGCGCAAGCCGCGGCGAGCACCGCGGGTCCCGTGACATTGACCGCAGCCGCAAGCTCCGGCTCGCGCTCCGCGCGGTCGATCGAAGTGTAGGCCGCGGCGTTAACCACGGCCGCCGGGCGATGCACGTCGAGCGCGGCGCGGACCGTCACCTCGTTCGTGATGTCGGCTTCCTGCCGCGAAAGCCCCGCAATCGGCACGCCGCGCGCGCTCGCAAGCGCCACCACTTCCCGGCCGACCTGGCCGCGCGCACCAAAAACGAGAATGGGCCCGTTCATCCTGTTCCCTCGCGGTTCCGCGCCGCATTTGCCAAGCCGCGCAAGAACCGACATAGAAGCTTCGAATTCGATTGCCCGCAAGCTATGGGGGACAGATGTCCAGAATAAGAAAGGCCATTTTCCCGGTCGCCGGCCTCGGCACCCGCTTCCTGCCCGCGACCAAGGCGATGCCGAAGGAGATGCTCACGGTCGTCGACCGGCCGCTGATCCAGTATGTGGTGGACGAGGCGCGCGAAGCGGGCATCGAGCATTTCATTTTCGTCACCGGCCGCAACAAGGAAGTGATCGAGGATCACTTCGACCGCCAGTTCGAGCTCGAGATGACGCTCCGGGAGCGGAACAAAAAGGCGGAACTCGCGCTGCTCGAAGAGGATCTGCCGCAACCGGGCGCCACCAGCTTCATCCGCCAGCAATTGCCGCTCGGCCTTGGCCACGCCGTCTGGTGCGCGCGCGAAATCGTCGGGCGCGAGCCCTTCGCCCTCCTCCTCCCTGATGTGCTCGTGCAGGCGAAAAAGTCATGCCTCGCGCAGATGATCGCCACCTACGACAAACTGGATGCGAAAGCGAACCTGATTGCCGTCGAGGAGGTGCCCGAGGACCGCACGCACATGTACGGCGTGGTCGGCATGGGCGAGCGGAACGGCAATGCCTTCAAGATCACCGGCATGGTCGAGAAGCCCGCGAAGGGCACCGCTCCCTCGAACCGCATCATCACCGGCCGCTACGTCTTGCAGCCGGAAATTTTCGATTTTCTCGCAAAACAGGGGCGCGGCGCGGGCGGCGAGATCCAGCTCACCGACGCGATGATCGCGCTCTCCAAAAGCCAGCCGTTTTACGGCTACGATTTCGAGGGCCGCACTTTCGATTGCGGCTCCAAGATCGGGTTTCTGTCGGCGAATGTCTCCTACGCGCTTGCGCGCGAGGATCTCGCGGACGAATTCCGCGGCGAGCTGAACGCACTCCTTGGCAAAAAGTGAAAGCGAAACGATTGCAGCCATTTCGGCTAGGACATTGACTTTACGGCAAAAACCGGCTCAATCCCGCGCGCAGCCGCCATGTTGATGGATCGGATCAAATACCGCCTCTCCGGACTTTTCGGTGAGGATGCACGCGCAATCATCCCGCGGCTTCTCGCCGCGAGCGGCCGCCGTTATGCAGGCCGTTATCTCCTCGCCCTGTTCTTCATGCTGCTGGTCGCGGGTTCCACGTCCTTCTCGGCCTATTTGATGAAAGACGTGGTGAACAAGATTTTCGTCGAGGGCCGCGAATGGGCGATCTGGGCCTTGGGCGGCACGCTGGTCGCGCTCTCGGCGGTGAAGGGTTTTTCCGCCTACGGCCAGGCGGTGACCCTCGGCAAGATCGGCACGCGGATCATCGCGGACTATCAGAACCGCCTGTACGATAACCTGCTCAAGCAGGGCATTCCGTTTTTTGCCGGGCGTCATTCCTCGGAATTTCTCAACCGCCTGAACTCGGGTGCGAACGGCGCCCGTCAAATCCTTCAGATTCTGATCACGACGCTGGGCCGCGATCTCGTCACGCTCATCGGCCTCGTCGCCGTGATGGTTATTCAGGACGCTCTGCTTGCCTTTATCTGTCTCGTCGCGATGCCGATCGCCGTGATGGGCGTCCGCCAGCTCATTCGCCGCACGCGGAATATCGTGAAGCGGCAGTTCATCGGCTCCGGCAAGGTTCTGCAAGCGATGCAGGAGACGATCCAGGGTATCCGCGTCGTCAAGGCCTTCACGATGGAAGACGACCTGCGCACGCGCATGCAGGGCCATATCAAGGAGGTCGAGCAAGCTACGAACAAGCTGACGCGCGTGAGTTCACGTACTACCCCACTGATGGAAATGCTCGGCGGCTTCGCGGTTGCCGGCGCAGTGATGTATGCGGGCCTTGGCGTCCTGAAGGGCGGCCGCATGCCGGGCGAATTTTTCTCGGTGATTACCGCCCTCCTCCTTGCCTACGAGCCCGCGAAACGCCTCGCCCGCGTCAATATCGATCTCGCGGCGAACCTCACCTATGTCCGCTTTCTCTTCGACGTCCTCGACAACAAGCCCGCCGAGGAAGAACCCGCGAACCTGCCGAAGCTCAGGGTGGAGGGCGGCAAGATCGAGTTCCGCGACGTCGATTTCGGTTATCGTCCCGACGAACCCGTGCTGCGCCGCTTCTCGATGACGGCGGAGCCGGGCGAAACCACGGCGCTTGTCGGCCCTTCCGGCGCCGGCAAATCCACGATCATGGCGCTCTTGGAGCGTTACTACGATCCGCAATCGGGCTCGATCCTGATCGACGGGCAGGAAATCACGAAGGTGTCGCGCCGCTCGCTGCGCGATGCGATGGCCTATGTAAGTCAGGAAGTCTTCCTCTTCTCCGGCACGATCCGCGACAACATCGCCTTCGGCCATCCGGAGGCGAAAGAAAGCGACATCGTCGCTGCAGCGAAGGCGGCGCATGCGCACGATTTCATCATGGGCTTCGGGCCTGGCTACGACACGCAGGTCGGCGAGCACGGCACGCAGCTTTCGGGCGGCCAGCGTGCGCGCATTTCCATCGCCCGCGCGTTCTTAAAGAACTCTCCTATTCTTCTCCTCGACGAGCCGACGGCGGCGCTCGATTCCGAATCCGAGGTGATGGTGCAGCGCGCGATCGACGCGCTCAAGGTTTCGCGCACGACGCTGGTGATCGCACACCGCCTGCAAACCGTGCTCGCCGCCAATCGCATCCTTGTGATCGAGCACGGCAAGATCGTCGAGAGCGGCCGGCATGAAGAGCTGGTCGCGCGCCGCGGCCGCTATTTCGATTTCTACGAAATGCAGTTTAGCGAGCGGCGGGCGGCCAGCGCCTGAGCCGGTTGCGGGATGACTTGAATGGCGAAATTGATTCACCCGGTCATTCTCTGCGGCGGCGCGGGGACAAGGCTTTGGCCCGCCTCGCGCGACAGCCGGCCGAAGCAATTCCTGAAGCTGCTCGGGCCGTTTTCGACCTTGCAGGAAACGGTCAGGCGCGTTTCCGATCCGGCGATATTTGCAAAGCCCCTCATCATCACGAATTACGACTATCGCTTTCTGGTGCGGGAGCAACTTGAGGAAATCGGCGCGGACGCGAAGATCGTACTCGAGCCCGCGCGCCGCGATTCCGCCCCGGCCATTGCCGCCGCCGCCGAACTTCTCGCCGCCGGCGAACCCGGCGCGTTTATCCTCATGCTTGCCGCCGATCATGTCGTCACCGCGCCCGAACGTTTCGTCGAATCCTGCAAGGTCGCGAAAATGGCGGCGGAAGCCGGCCGCATCGTGACCTTCGGCTGCGTGCCGGACTGGCCCGCGACGGGTTACGGCTATATCAAGCCGGGCGCGGCGCTCGGCGGCGTGAAGGACGCGAGCGAAGTCGAGAAATTCGTCGAGAAGCCCGACGAGAAAGCCGCTACGCGCTATATCGCCGAGGGCTATCTCTGGAACTCCGGAAACTTTCTGTTCAAAGCCGATACGTTCCTCGGCGAATACGCGGCCTTCGAGCCCGAAAGCGCCAAGGCCGTGCAGGCGGCGGTGAAAAACGCCGCGACCGACCTCGGCTTTATCTTGCTCGACGAAAAGCCCTTCAAGGCGGCAGTGCAAAAATCGATCGACTACGCGGTGATGGAAAAGACCAGGCACGTCGCCGTCGTGCGCGCCGATTTCGGCTGGTCCGATCTCGGAGGCTGGCACGCGGTCTGGAGCCACACGGCCCGCGATGCTGATGGAAACGCGCATCGCGGCAAGGTCGTGATGCTGGATACCGGCGATTGCTATATCGCAAGCGACAATAAGCTCGTCGCCGCGCTCGGCGTGAAGAATCTCGTGGCCGTAATCGAGGACGACGCCGTGCTGATCGCCGACCGCACACGCGCGGAGGACTTGCGCAAACTCGTCGAAGAGCTTCGCAAGCAAGGCCATGCCGAGGCGAATAACCACGCCCGCGTCCACCGCCCGTGGGGCAATTACCAGAGCCTCGACCGCGGCGACCGCTATCAGGTGAAGCGCATCATCGTGAAGCCGGGCGGCCGGCTGTCGCTGCAGAAACACCGGCACCGCGCCGAGCATTGGGTCGTCGTGCGCGGTACCGCGCGCGTCACGATCGGCGAGGAAGTCCGCGACCTGCACGAAAACGAGTCGGTCTTCGTGCCGCTCGGCTGCAAACACCGGCTGGAGAATCTCGGCAAGATTCCGCTCGAGCTGATCGAGGTGCAGACCGGCTCCTATCTCGGCGAGGACGACATCGTTCGCATCGAGGACGACTATCGCCGCAAGGACGGCGAATAACTCGCCCCCACCTGCTCGCTGCGCTCGCTTCCTCCCCCGCTTGCGGGGGAGGGATAGGGAGGGGGCAAGTCTTATGCCTTCACCCGCTCCACGAATTTCGCGAACGCTTCCAACTGCCTCTTCAGAAAATCCTTCGTCGCCTCGTCCGTCAGCTCGCCCTTTTCGTTGAATTTGGTCTGCGCCATGCCCACGAAAATCTCCGGCGTGTTGAACACGAAGGCGCCGAGAAACACGAACATCTGCCGCATGTGATATTGCATGCGCGCGCCGCCGAGCGGGCCCTGCGAGGCCGACTGGATCGCGACCGGCTTTTCCTTGAACGGCTGGTCCTTGAGCCGCGACACCCAGTCAATCGCATTCTTGAGCGCGCCCGGGATCGTATAGTTGTATTCCGGCGAATTGATAATCACCGCGTCCGCCGCGCGGATCCGGCCGGCGAAATTCGTCACCACTTCGGGGAATTTCCCGTCGGCGTGCAGGTCGGCGACATAAAGCGGAAATTTGTCGATGCCCGAAAGCTCCGTGAGCTTCATGCCCGAAGGCGCAAGCGAAGGCAGCGCGTTCATCACCATCCGATTGTAGGAGCCCTTGCGAAGGCTGCCGCAAATCGTAACCACGTCCATGAAAATCTCCTTTGGTCTTGTCCGGTCGCTCGCCGCTCCGCCTACTCCAGCGGAATTTCGACGAATTTCCGGAATTCTTCGTGATTGTCGCGCACGCGCGAAAGCCACGCGGCGTTGTGCGCGAAATCCGGGCGCGTCGCGAGAAACGGATTCCGCGTCCAGCGGTCGGCGAAAATCGAAAGCGCGATGTCGGCGATCGAGAACTTCCCGGCGACATATTCCCGATCTTTCAGCCGATGATCGAGAATTTCATATGCACTTGCGGCCTGTTCCACGAGCTTCGCGATTTCCGCCTTGTCCTGTTTCTCCTCCGGGGTGCGGATCGTGGCGAGAAACACCTTCGTATCCGCGGGCGACAGGGTCGAAAGCGACCAGTCGAGCCAGCGGTTGATGTCGGCGCGCGTCTTCGGATCCAAAGGATAGAGCGCCTCGCCGCCGTAACGCTCGCACAGATAACGCATGATTGCGTTCGATTCCCACAGCACGAAATCGCCGTCCTCGAGCGTCGGCACCCGCCCGTTCGGATTGAGCGCGCGGTAGGCGGGCGTATTGACCACGCCGAACTTGCCGCCTGCGTCCACACGCTCGATATCGAGCTTGAGCGCATGTGAAACCCACAAAACTTTCTTGACATTGGAGGACGTCACCCTCCCCCAAATTTTGATTTTCCTGCTCATTCAAGCTTTCCTGAATCGGCGCGCGGGCCCTGTTTTTCTGTGCGGAACACCGTACTCGTTGACCGCCCCGCCCTCTCACCTTACCCTAACGGCAAGCGGCCCGGAACGCTCGCGCAGGGCGAAACATGCCGCAGAGAAGCTGCGCTATTGGGGAGGGACTCGCCATTCTCCAGGCTGGATTGCGCACCGTCGCGCCCGCCGAAATCTCAACGGCCGCGCGCGATGTCATCAACGTAAAGCGCCTCAGCAAGCAATATGGCGGCGGCGCGGAGCCGATCCTTGCGCTCAAGGACATCGACTTCGCGATCCCCGAAGGCGAATTTCTTTCGATCGTCGGCCCTTCCGGCTGCGGCAAATCCACGTTGCTCAAAATCCTCGCAGGCCTCATGCCGGCATCCGGCGGCGAAGCTTTGTTGAACGGCACGCCAATCGGCGGCCCGCGGCGGGATATCGGCGTCGTGTTCCAGTCGCCGGTGCTCTTCCCCTGGCGAAGCGTGCTCAACAACGTGCTGCTGCCGGCCGATGTCCAGCGCCTCGGCCGCACGGTCATGGAAAAGCGCGCTTACGATCTTTTGAGGCTTGTGCATCTGAACGGCTTCGAGCGGCGCTACCCTTGGGAGCTCTCGGGCGGCATGCAGCAGCGCGTCGCGCTCGTGCGCGCACTCATTCACGATCCGGCGCTCTTGCTCATGGACGAGCCGTTCGGCGCGCTTGACGCCATGACACGCGAGCAGATGAATGTTGAACTGCAGCGGCTCTGGATGGAGCGGAAGAAAACGGTCGTCTTTATCACCCACTCCACTGCCGAAGCCGTCTTCCTTGGCGACCGTGTGATGGTGATGACGCCGCGCCCCGGACAAGTGGGCGATATTTTCCGGGTCGATCTTCCCCGCCCGCGCGGGCTCGAAGTCATGAACACCGAAAAGTTCGGCGGCTATGTCCGCCGCATTCGCGAGGTGCTGAACGCTGGAGGAGGCCTCGAATGAGATTTGGCGTCACCGGCATGGTTCTGCGCGTGATTCTGATTTTCGTGTTTCTTCTTTTTTGGGAAGCGGTCGTTCGCTTGTTCGGCATTCCGGCCTTTATCCTGCCGCCGCCCAGCAATGTGCTTCTTGCGCTCTATCGCGGTTTCGCGAGCGCCCTTTATGTCGGGCATATCGGCGTGACGCTCGCCGAAACTTTCATGGGTTTTGCACTCGGCTCCGTGCTTGCCTTCTCGCTCGGGGTTGCGGTCGCTCTCTCCCGCCGCGTCGAATATTATCTCTATCCGTTCATCGTGATGTTTCAGGCGATGCCGAAAGTAGCATTGGCGCCGCTCGTCATCATCTGGTTCGGGCTCGGCATCACATCGAAAGTCGTAGCCGCGGCGCTGGTCGCCTTCTTCCCTCTGATGGTGAACACGATCGCGGGCCTGCGCTCCGCCGACGAAGACCGGGTGAACCTGATGCGCTCGCTCGCCGCTTCGCGCTGGCAGATTTTCTGGATGCTGCAGCTCCCGAATGCGATGCCCTACATTTTCGCGGGGCTTGAGATTGCGATGATCTTCGCGCTGATCGGCGCGATCGTAGGCGAATTCGTCGGCGCGACCTCCGGCCTCGGCATGCTGATCCAGAGCATGAATTTCACCATGGATGTCGCGGGCCAGTTTTCCATTCTGCTCATTCTTTCTGCGCTCGGCCTCCTGCTGAACGGACTGGTCGTTACCCTCCGGCGCCGGGTGCTATTCTGGGATCAATCGGAAAAAGCGGACGCGGCCGAGCAAGCCGTGGCCGAAAAGGGAGGTGTCTCGTGAAACGTCTTGCTGCCGCCTTGTCGATTTCCGCCGCGCTTGCTGCTTTCGCGAATCCGGCGAATGCGATCGAAACGGTCCGTGTGGGCTGGTGTGCGAAAACCGTGAGCTCCGCCGCCGCGCCCTTCGCGATCGCCACCAAAATGGGCTGGTTCGAGAAGGCGGGCATCAAGGTCGAGCTTGTGCCGCTGCCCGGCTCCACCGATTGCGTGAAGGCGGTCGCCACCAAGGATGTCGACGTATCGCTTCCTTCCGTCGAGCCGCTCGCGATCATCCGGCCGCAAGGCGTGAAAGCAAAAATCTTCTATACCGCCTACCAGGGTAACATTTACGGGATCGTCGTTCCCGCCGACAGCAAGGTGCAGAAATTCACCGACCTGAAAGGCAAGCGGATCGGCGTGACCTCGATGGCGTCCGCAGGCGTGATCATCGCGCGCGCGCTCGCGAGCATCAACGGCATAGATCCCGATCGCGACATCACCATCGTGGTCGCGGGCGAAGCCGGGCAAACCGCGGCTCTCGTCAACAGTGGCCAGCTCGACGCCCTCTCGCAATTCGACACACAATATGCGCTCACCGAAAATGCCGGCGCCAAACTCCGCCGACTCGACGATGCCAACAAGGCCATCGCTCACTATCCCGCGAATGGCTTCGTGGTGCTGGAAGACACCCTTGCCAAGAAACGCGCACAAATGGTTGCGCTCGGCAAGGGATACGCCATGGGTGAAGTATACGCGTTCGCGAACCCCGAGGCCGCGATCCGCATCTTGTGGGAGGTCTTCCCGCAGACCAAGGCCACAGGTAAGGACGAGGCAACCGCGCTGAAAAACGATCTCATCACGCTCAAGGCGCGCATGGAGAACTGGAAGCTCTCCGCCGGCGGCGTCACCAAGTGGGGCGAGAACAACGTCTCGAACTACGACGCCTATATCGATTTCCTGGTGAAGAACGGCGTCGTGAAACAAAAAGTGCCGGCCGCCGATCTCGTGACGAACGATCTGATCGCCGACATCAACAAATTCGACGAGAGCGAAATCCAAAAGCTCGCGAAGAACTACAAGTAAGTTTCAGTCGGCGGCGCGTGTGTGGCGCGCCGCTTGCGCGATGACGTCGCCGGCGGAAGCCGCGTCGTAATTCGCAAGCGCCTGCCCGATCAGCACGAGAAGCGGGCCGGAAACGGACTCGGCCGCAAGCCGTGCAGGCAGGTCGCGCAACGTTGAGACAATGACCTGCTCATCCGGCCGGGTCGCACGCGAAACTGCGATCGCGGGCGTATTCGCATCGAGGCCGTTTTCCATCGCATGCTTGGAAAACTCGCCGATGGTTCGCACCGGCATGTAAACGACAGTCGTCGCCTTCGGATCGGCGACGCTTCCCCAATCGAAATCGGCGGGCAATTTTCCGTCCTCGGCATGGCCCGTGACATATTGCAGGCGCCGCGCTTCGCGCCGGTGCGTGAGCGAAACCGAAAGCCGTGCGGCCGCGCCCTGCGCCGCTGTGATCCCCGGCACAACCTCGACCGGAATCCCTTCGGCCTTGCACGCCGCGATTTCCTCGCCCGCGCGGCCGAAGATCATCGGGTCGCCCCCCTTGAGCCGCACCACGCGCTTGCCGCTCTTCGCGAGCGAGATCATCAGCGCGTTGATTTCTTCCTGCTTGCAGGAAGGTCCGCGTGCGGTCTTTCCGACCAGCATCTTCTTCGCCTCGCGCCGCGCGAAATCGAGAATTTCCGGCGCCACGAGGTCGTCGATCAAGATCACATCCGCCGATTGCAGCGCGCGCACAGCGCGTAGTGTGAGGAGCTCGGGGTTGCCCGGCCCCGCGCCGACGAGCGCGACCGAGCCGCGATCCGCGCTCTCGCCCTCGGCGCGTGTGCCTGCGAGCAATTCGTCAAAATCGGAAGCCGCCGGGGCGCGGTCGGCATTCGCAATCGCCCGCGCAGTGAACATCTGCCAGAAGCGGCGGCGTCCGCCGAACGAGAGTCCCGACGCCTGCACTCTCAAACGCCAGCTCTTCGCCGCCTCCGCCCAGCGCGCGTAACCGGCGGGCAGGATCGATTCCAGCTTTGCGCGGATCGCCTGCCCGAACACGGGCGCCGCGCCGTCGGTCGAAACGCCGACCACGAGCGGCGAGCGGTTCACGATCGCGCCGAAGGCGAAGTCGCAATATTTCGGCTTGTCGATCACGTTCACCGGCACGCCCGCCCTGCGCGCGGCGGCGGCAAAGCGCGCGGCTTCCTCCTCGTCCTCGCAGCCGCCGATCGCGATCGCGCAGCCTTGAAAATCCGAATCCGCCCAGGCTCGGCGATGAACAGTGATCGCGCCTTTCGGCGGATCATTCGCAAGCGCGAGCAATTCTTCCGACGGCGTTTCCGCGAAAACCTGCACGAGCGCGCCGGTCGCGGACAAAAGCTCCACTTTCCAGACCGCTCCAGCATTGGTGCCGGAAACGAGCGCGCGTTTTCCTTCAAGCGCAAAAAAGAGCGGCAGCCGCGCCAGGGGCTCCATGCGCGGCGGTTTCGTTTCGGAAGGTTTGCGTTCCGTCATGAACGCTCTTCTAGATCGTGCCCGGCGGCCCTGCAATTCGCGATAGAGCGCGACAGGTACGCACTCGCCGCAGGGTTAAGGGCCGGTGGCATAAGCGAAATTGCATTTCCGCGGCACCCCGGCTGCGTTAATATCCGCCGCGAAAAAGTGGAATTCGGCATGGTCCGGCGCAACGAGATTCGCGAAAACGAAGTGGCGGTGGAGTTTCCCGACGCGCCCGGCGCCAATTTTATTTTCATCGGCCGTATCCATACGCCCTGGACCGACCGCCTCGCCTGCCCGCGGCAAGGGCGGCAGGACGGCCCCGTCTGCCGCATCGAAATTTTCGAGCCATGGATCGCGGCGCTCGACGGCATCGAAAAATACCAGCACCTCGAAGTGCTCTACTGGCTGCACGAATCCCGCCGCGACCTCGTCAAGCAGAGTCCGGCCAACGACGGCTCCGTGCGCGGCACCTTCAGCCTGCGCTCGCCGGTGCGCCCAAACCCCATCGGCACACAACTCGTTCGGCTGGTGAAGGTCGAGGGAGGAAATGTCTTTGTGCAGGGCCTTGATTGCCTCGACGGCACCCCTCTTCTCGACCTCAAACCCGACCGCTGCGCCTTCACGCCGATCGCGCCGCGTCAGCCGGGCGATGACGAGGTTGCACCAAAGGCTTAAGGGCGTTTTCTTGGCGATCCAGCGGCTTAGTAGCCGCTTTTACATCGCTTGCTTAAGACACTCGCCCGCCGCTTCCGCCGCCGGCCGTGCCTGATCGCGGCTCAGCTTTCCGCCGATCACCAGCGCCCGTGTCTTCGAGCGAACGACCTCTTTCATGTCGACGCCCGGCGCCACCGAGCCGACCGAAGCGGCGTAAATCTGCTTCGCTTCCGGCGGGAGTTTGGCCACGCAAGCGTCGGCCGAAGCGCGGTTTGCGAAAGACGGTGCCGCCGAAACCGGCAAAACCGCGGCAGTCAAAATGAGTACGAAATAACGCATCGATTCCCCCAAAAAATTTGATTGCTCATTTATACGCATCGGCGCGCGGGAGGAAAGCGGTTTGGTTGCAGCGTTAATGGACGCCGCTGTCGATGGAAGGCTGGCGCGACGCCAAAAACACTCCGCTTAAAATCAGCGCGAAGCCGAGAACGTGAAAGGCCCGCAACTGTTCGCCGAGAAAAACGCTCGCCAAGAGCGCGCTGTAAAGCGGCGTGAGATGCAGGAACGGCCCCGCCCGGTTGGGGCCGATCAATTCCACGCCGCGCGTCCAGGCCGCATAGGAAATCAGACTCGGAAAAATCGCGACATAGATGACCGTGAAGAAAACGAACCAGGTCTCGTGAAATCGCGGCCCGGCGGCATATTCCCAGATCGCAAAGGGCAGCGCCGAGACCGTCGAAACCGCCGCGAATATAAAAATAAACGACAGCCAGTGCATTTTCGGTGCGAGCCGAAGATAGCTCGAATAGATCGCCATGATCGCCATGTTCGCGACGATAATAATGTCGCCGATATTGAAATTCAGATTCGCGATCGTCTCGACGCTGAGCTTGGAGACGATGACGAGAACGCCCGCAAACGAAATCAGAATGCCGCCGATCTGCGCCGCTGTAAGCCGATCGCGAAATATCAACGCTCCCGTCACGAGAATAAAAACCGGCGTGAGCGAATTCAGCACCGAGACGTTGAGCGCGGTCGTGTATTGCAGCCCGATATATTGACCGGCCGAAAAGATCGATCCGCCGCTCACGCCGAGAAAGAAAAGAAGAAACCAGTGCCGTTTGATCACCGGCCAGTCGCGCGCGAGATGCGGCCTGGCGAACGGCCAGAGAAAAACCGCCGGCAACAGCCAGCGCAGCATCGCAAGCCCGATCGGCGGCGCTTCGCCCGCGATCGCGCGGCCAAGCACGTGATTTCCCGACCAGAACAGCGAGGCGATCGCAAGCAGGAGATAAGCGTTGTTGGCGACCCGATCGGACGCGTTCAGGGAGCCGTTCCGGTCGAGGGCCATCAAGAATTCCAATTCAATGCGCGAACGCCATGAGAAACGACAGACAGGCCGCAGCCCCCGAAAACGCGAGCAACGAACTCCTGCCGTCAACGAACCGATCGGAGAAGAGCTGAAGCAAAAGCGGAGCGGCCAACACCACCGCTCCTCCGCCGATCACAGCAGCATACCACGGTACGCTGGCCTGGACGAAATAAATACCGAGGGCAACGCAAACAAGCGAAAGCGCGATTGTTCCGAAGAGAATGAGGCGGCCCGGGGCGGTTTTTAATTTTTTCGAACGGTGCTCAACCGGAAAATGCCCGCTTGCCGCGAGCGCATACATCGAGGCGGCAAGCAGAAGCGCCATGAACAAAACGAGGTTTACGATCTGCATGAGCGACAGACTCATCGAAACTCCCCTTTCGGCCCGGACGCAAAATCGCGCTTGCGCCCGGCCTCGCGATTCGTAACATATATGAGAGATATATCACTTGTATCTGCAATAAGGGCAAGCACTGCGGGGGAACATGAACGCGCAAGATCCGAAAGCCGCGAAGAGCGTGTCCGAGCCGGAACGGAAAAAGCGGACCATCACCGAAATTCGCGAGTCGAAGAAAACGGGGGAAAAGATGGTCTACATGTCCGTCCCCGACTACACCTCGGCGCAATGGGCGGAGAAAGCCGGAGTCGACGTCGCGGTTCTCGGCGACAGCCTCGCGATGATCTCGCACGGGCATGCGAGCACGATTCCCGCAACAATGGATATGATGATCATGCACGGCCAGGCCGTGCGCCGCGGCGCACCGAATACCTTTGCCCTCGGCTGCATGCCATACCAAAGTTACAACGCCGTCGATCGCGCGCTGGAAAACGCAACTCGCTTTATGCAGGACGCTCTCATGGACGCGGTAAAGCCGCAGGGCGGCAAGTCGCAAGCGCATATTTTGAAGGCGCTGGTGGACGCGGGCATTCCTACCGCCTCGCATATCGGTCTCACGCCCCACACCATCGCGATGTTCGGCGGCTTCAAGATTCAAGGCCGCACGGCGGAAGCCGCCATGAAAATCCTTGAGGACGCGCTCGCGATCGAGGACGCCGGCTGCTTCATGCTCGAATTCGAGGCGGTGCCCGCGAAAATCGCGAAGCTGATTTCCGAGCAGCTTACGATCCCGACGATCGGTATTGGCGCCGGCAACGGCACCGACGGGCAAATTCTGCTCTGTTACGATCTTCTCGGCGTATTTACCGATTTCAAGCCGAAATTCACCAAGCGGTACGCAAAACTTACCGAAGTCGCGGTCGACGGCATCAAGCAATATGTGAAGGAAGTGAAAGAAGGCGCGTTCCCCGACGACGACCATTCCTATGGCGTGAACGAGCCCGAATATGAGAAGTTCGCAGCGATGGTCGCAAAGCGGCGGCAGATTTGAGCGGCTCGAAGCGAGGGAAAATGACGAAACATATGGCGGTCCCGAAGAAAAATCAGACGACCCGCCTGACGAAAGGCGTGCAGACGCTGACCGAAGAGGCCTATGCGCAGATCGAGGAGCGGATCGTCACGCTTCGCCTGAAGCCCGGCGAGGTGCTTTCCGAACAGGCCCTCTCCGTCTCGCTCAAGATCGGCCGCACGCCGATCCGCGAAGCGTTGCAGCGGCTCGCCCGCGAAGGATTGATCATCGTGCTGCCGCGGAAGGGCATTCTTGTTTCCGATATCAACCCGCGCAAACAGCTCCTTGTGCTCGAAGTGCGGCGCGAACTGGAACGCCTGTTGAGCCGTTCCGGCGCCGAGCGCGCAACCAAGGAAGAGCGCGAACAGCTGATGGAAACCGGCCGCGCGATGGATGTCGCCGGCAAGAACAACGACGACATCGCCTTCATGCGCCTCGACAGCGATCTCAACCGGCTTTTGCTTGAGGCCGGTCATAACGAATATGCGGCGCGCGCAATGCGCCTCACGCAGGGTCTTTCTCGCCGCTTCTGGTACATGCATTACCGCGAAGCCGCCGATCTTCCGCTTTGCGCGAAGTTGCACGCTGAGCAAGCGCGCGCAATCGCCAAAGGCGATCCCGCAAAGGCGGCAAAAGCTTCCGACTATCTCATGGACTATGTCGAAAGCTTCACCCGCACGACAGTCGAAGTGTAACGGAGTGAAACGATGAAAACTTACGAGGGAAAGCGAACCATCGACGGCCTGCGCGTCACGGTCGACGGCAAGCCGCTCGGGGAGCACTACGAAGTCAAGAAGTTCACGAACTTCGGTTTCGAATGGACCTATGAGGGCGAAAGTCCGCGCCAGCTCGCGCTCGCAATTTTGGTCGACTATCTCGGTGACAACGAACGCGCGATCCGGCTTTCCGAACCGTTCATGAAAGCGGTGGTCGCCAATCTCGATAACGACTGGACTCTAAAGAGCAACGAAATCGACAGCGCCCTGAAAAGCATCGAGAAACATTAACAAAACCGATGCAGGCGGGGTCCGATTCCGCTTGCGCCGCGGCTTGTTTCTGTGACATGGCACTGATATATCATTCGAAAGAATAAAAACGCACCGGCAAAACCGGGACAACCACCCTGGGGAGGATCCAAATGAAGAAGTTCTCACGCCGTACTTTGCTGAAATCCGCCGCCGCCATCGGCGCGCTCGCGCCCGCCGGCGTCTTTGCGCCTGCGATCGCGCAAAACAAGCCGCTCAAGATCGGCATTCTCGCGCCGCGCTCAGGGATAGCCGCAAGCGCCGGCCTGAACGGCATCTACGCCGCCCAATGGACAGTCGAGAAATTCAATGCCGCGGGCGGCATCGCCGGCCGCAAGGTCGAGCTTGTAATTGAGGATGAAACCTCCCCGAAGGACACGATTGAGCGCTTCTCCAAGCTCGTGCAGCAGGAGAACGTCGATCACGTTCAGGGTATCGTATCGACCGGCGTCGGGCTCGCGCTCGGTCCTGTCGTCGAAGAAGCCAGAGCGCTTACGATTTTCTGGGACGGCACGACCCAAGACGGCGTCGTCGAGAAACTTCCGAACCCGAAATATCTCTTCAAGAGCACCGACAACGAATGCGAAGCGGTGATGTCGTCGCTGCTCGCCGTCAAATACTGGAAGGGCAAATTCAAGCGGATCGCGGGCATCAATCCCGACTATTCCTATGGCCGCAACAACATGGCCGCCTTCGTCGCGATCCTGAAACGCTTCAACATTGAGCATGAAGTCGTAACCGAGCAGTGGCCGAAGGTCGGTACCATGGATCTCACGAGCCATGTCGCCGCGCTGCAGGCGGCAAAGCCCGATCTCATTTTCTCCTCGCTACTGTTTGCGGATCTTCCCGTGTTCATGAAGCAGGCGCACGCCGCGGGTCTCACGCAAAGCGCGAAGCTCGTCTTCCCGGCCGCCGGCTGGCAACAGACGGCGCTGAAGAAAGAATTCACGCCGGAAGGCATGCTGTTCGGCTGCAATACGCTCTCCTTCGACAATCCGAAAGCGAGCGCCACTGCGAAGGAATTCGTCGCCTGGTATCATGACAAGCACAACGACTATCCGAACTGGGAAGCGGACCGCGCTTACTTCTCCCTGATTTCCTACAAGCAAGCCTACGAGAAGGCTGCGAAGGCGAAAGGCGGCACCCCCTCCACCGACGACATCGCGCAGGCGATGGTCGGCCTCGAGGTCGAAAGCCTCGGCGGCAAAGGCGGCTGGCGCAAGGATCACATCGCCGACCAGACCTTCGTGCAGGGCCTGACGACACACAAGAACAAGTACGATTTCGTCACGCTCGGCGAGCAGCAGGACACGATGTACTCAACCGAGCTGCAGAAACCTGCCGGCGCGGATTTCTGGGAGTGGATCAAGACCGCGAATTTCAAGGTCTGATAGACTCCATAGCGTTCGATGTCTGCGTTTGCCAACATATTGCTCGGCGGCGTTTTCCACGCCGCCGTGCTCTTCCTCGTCGCCGCCGGGCTGCAGCTCGTCTTCGGCGTGCAGAAAATTTTGAATCTCGCCTGCGGCTCGTTCTACGCGCTCGGCGCCTATTTCGGCATCAGCTTCGTCGCCCACATGACGAAATACGGAATGCCGCCGTGGCTCCTCCTGCCGGCGTTAATCGTCGCGGGATTGTTGATCGGCCTGATCGGGCCGTTCATCGAGCGGCTCCTGCGCTTCGTCTACGACCGCGACGAAAGCTTTCAGCTCCTCCTCACCTTCGCTATCCTTCTGATGTTCCAGGACGTGTTCCGCTTTCTGTGGAGTGCGAATCCGCTGCAGGTAAACGTCGATTACCTCGTTTACGGCAAGCTTTCGTCCGGCGATTTTTCCGTGCCAGTCTACAATCTCATGGTGATCGCCGCCGCGATTTTGATCGCGGCCGGACTTGGCCTCTTTCTGCAGAAAACCAATTACGGCCGCGTGCTGCGCGCGACCGCCGAGAACCGCGCCATGGCCGAAGCCCTCGGCGTGAACGTGCGGAGCGTCTATGCCGTCGTGTTCACTGTCGGCACGATGCTGGGAACGGTCGCGGGCGCACTGGTGATCCCGACGGCCGCCGCATCGCTCGAAATCCCCGGCGAATTCGTCGTGGAAGCTTTCGCCGTCGTCGTGATTGGCGGGCTCGGATCGATGCCAGGAGCGCTCGCGGGTGCACTTGTCGTTGGCCTCATTCATGCGCTTTCGATCGTGATTTATCCTGAGCTTGAGCTGCTCGTGACATATCTGATCGTGATCGGCGTCCTTCTCTTCCGGCCTGCGGGCCTGTTCGGAAAGCCCGCGACATGAAATCGAAATATGCCCTCCTCCTCGCCGCCGCGGGGATCGCCGCCCTGATCGCGCTTCCGCATTTCGCGCGGCCGTTTTACGTGAGCTTGATGATTCCGTTCTTCGCTTATGCGATTGCGCTTCTCGGCTTCAATCTTCTGTTCGGCTATAGCGGCTTGCTTTCGTTCGGCCACGCGATGTTCATTGGCGTCGGCGCTTATGGCACCGCCATCGTTTCCGGTGTGCTCGGCATCAAGAGTTTTGAAGTGGCGCTCATCGCGGTCATCGTAGGCGCCACGCTGATCGCGGTTCCCATCGGCGCGCTGTGCGTGCGCTACACCGGCATTTTCTTCGGCATGCTGACGCTCGCCTTCGGCATGCTCTTCCACTCCTTCCTGTTCAAGTTCTATTACGTCACCGGCGGCGACAGCGGTATGCGCGTGCCGCGCATGGACATCCTCGGGCTCGAATTCGCGCAATACAACAAGATCGGCTTCCTCACCGGCCCGTTTTACTATTACTGCCTCGTTCTCATGGTGATCGCCGGCGCCGTTATGTGGCGGATCGTGCATTCGCCCTTTGGCCTGCACCTGAAGGCGCTCCGGGATAATCCGCGCAAGGCGGAATATCTCGGCGTGCGCGTGTGGCAATTCCGGCTCGCGGCTTTCGTGATCTCCGCGATCTTTGGCGCGATAGGCGGCGCGATCCTGGGTTTCCGTGTGGGCCTTGCCGATCCCGAACTCGTCTATTGGACGCATTCGGGCCAGCTCGTGTTCATGACCGTGCTTGGCGGCTTCTCGAATTTCTTTGGGCCGATCATCGGCGCCCTCACCTACACGCTCTTGCAAGACCAGTTGCAATCGCTCACGCAATATTGGCGCTTCGTGCTGGGAGCCGTGCTGGCGATCATTGTGATCGGTTTCCCGGGCGGTATCGCCGGCGCAATCGAGGTCTTGGCGGCTCGCCTTCGCCAGCGCAAAACCGAAAGCGCTACGGCAGTAAAAAAGGCGGTGACGCCATGACCATCCTCTTGCAGACCAACAGCGTCGGAAAGGCCTATGGCGCCTATCGCGCGCTTTCGGACGTCAGCATCGCCGTCAATGCCGGCGAAAAAATCTCCATCGTCGGCCCCAATGGCGCGGGCAAAACGACGCTTGTGAACCTGCTCACGGGTCTGCTCGTCCCGACCGAAGGCGAGGTTTTCTTCAAGAACGAGAATATCGCGGGCCGCGATCCGGTGGCGCTTGCCGAGCGCGGGCTCGCGCGCGCATTCCAGCTTGTGCACATCTTTCCGAAACTCACCGTCGAGGAAACGATCGCCGCCGCAATCGTCACGCGTCAGAAGAAACGCTGGCGGATGTTCTCTTCGCTCCATGGCGACACGAGCGTGACAAAACGCGCACGTGAAGTCGCCGAAATCTTCGGACTGGAAAATCGGCTCGATACGGTTTCGCAACTTCTCTCCCAGGGCGAAAAGAAGCTCCTCGATGTCGCCTCCGCCTTCGCGCTCGAGCCGGAAGTCATTCTTCTCGACGAGCCGACCTCCGGCATCTCGACGAACGACAAGCATCGCGTGATGAAGACGCTGATCGCCGCCGCCGAACGCGCGGGTGTGAAAGCCATGATCCTGGTCGAGCACGACATGGATCTGGTCGCCACCTATTCCGACCGCATCATCGCGATCGCCGAGGGAAAAATACTCGCGGATCTCCCGCCGAAACAATTCTTCTCGACCGAATCCGTGATCGAAATCGTCGTCGGCAAAAAACGGAGCCACTGATGCTGTCCGTGCGCGATCTCACCGTCGACATTCAAGGGAGCCGCATCCTGCGCGGGATTTCGATCGAGGTGAAAGCGGGCGAGCTCGTCTGCCTTGTCGGCCGCAACGGCGCCGGCAAAAGCACCACCTTCCGCACCATCATGGGCTTCCGCCGTCCTGTCTCCGGCACAATCGATTTCAACGGCGAAAGTCTGCTCGGCCGCCGCCCCTTCGAGGTCGCGCGGCAGGGCATCGGCTTTTCGCCGGAGGAAAGCGAAGTGTTCGGCGAACTCACCGTCGCCGAGAACATCGCGATGCCCACCTGGCCGCAGGCGGGCGGCCGCAACCAGCAGGAGCGCGCAGCCCTCGCCTACGAAGTCTTCCCCAAACTCACGCGCTACCGCGATCGCGGCGGCCAGGAGCTTTCCGGCGGCGAGCGCAAGATGGTGTCGATCGCCCGGGCGCTCGCGTCCGACCCGAAGCTTCTCCTGCTGGATGAGCCGACCGAGGGTCTGTCGCCCGCCGTGATTCCCGCGATTGTGGACGGCATCGCCTCGATCCGCGCCCTCGGGCACGCAGTCTTCATCGCCGAGTCGAATGTCCACCACGTTCCCGAATTCGCCGACCGGCTCTATGTCATTGAACGGGGAGAGATAATTTTCACTGGCCTGCCGAAGGACGCCGCCAGGCACCCGGCTGTCGCCAAGGTCATCGCGGGCAGCACGGAACCCGCGATCTAGCGGATTGACCCGGAATTCGAGCGTGATAGACTACTGATATATCACAGATCAAAGGAAGACCCGCGAAAGCGGGCACAGCAAAGCGGAGAATGAACCATGATCAGCGAGCGCCAAATCGCCTTTCGCCAGGAATACCGGTCCCGCATCATGGGCTGGTACGACGGCTACTTTCACATTCTCATCATCTACGCGATGGGTGCGGCCGCCTTCTACATCTACCTGCAGCACATCGAAAACGTGACCTGGCTCGAATGGCTAACCGTACCGATTACGTTCCTGTTCACGAACGTCTTCGAATGGGCCGTGCATAAATATGTCATGCACCGGCCGGTCAACATCAAAGGCCTGCGTTCGGTCTACGAGCGCCACACGCTGAACCACCACCAGTTCTTCACCGACGAGGAAATGCGCTTCCGCGACCACAAGGACTGGCGTGTGACGGTGTTCCCGCCCTACGCGCTTGTCGTCTTCATCCTGATGTCGCTCCCGGGCGCCATCGTCCTTGGCTACATCTTCTCGCCGAATGTCGGCTGGCTGTTTATGGCGACGACGACCGGCATGTACCTCATCTACGAGTTCATGCATTTCTGCTGCCACGTCGATGAAAACTGGTTTGTGCGCAACTGCCCGTTTGTGAACACGCTTCGTCGCCACCACACCGCGCATCACAATGCGCGGCTGATGATGGAAACGAACATGAACCTCACCTTCCCGATCGCGGATTGGCTGTTCGGCACATCCGATCTCGATCGCGGCCTCCTGGGCACGCTGTTCAACGGCTATGACACACGCTATCTCAAGAAAAACCTGCGTGGCACACCGAAGCGGCCCGACGTCGCGGCCGCCCAGCCGATCGGAGCGGAATAAGGAGTCGCGCCATGCCGAATGACGTCAAAGCGATTGTTTCGGCGATCACCCTGATCGTGGCGGCGGTGCTCGCTTACTGGAGCAAGTCGCCGGTGCACCACGACCTCGCAAATGTGGTGATGATCACAGCGGTCTTCATGGTGATCGCGATGTGGGTCTTCCCCGAAGCGGGGGTGAAAAAAGGCGACGTGAAGAAAATAAAATAAGTTCGCCTCGATCCTTGTGCGGAAACCCCGGCACCAATGCCGGGGTTTTTGCTTTTTTGGAACCTTCGGTCGCGGACGGCGTTAAAATGCAATGGGACGCGCTTTGATTCTCTGGCTTCTCGGCATTCCGTTGCCGGTCATCTTGTTACTCTGGCTGTTTGGCTTTTTCCAATAGCCGCCGACTCGGGGAACGATCATGGGCATGCCTAAAATTAACTTGTCCGCTCTGCGCTGTCCGCAATGCGCGGGCCCGGCGAGGCTTGTGGACGCCAACAGCATCGATACCCCCGAAGACGAAGACAATGAGCTACTTTCCTTTGAATGCGATACCTGTGGCCCCTTCACGGTGCTGGCGCTCGCCGACGGTGAGAAAGACGAAGCCATGGAACCCCGCCTCGCGCGTCCCGGCACAGAATGGCGAGACTTGTGGGCCTAGTTGCGCTAGCGTCTTTTCCGTTCTTTGAACGGAAACCATGCGGACCAAGCTCAAGGTCATCCCCGAACCCGAGCCGCGCACCCGCGCGACCATCGTCTCGCCCACCGCGCCTGTAATCAAAGGGCCGGGGACGGATGACTATACCTGCGGCAATTGCGACCGAATCCTGATCGCGGGGATCGCGGCCGGGAAAACGTTTAAAAGCATCGTCATAAGATGCCCCGCTTGCGGGGCATTCAACGAGACGCCCTAGCGCAACGGCGCGTCCGGATGCCAGCCGATAACGGCGAGCATCACGAAGAAACCGATGATATAGGCGACGGTGACGTGCCAGCCGTGGCGCAACCATAGGCCGGCGGATTTCGCTTCCGGATACATATTGGAGAGCGCGACGCCCGCCGACGAACCGAACCAGATCATCGATCCGCCGAAGCCTACCGCGTAGGCTAGATAGCCCCAGTCGTAGCCGCCCTGCTTGAGCGCAAGCGCCGTGAGCGGAATATTGTCGAACACCGCCGACACGAAACCGAGTCCCATCGCCGTCTGCCACGAGGCAGAAGGCAATTTCTCGACCGGCATCATCGATGCGGCGGTGACGAGCGAGAGCAGAAAGATCGTGCCCTTGAATGTTTCAGGCATCACATGCCAGTCCGGCCGGCGCAGTCCGGTGGTGAGGAAAATCACCGCCCAGACCGAGATGCCGAGCAGCGGCACGTGATCGAGCAGCGAGGGATATTTCACATTTGCGCCGATGTTCACGACAAGCGCGACGATTAGAATAGCCGCGACGATGAACACACGCGCTCCGTCGATCTCAATTCCTTTTTTCGCTTTTTTCTCGATGGGAGAATATTTTTGCTGCTGAATCGCCGCAGGGATAGCGAAAATAAGAAGTGCCGGAAGGGCGGCGGTGTAAGCTTCGAGCACGCTGAGCGGACTCACGCCCGCGATCCACATCATCGTGGTGGTGGTATCGCCGACGACGCTGCCGGATCCCCCCGCGTTGGAAGCGGCTACGATCGCGGCGAGATAGCCGATATGCACTTTTTTCCGGAACACGTGCCGCGCCACCGTGCCGCCGATCAGGGCCGCTGCGATATTATCGAGGAAGCTCGAAAGCACGAACACAAGCACGAGCAAGACCACACCGCCCTTCCAGTCGTCCGGCAAAAGCCTCGGCATTTCGTCGGGGATGCCGCTCTGTTCGAAATGCCGCGACAGGAGCGCAAAACCCATCAAAAGGAGAAACAGGTTCGTGAGCGTCACCCACTCGTGCTCCATGTGGAGCCCAAGTCCCACGAGCCCTGTGCCGGTTTTGAAGCCGGTGAACAGGAGCTTATAGGCGACGATGACCGCAAGCCCGCCGACCCCGATCGGAAGCGTGTGATGATGAAAAAGCGCGATGCCCAAGAGCGTTAGCGCAAACAGGATGAAATCGACGGGAATTCCGAACAGAAGAATTGGCTCGACCACGGCAACCTCTCACCTTAAATGGCGGACATACCAGCCAGCGGAAAAGGCACGAGCGGCGTCCCTGAGTGCCGCACGCAATTTTCTTTGCTGTCCGATGATCCCCACCCGACTGCGATATTGTACCCGGCTCGCGTTCGCAAGAAAGAGATCTCTAGCCGCACACATCGCGTGAAAGAAAGAGGCTTTTCGCCCTAGGTTTGAGTCGACAGCGCGCAATTTTCTCGCCACTCTGGCTAATATATTTCAGAAAAACGGCGCCGAAGAACGCCATGCAAGGGAGGCTACCGTGAGAATTTCCGCATCGTTATTGCGCCTATTATTCGCGGGCACATTCGGTGTTTTCGCATTTGCAGCAAACGCACAGGGGCTCGAGGACAAGCTTACGATCGTAACCTCGTATTCCAAAGACCTTACCGGCCCGCTCGCGGAGGGCTTCGAGAAAAAGCATCCCGGCACAAGGGTCGAGGTGCAGAACCGCAACACCGCGGCGGCCGTTACCTTTATTCAGGAGACCAAATCCAATCCGCCCGACATTTTCTGGGCCTCCGCGCCGGACGCATTCGAAGTGTTGAAACAGAACGGGCTCTTGCAAAAATACAAGCCGAAGGCCGAAGGCATCGCCACCAAGGCCGGCTCCTATCCGATCAACGATCCCGATAATTTCTATACGGGTTTCGCCGCCTCGGGTTACGGCATCGAATACAACACGCGCTATCTCAAGGCGAACGATCTGCCCGCGCCGAAGGAATGGGACGATCTGAAGAAGCCGGTTTATTTTGGCCATGTGGGAATTTCAGCACCCTCCCGATCCGGCACCACGCATTTGACCGTCGAAACCATTTTGCAGGGCGAAGGCTGGGAAAAAGGCTGGGCGACGCTTTTGGAAATCGGCGGAAACCTTACGCAAGTTTCCGACCGTTCCTTCGGCGTTCCCGATGCCGTGAACAGCGGCCAGTACGGAATCGGCATCGTGATCGATTTCTTCGGCCTCTCCGGCAAGGCCTCCGGCTTCCCGGTCGAATTCGTCTACCCGACCGTGACCGCGATCGTGCCGGCCAATATCGGCATCATCAAAGGGGCGAAGAACCAGAAAGCGGCGGAAGCCTTCATCGAATATCTGTTGTCCGAAGAAGGCCAGCAGATTTTGCTGTTGCCTAAAATCCAGCGCCTGCCGGTGCGGCTCGCGACCTACGACAAGGCGCCCCCCGGCTTCCCCAACCCGTTCAAGAACGAAAAGCTCGGCGCGGGCGTAAAATTCGACGTCGATCTTTCCGAAAAGCGCTACGAGCTTGTGAACTCGCTCTTCGACCGCATCATCACCTTCCGGCTGAAGGAATTGAACGCTGCGTGGAAAGCGATCCACGACACCGAGAAGAAGCTCGGCGCGAAAGCAAGCCCCGCGGCCAAGAAATTGCTTGCGGACGCGCGGCGCCTGGCGACTACGGTACCGATCTCCGGAGCGGAGGCGAACGATCCCGCGATCGCGAACTCGTTCCACAAGCTGAAGAAGGGCGAAACGGCCGCCGGCCGCCAGGCCGAATTCGAACAGAAGTGGGATGAAACCGCGGTGAAGAATTACACGGAAGCGAAGTCGCTCGCGGCAAAAGCGGCGATCGCCAAGTAAACCGCAGCAAGTGAGCTGAGCGCGGGGCATGGCGAATACTGCGACGATACCGTCGGCGCCGCTCTCGGCGAGACTCGGCGCGAGCCCCGCGCAAATCGCGGCGGTCGCGCTGGTCGCGCTCTTTCTGCTCGCGTTCCTGATCGTCCCGATCGTACGCGTGATCCAGATCGCCTTCACGGGGCTCGACGGCGGATTTTCGCTGGTTCATTTCGGCGATTTCTTCCAGACCACGCTGCTCCGCGAATCCTTCTGGAATTCGATCTATACCGCCTCGATGACGGTGGTCGTCGCGAGCATCATCGCGGTGCCGCTCGCGACGATCATTTCGCGTTTCCGGTTTCGAGGCGCGGCGCTCATCCACACGCTCGGGGTCATTCCGCTTGTGATGCCGCCTTTTGTCGGCGCGGTCGCAATGCAGCTGATCTATGGCCGCAACGGCTCCGTTAACCTCCTGCTGCACGACTGGTTCGGTTTTCGCATTCCGTTCATGGAAGGGCTGAACGGCGTGATTTTTGTCGAGGCCGTGCACTATTTTCCGTTCATCCTGCTCAACCTTTCCGCCGCCCTCTCGAATATCGATTCCGCCATGGAAGAGTCGGCGCAAAATCTCGGCGCTTCCGGATTCGCGCTATTCCGAAAGATCGTTTTTCCGCTTGCGCTCCCCGGCTACGTCGCGGGTGCGGCGCTCGTCTTCGTGAAGGTCTTCGACGATCTCGCGACCCCGCTTCTCCTGAGCGTCACCAACATGCTTGCGCCGCAAGCCTATCTCCGCATTACCTCGGTCGGCATCGCCGACCCGCAAGGTTATGTGATTTCGGTCATCATGATCGCCTGCGCACTCGCGACCATCGGGCTCTCACAGCTCGCATTACGCGGGCGGGATTTTTCCACACAGCAGCGCGGCGGCGGCGGACTCTCGCGCAGAAAGCTTGGCAAAAGCGGCACGATTCTCGCGACAGCTTTCGTGATTGTAACGCTTCTCATCGTTCTCTCGCCGCATATCGGCATCTTGCTGCTTTCGTTCGGCACCGTCTGGTCCTTCGCGGTGCTGCCCGACGGCTACACGCTCGCGCATTACGCCACGATCGCGCACGAGGCCGGGCCGTACATCACGAACACACTCCTCTATTGCGGCCTCGCCGGCTTCATCGACATCGTGCTCGCTTCCGTTATCGCCTATGTCGTGCTGCGCACCCGGCTCAAGGGCCGTCACCTCGTCGAGCAAATGGCAATGGCGGCGATTGCCATTCCCGGCCTCGTGCTCGGCATCGGCCTTCTTCGCACTTATTACGACGTGCACCTCCCCATGACCGGCGAGCCGCTCGCGACCTTCTGGGGCATGCTCGTGATCGCCTACGCCGTGCGCCGCTTGCCCTATGCGCTGGTCTCGGCGAAAGCCGCGCTCCATCAACTGCATGTGCATCTGGAAGAGGCGGCCGAAAGCCTTGGCGCGGGAAAATTCACGACGCTTACCCGTATTGTCGTTCCGCTGATGACCGGCGGGCTGCTCGCCGGTTTCGTCACGAGCTTCGCCACCGCCGCGGTCGAGCTTTCCGCGACCCTCATCCTTGTCACCCGTCCGCCCGATGCGCCGATCTCCTACGGCATCTATGTCTATATGCAGGCGGCGGCCGGGCGCGGACCGGGCGCCGCGCTTGGTGTGCTCGCCGTGCTGGTGGTCGCGATCGCGACGTTCCTATCCTATCGTTTCGCCGAACGCGAGCGCGATCTCAAATCCCGCGAGGGCGTATTCTGATGGCGACCGGCGTTTCCATTGAAAATGTGAGCTTCGGCTATGGCGGCGCGCTCGTGCTGAACGACGTGAGCCTTTCCATCGAGCCCGGCGAATATTTTTGTTTTCTCGGCCCGTCCGGCTCCGGCAAAACGACGCTTCTCCGCCTGCTGGCTGGCTTCGGCACGCCGTCGAAAGGCCGCATCGTGATCGGCGGCAAAGACGTCACGTATCTTCCGCCATGGGAGCGCAATCTCGGCATGGTGTTTCAGAGCTACGCGCTCTGGCCGCACATGACCGTCGCGAAGAACGTCGCCTTCGGCCTCGAGCGCCGCAAGCTGCCGCGGACTGAGATCGGCCGCAAGGTGGCGGCCGCGCTCGAACGCGTCGGGCTTTCCCATCTCGCCGACCGCCGCCCGTCGCAGCTCTCCGGCGGCCAGCAGCAGCGCGTGGCGCTCGCGCGCACGCTGGTGATCGAGCCCTCCGTTCTGTTGCTCGACGAGCCGCTTTCCAATCTCGATGCCAAGCTCCGCACCGAAATGCGCGTGGAGCTGAAGCGGCTCCAGCGTGAGCTCGGCATCACCACGATCTACGTCACCCACGATCAGGAAGAAGCGAACGCCGCCGCGGAACGCATCGCCGTGCTCGACGGCGGCAGGATTCAGCAGATCGGCTCTCCCGTCGATATGTACGATCATCCGGCAACCCGCTTCGTCGCGGCGTTCCTAGGCACCGCCAACCTTGTCGAAGGGAAGATCGAGGGAGGCCGCTTCCTCGCCGATGGCATCGTGCTCGACGGCATCAACGCGCCTTCCGGCCGCGCTTGCGTTTCGATCCGTCCGCAGCATATCGCCGTACAGGCCTCCGGCACCGGCCTTCCGGGCGTCGTGGAAGAACGCGAATTTCTCGGCGAAACCACCCGCTATCGCATCAAGGCCGGCGGTCATCGTCTGATCGTCGACGAGCCGCACAGGCGCGACACCGAGCCGCGCGAAGTCGGCGCGATGGTGGGCCTTGCCGTCGACATCAAGCAGATTTCGATTCTGCGCGATTAGGCGGTATTGTTTTTCGATGTCCTCCATCCTCGACCGCGACAAGCTGAACGCCTTCACCCGCCACACGCACATTGAAGTTGCAGGCGCGCCCGCAGGCCCGCTCAAGGGCCTCACCTTCGGCGTGAAGGACATTTACGACGTGGCCGGTGTGAAAACCGGCTTCGGCAGCCCCGCGTGGCTGGAAACGCACGACGTACCGGCGAAGAACGCGGCCATTGTCGAAACCCTGCTGAAAGCCGGCGCCAGCATCGTAGGCAAGACCCACACCGAAGAAATGGCCTGGAGCATCAACGGCATCAACGCCCATTACGGCCGCCCAATTAATGTCCGCGCCGAGGGCCGCGTGTGCGGCGGCTCGTCGAGCGGCTCGGCGTCGGCGGTCGCGGGCGGGCTCTGCGATTTCGCACTTGGCAGCGATACCGGCGGTTCCGTCCGCCTGCCTGCGAGCTACACGGGAATTTACGGCCTACGCCCGACTCACGGGCGGCTTTCGCTCGAAGGTGTCATGCCGCTCGCACCAAGCTTTGACGTTCCCGGCTGGTTCGCCCGCGACATGGATATCTTCACGAAAGTGGGAAAAGTTTTGCTGAAAAGCGGCGCATGGGATGCGAAGCCGCGCGAACTCCTGATCGCCGAGGACATGTTCGCGCTTCTGGGCGCACGGGAGAAAGAAGCGCTGCAACCGGCCGTCAAACGCATCGCGAGTCTCTATGGCGAGCCGCGCCCGGTCAAAATCGCCGACCGCCCGTTGCGCGACTGTTTCGAGCTTTACCGCATTATTCAGGCAGCCGAGGTCTGGAAAATCCACGGCGAATGGGTCACGAAATACAAGCCCACCTTCGGCCCTGGCATTCAGGAACGAATGTACGGAGCGGCAAAAATCGATCCCGCCGAATACGAGAAAGCGAAAGCCGAACGCGAGAAAGTTTCGGCTTACGTCGCCGCATTGCTGAAAAACGATGCGATGATCGTATTGCCTACAGTGCCGGAAATCGCCCCGCTGATCGAGCGGCCGCTCGCGGAATCCGAAAATTATCGCGGCAAGGCGATGAGCCTGTTGAGCGTATCGGTGCTTTCGCGCACGCCGCAGATGTCGCTTCCGCTCGGGACTCTCGACGGCTGCCCGTTCGGCATTTCCATCATGGGTGAGCAAGGCGCCGACGAGATGCTGATTTCGGCCGCGCAAGAGATCGCGTCATGAAGCAGAATTTGCAGATCGATCCCGAGCGGCTCTGGGACGAGATCATGGAGACCAGCAAGATCGGCGGAACGCCAAAAGGCGGCATTAATCGCCTAACGCTGACCGATCTCGACCGGCAGGTGCGCGACTGGTTCAAGCAAAAAGCCGAAGGCCTCGGCTGCATCGTCACCGTCGACGACATGGGCGCGATGTTCGCGCGCCGCCCCGGCCAGCGGAAAGACGTTCCGCCGATCGCCATGGGCAGCCATCTCGACACCCAGCCCACCGGCGGAAAATTCGACGGGGTGCTCGGCGTCCTCGGCGCGCTCGAAGCGCTCCGCACGTTGCACGAAGCGGGCTACGAGACCTTCGCGCCGATCGAGGTCGTGAACTGGACCAACGAGGAAGGCGCGCGTTTCGCGCCCGCCATGGTCTCGTCCGGCGTCTTTGCGGGCGCCTTCGAGCATGACTGGGCGTCCTCGCGAAAGGATCCCGACGGAATCACTTTCGCCGAGGCTCTGGAGAAAATCGGATACCGCGGCCCGGAGAAATGCGGCGAGCATCCGCTCTCCGGATTTTTCGAGCTGCATATCGAGCAAGGCCCGCTCCTTGAGGCTGAGGGCAAGGAAATCGGGGTCGTCACCGGCATCCAAGGCATTCGCTGGTTCGAGGTGACGGTGACCGGCCAGGATGCGCATTCCGGCACGACGCCGATGCCGCGCCGGCGGAACGCGCTTCTCAGCGCAACCGGGATCGTCGAAAAAGTGAATGCGATCGCGCTTGCGCACGCGCCGCTCGCCGTCGGAACGGTAGGCTTGATGCAAGTGAGACCCAATTCCCCGAATGTCGTCCCGGGCGAGGTGTTCTTCACCGTCGATCTGCGCCATCCCGAAGCGAAGACGCTCGATGCCATGGAAAGCGAGCTGCGCGCCGCGATCACAAATGCGTGCAAACCGCAAAATCTCGAATCCAAAGTTTCAAAAATTCTCGACCAGCCGCCCGTGCATTTCGATCAGGATTGCATTGGATGCGTCCGCGAAGCCGCGAAAAATTCCGGCTATTCCATGCGCGACATCGTCTCGGGCGCAGGCCACGACGCCGGTTACGTCTCGCGCGTCGCGCCCGCGAGCATGATCTTCGTTCCCTGCCACAATGGCATCAGCCACAACGAGGCGGAATTTACGTCGAAGGAACAATGCGCCGCGGGAGCGCAGGTGCTTTTGCAGGCGGTGCTGAATTACGACCGCAAGCTCGCGGAGCGGCACGGCAGCAAACGGTAATTTGGAAGCGATGCAACATAAGGCATCGCGCGGCAAAATTTCGCTCTCGACCGCCGCAAGCCAGTCCCGTAACATTCCGGACGGCAGCTCAAACTCGTTACAAAAAAATAGCCGCCCAGGAGGAGCAATATGCCATCTCGCCGTTTCGGCCTGCCGACGTTCGTCGCAGGATTATTTGCCTTTTCCGCGTCCGCTTTCGCCGCCGATCCGATCAAGGTCGGCGTCACCATCGCCCAGTCGCCTCCCGGTTCCGTTTCGCAGGGAACGCAGGTGAAGGACGGGCTCGAAGTCGCCGCCAAGATCATCAACGACGCGGGCGGCGTGAACGGCAGCAAGATCGAGCTGATCTATGAAGACACGCAGGGCATTCCCGAAAAAGCCCGCGCCGCGGTCGAAAAGCTGATCACCCGCGATCAGGTCGTCGCCGTCACCGGCGAGCACCAGAGCTCGGCGGCACTTGCCGGCATCGAAGTCGCACACCGCTATCATGTTCCCTACATCAATACGAACGGCTGGTCCGACGTCATCCGCGAGAAGGGCTATCCGGAAGTGTTCAACCCGGGCAATTACAACAGCCGCGTCGCGATCGCCGTTGCCGAAACGATGAAATCGCTCGGCGCGAAAAACGTGGTGGCGTTTTGCGAAAACACCGACTACGGCGTCGGTCTCGCGAAACTGATCGGCGCGCAGATCGCCGAACGCGCGCAGGGTATCAGCTACAAATATGAAACGCTCGACCGCGCCTCGAAGGACTATCTCCCGGCGATCCTGCCGCTCAAGGCGAATCCGCCGGACATGGTCGTCGAAATCATGCTGCCGCCCGGTGCCTATATCCTGCTCAACCAATTGAACGAGCAGGGCGTCGCGCCGACGGCGAAAACCATGATCTACGACGCCTCCGGCATCGCGGATTATCCGGATTTCTGGCAGAACGTCGGCGACGCCGCGAAGAATATGCTCGTCTTCGGCCTCTATCACCCGAAGATGCCGCTGCCCGATCTCGGCAAGAAAGTCGCCGCCGATTACACGGCGAAGACCAAGGGCGATCCGAACCGCCTGCTCTTCCAGGCCGCGGACAGCCTTTTCCTGATTGCCGAAGCGATCAAGACGGCGAAGTCCACCAAGGCCGACGACATGATCAAGGCGCTCGAAGGCATCAAGTGGACGGGCACGCGCGGCGAGGTCTCGTTCTCGAGCGAGAAGTCGGGCTTCAAGTACCACCAGTGGCTCGATGTCCCCTACGTGACCTTCCAGGTCACGGCGGTGAAGCAGCCGGTCGCGGACATGAAGCTCGTGCAAGATCCGGGTAAGCCGCTCGATATGTCGCGTGTCGAGAAAACAAAATAACCGGCAACAAAAGAAGACGGGAGGCGCAGCCGCGCCTCCCCTTTCAACTTTCGCAGTCTGAATGCTGACTCTCGATCTCCTCATCAACGGGCTCATCATCGGCGTGTTCTACGCGTTGATGGCGATCGGCCTTTCGCTGATTTTCGGCATCCTGAAGGTCGTGAATTTCGCGCATGGCGAGTTCTACATGGTGGGGGCCTACGCCTACACGCTTTCCGCGCTTGCGCTCGGCATCTCGCCGTGGGTCTCGCTGCCCTTCGCGCTCTTGGTCGGGCTGCTGCTCGGGCTTGTCGTCGAGCGGCTTCTGATGCGGCCGCTCTACAGCGGCTACACCTCCTGGGGCGTGATGCGCGACGAATATGCGGTGATCGTCACCTTCGCGCTCTCGATTTTCCTCATCAATATCGTCGACAAGGTGGTCGGGCCTTACGCCTACAAAGGCCCTGCCCTCATCGGGATTTCCCGCATCACGATCGGGCCGCTCGCGATCTCCGGCCATCGCTTGATCGCGGCAATGGTTGCGGTCACGGTCATTATCGTTGTTGCGTTCATCATTCGTTACTCGTTCTGGGGCCGGCAGATCCAGGCGGTCTCGCAGAACCGCCTCGGTGCGTCGCTCGCCGGCATTGATACGGCAAAGGCGAGCGCCATCGTCTTTTCGCTCGCGGGCGGCTTGGCAGCGGTATCCGGCGCGTTGCTCGCCAACATCTTCAACCCGACACCCGATGTCGGCGTTTTCCCCGCGATCAAATCCTACGTGATTGTGGTGTTGGGCGGCATGGGCTCGGTGCCCGGCAGCATCATCGCGAGCCTCATTCTCGGCGTGTTCGAGAGCTTCGGCGGCGTCTATATCTCGTATCAGTACCGCGACACGTTCGGCCTCTTCATCCTGATCCTGTTCCTGCTGTTCCGGCCGCAAGGCCTGTTCGGCGAAAAAGCGCGGGAGGTCTGATGAAGACGGGCGGCCATCCGAGCAATCGGCGTCTTCGCATCGAGTTCCTTGTCTCGCTCGCGATTCTTCTCGCCGTGGCGGTGCTGCCGGCCATCGTGAAAAACGCCTACTGGCAGGGCGTTATCGTTGTTTCGATGTATTTCGCGATGCTCGCGATCGCCTGGAACATTCTCGCGGGATACACCGGGCAGTTTTCGCTCGCGCCCGCCACCTTCGGAATGATCGGCGCCTATTCCACGGGGCTGCTCGCCTACTACTACAACACGGGTTTTGCGATCGGCATTTCGGCGGCGATCATCGTCTCGGGCCTCATCGGCCTCGTCCTCGGCCGCATCGTGCTGCGCCTGCGCGGACCTTATCTCGCGCTCACCACGCTTTCCTTCGCCGAAATCATGCGGCTTGTGATCTCGAACTCGATCGACTTCACACGCGGCGATCTCGGCCTGAATGTGCCCGGCATTTTTCAGGACCGTCTTCCCTATTACTACATGATGGTTTTGGTGCTGCTGATCGTTCAAGTCGGGCTCTTCTATCTCCTGCGCTCGCGCGCGGGGCTTTACCTGCGCGCGATCCGTGACGACGAAATCGCCGCCGCAAGCCGTGGCGTGCGGATCGTCTATTGGAAGACCTTCGCGTTCACCCTGAGCGCCGCGATCTGCGGCCTTGCAGGCGCGCTTTACGGCCACTTCGCGCAATTCGTCAGCCCCGAACTCGGTCTCCTGCAGCAGACCGGCGTCGTCATCAGCATGGTTGTGATCGGCGGTCTCGGCACGATGGTGGGACCGCTCATCGGCGCGCTTCTCGTTTACGTCGCCTCCGAGTTTTTGCGCGATGTCGGCAACTACCAGCTCGTGGTCTTCGCGCTTCTTGTCATCATCTTCGCGCGCTTCTTCCGGGCGGGGTTGTGGGGCATTTTGCTCGCGCTCTTTGGCATCAGAGCGCCCCGCCCGGTGGCCGTGGCGCCGGCGGCGGAATGAGCGATGCCATACCTCTCCATCAGCCACGTCAGCAAATCCTTCGGCGGCCTGAAAGCGCTCGACAACGCGACTTTCTCGCTCGAGGCGGGCGAACTCGTCGGCCTGATCGGCCCGAACGGCTCGGGTAAGACAACGTTGATCAACATTCTCTCCGGCCACCTCCCCTGCGATTCCGGCGAGGTGCAGCTCGACGGCGAGCCGATCACCGGCCTCCGCCCCGAAGTGCTCGCGCGCCGCGGCGTATTGCGCATGTTTCAGCTCACCCGCGCCTTCCCGCGCATGAGCGCCTTCGACAATCTCCTGGTCACGGGCTGCGCGCTCGGCTTGTCGCAAGAGCAAGCCGAAACGAGAGCGCTCGGCCTGCTCGAAGACTTGAGCCTCACCCGCATCATGAATCTGGATGCCGGCCAGCTTTCCGGCGGGCAAATGAAGCTCCTCGAATTCGGCTCCTGCTTCATGGTGCCGCCGCGGATCGCGCTCCTGGACGAGCCCTTCGCCGCGGTGCATCCGACGCTCAAGGAAATCATGAGCGGCTTCATCCGCCGGCGTCATGCCGAAGGCCAGACCTTCATCCTTGTCAGCCACGACATGCCGGTGATCGTCGAGCTCTGTCCGCGCACGGTCTGCATGAATGCGGGCCGCGTGATCGCGGACGAATCCACCCGCGCCGTGCTCACCGACAAGGTCGTAATCGAAGCCTATCTCGGCGAGGCCGCGGCATGAGCGCGCTTCTTTCGCTCGAAAACGTGAGCGCCGGCTATGTCGCCGAGATCGACATTCTGCGCGGCGTGAACATCGAAATTGCCGAAGGCGCGATCACGGGCCTTATCGGCCTGAACGGCGCCGGCAAATCGACGATCATGAAAACGATCTGCGGCTTCCTCGCGCCGAGCGCGGGCAAGATCCGTTTCGACGGCGAGGACATCACCGGGATTCCCGCGCACAGGGTGATTGACCGCCGGATTTCCTACATTCCGCAGGAATCGAGCCTCTTCAACTATATGAGCGTTGAAAACAATCTGATGCTGCCCCTGGAGCATCTCGCGCGCAAGAAGATCGGCCTCACCACGGACGATCTCGATGCGCGTCTGCAAAATTGTTTCGATAAATTCCCGCTTCTGCGCGAGCGCCGCAATGCGAAAGCAGGCGACCTCTCCGGCGGCCAGCAGAAAATGCTGGAATTCGCCAAGGCCTATCTGCAGCGCCCGCGCCTCTGCCTGATCGACGAGCCGAGCATCGGGCTCGCGCCGAAAGTCGCGGAAGAAGTCTATCAGTGGATCAATCTGTTCGCGGCGGAAAAAATGGCGATCTTATTGGTGGACCACAACGTCCGCCGCGTGGTGAAGATGTCGTCCTATATCTACGTGCTTTCCCTCGGCGAGATCACGGCCAAGGGCAAACCGGAGGATTTCGCCGGCGACCTGCACGAGCAGGTCAAGGCCTGGCTCGGCATCAATTTTTAAAATTATTGTGCGGGCGCCGCTTTCGGAGCGGCCTTTTTCTTCGCAGGCGCCTTGGCTTTCGTTTCGGTGAATTTATTGAAGCAGATGAGCCGCTCGTCTTCCTCCTTCAGGAAGCGGCAGTCTTGCGCGGTCCTCGCCTTTTTCTTCGCCTTCGCCGCGTCGGGCTCCGGCGCGATGATCGCATCGAAGCAGTTAAGCCGCTCCTTGGTCATGTCGTCTTCCAACAGGCAATCTTTCATCTTTGTCTTCTGCGCGGCGGTTTGCGCATAGGCGGGCGCCGCGAGGCTGATGCCGAAAACGACCAAAAGGCCGCGAATGAAGTTCGTCATGGAAGATCGTCCGTTCTAAAGGCTCAAAAGACCGTCGCAATTTATCGAGGAGCGGCTAGAATTCAACTCGCTTCCGGCCTCTGCGTCATTCCGACAGGTTAACCCATGCGTGAATATCCGAAATTCAAGGCCTGCGCCGCCCATGTCGCGCCGGTATTTCTCGACGCGCAAGCGACGGTCGGGAAAGCCTGCTCGCTGATCGCGGAAGCCGCCCAAAACGGCGCAAAACTGATCGCCTTTCCGGAATCCTACGTGCCCGGCTTCCCGCTCTGGGCCGCGGTGCAGGCGCCGATCCACAACCACGATTTTTTCAAGCGTTTTGCGGCGGAATCGGTCGAGGTGCCGGGCCCGGAAGTGCTTGAGCTTTGCAACGCCGCACGCGAGCACGAAATCGTGGTTTCCATCGGCATCAGCGAGCGCGCGCCCGTGTCGGTCGGCTGCCTCTGGAACTCGAATCTGATGATCGGCGCGGACGGCACGATCCTGAACCACCACCGCAAGCTGATGCCCACTTTCTACGAAAAACTGATTTGGGCCGCGGGCGACGGCGCCGGTCTGCGCGTGAACGATACTTCCATCGGCAAGATCGGTATGCTGATCTGCGGCGAGAACACCAATCCGCTCGCGCGCTATTCGCTGATCGCGCAAGGCGAGCAGGTGCACGTTTCATCCTACCCGCCGGTCTGGCCGACGCGGCCCTCGAACCAGCCCGGCCGCTACGATTTGGCCTCCGCGATTCGCATCCGCGCGGGCGCGCATTCCTTCGAGGGCAAGGTGTTCAATGTCGTTTCCTCCGCCTTCCTCGACAAAGCCACGCTCGAGCGCATGAACGGTCTCGATCGCGCCGCGCGCGAAACACTGGAACAAAGCCCGCAGGCCGTCTCCCTGGTGATCGGCCCTTCCGGCGAAGTGATCAGCGACACGATGTGCGAGTCGGAGGGTCTGCTCTATCAGGAGATCGACGTTTCGCTGTGCGTCGAGCCAAAGCAATTTCACGACATCGTCGGTTACTACAATCGCTTCGATGTGTTCGATTTGCAGGTGAACCGCAAGCGGCTCTCGCCGAT
>Ga0070740_10000686_pt1 | contig 62292 bp, 63 predicted proteins | sample Coa_R2_FD_67286 | JGI IMG/M metagenome (GOLD analysis project Ga0070740, IMG submission 67286) | Surface soil microbial communities from Centralia Pennsylvania, which are recovering from an underground coalmine fire - Coalmine... | ecosystem: Environmental > Terrestrial > Soil > Unclassified ... | reverse complement strand
CTCGACGTCGCGAGGTGTCGAGGCCCGTGGGTCCGATCGGACCCACAGGCGTCCCGCGCGCCCTCGGTACTTTTTCCGGGAGCGATGCGGAAACTGGCAATGCGGCTCACCCCGGGCCGAGCAAAGAACAGGGGCGATGACGCATGTCTGCTTCCACCCTCCCCCTGAAAGGGGAGGGTGAAGCAGCCGCCGCTCCTCACCACGAGGCTCGACCACCCCGAAAGGTAAGGGTGAAGCTCAGCTGCGGAACGGCCGCTTGTCGCGGCGGCGGTCGGTGAGCGGCTGGTAGGCGACGCGCGAATGGTAGGAGCAATAGGGCAGCTCGTTCACGGTCTCGCCGCCGCAGAAGAAGAAATCGGCGCTGCCCGGATCGCCGACAGGCCAGCGGCAGGTCTTCTCGGTGAGCTGCAGCAGCGTCTTGCGCTGCTCGATCGGGATCTCGATCAGCTCCGGCTCGGGCTCGACGTCGTAGTCGTAGGCGAGCGCCGTGTTGCCGCGCATCGAGGGCCGCGACACCCGCAGCATGCCGGAGGAGCGCGCCTTGCGCGGCCTTGGGCTCGACGAGGAGGGGCTCTTGGCGCGGCCCGACAGGCCGAGGCGGTGCACCTTGCCGATGACCGCGTTGCGGGTGATGCCGCCGAGTTCGGCCGCGATCTGGCTGGCGGACAGCCCATCGGCCCACAATTTTTTCAGCATTTCGACCCGTTCTTCGGTCCAGCCCATAGCCGTTTCTCCTCAGCCCTCAGGGACTTGGCGGAATCCACCCTCGACGCCGGACGCCCATCATCCGGACGCCTGACGCTTACGCCTCAGGAATGAACTAGAAGTCGGTCGCCGTACGATATGTCGTGGCGGCTGATCCAAACGCTACAATATGGAGTGACTCCCCCGCAAGCATTTGCAATCGCCAACGCACAGCTACCAACAGGTTTTCCTTTAGAATCGGCACTTGCGGCGAAAGTGAGTCGGCGCCGCGTCATCCCCAAAAAGCTAAATCCGTTTGGCAAACAAGGCGATGCGCGGGAAATGCCGCGCCGTTGAAAATCGCAAGATATTGGAATAGACTGCAAAAAGTGCCGCCCGGCGAGGCGGCACATTTCTTTTCGGCATAGGTTTCCGACGGAAGGTTGAGGCTGTGAGCTCGCATCTTTTGCCGACCTACGCGCGGGTCGACCTCGCTTTCGAGCGGGGCGAGGGCGCGTGGCTGACGACGGTCGGCGGCGAGCGCTACCTCGATTTCACCTCGGGCGTTGCCGTCAACGCGCTCGGCCACGCCCATCCTTATCTGGTCAAGGCGCTGAGCGAGCAGGCCGAGCGGCTCTGGCACGTCTCCAATCTCTACCGCATTCCCGAAGGCGAGCGGCTGGCCGAACGGCTGTGCCAGGCGACCTTTGCCGACTATGTGTTCTTCCAGAACTCCGGCGCCGAGGCGATCGAGTGCGCCATCAAGGTGGCGCGCAAGTACCAGTCGGCCAACGGCAAGCCGGAGCGCTATCGCCTCGTCACCTTCGAAGGCGCCTTTCACGGCCGCACCCTCGCCGCGGTCGCCGCGACCGGCAACAAGAAATACCTCGAAGGCTTCGGCCCGCCGGTCGAAGGCTTCGACCAGGTGCCGTTCGGCGACCTCGAGGCGGTCAAGCGGGCGATCACCGGCGAAACCGCCGGCATCATGATCGAGCCGGTGCAGGGCGAGGGCGGCGTGCGCGTCGCCGCCTCGGGCTTCCTGCGCGCGCTGCGCCAGCTCTGCGACGACAAGGACCTGATGCTGATCTTCGACGAGGTGCAGACCGGCTTTGCCCGCACCGGCGACCTGTTCGCCTATCAGCGCAGCGGCGTCACGCCCGACATCATGCCGGTCGCCAAGGCGCTGGGCGGCGGCTTTCCGGTCGGCGCCTGCCTTGCCACCACCAAGGCGGCCAAGGGCATGACCGCCGGCACGCACGGCTCGACCTTCGGCGGCAATCCGCTGGCCATGGCGGTCGGCAACGCCGTGCTCGACGTCATGCTGGCCGACGGCTTCATCGACAAGGTGCGCAAGACGGCGCTGCTGCTGAAGCAGCGGCTGGCCGAGCTTAAGGACCGCCACGGCGCGGTCATCGCCGAAGTGCGCGGCGAGGGCCTGCTGATCGGCCTGCGCATGGTGCCGCCGGCTTCCGCCATGGTCGATGAATTGCGCGCCGAGAAGATGCTCACGGTCTCGGCCGGCGACAACGTGGTGCGGCTGTTGCCGCCGCTGATCATCGGCGAGACCGAGGTCGCGGAGGCCGTCGCCCGCATCGATCGCGCCTGCGCGCGCTTAGCGCAGATGCACGCGCGGCCCAAGGAGAAGGCGTCATGACCGCGAACGGTCTTCGCCATTTCCTCGATCTGACCGACATTTCCAAGCCGACGCTTCAGGGCGTCATCGAGCAGGCGCGCGCCATGAAGGCGGCGCGTGCGCGCGGGCTCGAGCAGAAGCCGCTCGCCGGCAAGACGCTGGCCATGATCTTCGACAAGCCGTCGACCCGCACCCGCGTATCCTTCGACGTCGGCATGCGCCAGCTCGGCGGCGAATCCATCACTTTGACGGCCGAGGAGATGCAGCTCGGCCGCGGCGAGACGCTCGCCGACACCGCGCGCGTGCTGTCGCGCTACGTCGACGCCATCATGATCCGCATCCTCGACCACGAAGCCGTCGCCGAGATCGCGCGCAACGCCACCATCCCGGTGATCAACGGGCTGACGCGGCGCTCGCATCCCTGCCAGGTGCTGGCCGACGTCATGACCTTCGAGGAGAAAAAGGGCTCCATCCGCGGCCGCACCGTGGCCTGGAGCGGCGACGCCAACAACGTGCTGGCGTCGTGGATGCACGCCGCCGAGCGCTTCGATTTCCGCCTCAACGTGGCGACGCCCAGCGAGCTCAAGCCGAAGAAATGGCTGCTGGACTGGGTGAAATCCTCGGGCGCCGCGATCAAGATCGGCGAGGACCCCGAAATCGCCGTCAAGGACGCCGACTGCGTCGTCACCGACACCTGGGTGTCGATGGGCGACCGCGACGGCAAGCGCCGCCACAACGTGCTCAAGCGCTACCAGGTCAATGCGCGGCTGATGGCCAAGGCCAAGCCCGACGCCATTTTCATGCATTGCCTGCCGGCGCACCGCGGCGAGGAGGTTACCGACGAGGTGATCGACGGTCCGCAATCGGTTGTGTTCGACGAGGCGGAGAACCGGCTGCACGCCCAGAAGGGGCTGCTGACCTGGTGCCTGCACGCCGAGCGGTAATCGTCGTTCCGGGGCCGGCCGCGGGCCGGAACCCGGAATCCAGATGCCGGCACTGAACGTGTTTCCGGACTCCGGGCTCGCGCCAACGGCGCGCCCCGGAATGGCGACTTCGGGGGCTCGCTTTCGCGGCAATAGAAACTAAATTGGGCCTCATGACCGATCCGAATCCCGATCCCGGCATTGCCATCCCGTCCCGGGCCCCCTCCGCCACCCCCACCGACGACATCGTCACCCCCTTCGAGGTGGCCAAGCTCGATCTGCGTGGCCGCGTGGTGCGGCTGGGGCCGGTGGTCGACGAGATCCTGGAGCGGCACGATTATCCGCAGCCCATCGCCAAACTGGTCGGCGAGGCGATCGTGCTCACCGTCATGCTCGGTTCGGCCCTCAAGATCGACGGCCGCTTCATCCTGCAGACGCAGACCGACGGCCCGGTGCGCATGCTGGTCGTCGACTTCGTGACGCCCGGCAAGGTGCGCGCCTGCGCCCGTTTCGACAAATCCCGCGTCGCCCAGGCGATCGCCGCCGGCAAGACCGAAGCGGGGCAACTGCTTGGCCGCGGCCATCTCGCCATGACCATCGACCAGGGTCCCGACATGAGCCGTTACCAGGGGCTGGTGGCGCTCGACGGCGGCTCGCTGGAAGACGCCGCGCACGAATATTTCCTGCGCTCCGAGCAGATTCCGACGCGGGTGCGGCTTGCCGTCGCCGAGGAACTGCGCGCCGGCAGCGGCGGCCCCAGCCATCGCTGGCGCGCCGGCGGCATCATGCTGCAATTCTTGCCGAAGTCGCCCGAGCGCGCCCGCGTCGCCGATCTGCATCCGGGCGACGCCCCGGAAGGCACCGTGCCGCACAAGGTGGCGGAAGACGAAGCCTGGGTGGAAGGCAAGGCGCTCGTCTCCACGGTCGAGGATATCGAACTCATCGATCCGGCCTTGTCGAGCGAGCGGCTGGTCTATCGGCTGTTCCACGAGCCGGGCGTGCGCGTGTTCCGCGGCGCGCCGGTGCAGGCGGAGTGCTCGTGCTCGCGCCAGAGCGTCGAGGCCATGCTCAAGAGCTTCTCGCAGGACGACCGCGACCATATGGTCGAGGACGGCCGCATTTCGGTGACCTGCGAGTTCTGCAGCGCGAATTATCTGTTCGCGCCCGACGAGGTCGGCGCCAAGCCGAGCTGAGGGGCTCAATCATGCGCGCGGCGTTGTTGGCTCTTATCGTGCTGATCGCGCCGCAGGCGGCGGCCGCACAGAGCTGCCCGGCGCCGCTTGCCGATGCGCGCCGCCTGGTGCTGGTCGTCGCCGACAAAATGACGAGCACCACGGCAAGCCTGCAAAGCTACGAGCGCGCCGCGCCCGGGACGCCGTGGAAGAAGGTCGGCGGACCCGCGAGTGCGCTGATCGGCCACCGCGGCCTCGCCTGGGCGCCCGCCTTCCGCAGCGCGGCCCGCGCCGGCGAGCCGACCAAGCTCGAAGGCGACAAGCGCGCCCCGGCGGGCTTTTTCAGAATCGGCAACAGTTTCGGCTTTGCGGCGTCCAGCCGGCCCGGCTATCTGCGCATCGTCAATGGCACGACCTGCGTCGACGATCCGTCCTCGCCGGCCTACAACACCATCACCACGCGCGCGGTTCTGGGCTGGAAGGTCCACGGCGAGAACATGTGGCGGGTGCCGGATTATGCCCGCGGCCTGCTGGTCGATTACCCCACCGATGCGAAAGCGCGCGCCGGGTCCTGCGTTTTCGTGCACCTGTGGCTGCCGGGCCGAACCGGAACCGCCGGCTGCGTCGCGCTGTCCGAGCCGCAGCTCGTCAAATTGCAGAATTTTGCGCAGGGCGGCGCCGTGCTCGCCGTTCTACCCAGGGGCGCGCTCGGTCGCTTTCGCGGCTGCCTGCCTAATTGATGGTGCGCTCGGCGAAGGACGAGTCGAGCGAAAACGCCGGGATCTCGATATCGAAATGTTCCCCTGCCGCCGTCACCATGCCGTAACTGCCGGCCATGAAGCCCGATGCCGTCGGCAGCGGCACGCCGCTGGTGTACTCGTAGGATTCGCCGGGCTTGAGCACCGGTTCCTCGCCGACCACGCCCGGGCCCTTGACCTCCTGCAGCCGGCCGGTGGCATCGGTGATGCGCCAGTGCCGCGTCTTGAGCTGCACGGTCTCGCTGCCGAGATTGGTGATGTCGATGGTGTAGGCCCAGAAGTAATAGCCGTTGCTCGGCGAGGAGCGCTCCGACACGAAGCGGGGCGTCACGGTAACCTCGATCTTGCGGGTGACGGCGCGGTACATCTATATGCCGTACGAATGTCCTAGCTCGGGCCGGGTGACCTCGGCCCGGGATTATGGCCGAAACGCCGTCTGAAAGAAAAGCCGTTCATGGCCCCGGTTTCGACCGAACGCGATCTGCGGCTCGATCTGTTCCGGGGGCTTGCCCTCTGGCTGATCTTCCTCGACCACATTCCGTCCAATGCGGTGAGCTGGGTCACCATTCGCAATTACGGTTTTTCCGACGCCACCGAAATCTTCGTCTTCATCTCCGGCTATACCGCCGCCTTCGTCTACGGCCGCGCCATGGACCAGCACGGCTTCGTGGTGTCGAGCGCGCGCGTGCTCAAGCGCGCCTGGCAGATCTACATCGCCCACGTCTTTCTGTTCGCGATCTATCTCGCGGAGATCGCCTACGTCGCCCATTCCTTCGACAATCCGCTCTATACCGAAGAAATGGGCATGCTCGATTTCATGAAAGAGCCGGACATCACCATCCTTCAGGCGCTGTTGTTGAAGTTCAAGCCGGTCAACATGGACGTGCTGCCGCTCTATATCGTGCTGCTCGCCTGGTTTCCGCCGGTGCTGTGGCTGTTGCGGCGCGCGCCATCGACCGCGTTGATCGCCTCGGCCGCGTTCTATTCGCTGACCTGGTGGTTCGACTGGAACATCCCGGCCTATCCGAAGGGCGTCTGGCTGTTCAATCCCTTCGCCTGGCAGATGCTGTTCGTGTTCGGCGCCTGGTGCGCGCTCGGCGGCGCGCAGCGGCTGTCGCGCTGGATCGACTCTCCCATCGTGATCACGCTCGCCGTCTTGTACCTCGGCTTCGCGTTTTTCATCACGCTGGGCTGGTACATTCCGCGCCTGGCGGCGCTGGTGCCGCATGTCGTCAACGAGATCATCTATCCGATCGACAAGACCAACCTCGACGTGCTGCGCATCCTGCATTTCCTGTCGCTGGCCGTGATCACGGTCTGGTTCGTGCCGCGCGACTGGCCGGCGCTCAGGTCACCGGTGTTCTGGCCGGCGGTCGTCTGCGGCCAGCACTCGCTTGAGACATTTTGCCTCGGGGTATTTCTGTCCTTCGCCGGTCATTTCGTGTTCACCGAGATTTCCAACGGCCTGCCGATGCAAATCGCGGTGAGTCTTGCCGGGATCGGCGTCATGGTGGGCGCGGCGGCCCTGGTTTCGTGGTATAGAGGCGTCGAGCGACGGGGACCGGGGCCGCGTCCGCCGGCGGCGACGCCGAGCTACGCGGGGGGCGCACCATGAAACGCGTGCCATTGCTGCTGGCATGCTTTAGCCTGGCTTGGCCGGCTGTGGCCGAGCAGCCGGCGGAATGTCTGGTCGCCCAGCACCAGGTCGAGCAATTGATGCCGCTGCCGCGGGTCTCGGCCGCTCTGGCCGCCAAGAAGCTCGATGTTCTGGTGGTCGGCGCTGGCTCGTCCAACCTGCCCGGGCCGAACGGCGCCAGAGCCGCTTATCCGGCCCGCTTGCAGAAGGCGCTGACCGAATCATTGCCGGGCGTGGCCGTCAAAGTCGCCACCGACGTCAACGCGCACCGCACCGCGATGGAGATGGTCAAGACGCTGGCCAAGCCGCTGTCCGAGACCAAGCCGGCCTTGATGGTGTGGCAAACCGGGACAACCGATGCCATGCAGGCGGTTGATCAAGATCAATTCGCCAGGGCGCTCGATCAGGGTATCAATATTGCACATTCCGCTGGCGCTGACGTTATCTTAGTCAATGCGCAGTACAGTCCGCGGACGGAATCGATCATCGCGCTGTCGATCTACGCCGACATCATGCGCTGGGTTGCACTGCAACATAACATACCGTTGTTCGACAGGTTCGAAATCATGAAAGTCTGGGCCGACCTCGGTACGTTCGACTTGACCGGCGCGGCCAATAAGCTTGATATCGCCATAAGGGTTCATAATTGCATCGGTTGGCTGCTGGCCGATCTCGTCAACGAGGCGGTCAAGCAGGGCGGACCTCAGGTCGAGGGCGCCAAGCCGGGGGGCGGAAACTAAGTGCAACACCATTTTGCTATTCGCGCGGCAAAGTTGATCGTCGTCGCCGCGCTCGCGGGCAGCGTCGCTCTGCCGCTGGCCGCGCGCGCCGAGACGCCGCGCTGTGACGCGCAGCTCAATCTCGTACGCTTCGCCAATCCGCTGGCCCATGTCGGGCACAAGTTGGCGAACCATCAGCCGGTCACCATCGTCGCCATCGGCTCGTCGTCGACGGCGGGCGCCGGCGCGAGCTCGCCGGCCGCGAGCTATCCGAGCCGGCTGCAAGCCGAACTGCGCGATCACTTCAAAGGCAGCACGATCACCGTCATCAACCGGGGCGTCAACGGCGAGGAAATCGCCGACATGCTCAAGCGCTTCGATCAGGCCGTGGTCGCGGCCAAGCCCGATCTGGTCATCTGGCAGCTCGGCACCAACTCCGTGATTCGCGACCACAAGGTCACCGATCATGGCGCCTCGATCCGCGCCGGCATCGCAAAGATTCGTTCGACCGGCGCCGATATCGTCCTGCTCGACCCGCAATACGCGCCGAAGGTGATCGCCAAGCCGGAGGTCGGCACCATGGTTGGGCTGATCTCGGTCACGGCGAAGCAGGAAAACATCGATCTGTTCCCGCGCTTCGAGGTGATGCGGCGCTGGCACGATGCCGAGCACATGGACTTCTCCGCCTTCGTGTCGGCTGACGGGCTGCACATGAACGACTGGAGCTACGCCTGCCTCGCCAAGAGCCTCGCGCTGGCGATCGCGGAAGCCGCGCAGCGGCCGGTCCTGTCGGCCTCGGTCCACGCCTTCGCCGACTAGACCGCGTCGAGCGCCGCCAGCAGATCCTCGATCAGGTCGTCCGGGTGTTCGAGCCCGGCTGAGAACCTCACCAGGCCGTCGCCAATGCCGAGTTCGGCGCGCTGCGCCGGCGTCAAGCGTTGATGCGTGGTCGTGGTCGGATGCGTCACCAGGCTCTTGGCGTCGCCGAGATTGTTGGTGATGGCGATGAGCTTGAGCGCGTTGAGAAAGCGGAACGCGCCGTCCTTGCCGCCGTTCACTTCGAACGCCACCAGCGTCGAGCCGGCCTTCATCTGCTTCCTGATGACGTCCGCCTGCGGATGATCGGCCCGCCCAGGATAGATGAGCCGGCCGATGTTGCGATGTCCGGCGAGCGCGTCGGCGACCTTGCCGGCGGTCGCGGTCTGACGCTCGACGCGCACCGGCAAGGTCTCCAGGCCCTTCAGCATGACCCAGGCGTTGAACGGCGACAGCGACGGGCCGGTCTGCCGGATCACCTGGTGGACATGATCCATGATGAATTTCTCCGAGCCGAGGATGATGCCGCCGAGGACGCGGCCCTGGCCGTCGATGTGCTTGGTCGCGGAATAAACGACGCAGTCGGCGCCGAGCGCCAGCGGCTGCTGGAACAGCGGCGTGGCGAACACGTTGTCGACCACCAGCTTGGCGCCCGCCCGGTGCGCGATGTCGGCGACTGCCGCGATGTCATAGACTTCGAGGCAGGGGTTGGTCGGCGTCTCCATGAAGAACGCCTTGGTGTTCTTGGTCACCGCCTGTTGCCATTGGCCGAGGTCCTTGCCGTCGACCAGCGTCGAGGTAACGCCGAAACGGCCGAGCCAGTCCTCGATCACCCAGCGGCAGGAGCCGAACAGCGCCTTGGCGGCGACGATATGGTCGCCCGCGCGCACCAGCCCCATCAAAGCCGTGGTCACCGCTGCCATGCCGGTTGCGGTGGCGCGGGCCGCTTCCGCGCCTTCGAGCGCGGCCATGCGCTGCTCGAACATCGACAGGGTCGGGTTGGAGTAGCGCGAATAGACGTAGCCGGGCTTCTTGCCCGAGAAGCGCGCCTCGCACTCCTCCGCGCTCGGATAGACGTAGCCTTGCGTCAGGAACAGCGCTTCCGAGGTTTCACCGAATTCGGAGCGCAGCGTGCCGGCATGAACCAGGCGGGTTTCGGGACGGTACTTCTTATTCGGCGCGGACATGCGAGCCTCCAACAAAAAACCGGCCGGAGAAAAATCTCGGCCGGGCTCACGCGTCCCCGGCCTTTTAGCGACTTATTTAACGTGGCTGCAAGCCGGCCGGCTCAAATGACCACGGGATAAGGTCTTTGTAGCGGGGCTCGCCGCTTCCCGTCAAGCCGCCTGTCAGGTTAGATCGTAAAGCGAGCCTGTATGGATTGACTGGCCGCCCGCACGGCGCGCTCCCTCTCCCCGTTGGGGAGAGGGTTGGGGTGAGGGGGTTCCAAGACTCTCGAGTTTGTAACCCCTCACCCGGATCGCCATAGCGCGTCGAAGACGCGCGTGAACGCGCTTATGGCGATCCGACCTCTCCCTACGGGAGAGGTGAAGCGAGCCCGCGGCGCGATCAAGCTCAATCTCGATTGGGCACGCAGTCTTTTAAGGGTTCGCCGTGCCACGTTCCTTCGCTCCAAACGACAAGGGCATCCTGCCCGACCGCATGATCGCGCAGCTTGCCCGCGACGGCGGGATCCTGCCCGCCGCCGACTTCGCGCCCGACCAGATCCAGCCGGCAAGCCTCGACCTGCGGCTGGGCGACGTCGCCTATCGCGTGCGCGCGAGCTTCCTGCCCGGGTCGAGCACGGTGGCCAAGCGCATCGACGAACTCAAGCTGCACGAAATCGCGCTGTCGGACGGCGCCGTGCTGGAAACCGGGTGCGTCTACATCGTGCCGCTGCTCGAGAGCCTCGCGCTGCCCGACGAGATTTCCGCCGCCGCCAACCCGAAGAGCTCGACCGGCCGGCTCGACGTCTTCACCCGCGTCATCGCCGACGAGATCCGCGGCTTCGACCGCATCGAGGCCGGTTATCACGGCCCGCTCTATGCCGAGATTTCGCCGCGCACGTTTCCGGTGCTGGTGCGCGAAGGCTCGCGCCTGTCGCAGATCCGCTTCCGCCGCGGCAGCGCGCTGCTCGACGGCGAGGCGCTACGCGCGCTGCACGCGCGTGAGCGGCTGGTCGATACGGATGACGCCGACGTCAGCGAGGGTGTCGCCGTCGGCGTCGATCTTTCGGGCACGCTTCTTTCTCCTTCCCCGCTTGTGGGGGAGAGCAAGGGAGGGGGCATCGTCGGCTACCGCGCCAAGCGCCACACCGGCCTGATCGACGTCGAACGCCGCGCCGGCTACGCCGTGCTCGACTTCTGGGAGCCGATGCAGGCGCGCCCCGACAAGACGCTGATCCTCGATCCCAACGAATTCTACATTCTCGCCTCCAAAGAGGCCGTGCAGGTGCCGCCCGATTACGCCGCGGAGATGGTGCCGTTCGATCCGCTGGTCGGTGAATTCCGCGTGCACTATGCGGGCTTCTTCGATCCCGGCTTCGGCTATGCCGGCGCCGGCGGCAAGGGCGCGCGGGCCGTGCTCGAAGTGCGCTCGCGCGAAGTGCCGTTCATCCTCGAGCACGGCCAGATCGTCGGCCGGCTGGTCTACGAGAAGATGTTGGCGCGGCCCGATACGCTGTACGGGCAGGGCATCGGCTCCAACTACCAGGCGCAGAGCCTGAAGCTGAGCAAGCATTTCAAAAGCTGAGGCCGCGCCGGATACCCGTATTGCGTGTATCGCCGCGCGGCCCTAAGCTATCCCGGTCTTGCGGACTATGGGAGGGGGCCATGGCTGCTCCGGGCATTCCAGACATCAACGAAATCATCGCCGCCATCGCCGCGCTGGGCACCGGCGCCTACGGGCTGGTCGATGCTTCGAAGGCGGCCTGGGGCGGGCCGTCGGTCATCGGCTTCGGCCGCATCAAGAACGCGCTGGCGCCCTTCAATCCGGCCCTGGACACGCTCGGCAATGCGCCGTGGCAGACGCTGCGCGCCAATTGGCTCAACGGCGTTGCCAAAGCCGATCAGAAGGCCGCGGCCAAGTCGCTGATCCATCTCGCGCTGTCGCCGGGGAATGCGACCAAGCTCGCCGCTGCGGTCGGCATCGACGCCAAGACTCTCGATGCCGTCGCCAAGAAGATCGACAAAGGCACGGACCTCGCCAAGTCCGACATTGACGTGCTCGGCCGCTTCGACGCGCTGGTCAGCGCCATCTTGGATGCCGCCTATGAGCGCGCGGACCAACAGTATCGTAACAGCGCAAAATTGCTGGCGTGTCTGGTTGCCATGGTACTCGCCGCATTTGGCGGCTATTTCGTCCAGGCCGGCATCGCCGCCAAGGCAACGCCGCCCGCCACATTAGCGGTCTGCTCGTACATGACATCGAAGGAGTTTCTCATCGCGCTTGTCATCGGCGCGATCGCAACGCCGCTGGCGCCGATCGCCAAGGACCTGTCGAGCTCGCTGCAAGCCGCGGTCAAGGCCATCGGCTCGGTCAAGCGCTGAGCCATGACGCTCTACCTGAACTTCCGCTCGCAGGCCGTGGCCGGCAGCGTCATCGACCCGATCGTGCTCTCCGGTGACGGCACGGCCGGTCAGCCGGCCTTGCAGGTGCTGCCGCCGGCAAAGCTTGCCGCGCTGACCGCAGGCAAGACTGTGCTGTTCGGCGTGCACGGCTTCAACGTCAACCGCGACGAAGGCATCCGCGCGCTCGCCCGGCTCGAGCCGCGGCTGCAACTGTCATCGGGCGATGTCTTTATCGGCGTGCTGTGGCCGGGCGATTTCTGGATTCCGGTGATCAACTACCCGTTCGAAGGCGGAGATGCCATGGACTGCGGACGCCGGCTGGCGACGTTCTGCAACACGCACCTGACCGAAACGGCGAGCTTTTCCTTTGTTTCCCACAGTCTCGGCGCCCGTCTCGTGCTGGAGGCCGTCGCCAATCTCGGCGCCAAGGCGAAGGAAATCTGCCTCGCCGCCGCCGCCATCAACCGCGACTGTCTGACCACCGAATATGCCTCGGCCGCGGGCAATACCGGGCAGGTGTCGCTGCTGGCCTCGCGCAGCGATCACGTCCTGAAGCTGGCATTCCCGATCGGTGACCCGATCTCGGATCTGCTGAACGCCGATCACACGCCGTTCCAGCCGGCGCTCGGCTATAGCGGGCCGAAGCCGGTCGGGCCGGCGCTGGCGCCGTGGCAGATTCCGAAAGAGGCCGGCTATGACCACAGCGACTACCTGCCGCCGTCGTCGCCGACCGTTCCGCCGCCGCCGGCGCGCGGCGCCAAATGGGTGAAAGCCGCGGAATTCATGGGCCGAGCCTTCCGAGGCGAGAGACAGAGCTGGCCGTAACCGCTATTCTTGGACCACGGTCACTGCCCCCCGAGGTCCTCCATGCGGTGTGCGCTTTGCCTCTGCCTCGTCCTCACCGGCCTTGCCGGCGCCGCTCAGGCGCAGGACTCCGGCGACCGCATCAACCCGCGCTGGAAGAAGATCGAGATCCCGACCATCGATCCGAACGCCGGGATCACGGCGCGCATGAGCGCCGATCAATCGAACTACTGGCAGACGCCGGACCCTTCGAGCATCAATCAGGCGCGGCGCAGCTGGAACGACGAGCCGGCATTCGGGCTCAAGCTGTCGCGGCCGCTTTACTGACATTGCCTTCGCCGCGGCACGTGGCATAAAAAGAAGAGCCGCGGGCGTAGTTCAATGGTAGAACGGCAGCTTCCCAAGCTGCATACGAGGGTTCGATTCCCTTCGCCCGCTCCACCCTGCCGGTCTAACGCAGATGTTGCCCCGGCCGCCAGCCGTGGGCGGCCAGGTGCCTTTCGCCGACCGCTCGCGGCTCCGGCTCGAGCGGCGTCGCCATGGTGACGTTCCAGCGCGACAGAAAGCCGGCCATCGCCACCACGCCGACGATTTCGACGATCTGCTCCTCGCTCCAATGCTTGCGCATTGCCGTGAAATGGCTGTCGCCGGCCTCGTTGGGCTGGCCGCTCGCGGCGACCGCGAGGTCCAGAGCCGTGCGCTCCGCGGGGGTGAAAAGCGGGCTCGTCGCATAGGCGCCGATCGCGGCAAGCTTCTCGGGCGCGATGCCGAAATGCAGGGCGCCGCTCGCGGTGTGCGCCATGCTGTAAGGGTCGCCCGCGGCGCGACTTGCGGCGTGCGCCAGCAGGCGTTTGAGGCCACGATCGACCTTGCTCTCGGGATCCCACAGCGCGCGCTGCATCTGCACGAAGGCCTTGGCCAGCTTCGGCTTGCGCTGCATGGTAAGGACGCTGTTCGGCACAAAGCCCAGCGTCTTGAAGAAGGAATCGAATTCCTCCGTCAGCTCCGGCGAATGTTCCGGCGGCAGTGGATCGAGCCGCGGCGACGGCTTGCGGTCCATCGCAACTGTCACATCACGTTTTGCAGCAGCAGCAGCAACCCGCCGAGTACGCCGAGATTGGCGAGAAAGCCGTTCTGCATGCCGGTGCGCTTCATCGGGTCGTCCATCTCCCAGAAGCGCAGCAAGAGCAGCGTCGCCAGCACCGTGAACACGATCAGACAGAGCACGCCGGCCGCCGTGTGCCAGTTGATCAGCACGAGCACGCAGCCGACCGCGTCCAGAATCATGCCGGCCCAAAAGGCCTGCCGCGGCATCGGGCACTTGAAGACGGTCAGGCGCTTGATGTGGTCCTCGACATGGTGCTTCGACAGATTGCGCAGCCACACGATGACGAAGAAGGCGACCAGCAGCAGCCGACCCGCGGTGTCGATCCAGGATGCGTCGTTGGAATAGAGGCCGTGCATTATCTTCTCCCTGGTGCATCAAGCATAGACGACGCTCGATTGCGGACGCGCCCGCACCAATGCGATGGCGATGCCGCCGACGACCGCCGGAACCGCGGCAATGATGTAGGCAGTCTCGATGTTGAGCCCGGCAGCAACCAGCGCGGTGCCGAACAGCGCGCCGGCGATCGCCCCGACGCGGCCCCAGCCGACCACCCAGCCGACGCCGGTGGACCGGATCGCCGTGGGGTAAACGGTCGCGGAGTAGGCCGACAAGACGATGTTGGCGCCGACCGTAAGCAGGCCCGTGACGAAGGTAATCGCCAGCAGCCCGTACCAGTTGGCGGCAAGGAATCCGATGCCGGCGATCGAGAGCGCGGACAGGAAAAAGGTGATGACAAGTCCTCTGTACGACTTGTCCTTGTCGATGATGCGCGCGAGCCCGACGGCGCCAAAGATGCCGCCGACGGAAAACGCAACCGATGCCAAAATCGCACTTGTCACCGGCATGCCGATGGAAGCGAGCACAAGCGGCATCCAGGTGACGACGTAAACGATCACGAGCTGTGCGACAAACGCAGCGATGCAAAGCAGAACGGTGGCACGCACGAATTCGCGGCCGAAGATTTCGCGTGTCGGTCTTGCCGAGATGCCGCGGCTCTGCGGCAGCAGATAGACGTCCGACGGGCCCGGCGTGAACGAATCGGAGATGCGTCGGAGGATATCGCCGATGCGTGCGGCCGGCGCTCTGCTCAGGACAAGGAAGCGGACCGATTCGTTGAGCCATAGCAGCAGCGCCACCGTCAGCAATAGCGGCAGCACGCCGCCGAGGATGAAAACCGCGTGCCATCCGTACTTGGCGATGAGTACCGCCGCGATCGGCCCGCCGATGACGCCGCCGAGCGGAAACGCCGCGTACATCAGGCTGACCAGCGTGGCGCGCGCGCGCTGCGGAGCATACTCCGCGACCATGGCAATGGCGTTGGACAGCGCGCCGCCCAATCCGATGCCGATCAGTACCCGGAAGATGAAAAGCGATCGAAAATCGTAGGCGTAGATGGTCAGAAGCGCGAACAGGCCGAAGATGGCCGTCGGGATGATGACGCCCATGCGGCGTCCGTAACGGTCGGCGTACCAGCCGAAGAAAACTGAGCCGGCGGCCGCACCGATGTAATGGGCGGCGAAGATCGGCCCGAATGCTTCGCGCGGCAGCTTCCAGGCGGCGCCGATCACCGGTGCGACATAGGAGATCGCCAGAATGTCGAAGCCGTCGAGAAACGAGACGCCGGCGCACAAGGCGACGACGAGCATGATCGTTTTGCCGACCGACGAGCCGTCCACGATGTTGACGACGTCGACCTGCTTCCCACCTGTGTTGGCCATGGCGCCCCTCCCTGGTAAGCCGATTGGCCCGTCAGTGGCCGGCTGTTTTTGGTATTCCGGCGCGCGACGGTCTGAATTCTTTGCGCGTTAAACTCCGATGTTCCTTCTGCTGCGATGATCAGGCGACTTTGCCGGGCTGTGCGCCGGTCTTGGTTTTCGCCCAATATTCCGGCGACGATTTGGTCTGCTTGAGCTTCTGCGGATCCTCATAGCCCGGCGCCATCGATGCCGAGGTGCCGGCGAGCACCTCGTGGTGCTCGATGTTCAGCAGACGCAGCCAGCTCTGCTGGCCGAGCGTCAACCCGATCATGCAGCCGAGTTCAACCAGCTCCGGTTCTGTGAAATTGCGGTGCATGCGGTCCCAGAAGGCGTCGTCGGTGTTGAGGTGCCAGGTGATCGCCTCGGCATAGGCAAGCGCGGCCTTCTGCCGCTCGTTGTATTTTGCGGACTTCTCGAAGTTGAGGAGATCCATCACGTGGTCTTCGATCAGTGCGCCGCTGGTGGTCGCCTTGACCGAGCGCTGATTGCCGCAGTACTCGCACTGCACCGAGCGCGAGACGTAGAGCCGGCACAGTTCCTTGATCGGATGGTCGAGCACGCCGTTGCGGAAGATATTGTTCCAGGAGTCGGCGAAGAACCAGAAGCAGGCCGGGACGTGCGCGCGCACAGCCGAGCTTTCCGGCCGCGGTGTGCCCTCGCGCTGACAGCGCTGCATTTCCGCGCGCATTTTGGCGTCCATTTTGTCGAGCGGCACGTAGCTGATGCGTTGTTTCGGCATGGTGTCTCCTTTGCGAATCTCTATTCGGCTGCCTGCACGGCCGACGTCGGCGCGGCGCGGCGTCCCGCGTCCTGCGCCTTGGCGTAGTCGGCGACGGTCTGATACTCGGTGGTCTTGTCGCAGCCGCCGGCGAGCCCAACGACTTGCCGGGCGAAAGCCGCGAATGGGCCGGTGCCGGTGAACTCGGCACGCTTCATGGTCAGCGAAAGCAGGGTTTGCAGCGGGGTGCCGTTGAAGTTCTCAAACATGAACAGGCGGCTGCCCCAGTCCGTCAGATAAAGATCGCGGATGACGCGCGCGATCTTGACGCGGTCGTAGGGTTCGCCCGCCGCGCCCTTGTTGAGCTTCTCGAACCAAGGGCGCATCTGCGGGTTCTGCCACTGCGCTTCGGTCGGAAACATGATGGCGCTGCGGCCGCACAGGTCGATCAGTTCGTCGACGATGCCGCCGAAATTCTGCAAGAAGTAGACGCGGCCCCAGTTAAACAGCTGGATGTCCGGCTTGTAGAGCCCGCCCGGCGTGAAGAAGCCTTGATCCTCCGAGGCCAGAACGTGTGCATAGGTCGATTGCTGAAAGCCGATGATGCGCGCAAGCCTTGCCTGGACCGCTTCAATCTTCGAGGTGCCGAGGTGCTCGCAGATCAGGATGGCGAGACCGGCGAGCAATTCCGCGCGCACCGCCTGGCGCACCAGCGCATAGTAGTGTCCCCAGTCGAAGACCCGCTGCGGGTAGAGCTTGGCGTGATCGGGATTGCCGACGTGGAACACGTATTTCCAGGGAATCAGCACATTGTCGAACAGCACCGTGGCGTCGAGTTCGTCGCCTTGTGATGCGAGCGGATGCTCGACGGGATCCTGTGCCACTACGCTTTCGCGGCAGACGATGGTGATGCCCTTGGAGTTGGCCGGACAAACGCCGTAGATGATCTGGTCGCCTTTGGCGCCTGGCCGGAAGAACACGCCGAGATGCAGGTAATCGCCGAAAGCGGAGGCAGTGCCGATTGCCTTGACGCCGTTGACGATGATGCCGTCGTCGGTGGACTTGACGATGCGCAAGGCGGGCGAGTTGGCGTGGGCGTTTGGGTCGGAGCGATCAGCCTGCGGGTCGACGAAATGCGGCGCAACGACGAGATCGTTGTCCATCGCGTACCGCCAGAAATTGCGGATGTTGTCGGCGAGCCCGCGGCCGTCGGCGCCGATCGAAGCTTTTTCCCAGGGTTCTGGGTCGTCGATGTAGGTGAACAGCATGTAGTTCTGCGAATCCGGCGTGCGCGGCATCGATGCCGCCACAAAATGGCGCATGATGAACTCGTGGTAGCGCCGCTTGCGCACGAGCGCGTCCTTGCTGCGGTGCAGGAACCACATCATCGAGCGGCGCACGCCGCTCTCGTCGACGAACGTCAGCTGATCTTGCAGGTCAGCACGACGATGAAGGTCGAAGAATTCCGCCGTGCGTTGTGCGTAATCGCGGGTCAGCGGATGGGTTGCGACGTTGTCGATCTGCGTGTTGCCGACCCAGACACTGCGCCCGTCATCGAGTGACTTGAGATAGTGCTCGCCCGTCCGCAGCATTTCATTTCTCCATTACAGGCCAGTTGTCATAAAGGCCGCGTCGTGGCGTAGGCGCGCCGCTGATAGACAAGCGGGGCGCCGTCGGGGGTTTTGGCGGTCGCGATGACCTTGGCGATGAAAATGCTGTGCGTCCCGATGTCGCGCACATCGGCGACTTCGCAGTCGAGCGCGAGCAAGGCGTCTTTGCAGTAGGGCGCGCCGGTTGCGAGCACGCCCCACTGCGCGAGCGCGAAACGTTCCGGCATCGGCATGCCGCCGATTCCGGCGAAGGCTTGCGACAACGCGCGCTGGTCGCTTTGCAGGCAGTTAACGCAGAGCACGCCGTTCGCCTTGATGACACCGTTCGCCGCGCTCTTGCCGTGCACGCAAGCGAGCACCATGGCGGGCTCGTCTGAAACGGCGCAGACGGCGGAACAGGTGAGACCGGCAAGACCGGCCGGCCCGTCGGTTGCGATCACCGATACGGCGGTCGCGAGCCCGGCGAGCGCGGCACGGAACTCCGCCGCCGGCACGGTGGCCGCGCCGCCCGGAACGATGGGCGCGCTGCGCTGCGGCATGGTCTGCTGCATAGGTTGCGTCCCGGCCGACCGATAAGCTGCCGCTAGCCTAGGACGGGGCTCCTGCCTATACTATCAATCGATGGATATAAATTACATTCCAAACAGTTATTCGACCGACCTCGATATCCAGCATTTGCGGGTTCTCGACGTCTTGTTGCGCGAGCGCAGCCTGACCCGCGCCGCCAAGGTGCTCGACGTCACCCAGCCGGCCCTCAGCAAGACGCTGGCGCGGCTGCGCCGTTATTTCGACGACCCGTTATTCGTGCGGGTGTCGCACCGCATGGAGCCGACGCCGAAGGCGCTCGCGCTGGCCAAGCCCGTGGGCGACGTGCTCGAGCAGATGCGCGCCCTCCGCGGCGAGTACGTCGCCTTCGATCCGCGCGTTTCCACCCGGACCTTTCAGTTCTGCGTGGTGGATGCCGGCGTCATCAAGCTTCTGCCGCCGCTTCTCAACCGCGTCACAAAAGAAGCGCCCAACGTGCGCCTGCGAGTCGTCCAACTCGATGGCGAACATCTCGAGTCCTGGCTCGAGACCGGCACTATCGACTTCGCCATGGGCTCGTTTCCCTCGCTGGTTAAAGGCGTCCGGCGGCAATTTCTGTGGACCGAGGAATACGTAAGCGTGGTCAACCGCGGCCATCCGCGGCTGTCGGGCAATCCGTCGCTGCGCGAATTCGCCGCCGAAAATCACGTGCTGGTGTCGACCTTGGGCACCGGGCACGCTCACAAGCTTGCCGAGCGCGCGGTGGAAGCTGCCATCCCTGCCGGCAACATCATCTGCCGTGTCCCCATCTTCATCGCTGCTGCGGTGATCGCCAAGCACACCAACGCTATTGCCACGCTGCCGATGTCGATTGCCACGGTGCTGGCCGAGGATCTCAATCTCGAAATTGTCAGGCCGCCGATCAAGCTGCCGAAGATCGAAATTTTTCAGTACTGGCACAATCGGTTTCACCGCGAGCCAGGCAACAAGTGGATCAGGACGGTGTTTTCGAGCTTATTTCGCGCGCCCGGCTCGCGCTCGCGCAATTGAAGAAGGCCGATCCGGTCGCGCAATATTAACCCGAATCAGCTATCTGACCCGCCTCACATCCGGGGCAGGGGTCCATGAAAGCACGGCTGGTTCTGCTGTTGGCGCTCGCCACGCCGCTGCCCGCGCTCTGCGCCTCGCTGCCGCCGATCATCGCCGGCGCCGGCAACGAAGTTCCCAAATGCGTCGCGCCCGATACGCTGATGGATTTCGTCGCCGCCACCAACGCCGCGCGCCGCGCGCCGGGCGCGATCGAGCCGCGTTTCGCGCACATCGCTTCGCTCTATCAGACGATCGGCTCCTGCGTCGCGCGGCCGCCGGAAAGCTGCGTGGCGGTGCGCTGGGACTATGCCTTCTTTCAGATGCTGATCGAGACCAATTACCTTACCTTTCGCCGCCCCGACGGCGCCCCCGCCGCGGTGCCGGCGAGCGACAATAATTTCGCCGGCCTCGGCGCCACGGTGTCCGGGCGCCCCGGCGAGCATTTCGACGACGTCAAGACCGGCGTGCTCGCCCACCTGCAACATGTCTTGATGTATTCGACCATGCGCATTCCGCAGCCGGTCGCCAAGCGTACGCGCCAGGTGCAGAACGACGTGCAGGATATGATGCGCCGGCTGCGCCGGCCGGTGACCTTCGCCGATCTCGCGCGCGAATGGACCGGCACCGACAAGAATACTTACGGCCGCGACATGCAGCGCCTGGCGGAAAAATACGCCCAGCACTATTGCGACAAGCAGCAACTCACCGCGCGCTGATGCGTTGACACGGCCGCGTGAGCGGCAGGAACCGTGCCGGCCGCATCGACGTTGTCCGCGTGAACCGAACGCGGAGAATAATAATGCCGCTGTTGATCTATCTTCCCGTCATTGTCTGGCTGGGCATGGTCGATGCCGCGCGCGACGACGTGCGCGCCGTGCCCGCCCGGCTCAGGCGCTAGACCGCCGCCTGCGCCACTTCGCTGACCCGGACTTGGCCAAGCAGCTGCCGCACGTCCTCTTCGCGGCACAGCTCGGTGCCGGGGCTCATCACCGCGGCCGAGCCTGCTGCGATGCCGACGCGAAAGGCGTGGTCGAGGCGCTCGCCTTGGGCGAGCGAGGCGACGACACCGCCGAGGAAACTGTCGCCGGCGCCGACCGCGCTGACCACTTCCACCTGCAGCGGCGCCGAGCGCCAGGCGCCGTCGGCCGTGACCAGCAATGCGCCGTCCTTTCCCAGAGTGAGGGCAACCGCCTCCACGCGCTTGTCGGCGATCAGCCTGCGGCAGGCGGCGATGCGGTCCTGTTCGCGCGTCAGCGGCTGACCGACGAAATCGCTGAACTCGTTCAAGTTCGGCTTGATCAGCGTGACGCCTTCGGCAAGCGCGGCCTTGAGCGCGGCGCCCGAAGTGTCGAGCACCATCTTGGCGCCGAAGCCCCTGGCCAGACGGGCGACGCGGGCGAAGAAGTCCTCAGGCACGCCGGGCGGGATGCTGCCGCTCGCCACCACGATCTTCGGCTTCTCCGGCAGCGTCGCCAGCCTGTCGAGGCAAGCCTCCCATTCGGCCTTGTGCAGCGCCGAGCCCGGCAGCACGAAGCGGTACTGCTCGCCGCTTTTTTCCTCGTAGGCGGTGAAATTCTCGCGGGTCTCGACATGCGACGGCGTGGTGACGCTGTCGATGCCCTCGCGCTCGACCAGGCGCTGCAGCAGTTTGCCGATGGCGCCGCCGACCGGATAAATCGCCACCACCCGGCCGCCGAGCCGGTGCGCCACGCGCGCGACATTGATGCCGCCGCCGCCGGGATCGCGTTTTGGCGCCGAGCAGCGCAGCTTCTTGGTCGGCTCGACGCGCTCGACATTGACGAAAATATCGATGGCCGGATTGATGGTGACGGTGGCGATATCAGGCATCGGTCCCTGCGTCCGCTCGGTAGCCGCCTACGGCCTCGTTAAATCGTCCCTGAATCATGGTGGAAACGAAAGTAGGTATTTTTTGGTCGAATTAACAGCCTGCCGCTTGCGTAAAATTTCGTGAAAAACCCTATGCCGGACGCGGAACAGGAATGCGCGACCAATCGTTTCGGTGACCGCTGCGGCGCGGTGTGCTTAGATCAAAACGAGGCACCCCATGATCGATCCGCTTTATTCGCTGTCCGGATTCGCCGTCGGCATGCTGGTCGGTATGACCGGCGTCGGCGGCGGCGCGTTGATGACGCCGCTGCTCATCCTGCTGTTCGGTATCCATCCGGCGACCGCCGTCGGCACCGATCTGCTCTACGCCGCGGTCACCAAAACCGGCGGCAGCGTCGTGCACGGCTTTGCGCGCAGCGTCGACTGGCGCGTGGTGCGGCGTCTGGCGAGCGGCAGCACGCCGGCGACCCTGGTCACCCTGTTCGTGCTGTCGCAATTCAACCTGCACGGCGACGGCGCGCGCAGCTTGATCACCTTTGTGCTCAGCCTGGCCCTGCTTCTCACCGCCGGCGTGCTGGTCTTCGGTCAACCCCTTGTCGCGCTGTATCGCGCGCGGGTCGACGCGCTCGATACCCGGCGCACCGCGCTCGCCACCGTTGTCGTCGGTGCGGCGCTCGGCGTGCTGGTCACGATCTCCTCGGTCGGCGCCGGCGCCATGGGCGTCATCACCCTCATTCTGCTTTATCCGCAGATGCCGATGGCGCGCGTCGTCGGTTCGGATATCGCCCATGCCGTGCCGCTGACATTGGTTGCCGGGCTCGGCCATTGGGCGATGGGCGCGGTCGACTGGCACATCATCGGCTCGCTGCTCGCCGGCTCGCTGCCCGGTATATTCATCGGCAGCTACTTCGCCATCCGCGTTCCGGAACGGATGCTTCGCCTTGTCCTGGCGACCACGCTGTTCGTCGTCGCGGGCCGGCTCGCCTACGAGCACGCCACCAACGCCTCCTCGATCCTGACCGCGTTCACGCGGCGGGTACCGCAGTGACGTGCAATGCCGGGCAAGCGCATCCAGTTCGATCAGGAAAGCTGGGCGGCGCTCGATCTCCTGGCGCGCGATCGCATGATGACGTTCCAGGAACTCGCCGAGGAGGCGTTCCGTGATCTGCTGCGCAAGCATAACCGCCCGGTGGATTTGAAGGAGGCGTTGCGCAAGAGCGCGGGCAGCTCTGCCAAGGTGGTTCCGTTCAAGAAGCGCGGTAAAAAACGGGCAAAGCACAGACTTTAACCAATTTGCATGACGCGCCGCTTAAGGCGGCGGCAGCGCCCGCAGGGCGTCACCGGACGCGGCTAAACAGCGAGCTTCCGTCATCGTGATGTGATATCGCGATGGCGTCGGAGAGCGCGATTCCTGCCCGAGGCCACCGTGGTCCAATCCGCGATAAAGACATTAATCGAGGCCTGCACCCGCCGGCCGTGGTGGGTGCTGGCGGCGAGCCTGGTCGTCGCCGGAGCGGCGAGCGATTATTCGGTGCGCCATTTCGCCATCAACACCGATATTACCCGGCTGATTTCGCCGAATTTGACCTGGCGGCAGCGCGAGCTCGCGTTCAATGCGGCCTTTCCTCAGGGCAAGGAGACCATCATCGCCGTCGTCGATGCACCGACGTCCGAGGCGGCGAGCAAGGCTGCGCAGTCGCTCACCGAGGCCTTGTCCGGCCGCAAGGATTTTTTCGACTCGGTCGAGACCACGGCCGAGTCGCCGTTCTTTGCCCGCGAAGCCTTGCTCTTTCTCGACACCGACCGGGTCGCGGCGGTGACCGGCCAGTTGCAGCGCTCGGCGCCTCTCGTCCGGGCGATGGCGAGCGATCCCAGCCTGCGCGGTCTTGCCCAGGCGCTCGGCTTCGGCCTGCAGGGCGCCGCGCAGGCAGGCGAGAACGGCCTCTCCTCGATGGCCGACATGTTCAATCAGGCGGCCGCCGCGCTCGACGCCATCCTGGTCGGCAAGCCCGGATATTTTTCGTGGCGCGAAGTCGTTGCCGGCAAGCCGCCCGAACAAAGCGAGCTGCGGCGGTTTGTCGAAATCCACCCGAAGCTGGACTATGCCGCGCTCGAGCCGGGCAAGGCGGCCAGCGACGCGGTGCGCAAGGCGGTCGCCGATCTCAAGCTCGACGAGCTCGGCGCGCGCGTGCGGCTCACCGGCCCGGTGCCGATCGCCGACGAGGAATTCGCCACCGTCGCGGACGGCGCATTGCCGAACTTGATTGCGACCGTCATCACCGTCTTGATCATCCTTTGGCTCGCCTTGCGCTCCGGCCGCCTCATCGTCGCGGTCTACGCCACGGTTGCAATCGGGCTCGCCATCACCGCAGCGCTCGGCCTGATGATGGTCGGCGCGCTCAACCTGATTTCGGTGGCCTTTGCCGTGCTGTTCGTCGGCATCGGCGTCGATTTCGGCATCCAGTTCAGCGTGCGCTACCGCGCCGAGCGTCACGAGGAGGCTGATCTACGCAAGGCGCTCGCCAATACCGGCGAGCACATCGCGGTGCCGCTGGCGCTTGCCGCCGCGGCCACCGCCGCCGGGTTTTTGTCGTTCGTGCCGACCGACTACCGCGGCGTGTCCGAACTCGGTCAGATCGCCGGGCTCGGCATGATCATCGCCTTCATCGGCAGCATCACCGTGCTGCCGGCGCTGCTGATGATTCTCAATCCGCCGGGCGAAGACGAGCCGCTCGGCTATGCCGCGCTCGCTCCGATCGACGATTTCATGGAGCGCTACCGCATGCCGATCCTGATCGGCAGCGCCGCGGCGGTGCTGGCGGCCTCGCCGCTGCTGTATTCGCTGGAATTCGATTTCAATCCGATTCACCTGCGCAATCCGAACGCCGAGTCGATTGCCGCCTACCTCGATGTGCGGAGCGACCCCGCGGTCGGAGCCAACGCCGTCGATGTGCTCGCCGCTTCCGTCGGCGACGCCGAGCAAATGGCGCAGCGCCTGAGCCGGCTTCCGGAAGTTTCCAGCGTGCGCACCTTGGCGAGCTTCGTGCCGGCCGATCAGGACAAGAAGGTGCCCTTGATCGAGGCCGCGGCAAGGGGCTTGCTGCCTGCGCTCGGCGCGACGCGCAGGCCGGCGCCGAGCGACAAGGACAACGTCGACGCGCTCAAGCGCGCCCAGCAGGCGCTCGATCAGGCTGCCGGCAACCGCGCCGGCGCGGGGCCGGCGGCGGCAAAGCGGCTGGCGTCCGATCTCGGCGAACTCGCCGCGGCTGCGCCCGCCGTGCGCGAGCGGGCGCAGGCCGTGTTTGTCACGCCGCTGCACACCGCGCTCGACGGCTTGCGCGCCGCCTTGCAGCCGCAGCGCGTGACCGAGCAGACCTTGCCCGCCGCGTTGCGCAGGCAGTGGCTGACGGCGGACGGCCGCGCCCGTGTCGAGGTCTTGCCGAAAGGCTCGCTCAACGAGAACCCGGAAATCCGCCAGTTTGCCCGCGCCGTTCTGGCGGTCGAGCCGCGCGCGACCGGCGGGCCGATCGCCATCCTCGAGTCGGGCCACACCATCATCCGCGCCTTCATCGAGGCCGGCATCTGGGCGCTGCTGTCGATCACCGTGCTGCTGTGGCTGACGCTGCGCCGCGTCGGCGATGTGCTGCGGACCCTGATCCCGCTGATCGTGGCCGGCGCGGTGACGCTGGAATTATGCGTCGTGATCGGATTGCCGCTGAACTTTGCCAACATCATCGCGCTGCCGCTGCTGCTCGGCATCGGCGTCGCCTTCAAGATCTACTACGTGATGGCGTGGCGCGGCGGGCAGAGCCAGGTGCTGCAATCGCCGTTGACGCGCGCCGTGTTTTTCAGCGCGCTGGCGACCGCCACCGCGTTCGGCAGCCTGTGGTTCTCCAACCACCCCGGCACGTCGAGCATGGGCAAGCTTCTCGCCTTGTCGCTGGTGTGCACGCTCGCCGCGGCGGTGCTGTTCCAACCGGTGCTGATGGGCCCACCACGTGTGAACGGCGCCGATGGCGGCCGCCGGCGTGCGCCGCGCGCCGGCCGTTCCGGCGGGGTTGCGAAGCGGGGCTTGCGGCGGCTCGGGTTGCGCTAGCCGCCAATAAAAAACCGGCCGCGCTGCTTGTGCGCGGCCGGCCTTTATTCGCTGCGGCGAACTAGTTGTTGCTGCCGTTGCCGCCGATGGTCTGGATCACGCTGGACATCGGCCGCGCCTCCTCGAGGCCGCCGCCCATCTCCTTGAGCACGGCTTCACGATACTCCGGCAGCGGTTCGACGTTGGTCTTGCCGACCACCTGGACGACCTTGTAGCCGGCCGCCTTCATCTGCTTGAGCAGCTCGGGCAGCGCTTCGGAGGTGGCGTGCTGGAAGTCGTGCATCAGCACGATGCCCTTGCCGTGCTTGGCGAGCTTGGCCATCACCGATTTGATGACCTGATCGGGCTTGCGCATCTTGAAGTCGAACGAGTCCATGTCGGTCGAGAAGATGCCGAGGTTGCGGCTGCCGACATATTTGACCAGCTCGGGCGGATGCTTGAGCGCCGGGAAGCGGAAGAACGGGTTTACCGGCTGGTTGCCCAGCGCGATGCTGACCGCGGCGATGCCTTTCTCGATCTCGGCCTTGGCATCGGCCTCCGACATGGTCGAGAGATCCTTGTGCGACCAGGTGTGCGAGCCGATGGTGTGGCCGGCCTTGGCGACCTGCTTGGTGATTTCCGGGTAGTAGCCGGCGTGCTTGCCGATCTCGAAGAACAGCGCCTTGGTGCACTGGTCGGCGAGCGCCTTGAGCACGCGCTCGGTATTGCCCTGCCACGGGCCGTCGTCGAAGGTCAGTACGACCTCTTTGTCTTTGAGGAAGTCGTAGGCCTTGAAGTGTTCAAAGCCGAAGCCGGGGCCGCCGGTGGTGTCGATCTGCACGACGCGCTCGACGCCCAGCGCGTTCGGGTTGCTGCAGTTCGCCGCCGTTCCCACGGCCGCCGGGGCCTTCGCATCTTCGGCCCACGCGGCCGTCGCCGACATCGAGATCGCCAGAGCTAACGCCAAAGCGGTGCGCATCACGTTCTCCATTGCCCTATTCTTATTGGGCGTAAGTGCCTCGCCTGAGAAAAGTTCATACATTCATCCTGACTTTAACCAATCGAGTCAACGCGAACCGCGGCGAATGGCCACGCTTGTGGCTAAAATGCCTCAGAATAGTACCATTTTATCAATTGCTTAGAGCAAAGGTCGGGAACCTGCGGCGAAAAACCCGTTCATAGAATATGGTTAATATTCGTACGGCTTGTTTTCCTATTGGGCGGCGCAAAGCCGGCGGTTTTCGCGCTGCCCCGGCGCGGCCTGCTGTCGCCGGCGGCGGATTGTCGGCGGCACGGTTCGGACATATGTCATCGTCTCGGTCCTGCGACCGGGAGCGCGGCAATGACGCCCACGGCCTTGAATACGATGAGCCGCTCGCGGCCGGTGATGCTGCTCGCCGGCCTTGCCGGCGCGCTGGTGGCGGCCACGCTCGCCCTGTGGGCCTATTACGGCACCACCGTCTTTTTCGAGATCGTGCGCGCCGGGATCGCCGCATGCTTCTGACCGGCGAGGCACGATGACGGCCCGCACGTCTCACATCATGCTGGTGCTGTCCGCCTTCCTGGCGGGGCTCGTGGTGTTTTTCGTCGTCTTTCTGTTCGCCACCGGGCAATTCCGCAGCGGCGGGCCGGGCGGCTCGGCGATCGGCGGTCCGTTCAGGCTGGTCGACCAGGACGGCAAGGCGATCACCGATCAGGACATGAGGGGCAAGCCTCTGCTGGTGTTCTTCGGCTACACGCACTGTCCCGACGTCTGCCCGGCGACGCTGTTCGAGATCTCGGAAGTGCTGCGCGCCATGGGGAACGACGCCGATCGCGTCAACGCGCTCTACATCACCGTCGATCCGGAACGCGACACGCCCGCGGTGATGAAGGATTATCTGTCGAGCTTCGATCCGCATTTGCGCGGCGCCAGCGGCGACGCCAAGGCGATCGAGCAGGTCGAGCAGGGCTATCACGTCTATGCCAAGAAGGTGCCGACCGGGAACGGCGACTACAGCATGGATCACACCGCGCTGGTCTACCTGATGGACAAGCAGGGCCGCTTCGTCGCGCCCTTCAGTCTCAAGCGGCGGCCCGAGGATGCCGCGGCCGATCTGAGAAAATATCTGTAGCGCCGGACCGGACCGCCGGCAGCTTGCCCGATCTCTGAAGATCGCTGAGATGGCGCTCGAGCTCGAGCAGCGCCCGTGTCATGGCGGCATTGAGCCGCGAACTGCGCGCCAGTCCGTGCTCGGTTTTCTCCCAGGCATAGGGCGCCGCGATGAGCTGATAGAGCGCGCGCCAGGCGGCGAGCGACAGCAGCAGCCAATGCAACGGCGTCAACAGCAGCACCCAGGCCGTCGACATGAGCCCCCGCCGCAACAGCCCAAGCCAGCCGAGAAAGGCCGACGTGAGGTAGCCGATGACGGCGCTGGCGCCGTAGATCGCCGCGAACACGGCGACGGCGAGGTTGTCGCCGCGCCACAGCGGGGAACCGCTCGCCACCGAATAGATCACTCCGCCGGCGAACAGCGGATGCACCAGCGCCGCCAAAGCATTGCCGCCGACGATCAGCTGAAAGGTGACGAAGCCGCCGGCGCCGAGCTCGCGCATCAATTGCCGCGGCTTGCGCATGTGCACCAGCCAGGTCTGCATCCAGCCTTTGAACCAGCGCGTGCGCTGGCGCAGCCACGGCGCCAATCCGGCGGGGGCTTCCTCGTAGGTCGTCGACGCGATCATTCCGGTCCGATAGCCGAAGCGCGCCAACCTGAAGCCGAGATCGGCATCCTCGGTGACGTTGTAGGGGTCCCAGGCACCGACCTCGCGCAGAATTTCGGTGCGGAAATGGTTGGACGAGCCGCCGAGCGGCAGCGGCAGGCGCAGGGCGGCGATGCCGGGCAGGAAGACGTCGAATTGTCCGGCATATTCGGCGGTGAAGAGCCGGGTCAGAATGCCGTCGGCGGTATTGTCGATGGAGAGCCGCGCCTGCACGCAGGCGAGGCGGCGGCCGCCTCGATCGAAGGCCTGCAAGGCGCGGCGCAGCTGATCCGGCTCGGGCCGGTCCTCGGCGTCGTAGACAACCGTGAAAGCGCCGCGCGCGAAGGTCAGTGCAACGTTGAGCGCTTTCGGTTTGGTGCGCGGCCCTCCCGGCGGGACCTGGATCACAGTGATTGGCAGGCGACTATTGTCGGCCTCGAGTGCCGTGCGCGTTTCGAGATCGTCGGCCTCGATGGCGATGATGACGTTAAGCTTTTCGCGTGGATAATCGAGCCGTTTGATCGCCGACAGCAGGCCGCCGACGGAGGAGGCTTCGCGGTAAAGCGCGGCAATCAGCGTATAGGTCGGCAATTGGTCGTCGGACAGCCGCGGCGCCGGGCCGCGCTCGGATGGCGCGGCGAATGTGCCGATGAGCCGCAAGCCGAGCCAGGCGAGAAAGATTGACGCCAGAAGAATTTCGACGGCGCCCATCGTCACCTCGGGCACGACCAGGGCTGCCGCAAGCAATGCCAGCCCCGCCGCCGCCATCCGCCCGATCTGACCGCGCCAGCGCGGCGGTGCGGCGGATAAAACGGGCGCGTTCTTTCGCAGGCCTTCGGCCGCGCGCGCCGCGATGCTGTCGCCGGCGCACTGCATGGCAAAACGGTTGAGCCGGTCAGCGGTGGTGAAGCGAAAATAGCATGTCAGCGCCGGCGCATGCTTGACCATCGCGGCGATCCGGCGTGCGGCCCCGGCGCGCGGCGCAACGACCAGAGCGAGATCGCCGCCGACCGTCAGCGGCAGCATGCCTTGCGCGGCGGATTCGATGAGACGGCCGTCGCCGAGCGGGCACATTGCGCGCGTAGCGTGGTCGAGCGGGTCGAACGCGGCGCCGAGATCTTGGGCGAGCGCGCGCAGATAGGTTTCCTCGTCGATGGCACCGGTGGCAATGAGGACACGGTCGGCACCGGTGCCGAGCACCGTCGCGCGCCCCGCCGCGGTTTCGAGCACATCGGCGGGAAGCAGGTCGCGGACGCAGGCAAGTTCGGGACACTCGGCGTAACTTTCCTCGGCCGTGATGCCGTGCGGGGCGCCGAACGACGCCCGCGAGCGGGCACGCGCCGCCTCTGCACCGACGCCGGACGCCATACGCTCCCGAGCCCCCACAGACCCGGGAGCATGCTAGCGTCGGCACAACTATTTGGCGAGTCCGGGTTGTAGGCCGATCAGCGGTTTTGGCCCGGCGCCCAAAGCACGTCGCGGGCGCCCTTGTCATTGGCATAACGGCCGGCGACGAACAGGTAGTCCGACAGCCGGTTGACGTATTTGAGCGACGGCTCCGACACGCCTTCGCCCTTCTTGTCCTTGAGCGCGACCATGATGCGCTCGGCGCGGCGGCACACGGTGCGGGCGAGGTGCAGGTAGGCCGAGGCCGCGCTGCCGCCCGGCAGGATGAAGGATTTGAGCGGCTCGAGCTCGCCGTTGAGCCGGTCGATCTCGCCCTCCAGCCACGTCACCTGCGCCTCCGTGACGGTCAGGCGGGCGCCGCCGGGGCCCTTTTCGGACAGGCAAAGGTCGGCTTCGACGTCGAACAGGTCGTTTTGGATGCGGGCGAGGCCGGCATCGAGGGCGGTGCCGCCGGTGTGCAACCGCGCCAGGCCGATCACGGCATTGACCTCGTCCACCGTGCCGTAGGCCTCCACGCGCAGGTCGTATTTCTTGCGGCGCGCACCCGAGCCAAGCGAGGTCGTGCCGTCATCGCCGGTGCGGGTATAGATGCGGTTGAGGACCACCATGGCGGCCGGCCTTTCATCCGGGCTGAATTTCGGAGTAGTCTGCCACTCCTATAATATCCGTTTTCGATCTCAGGGTATGGGGTGACATCATGCGATTTTTGGTGATCGGTCTGGCCGTGGCCTGCCTTGCGCTGCCCGTAACGAAGACCCTGGCCTGCGAGGGCTACGCTGCCGCTGCGCAAGCCACCGCCGTCGATCTGTCGGCTGCCGGAAAGAAGGACGATACGGCGAAGCCGAAGAAGGTGGCGAAGAAAAAGAAGGCGCCCAAGGTCGAATATATGCGCGCGGCGCCGATGCCGCCCGGCGCGAAATAACGGCCGACGATCAAGCTTCGCGCGTCTAGCGGCCCATCGCCCAGATCGTCAGCATGATGACGATGATGGCGACGAATTGCAGCAGCACGCGCATGCGCATCAACTGTTGTGAGCGGTTGGGGGAACCGCCGCGCATCATATTGATGAGGCCGAGCACGAGCACGGCCGCGACCGCGACAATCGCGGCCGGCACCAGGTAATGCGACATAAACCCCGACATGGCGCGGCTTCTAGCACCAATGCGCTGCCGCGGCCAATCGCTCGGGTACGGCGTTGCGCCGCAGCATGAACGTTGACACGCCGACGCTGCGGCCTTTAGCTTCCCGCCGCTTTGTTTGAGCCCGCCGGGATGGGGAATCAATGAAAGTTCTGGTGCCCGTGAAGCGGGTGGTCGACTTCAACGTCAAGATCCGCGTCAAGCCGGATGGTTCCGGGGTCGACCTCGCCAATATCAAGATGTCGATGAATCCTTTCGACGAAATCGCCGTCGAGGAGGCGATCCGCCTGAAGGAGGCGGGCAAGGCGACCGAAATCGTCGTCGTGTCGATCGGTCCGGCGCAGGCGTCCGAGACCATCCGCACCGCGCTCGCCATGGGCGCCGACCGCGGCATCCTGGTGAAGGCCGACGGCGTCATCGAGCCGCTCGCGGTGGCCAAGATGCTCAAGGCCATCGTCGAGGCGGAAAAGCCCGGCCTCGTCATCCTTGGCAAGCAGGCGATTGACGATGACTGTAACCAGACCGGCCAGATGCTGGCGGCGCTGCTCGGCTGGTCGCAGGGCACCTTCGCCTCCAAGCTCGTGCTCGACGGCGACAGCGTCACGGTGACGCGGGAAGTCGACGGCGGTCTGCAGACCGTGAAGCTCAAGGCGCCGGCGATCGTCACCACCGACCTGCGCCTGAACGAGCCGCGCTATGCCTCCCTGCCCAACATCATGAAGGCGAAGAAGAAGCCGATCGAGGAGAAGCAGCCGTCGGATTACGGCGTCGACGTCAAGCCGCGCCTGCAGGTGCTCAAGACTAGCGAGCCGCCGGGGCGCAAGTCCGGCGTCAAGGTCGGCTCGGTCGCCGAACTGGTCGGCAAGCTCAAGGACGAGGCGGGGGTGCTGTGATGACGCTTCCGCACATTCTGTCTTCGATCCGTCACCCTGAGGAGCGAGCGAAGCGAGCCTCGAAGGGTGACGGCCGAGGCCGTGCATCCTTCGAGGGACGCGCTGCGCGCGGCCGCCTCAGCATGACGGAGAGAGGCACTCGCCGATGACCACGCTCCTTCTCGCCGAACACGACAACAAGGCGGTCAAGGACGCCACGGCCAAGGCGCTGACCGCGGCCAAGGCGCTGGGCGGCGACGTGCACGTGCTGGTCGCCGGCAAGGATTGCAAATCGGCCGCCGCGGCCGCGGCCAAGCTCGACGGCGTCGCCAAGGTGCTCATCGCCGACGCAGCACCTTACCAGCACCAGCTCGCCGAGCCGCTCGCCGCGCTGATCGTGTCGCTCGCCGGCGGCTACGATGCCATCGTCGCGGCCTCGACCACGACCGGCAAAAACGTGATGCCGCGCGTGGCGGCGCTCATCGACGTCATGCAGATCTCCGACATCATCAAGGTGGTTGCGCCCGACACCTTCGAGCGCCCGATCTATGCCGGCAACGCCATCCAGACCGTGAAGTCCTCCGACGCCAAGAAGGTCATCACCGTGCGCACCTCGACCTTCCAGGCGGCGGGGCAGGGCGGCTCGGCCGCCGTCGAAACGGTGTCGCCGGCCGCCGACCCGGGGCTGTCGAGCTTCGTCGGCGAGGAACTGTCGAAATCCGACCGCCCCGAGCTAACCTCGGCGCGCATCATCATTTCCGGCGGCCGCGCCATGCAGAGCCGCGAGAACTTCACCAAATACATCGAGCCGGTGGCCGACAAGCTCGGCGCCGCCATGGGCGCCTCGCGCGCCGCGGTCGACGCCGGCTACGCGCCCAACGACTGGCAGGTCGGGCAGACCGGCAAGGTGGTGGCGCCGGAACTCTATATCGCGGTCGGAATTTCCGGCGCGATTCAGCATCTCGCCGGGATGAAAGACTCCAAGGTGATTGTTGCTATCAACAAGGACGAGGAAGCCCCCATATTCCAGGTCGCCGATTACGGGCTGGTCGCCGACCTTTACCAGGCGCTGCCGGAATTGGCGGCCGAACTGGGCAAGCTCGGGCGTTGACCACGCCGGTGAATTCGGTCCGGCCGCCCGTGGCCTCTTCGGGCGGTTCGGCGTAGAAGAGGCGGCCTGTTCGAAGCCAAGAGCACGGAACGGATATGGCGGCAAGCATCAAGACGGTCGGGGTGATCGGCGCCGGGCAGATGGGCAACGGCATCGCTCATGTCTGCGCGCTCGCGGGCTACCCGGTGCTGATGAACGACGTGTCGGGGGAGCGCATCAAGAGCGCGCTCGCCACCATCAACGGCAACATGGCGCGCCAGGTGTCGCGCAAGGCCATCACCGAGGATCAGAAGAAGAATGCGCTGGCGCTGATCAAGCCGGCCGACAAGTACAGCGATCTGTCATCCTGCGACCTGGTGATCGAGACCGCGACCGAGAAGGAGGACGTCAAGCGCAAGATCTTCTCCGAGCTGTGCACCAGCCTCAAGGCCGACGCCATCATCGCCACCAACACGTCGTCGATTTCGATCACGCGGCTCGCCGCCTCGACCGACCGGCCGGAGCGCTTCATCGGCATTCACTTCATGAATCCGGTGCCGCGCATGGAACTGGTCGAGGTCATCCGCGGCATCGCCACCGATGACTCGACATTCGAGGCGAGCAAGGCCTTCGTCTCCAAGCTCGGCAAGACCATCGCGGTGTCGGAGGATTTCCCAGCCTTCATCGTCAACCGCATCCTGCTGCCGATGATCAACGAGGCGATCTACACGCTCTACGAAGGCGTCGGCAATGTCGAGGCGATCGACACCGCGATGCGGCTCGGTGCCCACCACCCGATGGGGCCGCTCGAGCTCGCCGACTTCATCGGCCTGGATACCTGCCTGTCGGTGATGCAGGTGCTGCACGAGGGCCTGGCCGATTCCAAGTACCGGCCGTGTCCGCTGCTGGTGAAATACGTCGAGGCCGGCTGGCTCGGCCGCAAGACGCAGCGCGGCTTCTACGACTACCGCGGCGACAAGCCGGTACCGACGCGCTGACTATTTCTCATACTCGTCGTGGCGGCGCACCCAGAACGGGCCGCGCCCGTTCTCGTCGCGCCCTTTCGGCGTCAGATCGAGATAATTGTAGTCGGTATTGAGCAGGTCGATGCCGCGGGCATAGCTCGAATAGGTGTGGAAGACGTCGCCGCCGTCCTTGAAGAAAACGCTGACGCCTTCGCGCTCGGGCGCACGCGGGTCCTGCAGCACGTAGTTGTAGAAAGCTTTTTTGTCGGCGACCTCTTCGGGCGTGAAGGCGACGCCGAAGTCCCGGTTGAAATCGTTGCCGAATGACGACAGCCACTTGAACGACCAGCCCATGCGCTTGCGATAGGCTGCCAATTTCTCATAGGGCGCGCGCGAGACCGCGACCATGGTCACGTCGCGGTGGTTGAGATGCACGATGACGGCGTTGAAATTGTCCGCCCAGTGCGAGCAGTGCAGGCAGCCCGCGTTCCAGTCCGGCGCGAACATGAAATGATAGACGATCAATTGAGCGCGGCCGGCGAACAGTTCGGCAAGCGACTGGCGGCCGTCGGCGCCGTCGAAGACGTAGGTTTTGTCGACCTTCACCCAGGGCAGACCGCGCCGCGCCGCGCTCAATTCGTCGCGCGCCTTGGTGAATTCCTTTTCCCTGGCGAGCAGCGCCTTGCGGGCGGCGAGCCATTCGTCGCGTGAAACGGTAGCGTGGCGCATGACGGCCTCCTATGCCTTCGCCGGCGTCATCCAGCCGATGCCGGCGCCGCCCGGCTCCTTGAGGATGGCGATGCGGCCGACGCCCGGCACGTCGAAGATCGGCCGCATCAGCGTGGCGCCGGCCGCTTGCGCCTTTTTGACTCGGGCATCGACGTCGTCGACCGCGATGTAGGACATCCAGGCCTGCGGCACGCCGTCGAATTGCGGGCTGGTCAGCGGGAACAGGCCGCCGACATAGTCGCCGCCCATTTTGGCGACCCAGTAGGTGCCGTCCGGCATGGGCATCGCCTCGAAGGTCCAGCCAAGCGTGGCGGCGTAGAATGTCTTGTCGCGCTCGGCGTCGCGCGTCATCAGTTCGTTCCAGTAGAATTCGCCGTGCTTCCAGGGATGTGGCATGGGCAACTCCGACTATTGAGCGAGATAGTTTTCCAGCTTGTCCACGGTGCCGAGCCAGCCGCGGTTATGATCGTCCCGCGCCTTCTCGTCGAAGAACTGCTCGTGCAGCAGCGTCATGACGGTGCCGTCGCCGTCTTTCCTGAATGTGACGGTGACCAGCGACTCGCGTTCCGGCGTCGACCGCCAGGCCCAGGTGAACACCAGCTTCTCGTTCGGCACGATCTCGCGGTAGACGCCGCTCACATTGTGCTCGTCGTCGCTCATGACCATTTTGATGGCATAGCGGCCGCCGACGCGCAGATCGCAACTGGCCTCGACCCGCTGCGTCCCGCTCGGTCCCATCCATTGCGCTAGCTTTTGCGGGTCCGTCCACGCGGCGTAGACCTTTTGCGGCGGCGCACTGAGGCGGCGCTTGATGGTGAGGCTCGGCTTCGTGACGGCGGCCATGTGTCGTTCTCCAGAAACGTGGCGAGGCGATTGAATCGTTCGCTCCAGAATTTCAGGTAGCGCTCGAGCCACTCATTGGCCTCGCGCATCGGTTCGGCGCGCAGGTTGCAGCCGACCACGCGGCCGGTTTTCTCGCGTTTGACGAGGCCGGCCTCGGCGAGCACGTCGAGGTGCTTCATCACCGCCGGCAACGACATCGAAAAAGGCCGGGCGAGTTCTGTGACCGAGACGTCCTGGCGCTGCGAAAGTTTTGCCAGGATGGCGCGCCGCGTCGGATCGGCAAGCGCGGCGAAGGTGCGGTCGAGCGCGGTCGAATAGTAAACCATATAGTTAAGTATAGTCGCACGCCCGCCGCTGTCAATGCGCCGCGGGGTTTTTTTATTGCTGGCCGAGCGCCGCCTTGATCAGCGTGACGGCGTCGTCGCTTGCCCATTCGGCGGGGCCGGCGATGGTGCCGATCTCGCAGCCTTGGCGGTCGATGAGCATGGTCGTCGGCATGCCGAAGGCGCGGCCGATCGCTTTCAGGTCCTGGAAGGTCTTGGCGGCCGGATCGGCGTAATAGGCCAGGTGCTGCACGCCGACGTCCTGCAAGAACTGCTTCGGCTTGTCGGCGTCGCGCGTATCGATGTTGACGGCGACGACCTGGAAGCCCGGCCCGCCGAGCCTGGCCTGCAGCGCGTCGAGCGTCGGCATTTCCTTGCGGCACGGCACGCACCAGGTGGCCCACAAGTTGAGCAGCACGGTGCGGCCCTTGAAGTCGGCGAGGGTGAGCGGTTTGCCGGCGGCGTCGGCAAAGGCGAGGTCCGGCACCTTCAGCGGCGCCTTGGCAACGTTAACGGCGGCCACCTCGCCATGCGCCAAAGGCGCGATTTTCCGTGCCAATTCGACCGCCGGCCGGCACGCCGCGTCCTTTGCCGGATCGCCGCCCGCATTGCTACGCAGGACCGAAATCCCGTATACCCCCGCCAGTCCCACGGCGACGCCGGCGATTCCTCCAGCCAAAACCATGGCTAATCGCTTTTTGGCGAAGCTGGGCTGAGATTCGGTCATGAGCGGCGCAACCTCGGTGGCAGGCCATGAGTAACAAAATGTGGGGCGGGCGGTTCACGTCCGGCCCCGGCGCCATCATGGAGGAGATTAACGCCTCCATCGACTTCGACCGGCATCTCTACCGCCAGGACATCGCCGCCTCCAAGGCCCATGCCGAGATGCTGGCCAAGCAAGGCATCATTACGGCGGACGATGCGAAAAAGATCGCTCACGGTCTAGACACGATCCTGTCAGAGATCGAGGCCGGCAAGTTCTCCTTCAAGCGCGCGCTCGAAGACATCCATATGAACGTCGAAAGCCGCCTGTCCGAGCTGATCGGCGAGGCCGGCGGGCGGCTGCACACCGCGCGCTCGCGCAACGACCAGGTGGCGACCGATTTCAGGCTGTGGATGCGCGACAGCATCGACGCGCTCGACCAGGCGCTCGCCGCCTACCAGCGCGCGCTTGCGGACAAGGCGCTCACCCATGCTGCGACGGTGATGCCGGGGCTGACCCACATGCAGACCGCCCAGCCGGTGACCTTCGGCCATCATCTGCTGGCCTATGTCGAGATGGCGGCGCGCGACCGCGGCCGTTTCGCCGACGCTCGGAAACGACTCAACGAGTCGCCGCTCGGCTCCGGCGCGCTCGCCGGCACCTCGTTCGACCTCGACCGCGACATGACCGCCAAGGCGCTCGGCTTCGAGCGGCCTGCGGCCAACTCGCTCGACGCCGTCTCCGACCGCGACTTCGTCATGGAGACGCTGGCCGCCGCCTCGATTACCGCCGTGCATCTGTCGCGGCTGGCCGAAGAGATCGTCATCTGGTCGTCGCCGCTGACCGGCCTCGCCAGGCTGTCCGACAAGTTCACCACCGGCTCCTCGATGATGCCGCAGAAGCGCAATCCCGACGCCGCCGAGCTGGTGCGCGCCAAGAGCGGGCGCGTCATCGGCGCGCTCAACGCGCTGCTCGTCGTCATGAAGGGGCTGCCGCTCGCCTATGCCAAGGACATGCAGGAGGACAAGCAAGGCGCCATGGACGCGCTCGGTGCGCTGTCTTTGTCGATCGCGGCAATGGCCGGCATGGTGACTGACCTCGAGCCAGACGTCGCGCGCATGAAGAAGGCGGCGGGCGAAGGTTATGCGACCGCGACCGATCTCGCCGACTGGCTGGTGCGGGCGCTCAAGATTCCGTTCCGCGAGTCCCATCACATCGCCGGCCGCATCGTCGCCAGGGCGGCCGAGCAGGGCGCCGCCCTGCACCGGTTGCCGCTCGCCGCCATGCAGGAGATCGAGCCGCGAATCACGGACGACGTCTTTACCGTGCTGTCGGTCGACCGTTCGGTGAAGAGCCGGGCAAGCTACGGCGGCACGGCACCGAAAAACGTGCGCGCGCAAGCCAAAAAGTGGCTGCGCAAGCTCGAAAAAGAGCGATCCTGACTTCGCCTTAAATGTGGGATTTGCTAGACTGACGATCTAAAGGAGCGCGCCGTCTTGCACCGTTTTTCGCGATCCACGTTCGCACGCCTGACGCTTTTCGGCGCGCTCGCCGCTGCGCTCGCTCTTGGCGGCTGCGGCCGCAAGGGGCCGCTCGATCCGCCACCCGGCGCCTCGATCAAGGGCGTGGCGCAGCCGCAGGCGCCCAGGCTGATGAGCAACAGCGGCGGTCAGCCGATCGGCAGCCGCAGCAATCCGGACAATCCCGGCGTCGACGAGAACGGCCAGCCGCGCGCGCCCAAGGGGCCCGATAAACGCATTCCTCTCGACAATATCCTCAACTGAGCCGTTGCGATGCATCACTTTGACTATCGCGGCGGCGTGCTGAGCGCCGAGGCGGTTTCGCTCGCCGCGCTGGCGGAGAAGGTCGGCACCCCGTTCTATTGCTATTCGACCGCGACGCTGGAGCGCCATTACAAGGTGTTCGCCGGCGCCTTCGCCGACGTCGACGCGCTGGTCTGCTACGCCATGAAGGCGAACTCCAATCAGGCGGTGATCGCGACGCTGGCGAGGCTGGGCGCTGGCGCCGACGTGGTTTCGGGCGGCGAGCTCAAGCGCGCGCGCGCCGCCGGCGTGCCGGCGAGCAAGATCATGTTTTCCGGCATTGGCAAGACTGCCGACGAGCTCGCCCACGCGGTCGATGAAGGCATCCTCTGCATCAACGTCGAGTCGGAGCCCGAACTCGAGCTGCTGGCCTCGATCGCGGCGTCGAAGGGGCGCACCGCGCCGATTTCGGTGCGGGTCAATCCCGACATCGATCCCAAGACGCATCACAAGATCGCCACCGGCAAGGCCGAGAACAAGTTCGGCATTCCGATCAGCCGGGCGCGCGAGGTCTATGCGCGGGCCGCCAAGCTCGAGGGCGTCAGGGTCGCCGGCGTCGACATGCACATCGGCAGCCAGATCACCGATCTCGACCCGTTCGGTGATGCGTTTGCTCTTCTTGCCGATTTCGTGCGCGAATTGCGCGCCGACGGCCATCAGATCGCCCATGTCGACCTCGGCGGCGGTCTCGGCATTCCCTATCATGACAACAACAACCCGCCGCCGCACCCCGACGCCTACGCCGCGTTGGTCAAGCGCGCGACGCGCGATCTCAACTGCCGGCTCATTTTCGAGCCGGGCCGGCTGCTGGTCGGCAATGCCGGCGTCTTGGTGACGCGGGTGCTGTTCGTGAAGCACGGCGAGGCCAAGAATTTTGTTGTCGTCGACGCCGCCATGAACGACCTGATCCGGCCGACCCTGTACGACGCCCACCACGAGATCCGGCCGGTCAAGGAATCGGCGGCATCGGCGCGCCGCATTCGCGCCGATGTGGTCGGGCCGGTCTGCGAAAGCGGCGATTTTCTCGCGCTCGGCCGCGACCTGCCGGAACCCAAGGCCGGCGAACTGCTCGCCGTGATGTCGGCCGGCGCCTATGGGGCGGTGCAGGCCGGTACCTACAATACCCGGCCTTTGGTGCCTGAAGTCATGGTGAAAGGCGCCGAATGGGCCATTGTCCGGCCCCGCCTTGAAGTTGACCAACTCATTGCGCTCGATCGCATGCCGGCCTGGCTTTAGGCGCATGAACCCGTTCATGGCCGGCGAATTGCTTGCGTGCTACGCTGAGTGTTGAGATTCCCGAGCCGAGGGCGAACGGAGCACCGATTGGACGGCTTGAACGAGCAGCCTCACGAGCGCGAGCAGAGCACGCGGCTGCTGCTGGCTCGGGCGCTCAAGCGCGCGCGCGGCAGCCTGTTCTGGGAACGGCTATGGCCGGCGCTTGCCGCCTTGGCGACCGCGCTCGCATTGTTCCTGGCCTTCTCCTGGGCCGGGCTTTGGCTGGTGCTGCCGCCATTGGCGCGGGCCATCGGTCTGTTCGTCTTTGTGGTAGCAGCGGCGGCGGCGGCGGTGCCGCTGCTGATGCTGCGCATCCCCAGCATTTATGACGGCCTGCGCCGGCTCGACAGCACGAGCGGCAAGAGCCACCGGCCGGCCACCGCGGTCGCCGATGAGATCGCCGCTAACGAGCACGACCCGGTAGCGCAGGCGCTGTGGCGCGCGCATGTTGAGCGCGCGCTGATGGCGGCGCGCAATCTCAAGGCCGGCTGGCCGCAGCCAAAGCTGTCGCTGCGCGATCCGATGGCGCTGCGCGCCCTGGTGCTGCTGCTCGTCGCCGTCACCTTCTTTGCCGCAGGCGGCGAGCGGGTCAAACGCGTCGCCGCGGCCTTCGATTGGCAGGGCGTGGTGGCGCCGGCGAATTTCCGCATCGACGCCTGGGTGACGCCGCCGGTCTATACCGGACGGCCGCCGGTGATGCTGCCGGGCCTGCGGCCCGGCGAAACCGCCCAAGCCTCGCCGGCCGTTGCGGTGCCGGCGGGCAGCCAGCTCATCGTGCGCGCGACCGGCAATGTCCGTTTCGATGTGGTGCAGAAGGGCGGGCTCGAAGACGCCAAGGCCGATCCCAAGGCGCCGCTGCCCAACGGCGCCGCGGAACGCCGCTTCACCATCAAGGGTGACGGCGCGGCCGTTCTGCACGGCGGCGGCAGCGAATTGACCTGGGCCTTCACCGCCATTCCCGATCGCGCCCCGACCATCGCCTTCACCCGCGATCCCGAGCGGCAGGCGCGCGGCGCGCTGCGGCTCGATTACCGGGTCGACGATGACTACGGCGTCGTCGACGCGCAGGCGCATTTCGCGCTCAAGGACCAGCCGGCGTCCGGCGCGTCGCCGCACCCGCTTTATCCGGCGCCCGAATTCCGCCTGACGCTGCCGCAGGGCCATGTCCGCGGCGGCAGCGCCCAGACCATCCACGACCTGACCCAGCACCCATGGGCAGGCGCCGAGGTCGACGTGACGCTCAGCGCGCGCGACGAGGCCGGCAACGAGGGCCGCAGCTCACCGCGCGCGACGACGCTGCCCGAGCGGCTCTTCGTTAAACCGGTGGCGCGGGCGCTGATCGAGCAGCGCCGCATTCTCGCGCTCAATGCCAACGACAGACCGCTGGTGCTGACCGCGCTCGACACGCTCACCATCGCGCCGGAAAAGTTCACGCCCGAGACCTCGGTCTATCTCGGCTTGCGCTCCATCTATTACGATCTCGCCCACGCCAAGGGCGACGACGCGCTGCGCGAGGTTGTCCAGCGCATGTGGGACATGGCCGTGCAGATCGAAGACGGCAACATGTCGGACGCTGAGCAGGCGCTGCGCCGGGCACAGGAGGCGCTGCGCCAGGCGCTGGAACGCGGCGCCAGCGAGGAAGAGCTGAAGAAGCTGATGGAAGACTTGCGCGCCGCCATGGACAAGTTCCTGCAGGCGCTGGCCGAGCAGATGCAGAAGAATCCGCAGCAGCTGTCGCGGCCGCTCGACCGCAATACGCGCGTGCTGTCCGAGCGCGATCTCAAGAGCATGCTCGACCGGCTGGAGGCGCTGGCGCGCTCCGGCAACAAGGAAGCGGCGCAGCGTCTGCTCGAGGAACTGCAGTCGATGCTCGAGAATCTGCAGATGGCTCAGCCGGGCGAGATGGGCGACGGCGAGGACGACATGATGTCGGCGCTCGACGACCTCGGTGACATGATCCGCAAGCAGCAGCAGTTGCGTGACAAGACCTACAAGCAGGGCCAGGACATGCGGCGCGACCGCCAGCGCGGCCAGCAGGGCCAGCAGTCGCTCGGCGATCTGCAGAAGGACCAGCAAGCCCTGCGCGAGCGCCTCAACAAGCTGCTCGAGCAGTTGCGCCAGCACGGGCTCGGCAATCCGCAGGACGGCCAGCAGGGCAAGGACGGCAAGGGCGGCAACCAGATGGGCAAGCTCGGCGATGCCGGCAAGGCCATGGGAGAGGCCGAAGGCGAACTGGGCGAGGGCGACGCCGACAGCGCCGTCGACAGCCAGGGCCGCGCGCTCGAGTCGATGCGCCAGGGCGCGCAGGGCCTTGCCCAGCAGATGCAGCAGAACGGCATGGGTCCGGGCCCCAACGGCCGGCCCGGCCGCAGCCAGCAGCGCGCCCAGCAGGATACCGACCCGCTCGGCCGCCCGATGCGCGGCCGCGAATACGGCGACGACGTCACCGTGAAGGTGCCGGGCGAGATCGACGCGCAGCGCGCGCGCCGCATTCTCGAGGAGCTGCGCAAGCGCTACGGCGAGGGCTTCCGCCCTCAACTCGAGCTCGATTACATCGAGCGGCTGCTCAAGGGCTTCTGAGCACGCCTGTTGTCGTCATCCGCGAAAGCGGGTGATCCGGTACGCCGCAGCGTCACTGATAAAATTGCATTTGTGGCTGCTGGATGCTCCGCCGTGGCGGGGCATAACAGGAAACGGCTAGTGGCGGGCGACCAGCGCCTCGCGCACCGCGCTCTTGATCTGCTCGACCGAGAACGGCTTGTTGATGACGTCGTGCACCAGGGCGTCGAGGCCGTGGGCGCGCTCGCGCTGGTCGGCATAGCCGGTCATCAGCATGATGGCGAGGTCGGGGTGGTCGCGGCCGGCGGCGAGCGCCAGCGCGATGCCGTCGAGCACCGGCATCTTCACGTCGGTCAGCAGCAGGTCGTATGCGCCGCCATTACGGCCGAGCGCCTCCAGCGCCTGCGCGCCGTCGGCGGCCGCGGTCAAGTCGTGGCCGTCCTCGTCGAGTGCGCGCAGCAGCAGCTCGCGAACCGCGTCGTCGTCCTCGGCGATCAGGATCCTCGCCATCGCTATTTGCCGCCGGCTTCCGCGTCGTGGGCGGTGAAGAAGCGGACCATGACGTCGCTGGCCTCGGGCGGCGGCGAGGCCAGGCGGCTGCGGAAATCCAGCGTCTCGCCCGGACCGAGGATGCTGCGGCTTGGCAGCGCGGTCCAGGTATAGATCTCCTGACCGGTCGCGGTACGGGCGGCAAAGCGCAGGCGCGGCACCGGGATCGGCTTGCTGGCGTCGCTGACGATGGTGCCTTCCACGATCAGGATGTTGACGCCGTCCTGCACCTCTTTCGAGATGTGCACGTTCTCGAACTTGAGATGGCGCAGGTTGACTGGCAGCCCAATGGCGGCGAACAGCGAGGCGGTCTGCGGCAGGTAGCGCACCACCTCGTCGCGCGCGCCGATCAAGGCGACGTTGATCGAGAACAGCACCAGCACGATCGCCGTCCAGCGCGAGGAGCGGCGCGATTGCTTGCGGCGCGCCTGCATGCGCTCGCGCCGCGCCGCGTAGCTCTCGACGTCGTCGGCCTCGATCGGGGCCTGGCCCGGCTCGGGCAGCGGCGCGTGCTCGATCGGCGGCACCAGCGAGGGGGCATCGGCGATTGCGACGGGCTCGGGCGCTGCGGCTTGCGGCGCGGGCGCCTCGACCGGGGGCGCAACCGGCGGCGCGGCCTGCGGCTCGGGAACGGGGCTGTCCGGCTCGGCGCCGAAATCGTCGGCCGCAGGCGGCGGGGGTCCGGAGGCGGACGCGGGCTCCGGTGGCGCCATGGTCTGGGCTTGCGCCTCGGCGATGACGCCGTCGACGAAGGCATTGACGTCCGGCGCCTGCTTTTTCGGCGTGGCGAACCAGGTTGCCTTGCAGCGGGCGCACCGCACGGTCCGTCCGGCCGCCCCGAGTGAGGCCGGGTCGATCATGTAGGAGGTCGCGCAGCTCGGACAGACGATCAACATGGCATCTGCGGCATTTGGGGCCGCGAAAACCTAACAGGCGTCCGTTAATGGACCGGAAACCATGGGCGGGCGCCGCCGGCGGCGGAAAACCCACGGTTTTCCGCACCCCGCCGCTATGGCGGGGCCGCAATAATCCTGTAAAAAGCGCAGTTCTTGAGGCCTGTGCCGAGGCTAAGGGGCGGCTTTGGGGCGCCGTTTGGGCCGTGGCAGGCCGCTATTCCACGGGCCTGGCTAGGGACTTCATCGGAGACGGGCGTGGTCCGATTCGAGAACGTAGGCTTGCGCTACGGCCTGGGGCCGGAGGTCCTGCGCGACCTCACGTTCCGCATCGAGCCGCATTCCTTCCAGTTCCTCACCGGCCCTTCCGGCGCCGGCAAGACCTCGCTGCTGCGCCTGCTGTTTCTCTCGCTCAAACCGACGCGCGGGCTGATCACCCAGTTCGGTCACGACGTGGCGACGCTGTCGCGCGACGCCGTGGCGACGCTGCGGCGGCGGATCGGCATCGTGTTCCAGGATTTCCGTCTGCTCGATCACATGACGACCTACGAGAACGTGGCGCTGCCGCTGCGCGTCATGGGCCGGCCCGAGGACAGTTACCGCGACGAGGTGATGGAATTGCTGAGCTGGGTGGGGCTCGGCGAGCGCATGTGGGCGCTGCCGCCGGTGCTGTCGGGCGGCGAGAAGCAGCGTGCCGCGATCGCTCGCGCGGTGATTGCGCGGCCGCAGCTCTTGCTCGCCGACGAGCCCACCGGCAACGTCGACCCTTCGCTGGCGCAGCGGCTGCTGCGGCTCTTCGTCGAGCTCAACAAATCGGGTACTTCGGTGGTGATCGCCACGCACGACATCGCGCTGATGGACCAGTACGATGCGCGCCGGCTGGTGCTGCACGAAGGCCGCCTGCATATTTATGATTGAGAACGCATGACTGATACGCAGAGAGGCGAATTGACAGCGCCGCCGCGCATGCCCGGCATGCCCATGCCGCGGTTCGACACGGCCCTGGTGCCGCGCAACTCGATTTCCGGGCGCGCGCTGGTCGCGGTCGTCGCCATCATGACGTTTCTGGCCTCCATCACCACCGGTGCGGTTATCCTGATCGGCTCGGCGGCGAGCGCCTGGCAGTCGGACGTGTCGCGCGAGGTGACCATCCAGGTCATCCCGGCGCCGGGGCGCGACATGGAGACGACCGTGCAGAAGGCAACGGCGCTTGCGCGCGGCTTTCCCGGCATCGGCGATGTCCAGCCCTACAGCAAGGAGCAATCGAGCAAGCTGCTCGAACCCTGGCTCGGCAGCGGGCTGTCGCTCGACCAGCTGCCGGTACCGCGGCTGATCGTGGTGCGCATCGCACCGGGCGCCGCGCCCGACATCTCTCAATTGCGCCAGCATCTCGCCGAACAGGTGCCCGGTGCCGTACTCGACGACCACCGCGGCTTCATCGAACGGATGCGGGCGATGGCCGGCACCGCGGTCGCGGGCGGCATCGGCATTCTCATTCTGGTCGTCGCCGCCACCATGCTGTCGGTGACGTTCGCCACGCGCGGCGCCATGGCGACCAATAAGCCGGTGATCGAGGTGCTGCATTTCGTCGGCGCCAAGAACGGCTTCATCGCCGGCCATTTCCAGCGCCACTTCCTGTCGCTCGGCCTGCAAGGCGGCGCGCTGGGCGGCGGCATCGCAATCCTTTTGTTTGTGCTTGCCGGCGCGGTGAGTCGGTGGTTTGCCGGCTCGGCGGCGAGCGAGCAGACCTCGGCGCTGTTCGGCTCATTTGCCATCGGCTTCGGCGGCTATAGCGCGGTGGCGGCGCAGATCGTGCTAATCGCGCTGGTCACGGCGCTGACCTCCCGCCACACCGTCAACCGCACGCTGGAGGCGATTGACTGATGGCGGGGGTCGCGCGCTGGATCGGCTTTCTCACCATGGCCGCGCTCGCCGCCGGTTTCGTGGTGCTGGTCTGCGGGTTTTTCTGGTTTTTCCTGCAGATCCCGACCGAGGAGGTGCAGATCGACCGCAAGGCCGACGGGATCGTCGTGCTGACCGGCGCCGCCGCGCGAATTCCAGACGCGATCGAATTGCTGGCGGCCGAACGCGGCAAGCGGCTGCTGATCAGCGGCGTCTACCGCAACACCCGTTCGAACGAGATCGCCCGCCTGACGCCGCTCTATTCGAAATACTTCTCCTGCTGCATCGACCTCGACCGCTCGGCGCTCAACACGTTCGGCAACGCCATCCAGACCCGCCGCTGGGCGCGCGAGCACAATTTCAGTTCATTGATCGTGGTGACGTCGAACTGGCACATGCCGCGCGCCATGAACGAGCTGTCGCATCAGCTGCCGGATGTCACGCTCATTCCCTATCCGGTCATCTCGGAAAAGGTGAAGAACGATCCATGGTGGTCGAACGGTTCGACTGCGCGGTTGCTGCTCGGGGAGTATTTCAAGTATCTGTTCGGCATCATCCGCCTGCATATCGATCCTGACACGGCGTGAAGGAGCGGCACGTTGCAACTCCTCCGTTCGCTGCTTTTCAACGCGCTGTTCTATCTGAACACGCTGATCTTCCTCGTCCTGGCTTTGCCGACGTTCCTGCTGCCCTATCGCTCGACCGTCGAGGTCGCCAAGGCCTGGGGCCGGGTCAATCTGCTGCTGCTGCGCGTCGCCGGCATCGGCTACGAAGTGCGCGGCCGCGAGAAAATCCCGCCCGGCGCGCTGATCGTTGCCTCCAAGCATCAGTCGGCATGGGAAACCTTCGCGCTGATGCCGCTGTTCGACAATCCGCTGTTCATCCTCAAACGCGAGCTGCAATGGATCCCCGTGTTCGGTTGGCTGCTGATCAAGGGGCGCATGGTGCCGGTCAACCGCGGCGCCGGCTCCCAGGCGCTGATCGAGATGACCGAGCGCGCGCGTGTCGAGCTCGGCCGTGGACGCCAGCTCATTATCTTCCCGGAAGGCACGCGGCGTCCGGCGGGCGCCGAGCCGCGCTATAAATACGGTGTCGCGCATCTCTACATGGCGGCCGGCGTGCCGTGCCTGCCGGTGGCGCTGAATTCAGGCGTGTTCTGGCCGCGCCGCACGCTGCGCCGCAGGCCCGGCACGGTGGTCGTCGAGATCCTCGATCCGATTATGCCCGGCCTCGGCAAGGATGAGTTCTTCGCGCTGCTGCAGGACCGGATCGAAACGGCAACGGCGCGGCTGATCGCGGAGGCGAACCGGTCTTAGCCCGTCTCGTGCGGGCCCTTGAGCTTCTCGGCCAGCAAATGCAGGTCCCTGTCGCGGTAGCCCTGGCGCTCGATTTCCTTGACCGCCGCCAGCACGTAGTCGCGGTTGGCGCCGGAGCGGCCGTGGCCCTGCCGCACGAAATGCAATTGCTTGTCCAGCGACAGCTTGCCGGCATATTGCCGGTGGCCGCGATCCACCACGTAGCAGAGCGCATGGACGGTTTGCTGCGGGTCGTCGTCGAGCCACACCGGCCGCCAGGTCTCGCGATAGACCAGCGTCACCTGCTCGCGCGCGCGCAGGTAGTCGATGGTGGCCTCGCGCTTTGCTGCCGCGACGCGATAGGCGATGCCGCGGCAATTGCCGCCGCGGTCCAGCCCGAGCACCAGACCCGGTGTCTGCGGCGTGCCGCGGTGCACGAAGGAATAGACGCACAGCGCCCGGTGCGCGCCGAGGAGGCGCGCCGGCCGCCGCTCGAGGAAATCGAAGCCCGGCCGCCACATCAGCGAGCCGTAGGCAAAGACCCAGAGATCTCCGGCTGGCGCGATGGTCTTATTCATGTGCTTGGATTGTGGATGGCGCGTGTTGACAGGGCCCGGCAGCCTGGGTTCGGCTATCAGGGCGCCGGTTCCTGTGCAACATGCCGCACCGGGCGCGAAAACGCCGTATTCCCCAGGTCTTTGACTTCGCATGCACGACGACCGGCCAAGTCTGCAATCCCGCCGCCGCACCGGGCGCCGCTACGCGATCCTGCTGGTCCTTGTGGTTGCGGCGATCGGCGGCTGGGCCTGGTTCTGGAAATACGCCGCCGCCCGCGCCGAAGTCGTCATGGACGGCTGGCGCGAGCGCGAGGCAAAGGCCGGCCGCATCTACAATTGCGGCTCGCAAAGCACCGGCGGCTTTCCGTTCCGCTTCGAGGTAAACTGCCAGGGCGTCTCCGCCCAGCTCCGCAGCAACCAGCCTCCGGTCGAGGTCAAGACCGGCAGCGTGCTCGTGGTGGCGCAGGTCTATCAGCCCAATCTGCTGATCAGCGAATTCCATGGGCCTCTCACCATCGCCGACCTCGGCCAGGCGCCGAAGATCGTCGCCAACTGGAAACTCGGACAGTCGAGCCTGCGCGGCACGCCGCGTGCGCCTGAACGCGTCTCGGTGGTGTTCGATGAGCCGGCCATCGACCTGATTACCAAAGGTGCGGACAGCAAGTTGCTGCGCGCCAAGCGCGTCGAGCTGCATGGCCGCATCGCCGAAGGCTCCGCCGCCAGCAATCCGGTGATCGAAGTGGTCATGAGGCTCGCGCAAGCCTCCGCGCCCGCCTTCAATCCCGCGACCGTGCAGCCGGTCGATGCCGAGATCATGGCGGTGATGCGGGGACTGGGCGATTTCTCGCCCAAGCCGTGGCGCGAGCGTTTCCGCGAGCTGCAGCAAAAAGGCGGGCGCATCGATATCACGCAGGCGCGCCTCGCCCAGGGTGAAACGCTGGCGCTTGGCAGCGGCAGCCTGTCGATCGACCCGCACGGCCATCTCGACGGCCAGATCAACGTCACCGTCGCCGGGCTTGAGCCATTCCTCGTCTCGATCGGCGCGCAGCGCATCGTTCAGAAGTCGCCCAACATGGACAAGGTCGCCGGCATGCTCGACCGGCTGTCGCCGGGTTTAGGCCAGGTGGCGCGCGAACAGGCGGGCGCCAATCTCGCGCTCGGCATCAATATGCTGGGCAAGCCGGCAACGCTCGAAGGCCGTCAGGCCGTGACGCTGCCGCTGCGCCTGAAGGACGGCACCGCCTACCTCGGTCCGATCCCGCTCGGCTCGACGCCGCAGCTGTTCTAGCCGCAACTCCGCTCATTCCCGCGCCAGCGGCAATCCAGAGAAAACAAAAGATCTTGGCTTTGCCGTTCCTGGCTCCCCGCCCCGGCGGGGACGGGCGGAAAAAGAATCAGTCCTCGCCGGCGTATGGCTTCGGCAGCGGCGCATGCGGCAGGTCCGGGTGCGGCCGGCCGAAATCGGGCACGGCTGAATCCTGGCCGATGTCGACGATGCCTTTGCGGATGGCGCGGGTGCGCGTGAACTGCTCGAACAGCGCTTTGCCGTCGCCGTTGCGAATGGCCTTGGTCAGCAGCGAAATGTCCTCGTTGAAGCGGCCGAGCATCTCCAGCACGGCGTCCTTGTTGGCGAGAAACACGTCGCGCCACATGGTCGGGTCGGAGGCGGCGATGCGGGTGAAGTCGCGGAAGCCGCCGGCCGAGAACTTCAGCACCTCCGAGCGCGTCACGTTCTGCATTTCGTCGGCGGTGCCGACGATGGTGTAGGCGATGAGATGCGGCAGATGGCTGGTGATGGCGAGCACCAAATCGTGGTGTTCGGGCGTCATGGTCTCGACATTGGCGCCGAGCAGCCGCCAGAAGGTCGCAAGCTTTTCCGTGGCCTTGGCGTCGGTGCCGGCGGGCGGCGTCAAGATGCACCAGCGGTTGACGAACAGTTCGGCAAAGCCGGCGTCGGGCCCGGAATACTCGGTGCCGGCCACCGGGTGCGCCGGCACGAAATGCACGTCTTTCGGCAGATGCGGGGCCATGTCGCGCACTACCGAGGCCTTGACCGAGCCGACATCGGACACGGTCGCGCCGGCAGCAAGGTGCGGCGCGATCTCCTTGGCCACCGCGCCGCAGGCGCCGACCGGAATGCAGAGAATGATGAGGTCGGCGCCTTCGATCGCCGCGGCGTTGCTCTCGACGACCTGGTCGGCAAGGCCGAGCTCGGCGACGCGCCGGCGCGTCTGCGCCGAGCGCGCGGTGGCGACGATCGAGCCGACGGCGTTCTGAAGCTTCGCCGCGCGCGCAATCGACGAACCGATCAAGCCGACACCGATCAGCGCCAGCCGGTTGTACAGCGTCGCCGGTTTGCTCACTGGGCCTTCCCCAGGAAGTCCTTGAGACTCTGCACGACGAGGCGATTCGCCTCCTCGGTGCCGACGCTCATGCGCAGGGCGGCCGGCAGCTTGTAGCCGGCGACCTGGCGCAGGATCAGGCCGCGCTTCATCAAAAAGTCGTTCGCGGCGTTGGCGGCCTTCGCGTCGCGGAAATGGATGAGCACGAAGTTCGCCACGCTCGGCGTCACCTTCAGACCGAGCTTGCCGATCTCCTCGGTCAGCCACAGCAGCCATTGCGTGTTGTGCGCGCGCGCCCGCTCGACATGCGCGGTGTCGCGAATGGCGGCGACGCCGGCGGCGATCGCCGGCCCGTTGACGTTGAACGGCCCTCGCACGCGATTGACCGCGTCGACCACATGCGCCGGCCCGTACATCCAGCCGAGCCGCAGCGCCGCGAGCCCGTAGATTTTGGAGAAGGTGCGGCACATCACGACGTTCTCGGATGTGGCCACCAGCTCGATGCCGGACTCATAGTCGTTGCGCTGCACGTACTCGGCATAGGCCGCGTCGAGCACGAGCAGGACATGCGGCGGCAAACCGCGGTGCAGCCGTTTCACCTCGTCGAACGGAATATAGGTCCCGGTCGGATTGTTCGGGTTGGCGATAAACACGACTTTGGTCCTCGGCGACACGGCCGCGAGGATGTGATCGACGTTGACGGTGTAGTCGGTCTCCGGCGCGACCACGGGCGTGGCGCCCGCCGCGAGCGTGGCGATCGGATAGACCAGGAAGCCGTGCGTGGCGTGGATCGCCTCGTCGCCGTCCTTGAGGTAGGCGCGCGCCAGGAGATTGAGCAGGTCGTCGGAGCCGGCGCCGCAGACAATGCGGTCCGGATCGAGGCCGAAGGCTTCGCCGATCGCCTCGCGCAGCGCCGAGGCCGAGCCGTCCGGATAATCCTCGAGGTGCTCGCCGGCCTTGCGGTAGGCCGCAAGGGCGTGCGCGCTCGGCCCCAACGGCGTCTCGTTGGAGGAGAGCTTGAACACCTTGGCGACGCCGGGGGCGCTGCTCTTGCCCGGAATGTAGGGGGCGATATCGAGCACGCCGGGGCGCGGTTGCGGTCGCGTAGCGGTCATTTCAGTTCCTCAAAGCTTGTCACGCCCCGCGCAAGCGGGGCATCCAGTGACCCCGGGCGCATCAGGGGCTACTGGGTCGCCCGCTTTAGCGGGCGACGACACCATGGGCTATGGCGAGCCCTTTTCGGCGGCAACCGTATAGCGGGTTGCGTGGCTGCCGACGAGGGCCGCCGAACGCACGCTGGCCCCGGCCTTAACCAATGCGGCGCTGACGGCGTCCAGGGTCACGCCCTGCGGCAGGGTCACCAGCAAAGCGGCGCCATCGAAGGCGCGGTCGGGCACCGCCACAAATTCGGCCTGCATCGACAGGGCTTGCGCCGCGGTCGCGCCCCAACCGGACACGCGCACGCTCCAAACCGCAGCTTCCGTCGCCATGGCGTCGGCGGCAACGCGCGAGATCACGAACACGGGCATGGCGGCTGGGTGATCGGCGCGCTCGACGAAGGGCAGCCGGGCAATGATCTTGGGCGCGGCGTCGAATTCGAGCGCGTTCCACCAGGCGCCGGCGCCCGCAACCGATGTCGCCGGCACCAGGCCGAGGTCGCCCTTGGAGGTCGATACCGCCTCGACCACCGCCGCCGCGCCCATGTGCGGCACGAACGGCACGGTGAAGCCGAAATGGAAGCGAGCCGAGTCGCGCATCAGCGCGTCGCCGGCCGACAGATCGGCGTGCACCGAGAACGGCGCCTGCACGTAGGTGAACGTAGCGATAATGACGCGCCAGATGCTCTCGACAGTGTCGAGCGGCAGAATGCCTTTGTGGCGCCTGACCAGCCGCCGCATCATTTCGGCCTCGCGCGCGGGACGGAACGCGGAGCCGGTTTCCTGGCTCTTCTTCACCTCGATCAAACGATCAATGATCTCACCGCGCTCCATCAGGAGCTGGTGCATCGCCTCATCGATGCGATCGATCTCCTTGCGCAGGTCGTCGAGAGCGGGCTTGTCCGGCAATTTGGCCATGGCGGCATTGATAGGTGGGGCGGAAGTCGAAATCAAACACGACGTTTTGGCCCATCCGGCGGGGAGTCGGGCCATTCTCATCGCGGCTCCTTGACGTAAAGCCGTTGCCAGACTAAGTCTTCCGGACATCCGTGGTCATTTGAGCCGGCCGGCTTGCAGCCACGTTAAACAACTCGCTAAACAGGCCGGGGAGCTATGGTCCCGGCTGAACCTTTGTTCAGGCCGGGGTTTTTTTATGGCCTGACGTCGAGCGCTGCGGGGAAATCTCGTGCGGAGGCCATGATTCTATGACGGTGCAATTGCCCGGCGAGACGGTGCGAGATCCGGTCGTTCGCGACGCGGATCGGCCGCGCGATTCGGAAGTCGTGCAGTTCGGCGCCGACAGGCCGCTGAAGCTCGATGCCGGCGTGGAGCTTTCGCCGTTTCAGATCGCCTACAAGACTTACGGCACGCTCAACAGCGCACGCAGCAACGCCGTTCTGGTCTGCCACGCTCTGACCGGCGACCAGCACGTCGCCAGCACGCATCCGGTGACCGGCAAGCAGGGCTGGTGGGACACCATGGTCGGCCCGGGCAAGCCGATCGACACCGAGCGCTATTTCGTCATCTGCCCGAATGTGGTGGGCGCCTGCATGGGTACCACGGGGCCGTCCTCGACCAACCCGGCAACCGGAAAACCCTGGGGTCTGGAATTCCCCGTCATCACCATCCGCGACATGGTGCGGGCGCAGGCCATGCTGCTCGACCATCTCGGCATCAAGACCTTGTTCTCGGTAGCGGGCGGTTCGATGGGCGGCATGCAGGTGCTGCAATGGGCTGCGTCCTATCCGGAACGTGTCTTCTCGGCGCTGCCGATCGCCTGCGCCACGCGCCATTCGGCGCAGAACATCGCGTTCCATGAGGTCGGCCGCCAGGCAATCATGGCCGATCCCGAATGGCGCGGCGGCCGCTATCTTCTGGAGAGCACCAATCCGCGCCGCGGGCTTGCGGTCGCGCGCATGGGCGCGCACATCACCTATCTGTCGGACGCGGCGCTGCACCGCAAATTCGGCCGCAAATTCCAGGATCGCGAAAATCCGACGTTTTCGTTCGACGCGGATTTCGAGGTGGAGTCCTATCTGCGCCATCAGGGCATTTCCTTCGTCGAGCGGTTCGACGCGAATTCCTATCTCTATTTGACGCGCGCAATGGACTATTTCGATCTGGCCGCGGATTACGACGGCCTCGTCGCCAACGCGTTCAAGAACACGCCGACACGATTCTGCGTGATCTCTTTCACCTCGGACTGGCTGTTTCCAACGTCGGAATCGCGCGCCATCGTGCACGCGCTCAATGCCGCCGGCGCCCGCGTGTCTTTCGCCGAGATCGTCACCGACAAGGGCCACGATGCTTTCCTGCTCGACGAGCCGGAACTGTTCGCTATCGTCCGCGGCTTCCTCGACGGCGCCAGCGCGGCGCGCGGGCTCAAGGGCTGATGCCATGAAGCCGCCGTCCAATCCCAATTTGACCGCGGCCAATATCGCGCGCACCCCGGGCGGGGCGCGCGTCGACCTCGTGCTGGTGTCCGAGATGGTCGAGCGCGGCGCCAAGGTCCTCGACGTCGGCTGCGGCGACGGCGAGCTGCTGCGGCTGTTGGCGGAAAGCCGCGGCGTCGACGGCCGCGGCATCGAGCTGTCGCGCGAGGGCGTCAACGAATGCGTCGCCAAGGGTCTCGCCGTCATCCAGGGTGACGCCGACACCGATCTCGGCGATTACCCGGACGACGCCTTTGACTATGTGATCCTGTCGCAGACACTGCAGGCGACGCGGCACCCGCGCATCGTGCTCGAACACATGTTGCGCATCGGCCGGCGCGCCATCGTCTCGTTTCCGAACTTCGGCCATTGGCAGGTGCGGCTCCAGCTCCTGTTTGCCGGCCACATGCCGCAGACCGACATCCTGCCGTACAGCTGGTACGACACGCCCAACATTCATCACTGCACGATCAAGGACTTTCGCCAGCTCTGCGGCGAGATCGGCGTGAAGATGGAGCGGGCGGTGGCGCTCAATGCCTGGGGCTCGCCGCTGCGGCTGAATGCGCCGTGGTGGTTCTGGAACCTTTTTGGCGAACAGGCGGTCTTTTTGCTCAGCCGCAGCAGCTGAGCATTGGCGCGTGTGCGGGCCTGTCGAATGCCTGGCAATTAGAAGCTTGTGGCGGGCCGCCGCCGTCATTGCGAATTTGAGCGGGTCGCTTTCGTAGTACTATAGTATTGGGATGTATTCAGTATGACTGAAAACATATCCGCTCTTCGCCAAAAGTATTAACGGGTATAGCTGCTATGCGCTTCATGAAATGACCGCTTCAACATCACGATTATGCCACGCTCTGGCGGCCTCTAACCGCTTACTTACGCCTCTGATTCTTACGAATCGGAGGCGTTGCTTTGTAGAGATGGAGAATAGCCTCATGAAAATATCTAAGAAGCGGACGACATTGCTGTTGTGTTCGGTGGCGCTGGCGGTGCTTGCCGTTTCGGCAGACGCGCGGCCTCGCCATAACGCAGTTGAAGCCGCCACCCCGGTGGATTCCGCCGACCGCGACCAGCGCTATTCGGCGCCGTCCGCCGCGACGGCCAGCGCGTCGGCGCCGGCGCCTGCCTCGCGCCATGCGCGGAGTTCGCTGTCGGCCTATGCCGCGGCGCAGTCCCACTCCAACTCGGCCTATGCCGGCTTCACCGGCAATTCGCTGGTGGAGGAGGCGCGCAGATACATCGGCACCAATCCGACCGGCCGCAGCAGCCTGTGGTGCGGCGCCTTCATGGACATGGTGCTCAGGCGCACCGGCCATCCCGGCGGCGGCAACCTCGCCTGGGGATACTCGCGTTACGGCACGCGCGTCGCCGGCCCGCAGGTCGGGGCGATCGCCGTCATGCACGGCCATGTTGGTGTTGTCAGTGGTGTTGACGCCAACGGCAACCCGATCATCGTCTCGGGCAACCACAACCACACGGTTGCCGAAGCCGTCTATCCGCGCGGCCGCATCGCGGCCTATGTGATGCCCTGACTTCGGACGCCTTCGTCCGCTCTTTGCGCCCCGCCGCAAAAGCGGGGCGCATTTTTTTTGCGCGCGTGCATTAAGGTTACGGGCGCCGCGCGCGTAAACCATTTCACCGTTAATTCAAACGATCGGCTTTGCAAAAAATTGCCGTGCTAATCCCGTCAGACCGCGGGCAGCAAGCCCGCGCGCACAAGAACACTGGGGCAACGGGGACCCGCCATGCTCTACCGCACGCGCATCATATTGGCGGTCGGCTGCCTGCTTAGCGTGGCGACGCCGGCTGTCACCGAACCGCTGTTCTCGACGCCGTCGCTGGTCAACGAAGCGCGCAAATACATGGGCACCAATCCGACCGCGCGCCGCAAACTGTGGTGCGCCACCTTCATGAACATGGTGCTTGCCAAAGTGGGCTATGCCGGCACCAATTCCGACGCCGCCAAGTCGTTCGCCTATTACGGCCGCCGCATCAATGAGCCGCGCGTCGGCGCCATCGCCGTGCTCACGCGCGGCAAGCGCGGCGGCCACGTCGGTGTCGTGTCGGGTGTCGACAAGAATGGCAATCCGATCATCATTTCCGGCAACCACAACAAGCGCGTCGGCGAGGCGGTTTATCCGCGCGCGCGCGTCATCGCCTATGTGATGCCGACCGAGCGGCGCTCGACCACGCAGCTCGCCGCGCGCGGCAATGCGACCACCTCGGAGCTGCCGTTCGATTCCCCGATCGCCGAACTGCTCGCCGCTATCGAAGCCGAGCAGTCGCCGCACGCGGCGCAGCCGTCGCAAGCGCCGCAGCCGCATCGCGCGCCGCCGCCCGGCGATATCGACCCGTTCCTCGCCAAGCTGCTCGGCATGGTCAAGGAGCGGACGCAGCAGCCGGCCCAGCCGGCGGCGCAACCGGTACAGCCGCAGCGGCCGGCGCAGCAATCGGCGCCGCCGCCGCAGCGTCAGCAGCGCGTGCAGCAGACGCCGCAACGGGTCGCATCCGACAATGCGATGGCCAAAGTTTTCGGCAAGACGCGCTGACGTTCAATCCTCGATCGGGTCGCCGACGGCGATCTCGCCATCGGCGATAACCTCGGCATAGATGCCGCAGTCGGCGTGGCCGAAGGCCTTCAGGAGCGCGCTCGGCACCGGCACGTCGCGGATGCCGGTATCGGGGTCGACCTCGGTCGCCGCGCACCGCGTAATGCGCTTGACCGTCTTCAGGCGTGCGCCGCCAAGCCTCAAGTCGCGGTCCAAGAGTTCGAACTCGCGCCAGGCCGGCCAGCCCTCGACATAGACATTGCCGCGAAAGCGCAGCGGGTTGAGCGCCGCACCCGCCGCCGTCTCGATCGCCGCGACCGACGCCAAATTGATGATCGACACCACTTTCCTGGCGACGTCGGAAAAGCTGTGGCCTTCACCGGACAGCACCTTGGGAGGCCCGCGCAGTTCGTCCGGCATGAACCGGCGAAAGAACGCCTCGATCGCCAGCCGCCCCTCCTTGGTCCGCAGGTCGCCTTCTGCCGCCTCGCGGCCTTCGGCATGGATGGTCAGGGTATGGCTTGCCTCGTCGTAATCGGTGCGCAGTGCGGCCAGCCGCTCGTTGCGCATCAGCATCAGGAAGCGCTGCTTGGGGAAATAGGCCGGTCGCGCGGGGTCGAAGCCGGAGGGCCCATTCTCGATGGCGTAGAGCCGGTCGGCCGGCAGGGTCTGGCCGGCTTTCAGGATAGTCCGGGTCAGAGCCTGCGGCGACAGGCCTTTTACGGGGTATCGGTAGATGGCCTGGATGCGGGCGGCGGGCATAAGGTTTTAACGCTGACTTTGTTCGAGTAAGCCGGGTCTTCAAACTACGATAAGCGACCCAATATAACCCTTTGGCAGGTTGCCTCAGGGGGCCTGCTTTCGTCCGGCGCCATCATGGGCCGAGGGAGTTGAGGCATGAATTTCGAGAAATACACCGACCGCGCCCGCGGTTTTGTGCAATCGGCGCAATCCTTGGCCCTGCGCGAGGGCCACCAGCAATTCGCCCCCGAGCACCTGCTCAAGGTGCTGCTCGACGACCCCGAGGGGTTGGCCGCCGGCCTGATTGACCGGTCCGGCGGCAATTCGCGCAACGCCCTGCAGGCGGTCGAGGCGGCGCTGGCCAGGCGGCCCAAGGTTTCCGGGGGCGGCGCCGGTCAGATCTATCTCGATCCGGCGCTGGCGCGCGTGTTCGATGCTGCCGAGACGGCCGGCGAGAAGGCAGGCGACAGCTTCGTCACCGTCGAACGCCTGCTGCTGGCGCTGGCGCTCGAGAAGGACAGCGAGGCCGGCAAAATCCTGGCCAAGGCCGGGGTCAACCCACAAAGCCTCAATGCCGCGATCAACGCGCTGCGCAAGGGCCGCACCGCGGATTCCGCCTCCGCCGAGAACGCCTATGACGCGCTCAAGAAATACGCCCGCGATCTGACGCAGGCCGCGCGCGAGGGCAAGCTCGATCCCGTCATCGGCCGCGACGAGGAAATCCGCCGCACCATTCAGGTGCTGTCGCGCCGGACCAAGAACAATCCGGTGCTGATCGGCGAGCCGGGCGTCGGCAAGACCGCGATCGTCGAGGGTCTGGCGCTGCGCATCGTCAACGGCGACGTGCCGGAGAGCCTGCAGGACAAGAAGCTGCTGGCGCTCGACCTCGGCGCCATGATCGCCGGCGCCAAATACCGCGGCGAGTTCGAGGAGCGGCTCAAGGCCGTTCTGCAGGAAGTCACCGGCTCGGCCGGGCAATACGTCCTGTTCATCGACGAAATGCACACCCTGGTCGGCGCCGGCAAGGCCGACGGCGCCATGGACGCCTCCAATCTGCTCAAGCCGGCGCTGGCGCGCGGCGAGCTGCATTGCATCGGCGCCACCACGCTCGACGAATACAAGAAGCACGTCGAGAAGGATGCGGCTTTGGCGCGGCGGTTCCAGCCGGTCTACGTCGACGAGCCCTCGGTCGAGGACACCATCTCGATCCTGCGCGGGCTGAAGGACAAATACGAGCAGCACCACGGCGTGCGCATCGCCGATTCCGCAATCGTCGCCGCGGCGACCTTGTCGCACCGCTATATCACCGACCGCTTCCTGCCCGACAAGGCCATCGACCTCATCGACGAGGCGGCGGCGCGGCTGAAGATGCAGGTCGACTCCAAGCCGGAAGAGCTCGATTCGATCGACCGCGAGATCGTGCGGCTGAAGATCGAGCAGGAAGCGCTGAAGAAGGAGAGCGATCCCGGGTCGAAGGACCGGCTGAAAAATCTCGAAGCCGAGCTGAAGGATCTCGAAAAACGTTCTGCCGACATCACCAGCCGCTGGAAGTCGGAAAAGGAAAAGCTGTCCGAGGCGCAGAAGCTCAAGACCGAGCTCGACCAGCTGCGCGCCGAACTCGCCAATGCGCAGCGCAAAGGCGAGTACCAACGCGCCGGCGAATTGGCCTATGGCCGCATCCCGGCGCTGGAAAAGAAACTGAAGGACATCGAGGCGTCCGAGGCCAAGCGCGGCGCCATGGTCGAAGAGACCGTCACCGCCGACCATGTGGCGCAGGTGGTGTCGCGCTGGACCGGCGTGCCGGTCGACAGGATGCTCGAGGGCGAGAAGGAAAAGCTCCTGCGCATGGAGGACGAGCTCGGCAAGCGCGTCGTCGGCCAGAAGGAGGCGGTGCAGGCGGTGTCGACCGCGGTGCGCCGTGCCCGCGCCGGGCTGCAGGATCCGCACCGGCCGATCGGCTCGTTCATGTTCTTAGGTCCCACCGGGGTCGGCAAGACCGAGCTGACCAAGGCGCTCGCGGCCTATCTGTTCGACGATGAGAACGCCCTCATCCGCATCGACATGTCCGAGTACATGGAGAAGCATGCGGTGGCGCGGCTGATCGGCGCGCCGCCGGGCTATGTCGGCTACGAAGAAGGCGGCGCGCTCACCGAGGCGGTGCGGCGCCGGCCCTATCAGGTCGTGCTGTTCGACGAGATCGAGAAGGCCCACCCCGACGTGTTTAACGTCCTCTTGCAGGTGCTCGACGACGGCCGGCTGACCGACGGGCAGGGCCATACCGTCGACTTCCGCAATACCTTGATTGTGATGACGTCCAATCTGGGCGCCGACTTCCTGGTCAACCAGCCGGAAGGCCAGGACACCGATGCGGTGCGCGATCAGGTGATGGCGGTGGTGCGCGCGGCGTTCCGGCCGGAATTTCTAAACCGCGTCGATGAGATCATCCTGTTCCACCGCCTCAAGAAGGCGGAGATGACCCGCATCGTCGATATCCAGATGCAGCGCCTGCAGAAGCTGCTCGACGACCGCAAGATCGTCCTCGCGCTCGAGCCGAGCGCGCGCGAATGGCTCGCCGACAAGGGCTGGGATCCGGCCTATGGCGCCCGTCCCTTGAAGCGCGTCATCCAGAAATCGGTGCAGGATCCGCTGGCCGAGATGATCCTCGCTGGCGCGATCAAGGACGGCGAGAAGGTCGCGATTTCCGCCGGCAAGCAGGGCCTCACCTTCAACGGCAAGCTGGCGCAGGCGGCGTAACTCAATTCGTCATTCCGGGACGACGCGAAAGCGTCGGGCCCGGAATCTATACTCCACAGCGCCGGGGTTATGGATTCCGGGTTCGCTCGCTTCGCTCGCGTCCCGGAATGACTGTTCAGAAAATTAGCGCGTCGCCACGCGCGGCGCCGGCTTACGCGCCATGATGGCGTCGAGCCGTTCACGCTCCTGGTCGAAGGCGGCCAGCACCGGGCCCTGCAGTTCGCGCCCGCGCGGCAGCTTGATGCGCATCGGATCGACGAAGCGGCCGTTGACGCGGATCTCGAAGTGCAGGTGCGAACCGGTCGACAGGCCGGTCGAGCCCATGAAGCCGATGAGCTGGCCCTGGCGCACATGGGTGTTTTCGTCGACGCCGCGCGCATAGGCGCTCAGATGGCCGTAGGCGGTCTCGTAGCCGTTGTTATGGCGGATCAGGATGAACTTGCCGTAGCCCGACTCCCAGCCTTCCTTCTCGATTACGCCGTTGCCGGCAGCGTAGACCGGCGTGCCCATCGGGCCGGCCCAGTCGACGCCGGTGTGCATCTTGGTGTAGCCGAGGATCGGATGGCGGCGCAGCCCGAAGCCCGAGCGCATGATGCCGTCGCCGACCGGCTTGCGCACCAGGAACTTCTTGGCACTCTTGCCGGCCTCGTCATAATAGTCGACCAGGCCGTCGTCCGGCGATTGGAAGCGATAGAGCCGCTTGGCCTCGCCGCCGACGGTGAGGGTGGCGAACAGCACGTCGTTACGCGTATCGGCGGCCTGCTGGTTTTCTTCCTCGCCGGCATAGAGCACTTCGAAAGCGTCGCCCGGCTGCACCTTGCGCTGGAAATCGACGTCGTAGGAGTACATGCGCACCAGGTCTTCGATGACCGGACGCGGCACCTGATCGCGCAGCGCGGTCTCGTAGATGCTCTGATAGAGCGAGACCCCTCCGGTATCGCCCGCGATGTTGGTGTCCTCGGCGTTGTCGGCGACCTCGGTGTCGACGTTCTTGACGTCGACCTGAACGTATTTGCCGGTGTCGGACAGCGCCGCCGCGGCCTCGACGCCGGCGTCGTTGGCGACGATGACGCGCACCGGCTGCAGCCGCTTGGAATCGGGGACGGGCGACAGCAGCACGCGCAATTTCTCGCCGTCCTTGAGCGCGCCGCTCCTGCCGAAATTGCCCAGCGTCCTGGCGATGGCGGCCAGCTCGTCATTGGTCGGTCCGAGGTCGCGCAGCAGATTGGCGACGCTGTCGCCGGTCTTGGCCAGGATGATCTTTTCGTTGAACGGATTGCCGCCGGTGGTCTGCTCGGTGGTCTTGGCGAGCATCGTGATGTTCTCGGGGATGATGCGCGCCTCGAACCCGGCGTAGGGGTCCGGGTTGGCGGTGCCGGCGTAAGCGAGCTTGATGCCGGTAATGTTCGGGGCGGGGATTTGGCTCGCCGATTTTCCGGTCCACTCGGCGGCTTCGTGCACGCGCGCCATCACCTCGTCCGGCGGCGTGGCCAGCGCGATCTTCAGTTTCGGCAGCATCGGCGCCAGATCGCGCAGCACGAAGGCGACTTCGGCATCCGGCTGCGCTTCCGCCGGCGCATCGGCGGTGGGCTCGCCGGCCGACTCCGCCAGCATGCGCTGCGGATTGAACGGCGGGATGTTGGCGGAAAGATCGGAAACGGTGAGCGACAGATTGCCGGCGACCCGCACGAAGGGACGCACGCGCACGATCTCATGATTGCCGGCGCGCGTCGTGGTGGAGACGCGAATGATCTGCCGCATGTAGCTCGGCTCTTCCGCCGTCGGCAGCCGGTCGGTCTTGCGCGACACGCCGAGTCTGTCGCCGGCGGCGCCGATCGCGCCGCGCAAGGCCACCTCGACGCGCTCGGGCAGCGCCGCGAAATTGGTCTGGCCGTCGAGCGACGTGAAAACGGCGCCGCCCATGAGGGCAGCGCCGCACAGCGCGGTCAGGATGGTGCCGGCAAACCACTGCACCGAAACGCGGCGACGGTCGACAAAGCCCGAGGTGCCGCCGTCGACCGACAGCGGCGGCTCGTTGCCAAGCTCGATGGCCTCGGCATGCCTCGATCGGATAGCGCCGCGCGAGCGTGAATGGTCCAAGCCTGCCGTCCCCTGCGCCTGCGAGCGGAGATGGATCGTCGCAAAGTCAGACAATCACCGTCGGCAGGCCGCTTGAATCACGGTTGGCACGATGCCGGTTGGTCCTGGGCCCGTCAACGACGGGGCTTGAACCTGGTGAATTGAGCTGTCGACGGCGGCGGAGGGCCGCCGTTTGCGATTCCATCCCTCGGAATTAGCTGTAGGACGGCCCAGGAATATGGCCTCAGTGCGGCGCGCAACACCTTGGGCGGCCGGCCAAATCCCGGCAGGCGGCGGGCTGGTCGGGTAATTTTTCGCGTCCCACGGGCCTTTATTTGTTGACATTTGCTCAGGCCGAAGCCTATATACGCCTTCCGGCGCGCCGTCCGCTTACGGCGCGATTGCGCGCCTCTGAAGCTCCTCACTGGAACAGTGAAACCGCACCCGACAGTTTCGGGTGTTTGGGCTTCGACGGCTCTCCGGTTCACCGGGGAGCGGGGACTGCCATGGTCCCCGGGCTGTTTGAAAAGTGAATCGGAAGAAAGAGAAACGTGGACGGCGGAGTCCTTGCGGGCCGCTTCCCGTGGAGAAGCAATTCTCTATTGGGGCGGCTTTGGAAGAGACTTCGGCGGTCTAACGTTTCAAGGTACATCGCGCCGGCTGAGAAATCGGTCGGAGTGGTGGACCTCGTCAATGTAGCGAAGCGCAAGCTTCGCTACGCGCAAACGTTGTGACTTTGCCGGATCAAAAGTTCTCATCCAACTTGAGAGTTTGATCCTGGCTCAGAGCGAACGCTGGCGGCAGGCCTAACACATGCAAGTCGAGCGGCCGTAGCAATACGGCAGCGGCAGACGGGAGAGTAACACGTGGGAACGCGCCCTTCGGTTCGGAATAACTCAGGGAAACTTGAGCTAATACCGGATACGCCCTTACGGGGAAAGATTTATTGCCGAAGGAACGGCCCGCGTCCGATTAGCTAGTTGGTGAGGTAACGGCTCACCAAGGCGACGATCGGTAGCTGGTCTAAGAGGATGATCAGCCTCACTGGGACTGAGACACGGCCCAGACTCCTACGGGAGGCAGCAGTGGGGAATATTGGACAATGGGCGCAAGCCTGATCCAGCCATGCCGCGT